>Ga0307516_10000286_pt1 | contig 65447 bp, 61 predicted proteins | sample 19_EM_MG_FD_203310 | JGI IMG/M metagenome (GOLD analysis project Ga0307516, IMG submission 203310) | Populus trichocarpa ectomycorrhiza microbial communities from riparian zone in the Pacific Northwest, United States - 19_EM | ecosystem: Host-associated > Plants > Roots > Unclassified | place... | reverse complement strand
ATGGTCAGGGCGATGGCGGCAACGGCGATTTGGGCTTGCTTGGCGAACATGGTGGTCATCCTTTGAATCGTTGAAACGGGGTTCCGGGCTGGCGGTCTGGGTGGGGAAGTCCTGACCGTCTGTCCTGCCTCGGTGAGTCGTTTGTTTGCTTGCGGCTCATCGATGGGATGAACTGTAGAGATTCACGATTCAGGAATAAACCATCCGAACGTTCATGACGTATTGTTGAATTGAAAACAATGAAGGGGGCGCTCTGCCTTGACGACGCCGCGAGCCGTCAATCGATTTAGACCTGAAATGGGTCTAAGTTAGAGCTTGCTGGGCCGAAGTCGGCCACCTACCATCCGCCCGCTGCCACGCCACCACTCCAGAGTGGCGGCCGCGAGGAGGCGCATGGTTCGCTGGAAAGACCTGTCGACGAGCGAGATGACGCTGCTGGACCACGTGTTCTGGTCCAGCCGCATCTCGCGTGAGGCGCTGGCGACGGGCTCATCGTTTTCGAAGAGCCGTGCCAATGCCGCGGTGGCCGGCATGCTGGAGCAGGGTGTGCTCGAAGCCACCGGCGAGCAGGTTGCCACCGGCGGCCGGCGGGCGGAGACACTGCGCCTGTCGCGCAACCTCGGCGTGCTGCTGGGGGCGGCGCTCGGTGCTACCGGGCTCGAGGTCGGTGTGATGACGCCCGACCTGGAACTGCTGGCCCACCACAGCGAGCCGGCCGATGTGCTCGACGGGCCGGCGGTGGTGCTGTCGCGGGTGCGCACGCTGATGCGCGAGCTGTTGACGCAATGCGGTGCCAAGGTGCGCGACGTGATCGCGATCGGCATCGGCGTGCCGGGCCCGGTCGACTTTGGCCTTGGCCAACTGGTCAACCCGCCGCTGATGCCGGCATGGGACGCCTACTCGATCCGCGAAGACCTGAAGGTCGATTTCAGTGCGCCGGTCTTTGTCGACAACGACGTCAACGTGATGGCGCTGGGCGAGCTGTGGCGCATGCAGCGGGGGTTGCAGAACTTCCTGGTGATCAAGGTCGGCACCGGCATCGGCTGCGGCATCGTCTGCCACGGCCAGGTCTACCGTGGCGCCAACGGCTCGGCCGGCGACGTGGGCCACATCTGCGTTGACCCGCAAGGCCCGCGTTGCCACTGCGGCAACCTCGGCTGTGTCGAAGCGATGGCCGCCGGCCCGGCGATCGCGCGAGCCGCCACCGAGGCGGCTCAAAGCGGCGAGAGCCCGTTGCTCAAGCGGATGCTCGACGAGCGCGGCGCGTTGAAGCTGCAGGACGTGGCCGAGGCCAGCCGCGCGGGCGATGCCGCAGCCAACGCCATCGTGCAGCGCTCGGGTGCGCTGGTCGGCCAGATGCTGGCGGCGGTGGTGAACTTCTACAACCCGTCGCACATCTTCATCGGCGGCGGCATCCAGAAGATCGGGCCGCTGTTCCTGGCGGCCGTTCGGCAGAGCGTCTACCACCGCTCGCTCGCGTTGTCGACGCGGCATCTGGAGATCCAGTACACGCCGCTGGGCGAGCGCGCCGGGCTGATCGGCGCCGGTGTGCTGGGCATGCAGGAGAGCCTGCAGATTCGCGAGGCGGCGGTGTGATTTCGCTGGCCTTTCGCGATGTCGTGAAGGCCTTCGGGCCGGTGCAGGTGCTGCACGGCGTCAGCTTCGACTTGGCGCCGGGGCGCATCTACGGATTGCTCGGGGAAAACGGCGCCGGCAAATCGACGCTGATGAAAATCGCTGCCGGCCACGAAGCGCCGAGCAGCGGCGAATTGCGCATCGACGGCCAGGCGGTGAACTTCGAAGGTTCGCGTCAGGCCGAGGCCGCGGGCATCGTGCTGATCCACCAGGAGTTCAACCTCGCCGACGACCTGACGGTGGCGCAGAACGTGTTCCTCGGCCACGAGAAGCGGCGCGGCCTGTGGCTCGACGACGCCGCCATGCGCACCGAGACCGCAGCGTTGCTGGCCGACGTCGGCCTGAACATCGACCCGGACACGAAGGTGCGCCAGCTGATCGTCGCCGAGAAGCAACTGGTCGAGATCGCCAAGGCCCTGGGCCGCCAGGCGCGCCTGCTGATCATGGACGAGCCAACCGCAACGCTGACGCCAAGCGAGACCGAGCGCCTGTTCACGCTGATGGCGCGGCTGAAGGCCGAGGGCGTGACGATCGTCTACATCTCGCACAAGCTCGACGAGGTCGAACGCATCACCGACGAGGTCATCGTGATGCGCGACGGCCGCTTTGTCGCGCGCCAGCCTACCGCGTCACTCACACGGCAGCAGATGGCGAAGCTGATGGTGGGCCGCGAACTGTCCGACCTGTTCCCGCCGCGCCAGCCGGTGCCGGCATCCGACGCGCCACCGCGCCTGAGCGTGCAAGGCCTGTCGGTGCCAGGATGGGCCGACGACGTCAGCTTCGATGTGCGCGCCGGTGAGATCCTCGGCTTTGCGGGGTTGGTCGGCGCGGGCCGCACGGAATTGTTCGAGGGCCTGCTGGGTTTGCGCCCTCGCAGCGCCGGGCGCATCAGCCTGGACGGCCGCGAGGTGAACATCCGCAGCCCGCGCGAGGTCGCAGACCTGGGCCTGACTTACCTGAGCGAAGACCGCAAAGGCAAGGGCCTGCACGTGGCCTTCGGGCTGGCCGAAAACCTGACATTGATGGCGTTGCAGCGCTACGCCCAACCCTGGCTGCGGCCAGGTGCCGAACGCGCGGCGCTGCAAGAGGCGGTCACCGCCTTCGGCATCCGCACCGGCTCGTTGGATCTGCGCGCTTCGGCCTTGTCCGGTGGCAACCAGCAAAAGCTCGCGCTGGCCAAGGTGCTGCATCCGAAGCCGCGGGTGGTGGTGCTGGACGAGCCGACGCGCGGCGTCGACATCGGCGCCAAGCGCGATATCTACTTTTTGATTCAGCGCTTGGCGGCCGAGGGCCATGCGGTGGTCGTGATCTCGTCCGAGCTGGTCGAGCTGATTGGCCTGTGCCACCGCGTGGCGGTGATGCGCAGCGGCCAACTGCAGGCCGTGTTGGCGACGGAAGGGCTCACGGAAGAGCTGCTGATTGCCCATGCTACCGGGACCCACTGAAATGAGGCGCAGATTCCGATGGCAGATGCCTGCCAACCAGTTGCAAGCCTGCCCGCTACAAGGGGCGAGGTGTCGCGGCGGGTGGCACCCGGCAGCGGCTCATGGTTCAGCGGTCGGCGCCGTGCGCCGACTCCGCTGCGATGCTCGGGTCGCGGTCGCGCGCAGAACTCGCTTCGTTCGCTTTGCTCACTTCGCTCAGACAACTGCGCGAGTCAGTCAACGATGCGCGCTGCGCGCGCGGACCTCAACCCTGCGCTTCTCGCCGCTGTACAAATCGCCCCCGCCGGGTACCACCCGCCGCGAGAGCGCAGTGGAGTGTCTTCTCGATTGCGGAACACCAAGCCGTGCGTACCAGAACGAGTGGGTGGGTGGCGGCGCGCCTGTGCAGCGCCGAGTAGCGCAGGGGGCGGGGCCGCGCGCGCAGCGCGCATCGTTGACTGACTCGACGCGATTGTTCGAGTGCAGCGAACGAAGTGAGCGAAGCGAGTTGAGCGTCGGGCCACGACACCGAGCAACGCAGGGCAGTCGGCGCGCAGCGTCGACCGCGGAACCGAAGCGCCGCCGCCCGCCCACTTGGTCTGGTGCTGAGCCAACCGCGCAGGCGTCGCGTGCTGCGCGACCGCCAGACGATTGATGGCAGCGACTTCAGTGCCGGACAAGATCCATCGCGCCGTTGGCGGGGCGCGCTGGCGGGATCGCCTGCACGGCTACGGCCCCGTGCTTGGCCTGGTGCTGCTGTGCATATCCGGGACGCTGCTGAACAGCGAATTCGCGACGCTGGATAACGCGCTGAACGTGCTGACCCGCACTGCCTTCATCGGCATCATCGCGGTCGGCATGTGCTTCGTCATCGTCTCGGGCGGCATCGATTTGTCGGTCGGCTCGATGGCGGCGCTGATCGCCGGCTGCGTGATCATGCTGATGAACGCGCTGGCGCCACGTGGTTGGCCGCCGGTGGCGATCGTCATCGCAGGCATGGGCTTCGCGGTGCTGCTGGGCGCGGTGTTCGGCTTGGCGCACGGCCTGCTGATCACCCGTGGCCGCATCGAGCCCTTCATCGTCACGCTCGGCACGCTAGGCATCTTCCGGGCGTGCCTGACCTACTTCGCTGATGGTGGCGCGCTGACGCTGGACAACACGCTGGCCGACGCCTACAGCCCCGTCTACTACGCCAGCCTGCTGGGCGTGCCGGTGCCGGTGTGGATTTTTGCGCTGGTCGCTGGTGCCGGTGGCTTGATCTTGAACCGTACCGCGTATGGCCGCTACGTGCAGGCGATCGGATCGAACGAGCAAGTGGCACGCTACGCGGCGGTCAACGTCGACCGCGTCAAGGTGCTGACCTATGCGCTGCTCGGCATCTGCGTGGGCGTGGCCACGCTGCTGTATGTGCCGCGACTCGGCTCGGCATCGCCGACCACCGGGCTGCTGTGGGAGCTGGAAGCAATCGCCGCGGTGATCGTGGGCGGCACCGCGTTGCGTGGCGGGGCCGGCAGCATCGTCGGCACGGTGGTCGGCGCGGTGCTGCTCTCGGTGATCAGCAACATCCTCAATCTGACCAACATCATCAGCGTCTACCTCAACGCCGCGGTGCAAGGCTTCGTGATCATCGCGGTGGCTTTCACCCAGCGGAGGCGACCATGACGCCTGTCTGCATTCCTCGTCGGCAGCCATGCACTGCCTCTTCACTCGCACTGACCCTTTGGAGACACCCATGAGCTTGATCAACCGCCGACTTGCCGTCGCCTGCGCGGCCGCTGCTGCCCTGAGTCTCGGCGTCGGGGCCCGCGCGGCCGATGCGAAAGACGTCAACGTCGGCGTCGCCATCCCGGCAGCGACCCATGCGTTCACCGCCGGCATCGTCTTCTGGGCCAACCAGGCGAAGAAGGACCTCGAGGCCGCGCACCCGGGCCTGAAGGTGACCGTGAAGACTGCGAGCGGTGCGCCAGAACAGGCGAACCAGCTGCAGGATCTGGTGACCGCCACCAAGATCAACACGCTGGTGATCTTCCCGTTCGAATCGGCCGCGCTGACCAAGCCGGTGGCGCAAGTGAAGGCCAAGGGCATCTACGTGACGGTGGTCGATCGCGGCCTGACCGATACCAGCGCGCAAGACGCCTATGTGTCGGGCGACAACACCGCCTTCGGCCGCATCCCGGCCGAATACCTGGTGAAGGCGCTGAACGGCAAGGGCAACGTCGTGGCGCTGCGCGGCATCCCGACGACGATCGACAACGAGCGGATGGATGCCTTCAATGCGGTGCTGAAGCAGCATCCCGACGTCAAGCTGCTCGACGCCAAGCATGGCAACTGGAACCGCGACGACGCGTTCAAGGTGATGCAGGATTTCTTGACCCGCTTCAAGCAGATCGACGCGGTATGGGCGGCCGACGACGACATGGCGGTCGGCGTGTTGAAAGCCATCGAGCAGGCCAAGCGCACGGACATCAAGATCGTGTTCGGCGGCGCCGGCATGAAGAGCATGGTCAAGACGCTGATGGACGGCAGCAACCCGCTGATCCAGGCCAATGTGTCGTACTCGCCCAAGTTCATCTACGACGCGATCAAGCTCACCACCGAGGCTCGGCTGAAGGGCGAGAAGTTGCCACCGAGCACGATCATCCCGTCGGTGCTGATCACCAAAGAGAACGCCAAGCAGTACTACTTCCCCGATTCGCCGTTCTGAGGTTGCTTATGGCTCGCCCCATCACCCTTTTCACCGGCCAGTGGGCCGATCTTCCGCTGACCCAACTCGTGCCGCTGGCCAAGCGCATGGGTTATGACGGCCTCGAGCTGGCCTGCTGGGGCGACCACTTCAACGTGCAGGAGGCACTGGCCTCACCGCGCTACGTGGCCGACAAGCGCGGGCTGCTGCGCGAGTACGGCATGGAGTGCTACGCGATCGGCAACCACCTGACCGGCCAGGCGGTGTGCGACCGCATCGACGAGCGCCACAAGGCGATCCTGCCGGCGCATGTCTGGGGCGATGGTGACCCCGAAGGTGTGCGCCAGCGTGCTGCACAAGAGATGAAGGACACCGCACGCGCCGCGGCACGCTTCGGCGCCAAGACGGTGACCGGCTTCACCGGCTCGTCGATCTGGCATGCGGTGTATGCCTTCCCGCCGACGCCGCAAAGCTACATCGACAAGGGCTTCGAAGACTTTGGGGCCCGCTGGACGCCGATCCTCGATGTGTTCGACGAGCGCTGCGTCAACTTCGCGCTCGAAGTGCACCCGACCGAGATCGCGTTCGACATCGCGTCGACCGAGCGGGCGATCGATGCGGTCAACGGCCATGCGCGTTTCGGCTTCAACTTCGACCCCAGCCACCTGGCGTACCAGGCGGTGGACTATGTCGGCTTCGTGCGGCGCTTTGGCGCGCGCATCTTCAACGCCCACATGAAAGACGTGTGGTGGAACAAGGGCGACGGCACGGTGGGGGTGTTCGGCGGCCACACCGCATTCGGTGACGCACGGCGCCACTGGGACTTCCGCAGCGTCGGCCGCGGCATGATCGATTTTGAATCCATCATCGTCGCGCTGAACGACATGGGCTACGCCGGGCCGCTGAGCGTGGAATGGGAAGACAGCCGCATGGACCGCGTGCACGGCGCGACCGAGAGTGCGGCCTTCTGCCGCAAGCTCGATTTCCCGCCCGCGGCCGGCGCGTTCGATGCGGCGTTCGAGAACAAGTCGCCGCAGGGCGGCATGGCGGGTTGATGCCCGGCTGTACGCTCCGCTGCGCGATGGTCGGTGGTGGCCGCGACGCCTTCATCGGCGCGGTGCACCGGCAGGCGATGGCGCTGGACGGTGAGATCAAGCTGGTGGCGGGCGCCTTGTCGTCGCAACCAGACCGGGCCCTGGCCTCCGGTCGCGACCTCGGGTTGGCGCCCGAACGCAACCACCCCAGCTGGCAAGCCCTACTGCAGCATGAGCTCGGCTTGCCGCGCGACGAGCGCATCGACTTCGTCAGCATCGTCACGCCCAACCATGTACACCACCCGGTGGCGAAGGCATTTGCCGAAGCCGGCATCCACGTGGTCTGCGACAAGCCGCTGGTACACACCGGCGCGCAGGCCGACGAGCTGGTGCGCATCGCCCGCGAACGCGGCATCGTCTTCGGCGTGACCTACAACTACATCGGCTACCCGATGGTGCAGCAGGCCCGCGAGATGGTGCATGCCGGTGCGATCGGTGAACTGCGCAAGGTGGTGGTCGAGTACCACCAGGGCTGGCTGACGCGTCGGCTCGAGCCCGGCGCGAACAAGCAGGCCGATTGGCGCATGGACCCGGCGCAGAACGGCATCGCCGGCGCGATGGGCGACATCGGCTCGCACGCCGAGAACCTGGTCGCCACGGTGACCGGGCTCGAACTCGAAAGCCTGTGCGCCGACCTGACCGCCTTTGTGCCAGGCCGGCCGCTCGATGACGACGCCAGCCTGTTGCTGCGTTTTCGCGGCGGTGCGCGCGGCGTGCTGCTGGCATCGCAGGTCGCGGCCGGTTGTGAAAACGACCTGCGGCTGCGCGTGTTCGGCAGCGAAGGCACGCTCGACTGGCGGCAGGAAGAACCGAACACGCTGGTGCATGCGCCGCTGAACGGCCCGCGTCAACTGCTGACGCGCGGCTCGCCCTGGCTAGGCACCGCGGCCCGCCAGGCCACACGCCTGCCCGCCGGCCACCCCGAAGCCTTCGTCGAGGCCTTCGCCAACGTCTACCGCGGCATTGCGGCCGATGTGCGGGCTCGCGAGTCCGGCCAGCCGCCAGCGGCACCGGGCCGCTACGCCACGGTGGAAGACGGCGCACGCGGCGTGCGCTTCATCGAAGCAACCGTGGCCTCGTCGCGCAGCGCGCAAAAGTGGACGGCGTTTGCATAGCGGGGCTTCGACACGCTCAGCCAGAACGGGATAGGTGATGGCCGACGATGGCTAAGAGGCCGTCCACAAACAGTTCGCCCCTGAGCGCGCGCAGCGCCGCTCACTCCAAGTGGCGTGCGCGGATCTGGCTTTGCCAGTCCGCTGCGCGAGCCCCCTCGGGGGGCAGCCCCCAGAGGGGGCGTGGGGGCTCCATTCACCGCGGCCAGCGGTCGCGGTAGAAGTCGACGAAGGCGCGCGCCGCTGCGCTGATGTGGCGGCCCGGCGGGAAGACCGCGAAGACGCCGCCCGATGGCAAGCGCCAATCGGGCAGCAACTGGTGCAAGCGGCCCTCGTCGATGTCGGCCTGCACGCTCAGGCGGTCCATCACGCTGACGCCGGCGCCGTTGAGCAGCAGCGCACGCAGGGCCGTGGCCGAATCGGTTTGCAGGCGGGCGTTCATCCGCACGCTGCGGGTGTGTCCGTTGCGGGCCGTGAAGGCCCAGGTCAGCGGCGTGGGCAGCAGCGTCAACGCGACCCACGCATGCCGAGCCAACTCGTCCGGATGCTTTGGCACGCCAGCCTGCTGCAGATAGGCCGGGGCGGCAACCGCATACTGCTCGAAATCGGCCAGCCGGACTGCGCGCAGCGACGAGTCGCGCAGCCAGCCCATGCGGAACGCCAGGTCGATGCCCTCGGCCAGCATGTCGGTGACGCGGTCGCTCACATGCAGGGTGATGCGCAGGGCCGGGTGCAACGCGGCGAACTCGGCAACCGCCGCACCCATGTGCTGCGCCGCATGGTCCACCGCCGTCGCAATGCGCAGCGTGCCGCTGACCTCTGCGCTGCTGTGCGCCGCTCGCGCCACTGCATCACCCAGCCCGGCCAACAGTGGCGCGGCGTCGTCCAGCAGCTGCTGGCCCGCGTCGGTCAGCCGCACCTGCCGGGTGGTGCGCGTGAACAGCGCGCTGCCGAGCGCCCGCTCCAGCCGCTGGACGTCCAGGCTCACACGGGCCTTGCTGACCCCCAGCCGATCCGCGGCGGCGGTGAAACCGCCGCACTGCGCCACGGCGACAAAGGCGCCGAGCCGGTTCAGGTCGTTCCGATCGTCTGTCGCCATGAATTAGATTGTCAATAAGTGAAGGACAGTGTGTCGCGACTGTACCGATTTATCGAAACGACGAAACAGCCCATCATGGAAGCCATCGCAACCGACACTGAAGAAAGACACACCATGAAGATCGCATTGATCGGCGCCAGCGGGTTCATCGGCTCGGGCCTGCGCGAAGAAGCCCTGTCGCGCGGCCACCAGGTCACCGCGCTGGTGTCCAACCCGGCCAAGCTGGCCGCCGCGCCGAACCTGAGCGTGAAGGCGGTCGACGTCAACGACACCGCGGCGCTGGCCACCGCGCTGGCAGGCCACGACGTGGTCATCACCGCCTTCAGCGGCCATGCGCAAAGCGACGTGCGCGAGGCTTACGGCCGCGGCGTCCGCTCGATCATCGCGGCGGCCAAGCAGGCCGCGGTGCCGCGCCTGCTGGTCGTCGGTGGTGCCGGCAGCCTGGAGGTCGCGCCAGGCAAGCAGCTGGTCGACAGCCCCGAATTCCCGGCCCAGTACAAGGGCACGGCGGAAGGTGCGCGGGATGCGTTGAACTGGCTGCGTGACGAACCGACGCTGGACTGGACGATGCTCAGCCCGTCGATGATGATCCAGCCCGGCCCGCGCACGGGGCAGTTCCGCCTCGGTGGCAACCAGCTGCTGTTCAGCGCCGAAGGCAAGAGCGAAATCTCGGTCGCCGACTACGCGGTGGCGATGCTGGACGAAGCCGAGCGCGGCGCGCACCGCCGGCAACGTTTCACGGTCGGCTATTGACCCTCGCCGGCGGCAGCAGGGTGGCGCGGCGATACTCGCGCCTTCCATGAAGCTGCAGATTTCCGACCTCTCCCTGACCCCCACGACCGCCGGCTTGCGCCGCCGGTCGTTCGTGGCTTCGGCGCTGGCAGCAGCGCCGCTGCTCGCCTTGCCCGAACTGGGTCGCGCTGCCGGCGAGCCGCCGGACTCGGTGGACGCCGTGCCCGAATCCGAGGTGGCGGCGCGCGTGCCTGCCATCGATTGGGACTGGGTCGACACCACGCGCCAGCGCAAGGTGCCGGTGCGCCTGTACTGGCCGCTGAAGGCGGTCGCTTCGACCACCGCACCGGTGCCGCTGGTGGTGTTCTCGCACGGCATCGGCAGCTCGCGCCTGGGCTACAGCTATTTCGGCCGCCACCTCGCCAGCCAGGGCTGGGCCAGCCTTCACGTGCAGCATGTGGGCAGCGACCGCGGGCTGTGGTTCGGCAACCCATTCAGCCTGATCGGCCGCCTGCGCAATGCAGCGCAGGAAGCCGAAGCGATCCAGCGGGTGCGTGACCTGCGCTTCGCACTGGACCGTCTGCTCGACCCGGCCCTGCAGCACCCGCTGACCGGTCGCCCGGCCGAGGCCATCGACACGCAGCGCATCGTCGCGGCGGGCCATTCGTATGGCGCCAACACCACCTTGCTCGCTGTCGGTGCCCGCGTGACGCGTGGCCAGCAGGTCTATGACTTTCACGACCCGCGCTTTCGCGCCGCGATCCTGATGTCGGCGCCGCCTTTCTATGGCGAGCGCGACTTGGCTGCCATCCTGGCGCCGGCGCAACTGCCGACCCTGCACATCACCTCGAACGACGACCTGATCCTGATCCCGGGTTACCGCTCGGGCCTCGAGGACCGACTGGCCGTCTACGACGCAATGCCCGACCCGCGCAAGGCGCTGGTGGTCTTCGACCACGGCTCCCACGGCATCTTCACCGACCGCACCGTGACCGGTGGCTACGAGCTGAACCAGCAGGTCAAAGGCGCGACCAAGTCGCTCGCCACCGCCTTCCTGCGCCACCAGTTCGACCGCGACGAAGCCGCGCTGCTGGGTTGGCGCGAGCGCTGGCGGCCCATCGTCTCGCGCTCGGCCGGGTTGCTGGGATCGATGCTCGCCCCGGCTCCCGCACAGCCGGCGCAGATGGTCAACGCCGACCCGGCTTGAGCCTGGGCTAGGGCCTGTTAACGCATAAATCACGGCCGCGCCGGGGTGCTCTGGGATGCAGCGCTAGACACCGGCTGCGGCACGGGCTGGATGCCCGTGCCGCAGCCGGCAACGACGCGATGCGCCCCAAAGCATCCCGGCCCTTCGGGTGGTTGTCCACAGCGGGCGCACTCGTTGTTACGAGGCCACCGACGTGGGATCGACCACGTCGATGTCCTCGCGCCTAGATTGCGCCCGCTCTGGACGGCCACGCGGCCGCGATTTATGCGTTAACAGGCCCTAGGCCGGCGCCTCACGCGCCGCCTGCCAGGTGTGCAGCCAGGCCGCCAGGAACTCGGCAAAGCCCTCGGCCGCCGGCGGGATGGTGCGCAGTGCCGGCCGATACAGGCAGACCTGGCGCATCACCTCGGGCGACTGCACGCGCCGCATCACCAGCCCCAGCGGCTCGGCCAGCGCGGCCACGTAGGCGGGCGACAGCGTGAGCGCCAGGCCCTGTGCGGCCAGGCCGAGTGCGGTGGTGATGTTGTCGACCACCTCGACCGGCACGATGCGCGTGCCCTCGGGCTGCTCGGCGCGCATCTGCGCCACGCTGCGCTCGTGGTCGCGGCCGGCGGCCACCAGCGGCTGGTCGCGCAGGTCGCGCCAGCGCAGGCTGGGCTTCGAGGCCAGCGGATGGTCCGCCGGGCACCACAGCACCCAAGGGCTGTCGAGCAAGGCGGTGCGCGTGACGTCGGCACCGGTCGTGCGATCGGGGCCGAGGCCCAGGTCGGCGTCGCCGGTGGCCACGGCGTCGACCAGCTGTTCGACTGCCGCATCGCGGATCCGCACGACGACCTTCGGCCGCTCGGCGCGGTAGGCCTTCATCGCCGCCGGCAGGGCCACGCAAGCCAGGGCCTGGGTGGTCGCCACTCGCACGACACCGGCCGCGCGGTTGCGCACATCGGCGGCCGCGGTGTCGGCGCGGCGCAGGTGGTCCAGCGCGGTATGGGCCGGGCCGAGAAAGTCCCGCCCCGCCGAGGACACAGCGACCTTGCGCGTGCTGCGGTCGAACAGCCGGAAGCCGACCGCGCTCTCCAGCTCGGCAACGAGTTGGCTGACCGCCGACGGCGTGAGGGCCAGCCGCTGCCCGGCGGCGCTGAAGCTGCGCAGCTCGGCCACGGTGACGAAGGCTTCGAGTTGGCGGGGGCTGAAGCGCGGCAGCGGCAAGGCGTTCTCGATTGATTAGCTTGGCTTGAATATAGGTCAGTATTCATCGCTTGTGGTTGTGAACCGGCCGACCGACACTTCGCCGCATGCTGAGCCCCGACACCCACCGCCAACTGACGAACGAGCTGCACCAGGCCGAGCGCACTCGCATCGCCATTCCGCAGTTCAGCCGCCGCTTCGACGGGCTGGAGATCGCCGACAGCTACGCGATCCAGCGTGAGTGGATGGCGCTGAAGCTTGCCGAGGGCCGGCGCGTCGTCGGCCACAAGATCGGCCTGACCTCGCGTGCGATGCAGATCGCGTCGCAGATCACCGAGCCGGACTACGGCGCGCTGCTCGACGACATGGTGTTCCACAGCGGCGTCGAGCTCGAAGCGGCGCGCTTCCTGGTGCCGCGGTTGGAGGTGGAGTTGGCCTTCGTGCTGGCGCGGCCGCTGAAGGGCCCGAACGTGACGCTGGCCGACGTGCTGGGCGCGACCGACCACGTGATGCCGGCGCTGGAGCTGATCGATGCCCGCATCGAACAGTTCTGCCGCGAGACCAAGGCGCCGCGCAAGGTGACCGACACCATCGCCGACAACGCCGCCAGTGCCGGCATCGTGCTGGGTGGCCGAGCGGTCAAGCCCGACGCGGTCGACTTGCGCTGGTGCGGCGCACTGCTGATCAAGAACGGCGTGGTCGAGGAATCGGGCCTCGCGGCCGCGGTGCTGAACCACCCTGGCAACGGCGTGGCGTGGTTGGCCAACAAGCTGGCGCTGCATGGCGAAGGGCTGGCGGCCGGAGAGATCGTGCTCGGCGGCTCGTTCACGCGGCCAGTGGCCTGCGCCGCGGGCGACGTATTCGAGGCGGACTATGGCCGGCTCGGCGTCATCCACGTCCGGTTCACCTGATGGACCTCGCGACCCTACGCGCCGCGTTCGGCGGCCGGCTGCACAGCGATGCGGCCGAAATGGCGCCGTTCCTGACCGACTGGCGCCGCAAGTGGGCCGGCCAGGCGCTCGCAGTGGCACAGCCCGACGCGACCGACGATGTGGCCGCGGTGCTGCGCTGGTGCCATGCGAACCGCGTGCCGGTGGTGCCGCAGGGCGGCAACACGGGCCTGTCGGGCGGCGCGACGCCGGATGCGTCGGGCCAGGCGCTGGTGCTGTCGCTCACGCGCTTGAGGCGCATCCGGTCGGTCGACCCGATCAACCAGACGATCGAAGCCGAGGCCGGTGTCACCTTGCAGCAACTGCAGGACGCGGCCCGCGAGGCGGGGCGCTTGTTTCCCTTGAGTCTGGCGGCCCAGGGCAGCTGCACGATAGGCGGCAACCTGGCCACCAACGCCGGTGGCGTGCAGGTGCTGCGTTATGGCAATGCGCGCGAATTGTGCCTGGGGCTGGAGGTGGTGACACCTGACGGCCAGGTCTGGAACGGGCTGCGCGGCCTGCGCAAGGACAACACCGGCTACGACCTGCGTGACCTCTACATCGGCAGCGAGGGCACGCTGGGCGTGATCACCGCGGCGGTGTTGAAGCTGTTCCCCCTGCCTGCGGCGCAGCTGGTGGCCTTCGTCGCGGTGCCCACACCGCAGGCCGCGACCGAGTTGTTGCAGCTGGCGCAGGCCCGGCTCGGCGCCGGCCTGACCGCGTTCGAGCTGATGGGTGATGCCTGCATCGCACTGGTCGAGAAACACGTGCCGGCCGCGCGGCTGCCGCTGGCCGAGCGTTCGCCCTGGTATGTGCTGATCGAGCTGAGCGACACGCAAGACGCAGCCCACGCCAACAGCGCGCTGGAGGGTCTGCTGGAGCTTGCGATCGAGCAGGGCCATGCGACGGACGCCGCAGTGTCCACCAGCCTCACGCAGTTCCGCGCGCTGTGGGCGCTGCGCGAAGACATCTCTGAATCCCAGGGCGCCGAAGGCAAGACGATCAAGCACGACATCTCGCTGCCGATCTCGCGCATCGCCGGCTTCGTCGAAGCCACCACCGCCGCAGTGGCGAGCTCGTTCCCCGGGCTGCGGTCCATCTGCTTCGGCCACCTGGGCGACGGCAACCTGCACTACAACTTCTCGCCCGCGCCAGATCAGGCCGAAACCGACTTCGTTGCGCTCGAAGGCCCGCTGAACCGCCTGGTGCACGACGCGGTGGCGGCCGCTGGCGGCTCGATCTCGGCCGAGCATGGGCTGGGTGTGCTGCGGCGTGACGAATCGGCACGCTACAAGTCACCGGTCGAGCTGCAGCTGATGCGCGCCATCAAGACCGCGCTCGACCCATTGAACCTGATGAACCCTGGAAAGGTGCTCTCGTGACCTCTGCATTGCTCGACGTGGCCGGCGTGGCCGTGTCGCCCGACCACTACATCGGCGGCCAGCGCGTGGCGTCCGCCGCCAGTTTCGCGTTGCAATCGCCGATCGACCAGCGTTTGCTCGGCCATGTGGGCGAAGCCTCGGCCGGCGATGTGAATGCGGCCATCCGTGCGGCCCAGGCCGCGTTCCCCACCTGGGCCGCCTTGACTGCCGCCGAGCGCCAGCCGCTGCTCAACCGCTTTGCCGACGAGATCGGCAAACGCGCCGATGATTTCTGCATCGTCGAGAGCAATGACGCGGGCGTGCTGCTGAGCCGCATGCGACACGGCGTGGTGCCGCGCGCGATGCTGAACATCCGCTGGTTCGCCGAACATGCACTGACGCTGCAGGACCGCAAGATCACGACCGAGCAGGCGACGCACCACATTCGCCACGACCCAGCCGGTGTGGTGGCGATCATCACGCCGTGGAACGCGCCGCTGATGCTGGCGACCTGGAAGATCGGCCCCGCGCTCGCCGCCGGCAACACGGTGATCCTGAAGGCGCCGGAATGGGCGCCGCTGACCTCGTCGCTGCTGGCCGATTGCGCCGAAGCGGCCGGCCTGCCGCCGGGCGTGTTCAACCTGTTGCAAGGCACCGGCGCGAACACCGGCGCTGCGCTCGTCAGCGATCCGCGCCTGGCGCGCGTCTCGTTCACCGGCTCGGTGCCGACGGCGAAGTGGATCGCGCAGGCCGCCGGCGCCAACCTCGTGCCCTGCAGCCTGGAGCTGGGCGGCAAGAGCCCGTTCATCGTGCTGGAAGATGCCGACATCGACAACGCCGCGGCCACCGGCGCCCTGATGTACCGCAACGCAGGCCAGGTCTGCCTGGCGGGCACGCGCCTGCTGGTGCACGAGAAGATCGCCGACCGCTATGTCGAGGCGCTGCGCGGCTATGTGGCCAAGCTGAAGGTGGGCGATCCGCGCGACGAAGCAACCGAGGTCGGGCCCATCGTCCATCCGCGCCAGGTCGAGCGGGTGATGGACTTCATCAACCGCGCGGCGATCGGCGGCGCGCAGCTGCTGTGGGGCGGCAAACCGCACCCCTTCGGCGCGCAGTATGTCGAGCCGACGTTGCTGACGAACCTGCGGCAGAACGACGAGATCGTGCAGACCGAGGTCTTCGGCCCGGTGCTGACGCTGCAGACCTTTGCCAGCGACGACGAAGCTATCACGCTGGCCAACGGCACCGACTACGGTCTGGGCGGCGTCTGCTACGGCGAGACGGCACACGCGACCGCGGTGGCCGAACAGGTTCGCACCGGCTTCATCTGGGTCAACAGCTTCGGCATCCGCGACCTGGCGGCCCCCTTCGGCGGCGTCAAGCGCTCAGGCATTGGCCGAGAGGGTGGCGACTGGAGTTTCGATTTCTTCTGCGACGTGAAAGACGTGGTCGTGCCGACCAAGCCCTTCCGCGCCAGCTTCAGCCACCGCTGATCGAAGGTCACGAACGATGGGACAGATTGTTGGCGCCGCGCTGGTCTCGCACCACCCCGGCCTGATGCAGTGTGAAGAGTTTCGCCGCCTGATGGGCGCGGGTGAAGACTCGGACCTGATCGCCGGCTACGCCAAGCTGCGCGACAGGATCGCCGCGGCGAAACCCGACGTGGTGATGATCTTCGATTCGCACTGGTTCACCACCGGCTACCACCTGATCGACGCCGGTGCGCGCTACCAGGGGATGTACGTCTCCGACGAGATGCCGTGGTATCTGCACGGCGTGCCCTACGACTACCGCGGCCACCCCGAATTGGCGCGCAGCATCGAGGCGGTGGCACGCGAGCGCAAGGTGCAAAGCCGCGCGATCGAGCACCCGGACCTGGGCCGTCACTACGCGACGATCAATGTCGTCAAGCAGTTGCGGCTCGAAGCCATGCCAATCGTCTCGGTCAGCTCATGCCAGAACTGCGAGCCGCAGCACTTCTTGCAGTCGGGCGAGGTGATCGGCGAGGCGATCCGCCGCAGCGGCCTGCGTGTGTTGCTGTTGGCCTCGGGCGCCTTGAGCCACAAGTTCAACAACATCGACTGGACGCCGAAGCACCCGCGCATCTTTCACGAGAGCAATGTGGCGCGGCCGGAGAACATCGCCAGCGACAAGCGCGCGATCGAGCTGTTCATCGAAGGCCGGCACGACGTGGTGCTCGATGGGTGGGACGGCGAATACCGCAAGCTGCCGTGGGAAGCTTTTGGCGCGCACTACCTGCAGATGGTGGGGGCGATGGGTGGGCGCGAATGTCGAGCGCGTGGCGTGCCGTTGTCGGCCTACGAGAACGCGCGGGGAACCGGCAACATCCACCTGTGGTTCGAGGCGAGCGGTGGATGAGTCGGAGCGGAATCTGGGCGACCGGCTGCTCTGCTCCGCTCATGTCCTCCGCCGACAGCCTTCGGCAATCGGCTCCCCCTTTACTTCGCTGCGCAGAGCAGCCGGTCGCTCAGATCCGGCACCGTGGTGCCCCTTCAACGCAAGGCCACCAACGCTGGATGCCGTGGGTGACGGGTGAGTGGCGCAGCGAAGTAAAGGAGGAGGGCAGGGTGCAGCCCTGCCCGGGGGACATGAGCGGAGCCGCTCACCCGTCATCCACGGCACGCAACAACCCACCCGAAACCGATTGAACATGCAATTCGAATTCCCGATCCAGGCACTGCCCGCCGTGATGCGTGGCCCCCGCATCGAACGCCGCCGCGTGATGATCGGCGGCAGTGCCTTCTGGGGCACGATGCAAGACGATGATCAGCTGCTGCTCGATGACGGGCGCATGGTCGACACGACGAACCTGACACACCTGCCGCCAGTCGATCCGAGCAAGATCATCGCGGTGCACATCTCGTACCGCTCACGCAGCATCGAAACGCGCAACAAGCCCAAGCCGACCGAGACGCCGACCTACTTCACCAAGCCGCCGACCGCGCTCAACGGCCATGGTGGGCAGATCCTCAAGCCCGAAGACTGCAAGTACCTCAACTACGAAGGCGAGTACGCGGTGGTCATCGGCCGCACGGCTCGCAACGTGACGCCCGACGAGGCCTGGGATTGCATCGAAGGGTTTTGCTGCGCGCTCGACATGGGCCTGCAAGACTTTCGCGACACCGACCAGGGCTCGATGCTGCGTGTGAAGGGGGCCGACACCTTGCTGCCGATCGGTCCCGGCCTGGTGCGTGGCGTGAACCTTTTCGAGCAGACCTTGCGCACCTACCGCAACGGCCGCGTCGTGCAAGAGGCCCACATCGGCGACGAGACCATCTGGGGCCCGCACTACGTGATCGCCGATATCGCGCGCCACATCACGCTGCTGCCCGGTGACGTGATCCTGATGGGCACACCTTGCCACTCGCGCTCCGTCGACCCCGGCGACGTGGTGGAATGCGAGATCACCGGCATCGGCCGGCTGCGCGGCACGGTGGCCGCCTTGCCCGCGCCACGCGCATCGGCGCTGGGGGTGGGGGCACCACCCACCGACAGCCCCGAGGTCCAACGGGTGGCGCTGGGTTTCGACGAGCGTGTGTCCGATCATCTGAAGAACAACTACCGCGCGGCTGCACAGGCCGCGCCCTCCAAGACATGAAGGTCTGCATCATCGGCGCCGGCTCGATCGGCGGTCTCATCGGCGCAAAGCTCGCCTTGGCCAAACAAGCCGAGGTCAGTGCGCTGGCGCGCAACTCGACGCTGCACTCGCTGCGCGAACGCGGTTGGCAATTGCGGCAAAACGGTCAATTGCTGCAGGCGCCGGCCGTGGCCAGCGACGACGCAGAAGCGCTGGGCCCGCAAGACCTGGTGCTGATTGCCGTCAAAGGCCCGGCGCTGACGGCGGTGGCGCGAAATATCGCGCCGCTGCTCGGGCCGAAGACGCGCGTGCTGCCGGCGATGAACGGGGTGCCTTGGTGGTTCTGCCAGGGCCAGCCGGGCTTCGACAACGCGCCGCTGCAAAGCGTCGACCCGGGCGGCGAGATCAGCGCCAGGATTGCGCGTGAACGCGTCATCGGCTGCGTGGTGCACATCGCCGCGTCCAGCCCGCAGCCTGGCCTGGTACAGCACGGTTTTGGCCAGGGGCTGATCATCGGCGAGGCGGGCGGCGGCCACAGCGCCGAGGTGCAGGCGGTGGCCGATCTGTTCACCGGCGCCGGCTTCGAGGTCACGCACTCGGACAACGTGCGGCGCGACATCTGGTTCAAGCTCTGGGGCAACCTGACGATGAACCCGGTCTCGGCGATCACCGGCGCGACTGTCGACCGCGTGCTGGGCGACCCGCTGGTGCGGGCCTTCTGCACCGCGGCGATGATCGAGGCGGCCGAGGTCGGCGCGAGCATCGGTTGCCCGGTGAACCAGTCGCCCGAAGACCGCCATGCGATCACGGCCAGGCTCGGGGCGTTCAAGACCTCGATGCTGCAGGACGTCGAGGCCGGCCGGCCGATCGAGCTGGACGGCATCGTCGGCGTGGTGCATGAGATTGCACAGCGGGTCGGCATCGCCGCGCCCAACATCGACGCGTTGCTGGGCCTGGCGCGCCTGTTCGGCCGCGTGCACGACCTGTACCCCGAAGCGGACTGACCGCGACACTCCCGGCGTCTCGCGTCGTAACCGAGCAGGGGGGCCTCAGCGCGATGCCAGCCAGTCGCGCAAGCCGGCATCGCGGACTTCGAGCAGCTCGAACAGGCCGAGCGCGCGCAGCGCGGGTAGGGCATCGCTCATGTCGCGCTCGACAGCCGCACGGTCTGCCGTCGCGGTCTGAGGGTCGCACCACAGCCTCGCATTGGCAAGGAAGGCGGCGACCGTGCCCTTGCGCAGGGTGACGCCGTGGAGCTGGGTCTGGTTGATGTGGTCGGGCAGCACGTCTTCGGCACGCATCACGGGTCCTTGTTGAAAAGATGCTTCCACTCTAGGACGCACAATCCGGCCTCGCTGCCGCAAGGCGGCCATTCGATACCGCATTCCGGCCATGCAGGCAGACCGACTCGACCTGACCATCGCCAACGCCGCCGACGGCCCGCTGCTGGTGGCCGCGCACAGCGCGCAGGACACGCCGCGCCTGACGCCACCGCACCGCCATGCGCGCGGCCAGGCCTTCGGTGCGAACCGCGGCCTGCTGGTGGTGACGACCGACCACGGCCGCTGGGTGGTGCCTGCCACCCATGCCGTGTGGGTGCCGCCTCAGCGCTGGCATGGCGTGCAGGTGCACGGGCCCTACGACGGCTGGAGCTGCTATGTGGCCGAAGCCGGCTGTGGCGACCTGCCGCATGAACCATTCACGCTGCGCATGTCGGGCCTGTTGCGCGAGGCCGTGCTGCGCGCGGCGCAGTGGGATGGCGGCCCGCTCGACGCCACGCAGACACATGTGGCGCAGGTGGTGCTCGACGAGATCCACAACGCCGTGGCCGAACCGCTGGGCCTGCCGATGCCGCAGGATGCGCGGCTCCTGCGCCTGACACAGGGCTTGCTGCAACGGCTGGATGACGCGCGCACGCTGCAGGACTGGGCCGACGAGGTGGGGATGGCCGCTCGCACGGCGGCGCGGCGTTTCGTGGCCGAGACCGGCTTCAGCTTCAGCGAATGGCGTCAACGGGCGCGCTTGCTGCAGGCGATCGAATGGCTGGCGGCGGGCCGCACCGTGACGGCGGTGGCGCTGGACCTCGGCTACGACAACGTCAGTGCCTTCATCGCGATGTTCCGACGCGTGCTCGGCACCACGCCGGGCCGCTATGTCGACGGTGCCGACGGCTGAATGAGAAACGCGCGACCAAAAGGCCGCGCGTTCGTTCGGTCAGGGCCGATGCGGCCCTGACCCGTCAGGTGCCCGCTTACCAGTGCTCGTGGTAGCGCGCCTTCGCCGAAGCGACGCAAACGTCCTTCTTGTCGCCCGACAGCGTGTCGCAGCGTTCCTTGGCCAGCTTGTAGTCGGCCTTCATGTGGGCGACCTCGGCATCGTCGACCGCGTCGGCCACCTTCTTGTTCAGCTTGGCGTCGGCCTTGGCCTTGTCGCGTGCGGTCTTCGCTTCGCGCTGGCAGACGTCCTTCGTGTCGCCAGCCAGGTCGTCGCACTTCTCGTTCGCCACGTCGTAACGGGCGTCGTAGACGGCTTCATTGAGCTTCAGCTGGTCCTTGGCGTCGCCGGAGTAGTTGTAATCCAGCCAGGCCAAAGCGATCTTTTCCTTCCCCTTCACGTCGGCCACGCAGATGTCCTTCGCATTGCCGGACAGCTTGTCGCAGGCATCCTTGGCGGGCTTGTACTGGGCCTTCACGTCGTCGCGGGCAGCGTCGAGCACAGGCTTCGAATAGTTGCTGGCCTGGGCCATGCCGCATAGCAGGGCGGCGGTGAGGGCGAGCAGGGCATGGGTGGCATGCTGGGTGCGCGTCATAGGAATCTCCTTCTCCGAATCGGTTGATCGCCGGAATGGCAATTGTTGATGTACCGCCCGGTCACGCTGTCGCGTCGGCGGGTGCTTTGCATCGTGCTCAATGTCGGCGCCCGGCGACAGCAGAAGTGACCGCAGATTGCTGTAGGCACGGACCTACAGGCCGGCCGGCGCCGTGCCCGCATCGGCGACGTCTTTCATCGAGCCGAAGCGCCGTGCATAGGCCCACGTCAGCTCGGCACCCATCAGAAAGATCTGCGCCGAGTAGTAGACCCACACCATCAGCACCACCACCGAAGCAGCCGCGCCGAATGCGGTGGTGACGCCGCTCTTGCCGATGTAGTAGCCGATGGCGGTCTTGCCAAGGCTGAACAGCAAAGAGGTGACGATGGCGCCGATCCACACGTCGTGCCAGCGCACCTTGGCCGCTGGTACCCACTTGTAGAGCACCGCGAACATCACGGTGACCATGCTGAAGCTGATCGTGAAATCGGCCACCTTGCCGAGCAGCACGGCCTCGCCCCAGTACGGCGCCCACCAGTCGCTCAGCGCCGACATCGCCGCGTTGAAGACCAGCGACACCATCGACAGAAAGCCGAGGCACAGGATGATGCCCAGCGACAGCAAACGGGTGCGCACCATCGTCCACACGCCGTGCTTGGCGTGTTCGACCGGTGTGCCGCGCCAGATGCGGTTCAGTGCGTCCTGCAGTTCGGCGAACACGGTCGTGGCACCGATCACCAAGGCACCGATGCTGGCGCCGGTGGCCCAGGGGTTGTTACGGTGGTAGTTGACAGCCTTCAGCATGCCCTCGACCGCTTCTGCGCCGTCGGCGCCGAGCAGGTCCGACAGCTGACCCATGATTTCACCGCGTGCGGCCTGCTCCCCGAATACCAGGCCGGCGACCCCGATGACGATCATCAGCAGTGGCGTGATCGAGAACAGCGTGTAGTAGGCCAGCGCCGCCCCCATGCTGGGTGCATCGTCGTCGGACCAGCCTTTGGCCGCTTGCCGGACCAGGCCGACCAGTTCACGGGGGTGCAGGGCGGACCAGACCATCACGCGTCATCGTCAGCGCCGAGCCAGCCGGTCGGCCACGATGGTGAACACCTCGGTGTTCCAGCCCAGGCCGCAGTGGCTGCCGCTGACCTCGATGTTCTCGACATGGCGCCGCCGGCCCCGTTGAATGCAGGCCTGCCACGACACCACGCCGTCGCTGCGGCTGTAGATCGAGGTCGTCGGCACCTCCGGCGGCGTCGCCAGCCGTCGCATGGTGTGGGCCTCGAGCTCGGCCTTGCTGCCGTTGAGCAGGCGGTAGACCAGGCCGGCGTGGGTCTGCTGCACCGTGCCGGCGAACGGGGTCCCGATCGTGATCACGCGGCGTGCGCGGCGCGCCCCCAGCTTCTTGGCCACCTCTCGTGCGTAGATGCCGCCCAGGCTCCAGCCGATCAGGCTGATGCGTTCATCATCGGTGCCGACCTGGTTCACCACGTCTTGCACCAACCCGTCGAGCCACGCGTCGATGTCGCCTTCGGGCCCGGTGTTGAAGCCGCGGCCCCAGTCGAAGGTGGCGTAGCCCAGCCCTTCACACAGCCCTTTCAACGGTGCCAGCGCGCGGGCATCCGAGGCCAGGCCGGGGAACAGCACCACCGGGTGGCCGTCACCTGGTGGCAGCGTTGATTTGTTCATGAACTGGGCGCTCGCCAGTTCGCACACGGCCCGCAGCGGCTCGGCGCCGAACAGCAGCCAGGAGGGTGCACTGCCTTCGGCCGAGGCGGCCTTGGCGGAGGTATTCGAGTTCATCGTCCGTCCTTCATATTGCGTTGCAGCATCATGCGGGCCACGTCAGCGCCGGTGCGTCGTGGAAATGCGCCATTCGCCTGTGGGACTGGTCCTACCTGTACGCATCGCTGCGATGGGAAAGGGGCAAATGCCGCGCCAACTGCAGCGCACCGGCAGGCCCATCAGCAGTGGGCCCTGAGCGCTTGTCTGTGCCGGCGTGCAGCGCCTACCATGGCTGACGTCTTTCTTGAAGGCAGCACATGGCACACAACGGTTCCGATACGCGCTTTGCGGGCTCAGTCCCCGAGCTGTACGACAGCCTGCTCGTGCCGCTGATCTTCGAGCCCTATGCGCAGCTCGTGGCGCAGCGGGTGGCCGGTCTGGCGCCGCAAAGCGTGCTCGAAACGGCAGCCGGGACGGGCGTGTTGACCCGCGCGATGCTGCAGGCCTTGTCGGCCGACGTGGTGGTCACCGCCACCGACCTGAACCCTCCGATGCTCGAGCGGGCCGCCCAGGTCGGCACCTGCCGGCCGGTGCAATGGCAGCCCGCCGATGCGATGCAACTGCCCTTCGCCGACCAGAGCTTCGACCTCGTGGTCTGCCAGTTCGGCGCGATGTTCTTTCCCGACAAGCCACATGCCTTTGCCGAGGCGCGGCGCGTGTTGCGGCCCGGTGGTACGTGGCTGTTCACGGCCTGGGACCGGATCGAAGACAACGAGTTCACCGACATCGTCACCCAGGCGCTGGCGCGCCTGTTTCCGGACGATCCGCCGCGCTTCATGGCGCGGCTGCCGCACGGCTACTTCGACCGCGACCAGATCGCGCGAGACGTGGTGGCCGGTGGCTTCGTTGCGCCGCAGATCGAGACCGTCAGCCTGCGCAGCCGCGCCGCATCGGCGCATGTGGCAGCCGCCGCCATCTGCCAAGGCTCGCCGCTGCGCCATGAGATCGAGGCACGCGCCGGCGGCAACGTGGTCGACGCCACGGCCGCCTGCGCCGAGGCGATCCGCCAGCAGTTCGGCAGCGGCCCCGTCGACGGCAAGATCCAGGCCCATGTCGTCACAATTTCGCGTTAGCAGCAGGCGGCTGCAAGACGACCTTCGGGTCGTCGGCCGCGCGCTGGCCGCATGCCCCGACTTTGTTTGACAAAGCCGGCCGACGGCGCGGCGTACGATCGGGTTTTGCTGCGGCAGAGGCAGGCTCGATGACAAGAACAGGTGTATTCGTTTCCATGGTGATCTTCGCCGTGACCGGTGCGATGCTGGCCGCGGCGCCGGCATCGGCCGAGCCCAGCCTGGTGGTCGTGGTGCGCCACGCAGACAAAGGCACCGAGCCGGCCAACGACCCGGCCCTGTCGCCGGCCGGCCAGCAACGTGCCGCGGCGCTGGCGACGGCGCTGGAATCGGCCCACATCACCAGCATCATCACCACGCCTTACCGCCGCACGCGTGAGACGGCGTTGCCGCTGGCGCGGCGCTTGGGGCTCCAGCCGCAGGTGGTGGCGCCGCGAGCCGGCGAAACCCCCGAAGCCCATGTGGCCGAGGTGGCTGCGCTGGTGCGCAAGCAAAGCGGCCAGGTGCTGGTGGTTGGCCACAGCAACACCGTGCCCGCCCTGGTGCAGGCGCTGGGTGGGCCGCGGATGCTGGAGCTGTGCGAAACCAGTTTCGGCCAGGCGTTCGTCGTGGTCGCGCCGAAGGCCAAGGACAGCACCGTGCTGCGGCTGCGTTATGGCGAGCCCGATGCCGCGCCTGCTGACAACTGCATCTGAACGATGAGACTGCGCTTTGCTGCTGCCTTCGTGCTTGCCGGCTTGTTGGCGAGCGGTGCGGCGCCGGCGGCCACGCCATTGCCCGACGGCCGGCAGAGCTTGCAGCACCAGGGCCTCGAACGCGGCTACGTGGTGCGACTGCCGTCGACGGCGCCGCCCGCGGGCCAGCGCTGGCCAGTCGTGCTGGTGCTGCACGGCGGCGGTGGTGACGCGGCCATCACCGAAAAAACGACCGGCTTCACTGCCGTCGGCCAGCGCGAAGGCTTCGTCGTCGTCTACCCCGAAGGCACCGGCCGCCTGGGCAACCACCTGCTGACCTGGAACGCCGGCCACTGCTGCGGCCAGGCGTTGCAGCGCCAGGTCGACGATGTCGGCTTCGTCCGCATGTTGATCGACAAGCTGGTGGCGGACTACCCGGTCGACGCCAGGCGCGTCTACGCAACGGGCATCTCCAACGGCGGGATGATGAGCCACCGGCTGGGGATCGAACTGCCAGACAAGCTGGCCGCCATCGCGCCGGTCGTGGCGGCTTTGTTCGGCGACGAGAAGAAGCCGGCGCAGGCCGTGTCGGCGTTGATGATCAACGGCGCACTCGACACGTCGGTGCCTTTGGCCGGCGGCACCCCCGGCGGGCGCTTTGCCAACGCGTGGGATGGTGCGCACCCGTTGCCCGCCGCCGCCCAGGCCAGCTTCTGGGCCGCCGCTGATGGTTGCACCGGCGCGCCCGAGGTCACGACCCAAGGGGCGGTGCAGCGCACCCGCTACCGCTGCCCGGCGGGGCTCGATGTCGAGTTGCTGGTGCTGGCCGACCATCCCCATGCCTGGCCGGGTGGTGAGCGGAGCAGCCGGCTTGGGGCCACGCCCAGCACCTCGTTGAACGCCAGCGCCGACATCTGGGCGTTCTTCAAGCGGCATTCGAAGTAGCCGCTGCTGCAGACGAAGCCCTGACGTCGCCGCGGAGACAGGCGCAACGCCCGCCGCGCCGGACAATCCGGCCCATGGGCACGCTCTACCTCGTTCGCCACGGCCAGGCCTCTTTCGGCAGCCACGACTACGACCGCTTGAGCGAGCTGGGCCACCGCCAGTGCCGCGCACTCGGCGAGCACTTTCGCAGCATGAACCTGCGCTTCGCCACGGTGTTGACCGGCAGCCTGCGCCGGCATCGCGAAACCTACGATGGCATCGCGGAAGGCCTGGCCCAACGGCTGGAGCCCGAGGTGTGGGCCGGCCTGAACGAATACGACCCCGAAGCAGTGGTGCGCGCCGTCTACAGCGGCGAGCTGCCCCGGCCCGATTCACCCGAGGCGGTGCGCCAGCACTTTCGCCTGCTGCGCGACGGCTTGCTCGCCTGGATGCAGGGCCGCAGCGCACCGGCTGGCATGCCGGCCTTCAGCGAATTTGCCGCCGGCGTGGCCGCGGCGCTGGCGCGGGCGCGCGAGCGGGCGGACGAAGACGTGCTGATCGTCTCCAGCGGCGGCCCGATCTCAACGGCGGTTGGCCTGGTGCTGAGCCTGGCGCCCGAGGCGGTGGTCGACCTGAACCTGCGCATCCGCAACAGCGCGGTGACCGAGTTCATTGCCAACCCGAAGCGCCACAGCCTGTTGAGCTTCAACAGCCTGCCGCACCTGCACAAGCCGGAGTTGGCGGACTGGGTGACCTACGCCTGAGGCATGGCTGCCGCCGGTGCGGCCGCATGATCAGCGTCAACCCTGCCCGCGCCGGACCCAGCCGAGCGAGAACACATAGCGGCTGCCGCCGACCACGCGGGTCACGCTGTGTTCGCAGGCATCGGGGCGAAACAGCTTGATGCGCCTGGTGGCGAACAGCGGGGTTGCGCAGATGAACTCACCGCCCGAGCGTGGCGACTTCAGCACGATGTTCAGACGGTAGTGCCGGCCGGCCTGGACCGGGTCGGTGTGCGGCGGGATCTCGGAGCCTTCCGGGTAGCGGATCAGGTAGCTGTCGAAGGGCAGCGGCCAGCTTGCGGTGAGCAGCAGCATCTTGTCGTAGCCAGTGCCCTGGCGGCCCTTCTGCCACCGAAAGGCCGACGCGGCGTAGCGGCGCGCAGCACCGAGCAGGCTCACCCGGCAGCCGCCTCGCGGCGCAGCGCCACCTGCGTCCAGATGCCGCCCAGCAGATCGGCCAGGCCGAACAGCACCAGCATCGGCGGAGCCAGGCCGAGTGCCACGAAGGCGATGAAGGCAGCCATCACCAGGCAGCGGGTGTAGACCGAGGCTTGGAAGAAGGCCCGTGCCTCGCACCTGGCGGCGTAGATGTAATAGATGCCGATGTTGAACACCAGGATGCCGACCACCCGCAGCCAAACCTCAGCAGTCAGCGGCATGCCGAACAGCGACAGCATCAGGTTCGGCACCACGGTGAGGCCGACGCCGAGCACCAGCAGGTAGATGCCGAAGGCCTTCAGCGTGAAAGCGGGCTTGGACATGGAATCGGTCTCCTAACGCGTCAACAACGCGCAGTGTTCTACCCGACGCGGGTGGCGCATTCTCACCCCAGCCGGCGATGCCGCGCCAGGCAGATGTGGCCGCTGACCCGCGCCTATGGCAGGTACTTCTTCGCCAGCCGCCCCAACTGGCCCGAGGCTTCGAGCTCGACCAGGCCGTCGTTGATGGTTTTCAGCAGCTCTTCGGCGTGGGCGGCATGCCGAGACACCATCATGTAGAACTCGGTCGAAGCCATGCCGGGCACCGCTTCATGGCCCAGGTTGCTGTCGGTGAGAAAGGGCTGGCCGATGACCGTGAAGCCGGCCATCACCTCGTACTTTTCCACGAACAGGTCGCAGCGCCCGGCGTGGATCTTGGCGACCAGTGCGGCGAAGTCGTAAGCCCCTTGGTCGATGCTGCCTGCAGGCAGGCCATACGTCTCGTAGTTGTAGCCGAACACGCCGCACACCTTGTAGTGGCGCAGGTCCGAAAGATGGTCGATCCGCAAGCCCGAAGGATGGACCTTCTTAGAATAGAAATAGTAGTTGGTGGTGCGGTAATAGGGGCGTGACAGGTGGTAGGCCCTGGCCCGGTTTTCGTTGTAAGACGCATTGAGCGCCAGCTGGTAGCCGGTGCCGTCCATCACCTCCTTCTGGCAGCGCGCCCAGGGCAGCAGCTCGATACGGGCATCGATACCGGCCTTCTGGAAGATGGCGGTGACGACGTCGACCGAAAAGCCAGTCAGCTCCCTGGTCGCCTGGCCATCACTTCGCTTGTAGAAGGTATAGGGCGGCCATTCGGCGGCGTCGTCGCAAATGTGGATGGTGGCGCCGCTGAGCGTGCCGGCCCGCAGGGCGGGCGAGGCGAGCAATGTCAGGGCGAACACCGCGGCGGCGTGGCGCACGAAAACCACGGCGAACAATCCCCATCGCACGCAAGCACATCGGATGCGATTCACGACAGCACAACCCTCTTCCTCGTCGAGCGAAGTGTGCGCCAAGTGCTCGCCAGTTGCCAGACGTGAAGCTGCGCCCGGGTGAACCGAACTGCGGGAAGCCCGCCGCGTGGGCGGCAACCGGGCCGTGGCCAGGGGCCGCCTGAACACCCCGCGGCTCAGGCGCTCATTGCAGCGACCGCTGACGCCGCCGCTTTGGGGCTGGCCCGGTGCGCGGCGTGGCCGGCTCGCTCCATCGCCCAACCCTCGGTGGCGCTGTGGCTGGGGTGCCACTGGGCCGCACGGGCGCGCTGGCTGCCCGGCACGCCGCTGGCCAGGCCCTTGGCGACCAGGCGCTGCACCAGGTCGTCGGCCTGTTCGGCGCTCAGCTGGCTGGAAAACCGCTGCCAGCGGCGCAGCACGTCCGGGTTCTGCCAGGCGTCTTCGAGGCGCTCGCGCATCTCTTCGTCGCTGCCGGGGCGGCCGCCTTGCCAGGCGCGCGGCAGCAGGGTGTGGAAGAACAGGTGGAAGTCGCGCCGCAGGTCGACGCCGGGCAGCAGCTTGGTCAGCTGGGCGATGCGGACAGCGAAGCCGCTGTGGGTCAACTGCAGCGTGATCAGGGCCTGCAGGCATTGGATCGGGTTCAGCAGCCGCAGGCGGTTGGGCGGCAGCACGCGCAGCGGCAGCGTGGCGGCCAGCTCGTGCGGCAGCGGCGTGACGAAGGACATCAGCGTGGCCAGGCGCGCCCACTCGGCGCTGCCCAGGCCCTCGGCAGTGCCGGCACCGTCGGCCTGGCGGGCTTCGGCCAGCACGGCCATCAGGCGGGCTTCGTCCCAGCGCTTGCCGCCCTTGGCCTGCTGCGCGCGGCGGCTCAGCGTGGCCAGGTTGCCGGCGGCGTAGCCAGCGCGGTGGTTCAGGCGCTCGACCACCGCTTCCTGACCTTCTTCTGCGCCCAGGTCGGCGCGGGTGACCGGGCAGCGCAGGCTGTCGATCTGGGCCAGGAAGTTCGGCGTGACCTGCACGCCTTCGAAGGCCTGGCCGTGGTGCCAGGCGGCCAGCCGCAACTGCAGCCACTGGCGCACACCCCGGCCGGCGCGCAGCGTGCGGGGGCCGAACGCGGCGCGGCCGGCCTCCCAGCCATGCCGCAGCGGGTGGCCGGGCAGCAAGTGCTCGGCCGGCGGCACGAGGCCGTGGTGGGCGAAATCCCAGCCCAGCTCGAACGCCGGGTCGCGGGCTTCGCCCGGGCCGAACAGGTCTTCGGCCTCGCCGGCGGCCAGCGCCTGGGTGGCACGGGCGGTGCGGCCGGTGCGAGCCAGCGCCAGGGTCGGCCGGGGCAGCGGCAGGTCGTCGAAGGCGAGGGAGGTTTGGGCGGCCATGGGATGCTCCGTGAAGAACAAGAGTGGGTGTGATGGACAGCGTGTGAAGACAGTGTCTGACCGCACAGGCTCATGGAATGAGCCAGGCTCATGCTCCAATGAATCTCAACAAACAGTTGCACTCAACCCAGCAGGCTCACGCCATGAGCCTGTGCTACCGTCCATACATGAACCGCACCGAACGCTTCTATCGCATCGAGCTGTTGATCAAGTCACGCGGCGGCGTCAGCTTCGAAGAGCTGCTCGACGAACTCGAGGTCTCGCGCGCTACTCTCAAGCGAGACCTGCAGTACCTGCGCGACCGGATGGACGCGCCGATCGTCTACGACCGCTTCGACAACGTCTACCGCTTCGATGGCGTGATGCCGGGCGCGGTGTCCACCAAGGCCTCTTCGCACGAGCTGCCGGGCGTCTGGTTCAGCGAAGCCGAGATCCACGCGCTGCTGACGATGCACCAGCTGATCAAGGGGCTGGACTCTGGCGGCGTGCTCGGCCGCCACCTGCAGCCGCTGCTCGACAAGCTGCACGGCATGCTCGGCGCCAGCGAGAGTGAATCGCGCGAGCTGATGCGGCGGGTGAAGATCGCCTCGCCCGCACGCCGGCCGGTGCCGCCGCGCTGGTTCGAAGTCGCCGGCAGCGCACTGCTCAAGCGCCAGCGCATCGATTTGCTGTACTTCACCCGCAAGCGCCAGACCGAGAGCCGGCGCGAGGTCTCGCCGCAGCGCCTGATCCACTACCGCAACACCTGGTATCTCGACGCCTGGTGCCATGCCAGCGACGGCCTGCGCCGCTTTGCGCTCGACGCCGTTCGCGCGGCCAAGGCGCTGGAGCAGCCGCGCGCGAAAGATGTCGCCATGAAAACGGTCGAAGCCGAGCTGGACGGCGGCTACGGCATCTTCAGCGGCAAGGCCGAACAATGGGCCACGCTGGCCTTCGATGCCGACGCCGCGCAGTGGGTGGCGCAGGAAGAGTGGCACCCCGAGCAGCGCCTGAAGCTGCAACCCGACGGCGAGTTGCGCATGGAGCTGCCCTACGCCGACGCGACCGAGCTGGCGATGGACATCCTGCGCCATGGCCCGCAGGTGAAGGTGCTGGCACCGCCGGCGCTGGTGCGCCTGGTCAAGGAGCGGCATCGCGCCGCGGCTGGCCTCTACGCGTCTGATTGATGCCGGCGTTGTCAGGGTTTCACTGACACGTCGGCACTGCGCGGCCACGCACGGCCGCGCAGTGCCCACATGGGGGCTCAGCCTTTGTTCTTGCGGCTGGCCGCCAGCGCGAGCGCCCCGTCCAGGGCCTCGGCCAGCGCATTCAGATCAACCGGCTTGGTCAGGTAGCGGAAGTAGCCGGCGGCCAGGCCCTTGCCGACGGCGTCCGGCATCGCGTTCGCAGTGATCGCGATCACCGGAATGTGCGCCGTGCGTGGGTCGTTCTTGAGCATGGTCTGGGCCTCACCGCCTGACAGGACGGGCATGTTGTTGTCCATCAGGATCACGTCGGGCTGATGGGCGCGCGCCATCTCGATGCCACGCTTGCCGTTGGTGGCTGTCAGCAGCCGCACGCCCGGCCGGGCCGCCATTGCGGCCTGAAGCAGTTCGAGGCTGGCGGGGTTGTCTTCCACGCACAACACGGTCGCATCGGCCTTGCTGTCGCTGGCGGGCAGCAGCGGCATCGGCTCGGTCACGACGTCGGTGGCTGGTTCGCAAGGCAGGTCGATCCAGAACTGGCTGCCTGCGCCGGGCCGGCTGGACACGCCCAGCTCGCCACCCATCAGCTCGACCAGCCGCTTGGTGACCACCAGGCCGATGCCGGTGCCTTCCTGCGTGCCGGCTTCCTGGCCGAGGCGGTTGAAGGGTTGGAACAGCGCGGCCATCTGCTCGGGCTTCATGCCGATGCCGGTGTCCTGCACCGACAGGCGCATCCGGTCGGGCCCCAGGCGGATGCAGTCGACCACCACCGAGCCCGACTCACGGTTGTATTTGATGGCGTTGGACAGCAGGTTCAGCAGCACCTGCTTCAGCCGCGTGCGGTCGGCTTTCACCAAGGCCTCGGCGCTGCTCGGGAACAGCAGGCGGATCTTGCGTCGTTCAGCCAGCGGCTCGGTCATCGACTGGCACTCGGCCAATACCTCGGACAGCCGGATCGGCTCGACCGACAGCGTCAGCTTGCCGGCCTCGATCTGTGCCAGGTTCAGGATGTCGTTGATCAGGCTCAGCAGGTGGTGGCCGGCCTTGACGATATGGTCCAGGAAGGTCTTGTAGCGATCGGGGGGCAGGGTGGTCGGGTCAGACATGGACAGCATCTGGCCGAAGCCGATGATGGCGTTCAGCGGCGTGCGCAGCTCGTGGCTCATGCTGGACAGGAACTCCGACTTGGCGCGGTTGGCCGACTGCGCGGCGTCGGTGGCCAGCGCCAGGTCGGCGTTGGTACGCTCCAGCGCCGCGGTGCGCTCGTGCACCCGGCGTTCGAGCTCTTCGTTCAGCCGCATCACCTCTTGCTGCGCCCCGCGCCGGTCCTCGACCTCGCGCGCCTTCTCGAGGTTCGACGCTTCGAGCGCCACCGTGCGGCGCTCGATCTCGGTCATCATGTTGTTGAACGCGGCGACCAGCGCGCCCAGCTCGTCGTCGCTGCTCTGCTCGACGCGGCGCGAGTAGTCCTGCCGCTCGACGACCTCGCGCGCCGCCTCGCCCACCGCCAGGATGGGCCTCAGCACGAGCCGCCGCATCCAGGCCGACATCAGCGTGGCGACCAGCATCGCGAAGACGGCCACCGCCAGCGCAATGCCGGCGTAGCTGAGCAGGCGGTCGACCAGCTCGTAGTCGGCCTGAAGATAGACCGTGCCCAGGATCTGGCCATGCTCGACGATGCGCCGGAAAGCGACCACGCTGCCGCCGGAAACAGTCACGCCGTCGGCGCCCGGCAGCGCCGGGAATTCGGCCTGCGTGCCTTCAGCCACGTAACGCGCAAACAGGACGCCGCGGGTCGAGTAGACGGCAGCTGCCCGCACCTTGGGTTGGAAGCGCAGCACGGCAAGGTTGTCCTGCGCCACGCGGGCGTCGTCGAACGACAGCGCCGGGGCTGTCGTGCGGCCGAGCAGCTCGGCCTGTGCGTCGATGTTGTCGAGCCAGCTTCTGTGGTATGCCCGCAGGTCGTAGGCAATCATCGCGCCCAGGGCCACGACCACTGCGACCAGCGTGGTCAGCAAGATGGCACCCAGCAGCTTGCGGCGCAACGAGCCGCCAAAGCTCATCTTCATGACGGTCCCCCCGCCACGGTGCGGGCCACGCCGAGCAGGCGGGCGCTGATCCGCAGCTTGCTGCGCTCGACCGCTGGCAGCGAGATGTCGAATTTCACCTTGTCGTCGACGACGACGAAGTTCACCATGCTGCCGACCGAGACGCCCAGGTCGGATTCGGTGACAGTCAGCACCGGTCTGTCTTTCAGCGCGGCCAGGGTCTCGCCCAGGCGCGCCGCGTGGGTGCGGGCGACGAACAGCATCTCGATGCCGTCCAACGAGTCCCCGCGTTCGAGCTTGCGCACGACGATCGGCCGGCCATTGACGGTTTGACCACGCGCGATCGCCGTCAGTTCCTCGACCACGGCCGAAGAGGCCAGCACACCGATGCCGAACGGCGTCTCCGGGCTCGCCGCCGAGGGCCATTCGACATAGTTGCCGAACTTGCACAGGAACGCGGCCTTGATGCGGTATTCGGCGGCCTGGGCGTCGTCGGCCCGGGCGGGCTGCCAGACGATGCCGGCCAGGAGCAGCAGGAGAAGCATGACCCAGCGCGGCAGATGCCAGGCGGCGGGGGCGGGCACAGTGCGGATCATCGTGGGCCTTCCGCTAGAAGCGCCAGCTCAGCTGGGCAAACAGTGCGCGCTGCAGTTGCGTCCGCCCCGTGACATCACCGAATTCGCCGTGTCCGTTGCCGGTCAGGTTCTGCCCGGCGAGCGCCACCTCGAGCATTGCGTTGGGCCGCCAGGCCAGGCGCATGTCGAGCGCCGTGTAGCGGGGCACGGCGGGTGCGGCCAGAGCCGCCACGTGCCGCAGCACGAAATCCAGCTCGACCTGTCCGCCCAGATCGTGCGAGGAGCGCAGCGTCCACCAATGCGACGGGCTGGCGCCTTCAGTGGCCGCCACGGTGCCCACGTCATTGCTGCCCGGTTTCAACCACAGGTCCTGCCACAGCCGGCTGTAGCCGGCATGCAGCCGCCAACTCGGCAGGGCCTGGAAGCTGCCCCACAGCTCCAAGCCACGGGCGCGGCCCTTCATCCCGTTGGCGAGCTCATAGACTCGGCCGATGGGGTCGAACTGCACCGTGCGCAGGCGGTCGTAGTCGGCGTGGTAGACAGTGGCCGACAGCGAAGTGGTCGGCGTGGGCTGGCCGCGATAACCCACCTCGGCGACGTTGGCGACCTCTGAATCGAAGTTAGGGCCGCCTTGAAGCTGGTAGGGCGGATTGCCGGGGTAGTAGAAGTCACGGTCCAGCCGCGACGGCGCGCGCACGGTGCGCGAGGCCGCGGTCCACAGCAGTTGCTGCGGTGCCAATTTCCAGGCCAGCCGAACGGTGGGCAGGAATTCGGTGCCGGTGTAGTCGTTGTGCTCGGCGCGTGCGCCCAAGGTCAGGCGCAAGGTGTCGCTCAGCGTGATGTCGTCCTGCGCAAACAGGCTGGCCCAGGTCTGCTGCTTGCGGGCCGGCAAAAAGGCCAGGTAGCTGCTGTTGTCGACCTGGTCCCAGGCGGTGCGGTACTGCACGCCCCACACCAGGTTGTGGTTGGCGATGGTGGCCGGCGAATGCTGGAACTGCAGGTCCAGCGTGTCCAGGGTGTCGCCGAAGGTGGGTACCGCCGTGCGTTCGGTGTGGTCGACATAGGCCTGCAGCTGGAAGGCGCGGCCGCTGTCGAGCCGACGCTCCCACAAGCCCAGCACATGCGCACCGGAGACGGTGAGCCGGCCCAGTGGCATCTGCCCATTGCCCGGCTGCCCGCGGCTGCCTCGGTAGGCGTTGCCGCGCAGCATGAAGCGATCGGCACCACGTTGCTCGTCGGCGCGAAAGCCGACCTGCGTGTGGTGTCCGGCGTCGTCGACACGTGTGCCATCGGCGGTCTCGGTGTTCCGCAGATCGGTATGCATGGCGTACAGCCGCCAGGCGATGCCGCCTTCGTTGCTGACGCCGTGGCGCAGGTTGATGCGAGACCCGTCCGTTCCTGCGCTGGCCGTGGCGAGGTTGCCCGCGGTTGACGCGGCATCGCGCGTGATGATGTTGATCACGCCGTTGACGGCGTTGGTGCCCCACAGCGTGCTGCCCGGGCCGCTGATGACCTCGATGCGGTCGACGTCTTCGAGCATCAGGTCCTGCACGTCCCAGAACACGCCCGAGTACAGCGGCGTGTAGACTGAGCGGCCATCGACCAGCACCAGCATCTTGTTGGCCGAATTGCCGGCAAAACCGCGTGCGCTGACCACGTACTCGCTCGCGCTGGAGCGGGCCACGTGCAGGTTCGGCGCCAGCCGCAACGCCTCGGGCAGACTGGTGCTGCCGGCGCGCCGGATGTCGGCGGCGGTGATGACAAAGACCGAGGTGGGAGCGTCGGACAGGCGCTCGGCGCGCTTGGACACCGACGTGATCTGCAGGTTGCCGAGGTCCTCCAGGCTGAGTTCGCCGAGCCGCGGTTCGGTCTGTGCCAGCGCGCTGACGGTGCTGCACAACGTGAAGGCTGCCCAGGCGCATCGCCGGCGCGGTGTATGCATGCCCAATCCCTGAGTTTGTGGGACGTGCGCGCACCGCAAGGGCAACTCTTTCGGGCTTGCAGCCGGCCGTCCGTTTGCTGGTATCGGAAACATCCTACGCTTGCCATTCCCCCAACGCCAGGGTGGTGTCTTCGCGCCGCGCGGCCGCCCGCGTCGCTGTCGACCGCCAGGGCTGGGGGGTGGTGCACGGTTCATTCGACAGCGTGCTCAGAAGTGCCACTCGGCCTTGGCAAGCAGCGCACGCCGCAGCTGGGTTCGCGTCGATGCGTCGGTGAATTCACCATGGCCGTGGCCGATCAGGTTCTGGCCGACGAGCGACAGCTGCCACGCGGGCCAAGGCTGCCAGCCCACGCGCAGATCGAGCGCGGTGTAGGCCGGCACGCGAGGTTCAGCCAGGGCACCCACGTGGCGCAGCATCAGGTCGAGTTCGACCTGGCCGCCGATGTCCAGCGACGAACGCAACTGCCACCATTGCGACGGGTTCGCGCCTTCGGCAAGCCCCACCGCGTCTGCGTCGTTGCTCCACGGCTTGAGCCGCAGGTCCTGCCACAACCGGTTGTAGCCGGCGTGCAGGCGCCAGTTCGGCAGCACCTGGTAGCTGCCCCAGAGCTCGACGCCGCGGGTGCGGCCTTCCATGCCGTTGGCAAAGAAGATGTAGGTGTAGCCGGGGTCGATCTGCTGCGTGCGCAGGTGGTCGTAGTCGGCCTGGTAGGCGGTGACCGACAAGCTGGTGCGGGACGTCGGCTGGCCGCGGTAGCCGAGCTCCAACACGCTGGCGGTCTCCGAACGCACCGATGACCCGCCGCGCAGCAGGAACGGCGGCTGGCCGGGCACGAAGGTGTCATGGTCGAGCCGCGACGGCGCCCGTGCGGTGCGCGATGCCGCGCCCCACAACAGTTGTTGGGGCGCCCAGTTCCAGCCCAGCCGCAGCGTCGGCAGCAGCTCGGTGCCGGTGTAGCTGTTGTGTTCGGCGCGCAGGCCGGCGGTCAGGCGCAGGTTGTCGGCCAGAGTGACGTCGTCCTGCACGAACAGGCTGGCCCAGGTCTGGTTCAGGTGTTCAGGCAGGAAGGCGACATAGACGCTGTTGTCGATGCGGTCCCAGCCGCGCCGGTACTGCGCGCCCCAGACTGGCGCGTGGCTGCCGAAGCTGCCGAGCGAATGCTGGAACTGCAGATCCAGCGTGTCCTGCCGGTCGGAAAAGGTCGGTACCACGGTGCGCTCGGTGTGGTCGAGATAGCCCTGCAGCTGCCACGAGGCGCCATCGCTCAACGGGTGTTGCCATTGGCCCAGCACGTGGGCGCCCGACAACGAGATCGGCCCCAGCGGAATGTCGACGTCGGTGATCACGATGGTGCCGGGCAGCGGCTGTTCGCGCCGGCCGCGGTAAGCCTCGGCCTGCAGCATCAGGTGGTCGCCATCGTGTTGTGCGTCGGCGCGCCAGCCCGCGAGCGTGCGATGCCCCGCATCGTTGGCCACGGCGCCGGATGCGGTCTGGGTGTCCTTGAAGTCGGTCCGCGTGCCATACAGCCGCCAGGCCGCGCCGTTGGCGGCGGTGCTGCCGAAGCGCCCGCTGGCCCGTGATTCGAGCCGGCCCAGGCTGGCGGCGGCCAGGCCACCCTGGGTATTGGTGGCATCGCGGGTGATGACGTTGATGACGCCGTTGACGGCATTGACGCCCCACAGCGTGCTGCCGGGGCCGCTGATGACCTCGATCCGGTCGACGTCCTCCAGCACCACGTCCTGTACGTCCCAGAAAACACCGGAGAACAGCGGCGTGTAGACCGAGCGCCCGTCGATCAGCACCAGCAGCTTGTTGGCCGCGCTGCCGTTGAAGCCGCGTGCACTGATCGCGTGCTCGGCGTTGCCGACGGCGGCCACGTGCAGGTTCGGGGCCAGGCGCAGTGCCTCGGCCAGGCTGGTGGCACCACTGCGCCGGATGTCGGCGCCGGTGATCACGAAGACGGAAGACGGTGCGAACGACAGGCGCTCGGCACGCTTGGAGACAGAAGTGATCTCGATGTTGCTCAGCTCTTCCAGGCTGAGTTCGCCGAGCCGATGGTCCACCGGCTGGGCCAAGCCCGCCGTGGCACCACAAACCGCCATGACGACCAACGCGCCGAAACGACACTTCGGTGCGAGCATCCATCACCCCCCTGCAGGTTCGAACGCCTTGCGCGCTGCCGTGGTGCCCCAGTCGTTACGCCGTTCGCGGGCACCCCAGCGACGAAGGCTCATCGTACGCCGATCGGGCGCCGGCTGCTGGCCGGGCGAGACCCGTTCAAGGGATGCTGACGCGGCCCAGCAAGGCGCGCACTTCGGCCAGGAACCGGGCCGGGTTGATCGGCTTGGTCCAGTAGTCGTTGGCACCGAATTGACGGGCACGTTCCACATCCTCCGCCATGGCGTTGGCCGACAGGGCGATGATGCGCAGCGGCCGGGTGGCCGGCTGGCTGCGCAGTTGCTGCAGCACCTGTTCACCACTGATGTCAGGCAGCTGCATGTCCAACAGGACGAGCTCTGGGAGCAGGGGGCGTGCCTGGGCGACACCGCTGTGCCCGTCTTCGGCCAGCACGAAGCGCACGTCGTCCCAGCGCGCCAGCAACTGCTTGACCAGCATCGCATTGACCGGGTTGTCTTCGATGTACAGCACGGTGCCGGCCGGCGGCGCGCTCGGCGGCAGTAGCGGGGTGAACTCAGTCCAGGTTCAGCAGCCGTTTGGCGTTCTCTTTGAGGATCAGCGGCTTGACGGCGTCCTTGAAGCCGGCCTCTTCGAAGTCGGCCAGCCAGCGGTCGGGCGTGATCAGCGGAAAGTCGCTGCCGAACAGGATGCGATCCTTCAGCAGCGTGTTGGCGTACTGCACCAGCTGGGGCGGAAAGTACTTCGGGCTCCAACCCGAGAGATCGATCCAGACATTGGGCTTGTGCATCGCCAGCGACAGCGCTTCGTCCTGCCAGGGCCACGACGGGTGGGCGATGACGATCTGCATGTCGGGGAACGCCATCGCCACGTCTTCGAGCAGCATCGGGCGCGAGTTCTGCAAGCGCAGGCCGCCGCCGCAGCGCATGCCGCTGCCGATGCCCGAGTGGCCCGAGTGGAAGATGGCCGGCAGCTTGTGCTCGTTGATGACCTCGTAGATCGGCCAGGCCATCTCGTCGGCCGGCTCGAAGCCCTGCACCGTCGGGTGGAACTTGAAGCCCTTGACGCCGAACTCCTCGACCAGCTTGCGGGCCTCCCGCGCACCCATCTTTCCTTTGTGCGGGTCGATGCTGCCGAACGCGATCATCACGTCCGGATTGGCCAGCGCGGCCTCGGCGATCTCTTCGTTCGGGATGCGACGGCGGCCGAGCTGGGTCTCGGCGTCGACAGTGAAGTTGACGAAGCCGATCTTCTTCTCGCGGTAGAAGTCGATGGTCTCCTGCATCGTCGGCCGGCGGCTCGACCGGAAGTACTTGTCGGCCGCGCGGTCGTACTCCTCGCCGTAGTTGTCGAAAGGGTTGCGGCACGACACCTCGAGGTGCGTGTGGGTGTCGATGGCGATCAGTTCGGCGGTGTTCATTGCAGCGGGCCTCTGGCCGGAAGATATTTAATTCTCATAAATAAATCGAGGAGGTGCAAGTGGTCCTGCGTGCGGCGCTTCTTGCTGCATTGCAAGATGAGGGTTAGTACCAAGTGGCGGCGCGTTTGGCAATTTAGTTAAATCGCATAAATATTTTGGAGCGACCATGAGCGACCTGCAGCGTCCCGATTTCGAGCCGGCCAGCGGCCTGCTGGCGCAGCTCGACCTGCTGCGCATCGAGCACGCCGGCGCGGTCACCCACCTGCGGTTGAACCGGCCCGCCAAGCGCAATGCCTTGAGCGATGCGCTGATCGGCCAGCTGCACACGGCGTTCGTCAACCTGCCCGAAGCGACCCGCGCAGTGGTGGTCACCGGCGAGGGCGAACACTTCTGCGCCGGGCTCGATCTGGCCGAGCTGATGGAGCGCGACGTCGGCGAAGGGGTGCTGCACTCGCGCATGTGGCATGCGGCGTTCGACCAGATCCAGTTCGGCCGTGTGCCGGTCATCGTGGTGCTGCACGGCGCGGTGGTCGGCGGTGGCCTGGAGCTGGCCTCGGCCTGCCACGTGCGCGTGGCCGAAGCGTCGGCCTACTTCGGCCTGCCGGAGGGGCAGCGCGGCCTGTTCGTCGGCGGCGGCGGCTCGGCCCGCATCCCGCGCCTGATGGGCGTCGCGCGCATGACCGACATGATGTTGACCGGCCGCGTCTACGGCCGCGATGAAGGCGTGCAGGCCGGCCTGGCGCAGTACGCGGTGGCCGATGGCGAAGGTTTCGCGAAGGCGATGGAGATCGCACGCCGCATTGCCGGCAACGCACCGATGTCCAACTTCGCGGTGATGCATGCATTGCCGCGCATCGCCGATCAGTCGCAGGAACAGGGCCTGTTCACCGAAGCCCTGATGGCCGCGGTGGCCGAAAGCACGCCCGATGCGAAAGAGCGTTTGCGAGCCTTCCTCGAAGGCCGGGCCGGCAAGGTGGTCAAGCCATGAGCCTGCCGACTGCCCGCCCGAAGTACCGTGGGGCCAGCGTGGGCGGCTGTGTCGAGGCGGTGTGCGAGCAGCGCGCCGACGGCACGCAGATCCTGCGTTCGACCGAGGCGCTGCAGGCCTACCCCGAGCGCTTGACCGATCGGCTGGAGCAATGGGCCGCCGAAGCGCCTGACCGCACGTTCGTTGCCAAGCGCGAAAAGCTGCTGCCCCCAGGTGGCCACGATGTGGCCACCGCCCCCCAAGGGGGAGCGTCGACTAGGGAGCGGCCCGTCGTCGACCGCGTTGGCGACTGGCGCCGCATCAGCTACGCGCAGATGCTGCAGCGGGTGCAGGCGGTGGGGCAGGCGCTGGTCGCCCTGGGCCTGTCGGCCGAGCGGCCGGTCGCCATCCTGTCGGACAACGACATCGAGCACCTGACCTTGGCGCTGGGCGCCATGTGGGCCGGCGTGCCTTACGTGCCGATCTCTCCCGCTTACTCGCTGGTCTCACAGGACTTTGGCAAGCTGCGCCAGATCATGGCCACGACCACGCCGGGTCTGGTGTTCGCGGCGTCGCCCGCTTACGAGAAGGCGATCCTGGCGACCGTGCCCGCCGATGCCGCGCTGGTGCTGGGTGAGGGCACGATTGCCGGCCGCGAAGTCATCGCCTTCGACACCTTGCTGGCCACGCCGCCGGGCGAGGGCGTGCGCGCCGCGCACGCGAAGGTCGGGCCGGACACGATTGCCAAGTTCCTCTTCACCTCGGGCTCGACCAAGCTACCCAAAGGGGTGATCAACACGCACCGGATGATCTGCGCCAACCTGCAGATGATCCGCCAGTGCATGGCCTTCCTGGCGGAAGAGCCCCCGGTGCTGGTCGACTGGCTGCCGTGGAACCACACCTTCGGCGGCAACCACAACGTCGGCATCGTGCTCTACAACGGCGGTACGCTCTACATCGACGAAGGCAAGCCGACGCCCAAGGGCATTGCAGAGACGCTGCGCAACCTGCGCGAGATCTCGCCGACGGTGTACTTCAACGTGCCCAAGGGCTTCGAAGAGATCGCCAGTGCGATGGACAACGACCATGTGCTGCGTGATCGGCTGTTCGCACGCTGCAAGGCTTTCATGTTCGCCGGCGCGGGCCTGAGCCAGGCGGTGTGGGACAAGCTGGACGCGCATGCCGAAGCGGCGATCGGCGAGCGCGTGCGCATCATCACCGGCCTTGGCATGACCGAGACCGCACCCTCGTGCACCTTCGCGGTCGGCACGGATGTGCGCGCTGGCCACATCGGGCTGCCGGTACCCGGTGTCGAGGTCAAGCTGGTGCCCGCGACGGCTGGCAAGACCGAGATCCGTTTCTGCGGACCGAACGTGATGCCGGGCTACTGGCGTGCGCCGGCGCAGACCGAAGAGGCCTTCGACGAAGAGGGCTTCTACCGCACCGGTGATGCGGTCAAACTCATCGACCCCACGCAGCCGAGTCGCGGCCTGCTGTTCGATGGCCGCACGGCCGAAGACTTCAAGCTCTCGACAGGCACCTTCGTCAGCGTCGGCCCGCTGCGGGCCAAGGTCATCGCTGCCGGCCACCCCTGCGTGCAAGACGCGGTGGCCACCGGCCTGAGCCGGGATGAGCTGGGCCTGCTGCTGTTCCCGCGTGCGGACGAGTGCCGCAAGCTGGCCGGTTTGGCTGACTCCACGCCGCTGCGCGAGGTGCTGCAACACCCGGCCGTGGCCACGTTCTTCCAGGCCCTGGCCGACAGGCTGTGGCGCGAGGGCACCGGCAGCGCCAGTCGCCCGGCGCGCCTGCATGTGCTGAGCGAGCCGCCATCGATCGACCATGGCGAGGTGACCGACAAGGGCTCGATCAACCAGCGCGCGGTGCTGGCACATCGCGCCACGCTGGTCGCTGCGCTGTACGACGATGCCGGCTTGCCAGTGATCCTGCCGAACAAGGAGTCGATGTCATGAAGATCGAAGGGCAGGCGGCGCTGGTCACCGGGGGTGGCTCGGGCCTGGGTGAAGCGGTGGCGCGTGAGCTGGCACGGCTGGGCGCCAAGGTGGCGGTGCTGGACTTGAACGGCGAAGGCGCCGCACGTGTCGCGGCCGATGTGGGCGGCCTGGCCTGCCGCTGCGACATCACCGACACGGCGTCGGTGACCGCAGCGCTCGATGCCGCTGAAGCCGTGCACGGCCCGGCACGCATCGTGATGAACATCGCCGGCATCGGCACCGCCAAGCGCGTGGTGCAGAAAGACGGCTCGCCTGCGCCGCTGGAAGACTTCGAGCGCGTCGTGCGTATCAACCTGATCGGCACCTACAACGTGATCCGCCTCGCGGCGGCCCGCGTCGCCAAGCTCGACCCGTTGGCCGACGGCGAGCGCGGCGTGATCGTCAACACCGCGTCGGTCGCGGCCTTCGATGGCCAGGTCGGGCAAGAGGCGTATTCAGCGTCGAAAGGCGGCATCGTCGGCATGACGCTGCCGCTGGCGCGTGACCTGGCGCAGTGGGGCGTGCGGGTCTGCACGATCGCGCCGGGGCTGTTTGCCACACCCTTGATGAAGCAACTGCCGGAAGAGGTACAGGCTTCGCTGGCCGCGAGTATCCCGTTCCCGAAGCGGCTGGGCCAGCCGGAAGAGTTCGCAGCGCTCGCAGCGCACATCGTGGCCAACGGGCATCTGAACGGCGAAGTGATCAGGCTCGACGGGGCCTTGCGCATGGCGCCACGCTGAACTTATTCGAAAGGCCCTGCGGGTTCACGCCAGCGTGAGCCACCGAAGGGCACTGTTATGGTTTCACCACCCTGACGACTGCAGGAGACAACATGCAAGCACGCACACACGGCTTCTTGAGACTGGCGCTGACGGCGACGTTGGGCGCGATGGCCGGCACGTCGGCTTGGGCCGACATCACGATCGGCATCAGCCTGCCGTTGACGGGGCCCGCGTCGGGGCTGGGCATCCCGGTGGCCAACTACATCAAGCTGTGGCCGACCAGCATCGCCGGCGAAAAGCTCAACGTGATCGTGCTCGACGACGCGACCGACCCGACCAAGGGCGTCAACAACGCGCGCCGGTTCGTCACCGAAGACAAGGCCGACATCGTGATGGGCTCGGCGGCGACGCCGGTGGCGATCGCGATGGCGCCGGTGATGGCCGAGGCGAAGACGGTGCAGTTCACCTTCTCGCCGGCCGTGGTGTCGGCCGGCACCGATGGCTGGATGTTCCGCCTGCCCCAGGGCAACGCGGTGATGGCCCACGCGATGATCGAGCACATGAAGAAGCAGGGCGTGAAAACCGTCGGCTTCCTCGGCTACACCGATGCCTACGGCGAGAGCTGGCTGAAGGATTTCCAGGACCAGGCGTCGTTGCTCAACGGCCCGAAGGTCATCGCGACCGAACGCTTTGCACGTGCCGACACCAGCGTCACCGCGCAGGCATTGAAGCTGGTCGCGGCCAACCCGGACGCGATGCTGATCGTCGCTTCCGGCAGTGGCGCGGCGATGCCGCACAAGGCCGTCATCGAGCGCGGCTACAAGGGCAAGATCTACCAGACCCATGCCGCGGCGACACGCGACCTGATGCGCATCGGCGGCAAGGACGTCGAGGGTGCTTTCGTCGTCTCGGGCCCGGCGGTGATCCCCGAGCAACTGGCGGCGGACCACCCGTCCAAGGCGGTGGCGCAAGACTTCGTCAACAAGTACGAGAAGGCCTACGGCGCAGGCAACCGCAACCAGTTTGCCGGCCACGGCTACGACGCGGTCATCGTGCTGGAAAAGGTGATCCCAGTGGCGCTGAAGGCCGGCAAGCCCGGCACACCGGAGTTCCGCGCGGCGATCCGCACGGCCGCCGAGAACATGGGCCGCACCGTGGTGGCGCATGGCGTGCTGAACTACACCAAGACCAACCACTGGGGCTTCACGACGGAGACCGGCCTGATCCTGAAGGTCGTCAACGGTGACTGGAAAATTGAACCCTGACTTGACGCTGCATGTCCTGGCGCCGCGGCAACGCTGACCTGGGATTCACCCGAAGCCTGCACCGGATTCTTCATGGACTTCACCATCGCGAGCATCCTCGCGCTCGACGGCGTCACCAACGGTGCCGTCTATGCCCTGCTGGCCCTGGCCACGGTGCTGCTGTTTGCGGTCACGCGCGTCATCTTCATCCCGCAAGGCGAATTCGTTGCCTTCGGGGCGTTGACGCTGGCCACGCTGCAGTTGGGCCAGGTGCCGGGCACGGTCTGGTTCCTGCTGGTGCTGGCCGGCCTCGCGGCGCTGGCCGAGGCGGGTGAGGGCTTGAAGGCCAGGCATCCACCGGTGCGGGTGGCCAAGGCCGTGCTTGGCGCGCTGGCCTATCCGGTCGCGATCTCGCTGCTGGCGATCTGGGCTGCGCCGCAGCGGTGGCCGCTGCTCGCGCAGGCCGCGCTGACGCTGGCGCTGGTCACGCCCTTCGGAGGCTTGATCTACCGGTTGGCCTACCAGTCGCTGGCCGATGCGAGCGTGCTGGTGCTGCTGATCGTTTCGGTCGGCGTGCACTTCGCACTCACCGGGCTGGGCTTGTATTTCTTTGGTGCCGAGGGTTACCGCAACCCGAGCTTCTGGGACGAACGTTTCAGCCTCGGCCCGTTGACGCTGAGCGGCCAGACGCTGATCGTCTTTGCGGTGTCGATCGCGTTGATCACGATGCTGTGGTTGTTCTTCGAACGCACGCTGTGGGGCAAGGCCTTGCGGGCCACCGCGGTGAACCGCCTCGGTGCGCGGTTGATGGGCATCTCGTCGACCAGCGCTGGTCGGCTGTCGTTCACGATGGCCGCTTTCATCGGCGCGCTGTCGGGCCTGTTGATCGGGCCGACGACGACGGTGTTCTACGACTCGGGCTTTCTGATCGGCCTGAAGGGCTTCGTGGCCGCGGTGTTCGCCGGTCTCGCGAGCTACCCGCTCGCGCTGGTCGGCGCCCTGGGCGTTGGCCTGCTTGAAAGCTTCGGCTCGTTCTGGGCCAGCTCGTTCAAGGAGGTGATCGTCTTCTCGGCCATCTTGCCGGTGCTGCTGTGGCGCTCGCTGCGTGACCCGCACGTAGAGGAACATTGAACATGCTGCCGCGCAAGTTTTGGTTGCCGCTGTTTGCCGTGGCGATGCTCGCGGTGCCGCTGCTGCCGGTGCCCGAGTTCTGGATCACCCAGCTCAACTACATCGGGCTGTACGCCATCGTCTCGCTCGGGCTGGTGCTGCTGACCGGTGTCGCGGGGCTCACCTCGTTCGGCCAGGCGGCGTTCGTTGGCGTCGGCGCCTACACCTCGGCCTACCTCTCGGTGAGCCTGGCGGTGTCGCCTTGGATCGCACTCTTCGTCGGCCTCGGACTCGCGGTGGTGGTGGCGCTGGTGCTGGGCGCGCTGACGCTGCGCATGTCCGGCCACTACCTGCCGCTGGCGACGATCTGCTGGGGCCTGGCGCTGTACTACACGATGTCGAACATGGAGTTCCTCGGCAAGTACGACGGCATCCTCGGCGTGCCGGCGCTCACGCTGTTCGGCAACAGCCTGGCGAGCGGGCGGGCGATCTACGGGCTGATCTGGGCCACCGCCTTGGCTTCGGCGCTCGGGGTGACGCACCTGCTCGATTCGCGCAGCGGCCGGGCGATCCGCGCGCTGAAGAGCGGCTCGACGATGGCCGAAGCGATGGGCATCTCGACCTTTCGCTACAAGCTGACGGCGTTCGTGTTGGCCGCGATGCTGGCGTCGGTGTCAGGCTGGCTGTTCGCGCACTTCCAGCGCACGGTGAACCCGTCGCCGTTCGGGCTGACCAAGGGCATCGAGTTCCTGTTCATGGCGGTGCTGGGCGGGGTCGGCCATGTCTGGGGCGCGTTCACCGGCGCCGCGGTGGTCAAGCTGGTCGAAGACGAGTTGCAGGTGCTGCTGCCCAGGCTGATCGGCACCAGCGGCAACTTCGAGGTCATCGTCTTCGGCCTGGTGCTGATCCTGGTGCTGAAGTACGCGCCGGAAGGGCTCTGGACGTTTGTGCAGCGCTGGTTCCCGGCACCGCGGCGCGTGAAGGACTGGCAGGGCGCTGCGCCCTTGCCGACGCGCGACAAACCGAAGCCCGGCGAGTTGCTGCTGGACGTGAAGGCGGTGCGCAAACAGTTCGGCGGCTTGGTGGCTGTCAACGATGTCGGCTTCACGATCCGTGCCGGTGACATCATGGGCCTGATCGGGCCGAATGGCGCCGGCAAGTCGACCACCTTCAACCTGGTGTCGGGTGTGTTGTCGTTGACCGCTGGCGAGGTGGTGTTCCGCGGCCGCAATGTCGCGGGGTTGCCGTCACGGGCGATCGCACGGTTGGGCATGAGCCGCACCTTCCAGCACGTGAAGATGATCCCCGAGATGACGGTGCTCGAGAACGTCGCGCTTGGTGGCTACCTGCGCACCTCGGCCGGTGTCGCCAAGGCCATGCTGCGGCTGGACCGCGAAGAGGAGCGGCGACTGTTTGCCGAGGCGGAGGCGCAGCTGGCGCGCATCGGCATGGCCGGCCAGATGCACGAGCTGGCCGGCAACCTGGCACTGGGCCCGCAGCGGCTGATGGAGATTGCGCGCGCGCTTTGCACCGACCCGTCGCTGCTGCTGCTGGACGAGCCGGCGGCCGGCCTGCGCCTGAAAGAGAAGCAGGCGCTGGCCGATGTGCTGCGCCAACTGAAGGCCGAAGGCTTGTCGATCCTGCTGGTCGAGCACGACATGGACTTCGTGATGGGCCTGGTCGACCACATCGTCGTGATGGAGTTCGGCACCAAGCTGATCGCCGGCACACCGGCCGAGGTGCAGGCCAGCCCGGTGGTGCGCGCCGCCTACCTTGGCACGGAACACTGACATGAGCCAAGCGATTCTCGAGGTCAGTGACCTGCACGCCGGCTACGGCAAGGCCGAGGTCTTGTCGGGCCTGAACCTGACGCTGCCGCGCGGCGCGGTGGTGACGGTGATCGGCCCCAACGGCGCCGGCAAGTCGACCACGCTGAACGCGTTGATGGGTGTGCTGCCGGCACGTGGCCGCATCGTGTTCGACGGTGTCGACGTGTCGCACGCGACGCTCGAAGAGCGCGTGATGGCCGGCATCGCGCTGGTGCCCGAGAAGCGCGAGCTGTTCGGCACGATGCCGGTCGAAGACAACCTGGTGCTGGGCGGCTTCCGGCCGATGAAGCAGCGCGTGACCAACTGGCGCTCGACGCTCGACGAGGTCTACACGCTGTTCCCGCGCCTGAAGGAGCGGCGCACGCAATTGGCGGGCACCTTGTCCGGCGGTGAACGGCAGATGCTGGCCGTGGGGCGGGCGCTGATGAGCCGGCCCAAGGTGCTGATGCTCGACGAGCCGAGCCTGGGCCTGGCGCCGCTGGTGGTGAAAGAGATCTTTCGCACCATCACGGCGCTGCGTGCCACCGGCGTCAGCATCCTGCTGATCGAGCAGAATGCGCGCGCCGCGCTGGAGGTGGCCGACCACGGCTACGTGCTGGAAACCGGTTCGATCGCGCTCGAAGGGCCGGCGAAAGCGCTGGCCGTCGACCCGCGCGTGATCGAGACCTACCTGGGGGCGAAGAAGGCGTGATGGCGGAGAAACCGGTGTCGGCGGAATCGACCGAATCAACCATCGTGGCCAGCCGCGATGCCGTGCTCGACCAGAGCGGGCTGATGCACCTGGTGGGCTACGCGGCGTCGCGTGCCTCGATCGAGCTGAAGAAGAGTTTCAGCCGGCACCTTGGCCCGCTGAAGCTGAAGGCGGTGGAGTTCTCGGTGCTGGTGCTGGTCGACACCAACGCCGAGGTCAACCAGAAGCAGCTGGGCCAAGCGCTGGACGTCTCGCCGCCGAACTTGGCGGTGACGCTGGACCGCATGGTCGAGCAGGGCTGGATCCGGCGTGAGCGCAGCGAGCGAGACCGGCGGGCTCAGCTGATCCGCCTGACGCCCATCGGCCAGGCGCTGGTGACGCGTGCGCGCAAGATCGCGCAAACCATGGAGAACGATGCACTGAAGATGCTGTCTCCAGCCGAGAAGGCGCTGTTGATCGAGTTGCTGCAGCGGGTGGCGCAGCAGCGACCTCGGCACGGCTGAACCCTCGCGCCGAGTCGGGTGCGTCGGCCTGCGAAAATTCAAGCCTGCACGCACCGACCATGAACAAGGCTTTCACCAAAGAACCCGACGCCGCCGACGATGACGACGAGGGCCCGGCACTGCCGCCGCTGCCTGCGGGCGGCAAGAACTACATCACCCCGGCCGGCTACGCACGCCTGCGTGCCGAGTTCCTGCAGCTGATCGACGAAGAGCGGCCGAAGATCGTCGAAGTGGTGCATTGGGCGGCGTCGAACGGCGACCGTTCCGAGAACGGCGACTACATCTACGGCAAGAAGCGCCTGCGCGAGATCGACCGTCGCATCCGCTTCCTGACCAAACGGCTCGACATCGCCGAGGTGGCCGACCCGTCGCTGCACCACGGCAGCGACCAGATCTTCTTCGGCGCCACCGTGACCTACGCCAACTCCAAGGGCGAAGAACGCACGATCACCATCAAGGGCATCGACGAGGTCGACCACCTGCATGGCGAGGTCAGCTGGGTCGCGCCGATCGCCCGCGCACTGCTGAAGGCGCGCGAAGGCGACGAGGTGTCGTTGATGACCCCAGGTGGGGTCGAGACGCTGGAGGTGATCGAGGTGAAGTACCCGGAGCCGCCGGCGAAGGAGTAGTCGGGGCGTCCGACGGTTGGAGTGAGGCAAGCGATCCGGGGCACGTTCTCCGGCCTGGCTTGCGGGGAACCGGGGTGGGCTTGCCAAGGCGTCTCGATTGGCACTGCATTTCCATGCGGCGGGGGGCGAACACGTGTCCGTGCTTCTGTCTGGTTAGTTTTTCGCTTTCGCTCTTTACATCCTGCTTCGACGTTAGGGGATGGCTGCGGCCGTGACTTCTGGGACATTACCCGCCCATCAAGCAAACCGTTTCGCGGACCGGAAAACTACGATGACACACCGTTCGATTTCGCTGGCGCGCGCCGCCATGACGCCCCTGTTGGCTCTGGCGGCTGCCGCCGTCTGCGCCACCACTCCCACGACCTATGAATGTACGTACCTGACCGGGACTGGCCAGGGTGATTCGCAGTACCCCGAAGGCCACGCGATCAACGACCTTGGCACCGTTGCCGGCGTAGCCCGCTACCGTCCTGGCGAGCTGGATGAGGTTGCCAAGGCCACCCTCTGGGTGGTCGGCGAAGAGCCGGTGCAACTGCCGACGCTGAACCTGCCGTTCCATGAAGTGGCCGACGTCAACAACGCCGGCCAGGTGGTCGGCGCCGAAATCCTTCGCTCGTACCTGGACCCGACCCCGATCACGTGGCGCAACGGCCAGGCCGAGGTGCTACCGATCCTGCCTGGCAGTTGGGCAGGCAACGGCCGGGCCCTGGCGATCAACGACAAGGGCGACATCGTCGGCGCCAGCGGTGCGTTCGACCCGCCCTACACACGCAACATGCACGCCACGCTGTGGCGCAGGGGCAAGGTCATCGATCTGGGAGCGTTGGGTGGCCATAACGGCCAGGTACAGCGTGTGAGTGCGGCGGTGGGCATCAACGATGCCGGCGTCATCGTCGGCTGGAGCGATCTGAAGAAGTCGCGATTTGGCGGTCAGCACGCGGTGCGCTGGGATAACCCGTGGACCATTGTCGACCTGGGGACGTTGCCGAACGTCGAACACTCGGAGGCCAACGCGATCAACAAACACGGCACCATCGTCGGCTTCAGCGATCGTGAACGCGAAATCAACGGCATCAAGGATCGCAGAGCCGTTGCCTGGGACGCGAACGGCATCCATGAACTGGGCATCATGAAGGGCTTTGAAAGCAGCACAGCCCTGAAGGTGAGCGATGACGGTGTCATCGTCGGCAAGAGCGTGTTGCCGGACTTCGAGACCTCGCGGGCGATGGTTTGGTTCGGCCTGGACGGTGCGGCTCGCAACCTGAATCACCTGGTCGGCAGCGCGGGTTGCCAGGATCCGACAGGTGCAAGCTTCGTGCTGGAAGTGGCCCAGGACATCAACCAGAGTGGCGTGATCCTGGCGACCGGCGCATCCAGCGATGGTGCGCGCCACGCGACCTTCGAGCTGGTGCCGCGCTAAACCTCGGCAAGCAGTGCCGTGCCTCGCCGCGGCGGCTGCTCAGGGCCGGACGCGGTTCACGCGCAGCACCGCGGGCGTGCGCTTCAACGTGCGCAGCACCTCTGCCAGGTGCAGGCGATCTCGCACGCTGACCAGCAGCTTCATGTCGGCAGTTTCGCCGGGGCGCTCGTCGCCCATGTCGATGTGGGTGATGTCGGCTTCGGCGCGGCTCACCGCCTGCGCCACCTGCGCCAGTGCGCCCTTGCCGTTGTGCAGCAGCACCTGCAACTGGGTCTCGAAGGCGCGCGTCGGCTCTTCGGCCCATTCGACCTGCATCCAGCGTTCACGGTCGCGCTCGTACAGGCGCTGGCCGACCTGGCAGTCGGAGGTGTGCACCGTCAAGCCTTCGCCGCGGCCCAGGTAGCCGACGATCGCGTCGCCGGGGATCGGCCGGCAGCAGGGCGCCATCGTCACGCTGGCGCCCTCGGCACCGTCGATGACGACCAGGCCCTGCATGGTCTCGCCATCGGTGTTGCTGTAGCGGTTCAGGCTCAGCGTCACCGCGTCCGGCTTGTGGCCTTGCTCATGAAGGTCTTGCGCGATGCGCTTGGCGACGATGGTCGCGATCTTCTTGCCCAGGCCGATGTCGGTCATCAGCTCGGCCGGGCTGCGGTTGCCGCTCCAGCGCAGCACGCCGGGCCAGAGCGTCTCGGGGCCGGCGGGCTCGAGGGGCGGCAGGGTCAAGCCTTCGAGCCGCAGTGCTTGCGACAGCATCTTCTCGCCCAGCGCCTGCGATTCTTCCTGCTCGAGGTTCTTCAGGTAATGGCGGATCTTCGAGCGCGCGCGGCCGGTGCGCACGAAGTTCAACCAGGCCGGGTTGGGCCGGGCGTTCGGCGCGGTGATCACTTCGACCACGTCGCCCGAGCGCAGCTCGGAGCGCAGCGTGGCCGGCTCGCTGTTGATCTTCACCGCCACGCAGTGGTCGCCGACGTCCGAGTGGATGGCGTAGGCGAAGTCGACCGGCGTCGCGCCGCGCGGCAGCGCGAGGATCTTGCTCATCGGCGTGAAGACGTAGACCGCGTCCGGGACGAGGTCGATCTTCACGTGCTCGAGGAATTCGCCTGCGTCGCGCGTTTCGTCCTGGATGTCGATCAGCGACTTCAGCCACAGTGCGCCCAGGCGCTGCGCCACATCAGACGGGTTGCCGCCCTTGGTGCCGACCTTGTACAGCCAGTGCGCCGCGATGCCGGCCTCGGCCACCGCGTGCATCGCCTCGGTGCGGATCTGGAATTCGACCGCCGTGCCGAGCGGGCTGACCAGCGTGGTGTGCAGCGACTGGTAGCCGTTGGCCTTCGGGATCGCGATGTAGTCCTTGAAGCGGCCCGGCACCGGCTTGTACAGCTGGTGCAGCACGCCAAGTGCCAAGTAGCAGTCGGGCAAGGTCGCGACGACGATGCGGAAACCGAAGATGTCGTTGACGGACGCGAAGCCGGCGTGCTTCTCGCGCATCTTGCGGTAGATCGAGTAGACGGTTTTTTCGCGCCCGTTGACCTCGACTTTCAGGCGAGCTTCGGTGAAGGCCTTGGTGACATCTTTCTGCACCCGCGAGACGATGTCGCGCCGGTAGCCGCGGGCGCGTTGCACCGCCTTTTCCAGCGCGCCATGGCGCCACGGAAACAGGTGGGTGAAGGACAGCTCCTGCAGCTCGCGGTAGACCTGGTTCAAGCCCAACCGGTGGGCGATAGGCGCGTAGATGTCCAGCGTCTCGCGCGCGATGCGGAAGCGCTTGTCCGGCTTCATCGCACTCATCGTGCGCATGTTGTGCAGCCGATCGGCCAGCTTGACGAGGATCACGCGTACGTCGCGCGACATCGCCAGCAGCATCTTGCGGAACGATTCGGCCTGGCCTTCTTCCCGCGTCGAGAAGTTCAGCTTGTCCAACTTCGTCAGACCATCGACCAGCTCGGCCGTCGTCGCGCCGAAGCGCTCGATCAGCTCGGTCTTGGTGATGCCGCAATCTTCCATCGCGTCGTGCATCAGCGCGGCCATGATGGCCTGCGCATCCAGCTTCCAGTCGGCCACCAGGCCGGCCACTGCGATGGGGTGCGTGATGTAGGGCTCTCCGCTGGCGCGGTACTGGCCCAGGTGCGCCTCGTCGGCGAACTTGTAGGCGTCGCGGATGGACTTCAGCTCGCCCTTGGGCAGATGGCCCAGCTTGGACGACAGGCCGGCGAAGGTGCTGACTTCGGCACTGGCCGGCGACACATTGGCCGGCGCACGCGGCCGCCCCTGCAGCGCGGTAGGCAGCAGTTCGGCGGCAAACGAGCGAATACCCATCCTTGGAATTTAGCCTATGTCACGCGGCAGCCCCGGATCGGGGCTTTCGCGGATATCGCACCAAGAAAAGCACAACGGGCGCCATGAAGGCGCCCGTTGTTGGCAGAAGAAGTGAGCGAGCGGTCAGGTCGGGACCTTGCGCAGCATCTCGATGCCGACTTCGCCGGCAGCGATCTCGCGCAGCGCCGTGACGCCCGGCTTGTTCTTCGATTCGACCTTGGGCGCGTGGCCCTGGCTCAGCATGCGGGCGCGGTACGTGGCGGCCAGCACGAGCTGGAAGCGGTTCGGGATACGGGCGAGGCAGTCTTCGACGGTGATACGGGCCATGGTGGTTCTTTCGAAACAGGTTGCGCGCGGTATCAATCGAGATTGAGCGCTGCGAAGACGGTGGATTTGGCGCGACGCTGGGCCGCGTATTTCAGCCGCTGCGAATGAACGACGGTTTTCATGTCGAAAAGCGCCGTCTCGAACAAGCTATTGATTATAACGTAGTCGAAGTGGCGGGCCTGGTCGACTTCCATCCGCGCATTCGCCAGCCGGGTGGTGATGACCTCGGGCTGGTCCTCGCCGCGGCGGCGCAGCCGCTGCTCCAGCTCGCCCCAGCTGGGCGGCAGGATGAAGAGCAGCACCGCGAAAGGGAACAGCTGCTTGATCTGCAGCGCGCCCTGCCAGTCGATCTCGAGCACCACGTCTTCGCCGGCCATCAGGCGGGCCTCGATGCCCAGCCGCGAGGTGCCGTAGCGGTTGCCATGCACCTCGGCCCATTCGAAGAACTCGCCGCGTTCGACCATGCCGGCGAACTCGTCGGGCGAGATGAACCAGTACTCGCGGCCGTGCTGTTCCTGCCCGCGCGGCGGACGGGTGGTGTGCGAGACCGACACCGACAGGTGCGAATCGAGCTCCAGCAAGGCCTTGACCAGGCTGGATTTGCCGGCTCCGCTGGGAGCCGCGACGACGAAGAGGTTGCCAGGAGTTTCCATGCCAACGGGTTATTCGATGTTTTGAACCTGTTCGCGCATCTGCTCGATCGCGACCTTCATGTCGACCGCCACGCCGGTCAGCTCCAACGCCGACGACTTCGAGCCCAGTGTGTTGGCCTCGCGGTGCAGCTCCTGGATCAGGAAGTCCAGCCGCTTGCCGACCTCGCCGCCCTTGTTGAGCAGGCGTTCGATCTCGTCCAGGTGCGACACCAGGCGCGACAGCTCTTCGGCCACGTCGATGCGAATGGCGTAGGCCGCCGCTTCGTTCAGTGCCCGATCGCGCGCGGCTTCAGCCGACACGGCGCCGGCAGCGCCCGCCGAGTTCAGCGCCTCGGCCCAGCGTTCCATGAAGCGCTGCTGCTGCTTCTGCACGACGGCTGGCACCAGCGGCGCAGCTTGTTCGGCCAGTTGGCGCAGCGTGACGATGCGCTCGGTCAGGATCTGCGTCAGCCGCGCCCCTTCGCGGGCTCGGGCCTCGCGCAGCGCTTCGATCGCCGTGCGGGCAGCCTGCACCGCCAGCTCGTCGAGCCCGGTGTTGACATTGCCGCTGCCGCCACCGCGGCACCACTGCAGCGCCTCGTGCACCGACAGCCCGACCGCACTCGGCAACCAGCCCTGCACTGTGCTTTCGATCCGCGCCATGCGGTTCAACTGTTCGGTGCTGGGTTGTGGCAATCCTTCGTCGGCACTGCGGCCCAACAGAGCGCGCACTTCGACCTTGCCCCGGCGCAGGCCGGTGGTCAAAAGCTCCCGCAACGCGGGCTCGACCTGACGCAGTTCGTCAGGCAAGCGAAACGCGATATCGAGGAAGCGACTGTTGACCGTGCGCATTTCCACGGTCACACCGGCAGGGTGGGCTTCACCCTCGGCCACCGGGGCGGCGCTGGCGCTCGCGAACCCGGTCATGCTGTAAACTGGCATGAAGCTTTTGCACCAAGCAAAAACCCAATTATGTCAAAGCCCAAACCCGCCCCGTTGCCCGCGGGCACCGTGGTCGGTGGCTACCAGATCATCAAGAAACTGGCGGCCGGCGGCTTTGGCGTGGTGTACCTCGCCGAAGACGAAGAACGCCACCTCGTTGCCTTGAAGGAATATCTGCCCGCCTCGCTGGCAGAGCGCTCCGTCGGCGAACTGGTGCCCCGCGTCAAACCCGAGAAACAACCGCTGTACCGGCTGGGCCTGAAGAGCTTCTTCGAAGAAGGCCGCTCGCTCGCACAGATCTCGCACCCCAGCGTCGTCTCGGTGCTGAATTTTTTCCGCGAGAACGAAACCGTCTACATGGTGATGAACTACCTGCAGGGCGACACCCTGCAGGACTTCATCGTCACGGCGCGCGACCTGAAGCAGGAGAAGGTCTTCCGCGAGTCGACCATCCGCTCGCTGTTCGACGAGATCCTGAAGGGCCTGCGCATCGTCCACCAGCACAAGATGCTGCACCTGGACATCAAGCCGGCCAACATCTTCATCACCAATGACAACAAGGCTGTGCTGCTGGACTTCGGCGCCGCGCGCGAGGTGCTGAGCAAGGAAGGCAACTTCATCCGGCCGATGTACACGCCCGGTTTTGCCGCGCCTGAGATGTACCGCCGCGACGGTTCGCTGGGCCCTTGGACCGACATCTACGCGATCGGCGCCTGCATCTACGCCTGCATGCAGGGTTATCCCCCGACCGACGCACCGCAACGCATCGACAAAGACCGTTTGACCTTGTCGATGTCGCGCATGCGTAACACCTACTCGGACAACCTGATCGAGGTCACCGAGTGGTGCATGTCGCTGGACCCGCTGTCACGGCCCCAAAGTGTGTTCGCGTTGCAAAAAGAGTTGTCACGCGAGACCGAACGGCGCTATACCTCGCTCAGTTTCACTGAGCGCCTCAAATTGCAGATCGAGAACCTGAAGACCGGGGCACGATGAAATTTTCCGTCTACCAGGTCAGCCGGAAAGGCGGCCGCGAGAAGAACGAAGACCGCATGGGCTATTGCTACACGCGGGATTCGGGCCTGTTCGCGCTCGCTGACGGCATGGGTGGCCACCCTGAGGGCGAAGTGGCCTCTCAGCTCGCGCTGCAGACCCTGGCCGCCGCGTTCCAGCGCGAAGCCAAGTCGAGCCTGAAGAGCCCGCTGCGTTTCCTGCAGGACGCGATCCTCGCCGGTCACCACCAGCTGTTGCGCTATGCCACCGAAAAAGGCCTGGTCGACACGCCGCGCACGACGGTCGTCGCCTGCGTGCTGCAAGGTCGCGCTGCCTTCTGGGCCCACTGCGGTGACTCGCGGCTGTACCTGGTGCGCGGCGGCAACCTGATCGCCCGCACCCGCGACCACTCGTACACCGAGTTGCAGAACACGCTGTCGCAGGTCGTGCCGATCGACGCCAAGTTCAACCGCTCGGTGCTGTTCACCTGCCTCGGCAGCCCCGGCAAGCCGGTGGTCGACACGGTCGGCCCGGTGACGCTGCAGACCGGCGACCGGCTGATCGTCTGCTCCGACGGCCTGTGGAGCCAGCTGAACGACGAAGAGGTCGTCGAACTGCTGTCAACGCGCTCGCTGTCCGACGGCGTACCCGAGATGGTCGAGCGTGCGCTGCGCAACGGCGGCGCGCATGGTGACAACGTCACCGTGCTGGCGGTCGAATGGGAAGCGGTCGAAGAAAGCGACAGTGCCGCTGGCGTGTCGACCCGCAGCCTGGGCGAAGACGTGTTCGCGTCGACCATCCAGGCCAGCCTGGCCGACACCGCCCCGGGCGACCTGGACGAAGCCGAGATCGAACGCTCGATCCGCGAGATCAACGAGGCGATCCAGCGTTCGTCGAAGAAGCGGCCCTGAGTCCATGGAGCACCCGGTGACGGGGACCCGTCACCACCCGCCGCGCGGGTGCTCAGCCGCCTTGGGGCGGCCCGGCGCCGGCTGAGACCACACCTTCATCATGTTTTGCCGGCGCCTCCCAGGGCGCCGTTTCCGTTTCAAGAAAGACCCCATGAGCTTCCAACGTTCCCAAGGCCGTGCCGCTGATGCACTTCGCCCGCTGCGCATCACCCGTGGCTTCACCAAGCATGCCGAAGGCTCGGTGCTGATCGAGTTCGGCGAGACACGTGTGTTGTGCACCGCCTCGGTCGAAGAGCGGGTGCCGCCGCACAAGCGCGGCAGCGGCGAAGGCTGGCTGACGGCCGAGTACGGCATGCTTCCGCGCTCGACCCACACCCGCAGCGACCGCGAAGCCGCCCGTGGCAAGCAAAGCGGCCGCACGCAAGAGATCCAGCGTCTGATCGGCCGTTCGCTGCGCGCGGTGTTCGACCTCAAGCTGCTCGGCGAACGCACGATCACGCTCGACTGCGACGTGCTGCAGGCCGACGGTGGAACCCGCACCGCCGCCATCACCGGCGCCTTTGTCGCTGCGCAAGATGCCGTGTCGGTGCTGCTGGCCAGCGGCAAGATCGCCGTCTCGCCGGTGCGCGACGCGGTGGCCGCGATCTCGGTCGGCCTGATCGAAGGCACGGCGCTGCTGGATCTGGAGTACATCGAAGACTCGGCCTGCGACACCGACATGAACGTGGTGATGACCGCCAGCGGCGGCTTCGTCGAAATCCAGGGCACGGCCGAAGGGGCGACCTTCAGCCGCGCCGAGATGGACGCGTTGCTGGCGCTGGCCAGCAAGGGCATCCAGGAGCTGGCCGAGGCGCAGCGCACGGCACTGGCCCAGCCGCTGAACAAGGGCTGAAGCACATGAAACTGGTGCTCGCCTCGAACAACGCAAAGAAGCTGGCCGAGCTGGGCCAGCTCTTTGCGCCGCTGGGCATCGAGCTGGTGACCCAGGGCTCGCTCGGTGTCAGCGAAGCCGAGGAGCCGCACCACACCTTCGTCGAGAACGGCTTGGCCAAGGCTCGCCACGCCGCTGCGGTGACCGGGCTGCCGGCGATCGCTGACGACTCGGGCCTGTGTGTCGATGCGCTGGGCGGCGACCCCGGCGTGCAGTCGGCGGTGTTCGCGCCGTTCTCACCCGAGCCGGGCATGGACCGCGAATCGAAGCGCCGCGCGCAGGACGCCGCCAACAACCGTCTGCTGCTGGATCGCCTGGCTGGTGCCACCGACCGGCGCGCCAGCTTCGTCTGCTCGTTGATTGCGCTGCGCAGTGCCCACGACCCCGAGCCGCTGATCGCCTTCGGCCGCTGGGGCGGCGAGATACTGACCGCGCCGCAAGGCGAGGGCGGTTTCGGCTACGACCCGCTGATGTTCATCCCCGCGCTGGGCCAGACGGTGGCCTCGTTGCCCACCGAGGTGAAAAACACCAACAGCCACCGCGCGATCGCTGCCGCGCAGATGATCGCGTTGATGCGCGCTGCCTGGCATTTGTGATGGACACGACCGCCGCCGATCGTTTCCTGCGTCCGGGCACCTTGCAGCTCGGCGCGCCACCGCCGTTGTCGGTCTATGTGCATCTGCCCTGGTGCCTGAAGAAGTGCCCGTACTGCGACTTCAACAGCCACGAGCTGGGGGCGAGCAAGAACAGCAGCCGTGAGCTGCCCGAAACCCAGTACCTGGACGCCCTTCGTGCCGACCTCGAAGCCAGCCTGCCGCTGGTCTGGGGCCGCACGGTGCAGACGGTGTTCATCGGCGGTGGCACACCGAGCCTGTTCTCGCCGGCCGGCATCGAGCGCCTGCTGTCGGACTTGCGCCTGCTGTTGCCCTTGGCGCCGGGCTGCGAGATCACGCTCGAAGCCAACCCCGGCACCTTCGAACGCGAGCGTTTCCGCGCTTTCCATGCGGCCGGGGTCACGCGCCTGTCGATCGGCGTGCAGAGCTTTGACGACGCCAAGCTGAAGGCGCTGGGTCGTGTGCACGACCGCGCCCAGGCGATCGCGGCGATAGAGGAAGCGGTGTCGACCTTCGACACCTTCAACCTCGACCTGATGTATGCGCTGCCCGGCCAGACGCTGGCCGAGTTGGAGACCGATGTGCGCACCGCGCTCGGCTTCAACCCACCGCACCTGAGCCTGTACCACCTGACGCTGGAGCCGAACACCGTGTTCGCAGCGAAGCCGCCTGTGCTGCCGGACGACGACACCAGCGCGATCATGATGGACAGGCTGGTCGAGCTGACCGCCGAGGCCGGCCTGCAGCGCTACGAAGTCTCGGCCTATGCGCTGCCGGGCCACCGTTGCGCGCACAACCTGAACTACTGGCAATTCGGCGACTACCTCGGCTTGGGGGCCGGCGCGCACGGCAAGCTGAGCTTTCCGCACCGCGTGCTGCGCACGGTGAAATGGCGCGAACCGGCGCGCTACATGGCCGAGGCGCTGGCCGGCAAGGCCACGTCGAATGAAGACGAGGTCGCGCGCAAATCGCTGCCTTTCGAGTTCATGCTCAACACGCTGCGTTTGCGTGATGGCTTCGAAGAGGCGCTGTTCACCGACCGCACCGGCCTGCCGCCCTCGGCCATTGCTGAAGGGCTGAAGACCGCACAGGCACAAGGCCTGCTCGAAACCGTCAGCGGGCCGACGGGCCGGGTGATCCGGCCCACCGCGCGTGGATTCGATTTCCTGAGCGATCTGCAGGCGATCTTCCTGTAGTGCTCAGGCCTCGGCTTCCGCAGTCGCCGGGGTCTTTGAACCGCGTGCCAGTTCCTCGCGCAACTGCTGCGCCGCCAGCACCATCTCACGCAGCGCTGCGGTCGTCTCAGGCCAGCCGCGGGTCTTCAATCCGCAGTCGGGGTTGACCCACAGCCGGTCGGCCGGCACGACCTCGGCGGCCTTGCGCAGCAGGCGGATCATCTCGGCCGCCATCGGTACGCGCGGCGAGTGGATGTCGTAGACGCCGGGGCCGATCTCGTTCGGGTAGCGGAAGGCACCGAAGCCCTGCAGCAGTTCCATGTCCGAGCGGCTGGTCTCGATCGTGATCACGTCGGCATCGAGCGCGGCGATCTCGGGCAGGATGTCGTTGAATTCGGCGTAGCACATGTGGGTGTGGACCTGCGTGTCGTCGCGCACGCCGCAGGCCGCGACGCGAAACGCACGCGTCGCCCACGCGAGGTACTCGGGCCACTGCGCACGGCGCAGTGGCAAACCTTCGCGCAGCGCCGGTTCGTCGACCTGGATGATCGCGATGCCGGCCGCTTCCAAGTCTTGCACCTCGTCGCGCACAGCCAGCGCCAACTGCAATGCCGTGTCTGCGCGCGGTTGGTCGTCGCGCACGAACGACCACTGCAACATCGTGATCGGGCCGGTCAGCATGCCCTTCATCGGCCGCTTGGTCAGGCTCTGCGCGTGGCGCGCCCACTCGACTGTCATCGGCGCCGGGCGCGACACGTCGCCGAACAGCAGCGGCGGTTTCACGCAGCGTGAACCGTAGGACTGGACCCAGCCGTTGGCGCTGAAGGCATAGCCTTGCAGCAGCTCGGCGAAGTACTCGACCATGTCGTTGCGCTCGGCCTCGCCGTGCACCAGCACGTCCAGCCCCAGCGCTTCCTGCGCCGCCACGGCCTCGGCGATCTCGTGCTGCATCGCTTCGCGGTAAGCCTCGGCAGGCAGCTCACCACGCTTGTGGGCCGCGCGCACCGCGCGAATGGTCGGCGTCTGCGGAAACGAACCGATCGTCGTCGTGGGCAGCGGCGGCAGCTTCAGCCGTTCGCGTTGCAGGCGCTGGCGGCGGGTGAAGGCGCTGATCCGGCGGTCGATGTCGGCCGGCAACTGTTGCTGGCGCTGCGCGACCGCCGGGTTCTTCACCCGCGGGCTGTGACGTCGTTCGTCGATCACGGCACGGGCGGCGTCCAGATCGCCGGCCACCGCATCGTCACCCTTCAGCAATGCACGCTTGAGCAACTGCAACTCGGCCAGCTTTTCCGTCGCGCCGGCCACCCAGCGGCGCAACTCGGCGTCCAGCGCCGAATCGTCGGCCAGGCTCAGCGGCACGTGCAGCAGCGAGCACGAAGGCGCCAGCCACAACCGGCCGCCGCGGCGTTCAAGCGCGGGGCGCAAGTGGACCAGCGCCGCGTCCAGGTCGGCGCGCCAGATGTTGCGGCCGTCGAGGATGCCGATCGACAGTTCGCGGTCCAGCGGCAGCGCGTCCAGCACCGCGGGCAGTTCGTCCAATGCACGCACCGCGTCGACATGCAACCCGGCCACCGGCAGCCGGCAGGCCAGTGGCAGGTTGGTTTGCAGCGGCGAAAAGTAGGTGGCCAGCAGCACCGACACGTCGACCTTGGCCAGACGCTGGTAGGCGCGTTCGACGGCTTGCATCCACGCCGGCGGCAGGTCGAGCCCGAGGATCGGCTCGTCCAGCTGCACCCACTGCACGCCGGCCGCGGCCAAGCGGGTCAACAGGTCGACATACAGCGGCAGCAGGTTGTCGAGCAGGCTGAGCCGATCGAAGCCTTCAGCCTTGGCCTTGCCCAGCCACAAGAAGGTCAACGGGCCGAGCAGCACCGGCTTGACCGGCAGGCCCAGCGCCTGGGCTTCGGTCAACTCCGCCAGCAGCCGCTGCGGCGCCAGCGCGAAGGCCGTGTCTGCGGCGAACTCGGGCACCAGGTAGTGGTAGTTGGTGTCGAACCACTTGGTCATCTCCAGCGCCTGCATGCCGGTGGCCGTTTGCGCACCGCAGCCGCAACCGTCGTTGTGCGTATGCGCCACGCCGCGGGCCATCGTGAAGTAGCGCGCAAGCGCCGGCTCGTCGCCACTGAAGCCGAAGCGCGTGGGCTCGCAGCCGAAGAGCTGGATGTGGTTGGCCACCTGGTCGTAGTAGGCGAAGTCGCCCACCGTCAGAAAGCTCAGACCTGCGTCACGCTGCCGTTCCCAATGGCGACGGCGCAAGGTGCGGCCGGTGGTCTCCAACTCGTTGGCGCTGATTTCCCCGCGCCAATGCCGCTCCAGCGCGAACTTCAGCTCGCGTTGCGCGCCGATGCGGGGGAAGCCAAGAGTATGAGTCTGAATCATGATCGAGCGACGTTTGAATGAATCGCTTGGCATGATCGACATGGTCGCACTATGATTCAAGCGAAAGTTTTCTTGAACCAACTTGAATCCGGCTCATGACGCAGTCCCTGCTCGAACTCCGGCACCTGAAGACGCTGCTGGCGCTGCGTGAGGCAGGCAACCTGTCGCGCGCGGCGCAGTTGCTGAGCCTCACGCAGTCGGCGCTGTCGCACCAGATGAAGGGCCTGGAAGAGGTCTACGGCGCAGCGCTGTTCGAGCGCAAGTCCAGCCCGGTCGCATTCACCGCGGCCGGCCAGCGCCTGCTGCGTTTGGCCGACGCGGTGCTGCCGCAGGTCAGCGAGGCTGAGCGCGACGTGGCGCGGCTGGTCGGTGGCGCTGCTGGCACGCTACGCATCGCCGTGGAATGCCACACCTGCTTCGACTGGCTGATGCCGGCGATGGACGCATTGCGCGCCCGCTGGCCCGAGGTCGAGCTGGACATCGTCTCCGGCTTCCACGCCGACCCCGTCGGCCTGCTGCACCAGGACCGCGCCGAGCTGGCCATCGTCTCCGAGCTGTCAGACGACGAAACCGGCGTGACCTACAGCCCGCTGTTCAGTTTCGAGATCGTCGCGCTGCTGCCGCAAGGCCATGCGCTGCTGGCCAAGCCCTGGCTCGACGCGGAGGATTTCGCCGAGCACACCTTGATCACCTACCCGGTGCCCGACGACATGCTGGACCTGGTGCGCCGCGTGCTCCGGCCCGCCGGCATCACGCCGCCGCGCCGCACGAGTGAGCTGACGGTGGCAATGTTGCAACTGGTGGCCAGCGGTCGCGGCTTGGCGGCGCTGCCAGTGTGGGCGGTGAAGAACTATTTGGACCGCGGGTATGTCGCGCACCAGCGCATTGGCCGCGAAGGGCTGACGGGTCGTTTGTATGCCGCGACGCCGCAGCGCCTGGCCGACCGGCCTTACCTGGCCGAGTTCGTGCGCATCATGCGAGAGACCTCGCTGCTGGGTTTGCCGGGCGTGAAGTTGCTTTGAAGTGCAATGGTGGGACGCGAGATCAGGGCGGCGAGGCGCTCTGCTGCACTCATGTCCCCCGCCGCCAGCCCGTGGCTGTCGGCTCCTCCTTTACTTCGTTCCGCAGAACACCCCACCGCCCTGATCGGCCAGGTCGTGACTGATCAGTGCAACATCGTCTACGGTGGCTGCCGAAGGTGCCGGGTGACTGGCGCAGCGAAGTAAAGGGGGAGGGACGGGCCAGCCCGTCCCGGAGGACATGAGCGGAGCCAGTTACCCGGTACCTTTGGCTCGCGCCAACGTTTCAAACACGGTGCAGCAAGGCCCCGTGCATCGAGCGCAGCTTTTCCATCAGGTGCGTCGCAATGTCCTGCAGCGGCAGCACCTCGTTCGCCGCGCCATGCTGGATCGCCTCGCGCGGCATGCCGAAGACGACGCAGGTCGATTCGTTCTGCGCGTAGTTGTAGCTGCCGGCATCGCGCATCGTCTTCATGGCCTTGGCACCATCGGCGCCCATGCCGGTCAGCATGATGCCGAAGGCGTTCTGGCCGACCACGCGGGCGGCGGATTCGAACAGCACCTCGACCGAAGGCTTGTGGCGGTTCACCGGCTCGCCGTCGCGCACGCGGGCCACGTAGTTGGCGCCGGAGCGCTCGACGCTCAGGTGCAGGCCGCCCGGTGCGATGTAGGCATGGCCAGGCAGGATCCGTTCACCGTCGACCGCCTCTTTGACGCGGATCTTGCACAGCGTGTCCAGCCGCGCTGCATACGAGCGGGTGAAGCCGGGCGGCATGTGCTGGGTGATGACGACCGCCGGTGAGTCCGGCGGCAGGTTCATCAGCACTTCCTTGGTGGCTTCGGTGCCACCGGTGGAGGCACCGATGAAGATGATCTTCTCAGTCGACAGCCGGCCCAGCGGGCTGGGGGCGGCCTTGGCCGGTGCCGCAGGGGCGCCGGGGGCTGGCGCCGGCGGCGCGGTGGGGGCGCGCTTCACATGCGCCTTCGAGGCGATGCGGACCTTCTCGGTGATCTCTTCGGCCAGCTGCTTCAAGCCATCGGCCACGCCGATCTTGGGCTTGGCGACGAAATCGATCGCACCCAGTTCGAGTGCACGCATCGTCACGTCGGCGCCGCGCTCGGTCAGCGTCGACACCATCAGCACCGGCATCGGCCGCAGGCGCATCAGCTTGGACAGGAAATCGATGCCGTCCATGCGCGGCATCTCGACGTCCAGCGTGATCACGTCCGGGTTGAGGGTGCGGATCATCTCGCGCGCGGCGAACGGATCCGCCGCGGTACCGACGCACTCCATGTCGGGCTGCCGGTTGATGATCTCGGCCAGCAGGCTGCGCACGAGCGCCGAATCGTCCACCACCACCACACGCGTCTTCGCCATCTGGTTCTTCCTTGATTTGTCTGGATTGGTGGATGGTCAGAACAGGTCGATCGAGCCGCCGCCGGTGTTGGCGGGTGCGGCCTTCTGTGCGGCTGCGCGGTCCTGTGCCACCAGCGCTTCGGCATTGGTCGGCGCCAGACGCTTGACCATGGCCTTGCCGCTGGCCGGCAGGTAGCAGACCTTGCGCGGGTAGATGTCCATCACGTCCTTCGAGACGACGGGGATGCGCTCGGTCGACAGGAAGTCGAGCACGAACTGGGTGTTGCGCTCGCCGACGTTGATCGAGTTCATGCCGCTGATCACCGCGCCGCCGCCGAAGACCTTGGCCTCCATCGTCAGGCGCGAGGCGCCGCGCTTCATCATCTCGTTGATCAGCAGTTCCATCGCGTACGAGCCGTAGCGGCCCGAGTCGCCGGCGCCGTCAGGCAGCATGAAGTGGTTCATGCCGCCGACGCGGGCTTGCCTGTCCCACAAGCAGGCTGCGATGCACGAACCCAGCGTGGTCATCACCAGCAAATCTTCGGTGTCGCAGTAGTACTCGCCGGGCAGCACCTTGACCGCTTCGTTCTTGAAGTGCGCGTCGTAGAAGAAGAACGACGCTTCGCCTGGCTTGCGGACCTGGGCCTTCAGCTGGTCCAGCCGTGGTGTGCGCCCGAGTGTGTTGCTGATGCCAGCGCTCGTGAAAGGCGGCGGCGCGACGCGGGCGGCGCCTGGTGAGGAAGCAGAAGGCAAGGTGGCCATGGATGAAACCTGGTTCGCGTGAGTGTTCGGATGACGGCGTGTGCGGCGGCGCTGGCAGTGGCGCCTGACTACACCCGCTTGTAGATCGTCTTGCCCTGCAGATGGAACAGGTCGCGTGAGTCGGTGAAATTCTCGGAATGACCGACGAACAACAGGCTGCCCTGCTTCATCACGCCGTGGATGCGCTCCAGCACCTTGCGCTGGGTCTCGTGGTCGAAATAGATCATCACGTTGCGGCAGAACACCATGTCGAACGGTTCGCCCATCGACCAGTGGGGGCTCATCAGGTTGAACGGCTTGAAGTCGATCAGCTTGGTCAGCTCGGGCTTGACGCGGATGAAGCCCGCGTTGGCGCCCGTGCCCCGCATGAAATGCTTCTTCAGCCGCTCGGGCGACAGGCCGCGCGAGTCGGCCGCGTAGACGCCGCGCTGGCCGGTTGCCAGCACCTTGGTGTCGATGTCGGTGGCGAGCAGGCGTGCGCCGGTGGTCGCGCCCAGCACTTCGTTGAGCACCATCGTGATCGAATACGGCTCTTCGCCGGTCGAGGCGGCGTTGCACCAGATGCGCGGGTTGCGCACCGTGGCGTTCAGGCCGCGCAGTGCGTCGGCCAGGGCGTGGAAATGGTGTTCTTCGCGGAAGAACGAGGTCAGGTTGGTGGTCAGGCAGTTGACGAACTCCTGCCACTCCTGCTCGCCGCCGGCGCCGCCGGCGCCTTCCAGCCACTGCAGGTATTCCCTGAAGCTGCGGTGCCCGGTCTCGCGCAGGCGGCGCGACAGCCGGCTGTAGACCATGGCCCGCTTGCCGTCGTGCAGGCTGATGCCAGCGCGCTGGTAGATGAGCTTGCGCACCCGCTCGAAATCGGCTGCCGCGAAGCTGAACTCCTGGTCGATGGCGTCGTTCTCGCCGGGGCGGCTGGGGGCGTCAAGCAATGAGCTCATCGTGTTCTTCGGGACGGCGGCACGTTTGTCGGAGCCTCGCGATCCGGCAATGGATCACGGGCGACGGAGGGGACACCTGGCAAGTCTGCCCGCCCCAGCCCACTGCAACGGTTGGAGATGAGCCCGGTTCCCCCAGCTATTTCGGCACCTGCGACGCAAACCCGCACTGCTAGACTGCGTCAAACCCCCAAGGCCTGCTTCATATTTCACGCAGTTGTGAGCGCCTCAGCCCCCCCTCCAGCGCCGGATCGCGCCACCTTGCGGGTGGAGCAGGCGATGCAGTTGCTGCAGCAGTCGGGCCATCCAGTGCTGCCAGGTGCGCCGGGCAGCGTGGCGTGGTTGCAAGGGCTGATCGACGCGCTGTGCGACCTGTCCAGCCGCGACGCCTTGACCGGCCTGGCCAACCGCCGCAGTTTCGAGTCGGCGCTGGGCCGTGAAATCGATCGCGTGGCGCGTTCGGGCGAGCCGGCCCTGCTGCTGCTGCTGGACATCGATCACTTCAAGCGCGTCAACGATACCCATGGCCACGCTGTGGGCGACCTGGTGATCCAGGCCGTGGCCGACGTGCTG
>Ga0307516_10000285_pt1 | contig 65510 bp, 43 predicted proteins | sample 19_EM_MG_FD_203310 | JGI IMG/M metagenome (GOLD analysis project Ga0307516, IMG submission 203310) | Populus trichocarpa ectomycorrhiza microbial communities from riparian zone in the Pacific Northwest, United States - 19_EM | ecosystem: Host-associated > Plants > Roots > Unclassified | place... | reverse complement strand
CCATGCCGCCAGCGGTGCGTGACAACGTCATCATCGTCGGCGGCTTGGCCGCCGGGTACAACTTCTTCTCGGGCGACGGCGCCGCGTCGATGCGCACGAAGGACGTCGATATGCTGCTCTTGCCGCACGCTCTGGCCGTCGACGCTGCGGTCGAGGTCACCGAGGCGCTGCTGGCGTCCAGCTGGACGCAGAAAGCCGACGAGCGATCCGGCCAGGCCGGAACGCAGGAAGACGACACGAAGAACCTGCCGGTCGTGCATCTGCGACCGCCGGCGTCTGACGATGCGTCGGCCGGCTGGTTCCTGGAGTTGCTGTCGGCACCACCGGCATACGAGGCAGGCACGGATGGCAAGAATGAGCGGCGACTGCACACGTGCGCGGGCGACTTCATAGTCCCTTGATTCGACTACTTGGCGCTCGCCGAATGGCAGCCGCTGCCGATGTCGCATGGGGTGCTGATGGCGCGCCCGGAGGTGATGGCCTTGGCCAACATGCTGCACCGGCCATCAGCGACAAGCTCACCGCCGACACCACCCGCCAACAGCGGGTGGCGCACGCTCAATACTTCCGCATACTCCGCCGAAAACGGCATACTTGCGCATACTTCGAGCGTATTGGCGGTCAAGCCCGTGGGATTGGACCTCCGCTATGTGTCTCCTCCGCCGTGGCTTCGTATTCCATAGCAGGCGCGCGAGGGCGACGCTTCTGCCATGAGTTCATGAGGAGGCTATAGATCCCCTCCGCAGGATACCCCCCAGGCCAGCTGTGGTCTTTTATGGCCTATCGCCAACAGAGCAAATTGCTTGCGCAGTTGCGTTTATCACGCAATTCAAATATTGAACAAGAACATCGCCGTCTTGCACGTTAAGTCTCGTGACATAGGGGGAACTGACGCACGGCAACGGCGGACCAGCAGGCCGCAGAAATTTGCACGATGACGTCGATGCGAAATCAATTGACCACTGGCAAGGCATCCCTTCGACGAGATGCGAAAGCGCGATTGCCAACGCACCAATTATTGGCTAAAAACGCGGGGCAATGCAGGTAGTGCTGATTGGCGCGCCCGTGCGTGCCATTCGATGAAATTGCCTCAGCCCAGTACCACCCCATCGTCAGCCTAGAGCCTCCGATGTCGAACCTCGATCCGTCAATCTGCGACTTGGCATTGTCTGCCCACGGCGCGCCTAATCTTCCCCTGAGTTCCGAGCAGCGCGTTTGGAAACGCTTTCGAGACCAGGGCGTCAATGTGAGGGCATGGGCATGCGACCGTGGATTCAATCCTGGTCTCGTCTACTCGGTACTTCGAGGTGAACGCAAATGCCTGCGAGGCCAATCGCACGACGTCGCCGTTGCCCTTGGGCTGAAATAGTCACTAGATTTCCGCCAGATTAACAGGAGAAAACTGATGTGAACATCAACGTCAAGAACGAATAAGCGCCTTCAGCGGTCAGGTTGAAGGCGCTATCCGCTCAGGGAAGATCCCAGAGTTCAGGCTACAACTGCACTCTATCGCTACGCACGTAGCGGATCAACCTTCCCTTTGCACACTTTTGTGAACGAAATTTGCGGGCGCGGGATACGTACGCGTGATGACGTGCAAGGGAATATGAAAAGCTCGAATCCGAGATTTCAACGAACCCGGGTCGGCAGACCATCGCCCGATGACGAGAGCAGTCAACTGCAATGTGAGAGCCTCAGATGTCCGCGCCGCGCACGACCGTAAAGTTCATTCGTTCGCACATCGAGGCAGGCCGTGGCATGAGCCACCATGAGGCATACCGCGGCTTCATCCAGTCTCGTCGTTGGACCGCGTCGCCGGCGTCTGTTCAGACATAGGCGAAGTCGCACCCTTTAGGTGTCCGACACTTCCTGCGCGAAGCGAATAGCTCATTGCCTTGCTATTGGCATGGGTTGGCTGCCATGTGCGAAAGAAATTGCCCCTGTGGCCTTGGAGGCCTCGGCATCCGCTCTCCGGGCTCGATCGAAACCGGGAAGAAACGCTGGGCAGGTGGGATGGAGTTCTAGACCTTCGTACGCAGGTGCAAGGTTGTCGCGGCACGTTTGTTGGTACGCAAGATCCCGTACACATAGACCATGATCAATATATTTAGACCACGACCAGTTTCGGAATCCAATAGTTGTGTCCTTCGAATTGAGTTCGCTTCTCCGGGTGAACTTGCCCGGCGTGTTGTCAGGCGCTCCAACATGCATCCGACAGGCCGATTTCCAAGCTTTCGGATGAAGCGCCAGATGTGCTGGGACTCACCAGCAGAACTCAACTGGCTACGCCTGCTTGATGCCGATTCCGAAGTTCTAGAATTTCGAGAGCAGCCGTGCACCATCTACTATCGACTCGATGGCGTAGAACATTGGCACATTCCGGACACCTGGGTGCGCACCGCGGATGGCAGCACATTCTGGGAGGTTAAGGCTACCAAGGACTCTGCTAGGGCTGACGTTGCGGCGCGCACCGCGCTCCTCTCGGCAGATTGCCCTGCGCATGGGTACCAATACCGGGTTGCGATAGCCGAGGACCTGCGGCGAGAGCCGCGCTTGCGCAATGTGCGTCTGCTGCTTCGCCGTGGGCGCGTGCCGATCACATTCGGTCAGCGTGAACTCTGCCGGAGGCTATTCCTGCGCGATCAGGAGTTCTCTTGGCAGGCCATTGTCGAAGGGTTGCTGGAGCCGCTGACGATGAGCGTGGCCTGCCGGCTGGTGCTCGAAGGCACGCTCGAGGTCGACCTTGACCAAGAGCTCTCGTCGCAGACCATCCGGGTCGTTAGATCGATTTCAGAATGAGGGGCTGCGGCGATGAGTAAGGCGTATTTGCGGGCAAATGCAGAAGTCGCCCTTAACGAAGAACCGCACGTTGTTGAGCGGCAATGCTCCGATGGCGTCTGGGTGTTGAAGCACAAGCACACTGGCAGGACTACAGAGCGAACGACGGAGCAACTCTTCGACGCCTACGCAGTGGGCGCGCTCAAGTTTCAACCACGAGCAGTTCGTGGGATCACGGCGAGACCGATTCGGCAACTGAGCACCCTCTCTGGCGACAAGGCAAGCAAGGAAGTTTCGGCGGCGAAGATTCGACTGGCATATGCGCGTGCAGGCACGGCAGTAGCTGCATCGCAGACTGCGATCGAGGCAGTCATCGACGAAGTCTGGCAGTCTCTGAAACCGCGGCCTGTCAAGAAGCCTGGATGGGTGTCGGTCTACCGCTGGACAAAGGCCTATCTTGCTTCAGAGCAGGATCCTGCAACTCTGATCGCCGCTCATGAAGCCAAAGGCAATCGCAGCGCAAGATATCCAGACGACGTCTTGGAGATCTGCCACGAGGTGCTCGAGTCGGTGTATTTGACACTGGAGCGGGTGAGCGTCGAACACGCCGTCAGCATCGCGTGCGGGAAGGTGCGTCGGGCGAATGGACTTTCCTCGTCAGAAGAGCAATTGCCTCTTCCGACGAGAAAGTTGATGATACGGCTCATCGATGAGATACCGGCCTACGATCGCCACGTTGCTCGATATGGCAGAGAGGCTGCGCGAAAGCGCTTCCGGAATTCGACGAAGTGTCGTTTGACCGACTCGCCGCTTCAGCGCGCGGAGATGGACCACACCCGCATGAACGTGTTTGCGTTAGATGACGTCCATGGTGTGCCGCTCGGGCGACCGTGGCTCACGATACTGATTGACGACTACACGCGATACGTTCTGGGTTTCTGTCTGAGTTTTGAGCCGCCTAGTTGTGCGACAGTGGCTCGGTGCCTACGCTTCGCGTTCATGCCAAAGACGAAGTTGCGGGAAGAGTATCCGGATCTCAAGAAAATCTGGGATGGATTCGGCATCATGCAAGAGCTGGTGCTGGACGGCGGGGCCGAGTTCCACAGTGACGAGTTGGATCAGATCTGCTTTGAGCTCGATGTTGAACAGCACTTCTCACCTCGAAAGACCCCCTGGTACAAAGGCAAGGTCGAACGGTTTCTAGGGACACTCAATCGGAGTGTTTCCATCGCAATGCCGGGCAAGACGTTCGAGGGCATCCTCGATCGAGACGACTATGACCCGAAGAAGCATGCAGTGATGTCGGTTTCGGCGTTGAAGCATGTGGTGGTACGTTGGATTGTGGACGTCTACCATCAGAAGAAGCACTCAGCCTTGGGATGCTCTCCTGCACAGATGTGGGCGGCCACAGTTAACCCGCACGACCTCGCCGTGATGCAGGCGCCCCTTCGCTTCGACGCAATCGTCGGCGGGAGGGCAGAGCGCCGGCTATCTCACAAAGGCATCGAGTACGACGGGCTTTTGTACAACTCTCACGAACTGGGCGAACTGCGGCGACAGCTTGGAGACGTCCTCGATGTTCAGATTCGGTTTGACCGCTCCAACTTAGGCAGCATCATCGTTTTGCACCCTGAGCGAGGAACTCCGTACAAAGTTCCTTGCCTGCGGCTGGACTACGCCGAGGGCCTCACCGAGTGGCAGCACAAGGTCTGTAAGCGCTACGCCAGCAACAAGCTGCAGGAGGCTGGTGACGCCGATGATTGGCTGGATGCGCTGCTCGAGATTGCCGACATTGTTGAACGGGAAGTGCAGACCGGGAAACGAAAGGGAAAGACTCGGGAGCGCATTGCTCGCTGGACCGAGGGGCGGGCCGCGATGGCTGGTGTCGAGCAGCCGGCGACTCCGCGTGTGGTTGCGGCCGTCTCGGAGCCAGCGCCCGTCGCGCGGACCACTCCTGCTGTGCGTAGGCGGTTCAGGCCCGTGTTTGACGATCGGCAAGCACGAGATCTAGCGAAGGACTCGAACGTCGGGGCGGCTGTCCATGAGTGAGACTCGCCGATTGGTCGACACTATCCTGGTGCCACACACCGCATTCCAAGTGGGCCAGAGGCGCATGACACAGTGTATGGACTACGCGCGGGCTGGTGCACAAGAGCCCGTCTGTATGGCGTTGATTGGGGAATCGCGCACAGGGAAGAGCCGCGGAATCGAGGCGTTCATGCGGGATCATCCTACCGTGCGCCTGCCCGAAGGCATACGCATGAGCGTCCTCTATATATCGGTACCGTCGCGGCCGACCGTCAAGGCATTGGCGGAACTGGGCCTCTTTCATCTCGGAGCCGCGGACTGGGAGCGAGGGACTGAAAATGCCAAGACCACCCGATTGGTGAGCTTGATGCGAGCCTGTGGGGTCATGGTTCTGGTGCTGGACGAGTTCCACCACTTCTATGACAAGTCCTCTCACAAGGTTCAGCATCATGTGGCCGATTGGCTGAAGAACTTGCTGGCGGACACGAAGGTCGCGCTTGTGGTCTCCGGTCTTCCGTCGCTGCGGTCTGTTGTTGACCAAAACGAGCAGTTGGCAGGTCGATTCTTGTCTCCAGTACCGATGCCGCGCTTCAACTGGCTAAACGACGATCACCGCGAGGAATGGCAGGCTATTCTGGGCGCGTTCACCGAAGGGCTCGGAACGCAGTTTGACCTGCCATCGCTGGACGGCGACGAACTGGCGCTGCGCATGTTTTGCGCGACAGGCGGCCTCATGGGGTACCTCACGATGACTTTGCGACAAGCCGTGTGGAACGCCGTCGATGCGAACCGTAGGGTGATTAACTTAAAGGATCTCGAGGTCGCCCATGGCGAGGCTGTCTGGTCAAAGGAGAACGTGGTCGGTTTGCCTCAGCCCTTCGATCGCAGTTGGACAGTAGAGGCAACGCCTGACTTGATCGCGCGTACACAACTCGTTGGTGCCGCTGTAGTCCACCCGGAGCGTCGGTCACCAGGTAGGCGCGCACGGACTGCCGTTCCGGCTGCTTCGAGCATCTTGACTTCGCGATGAATAGCGCGCAACTCCTGGTTCGCACTCCTGTCCAGCACCCGCTTGAGAGCCCCACAGGCTATCTGCTAAGAGTATCGGAGGCCAACGGCTATGGCACCCCGAAAAGCCTTTTGACGTTCGCGGACATGGATCGAGATGAGGCTTTCACGACCCGCTTCAATACTGAAAAGCTGGCGGTCGTGCTCGGCGTCCGGCCGAACCAGTTGCACGGCTATCAATCAAGAGGCTTCAATGCGGCGGGGATGCCCGCGCTGTGTGGGTTGCAAGTCATGCACCGAGATCTGGTTGTCACGTGTTCGAGGCTCTGCCCACAGTGCATCGCCGAGTTGGGTTTTGTGCCTGCCTGGTTCGACCTGTCGGCTGTGGACGCTTGCCCCACTCACATGCGAAGATTGGTTTCGGTTTGCTTGGAATGCAAGCAAGGTATGGGCAGTCTTCGACCGGGGCTGCTGACCTGCCGATGCCGGGCTGATCTGTCAGGCTCGCTCGGGGGGGCTATTGAAGCTGACCATGCCGAGCTGCTCAGTTGGGTGGTATCCAAGTTCACTGATCGGCCAAGCTGCGAGCAACACGGAATGCCAACCGAATGGTTGGCCGCAATGTCGATGGAAAGGCTACTGCGCGCTATTGGTAGTCTTGCATCTCTCCATGCCGCAGCAACAAAGCAGTCGGGAGCAACCGACGTTCAGCGCTCGGCAAGACTCCTGTCCCGATGGCCGGAGAATCTCTACCTTGCCATGGCCGCGCTGATGCCGGCGGATGTCGACGGCAACGGGGCCCAGTTGATGCGAGCAAACGCAGAGTCCGTCTACCGGACCTGGGTGGCGAACATGTCGTCAGCCTCCGACATGGCGTTTATGCGAAACGTACTTGCTGAGTTCGACCCCGCTAAGCCGCCTGGGTTGGTGCAGAGCCTGTTGGTTTCCGTGATTCCGCCTGCACCGCGACCGCCTGAAACCCACAAGTGGAAGCGAAGTCGCGGGCAGGACAAGTTGACGCGAGCGGACCAATCTGACCGAAGTGACGGCCGTGCCGGTCAGTACATGCAGGTGCGCGTCGCGGCCAAACACATTGGGCTGCCTGTATCGGTACTTCGATTCCTTCACCGTACGGGTGCGCTCGGGATCGGTTCAACTCGGCGATCTGTACTTTCGAAGGCCGCGCTGTTGCACATTGAAGGTCAGGTTGAGGCGCTGCAGATCCTGCCACCTGGGGCAGATGCCGTGCAGATAAGCCTGATGGCGGTACTGCGCCGAAACTTCGGCTACATCGACGGTAAAGGCGAATTGGTGGCGGCCGTTCTGAACGGGACGATATCCGTCATTGGGAGAGTCGGCCCCGGATTCGCGGGCTTGAACGTGGACGCCAATCAAGCTGCCACTTTCATCGCCCGCGCGCGCAGCGCCGGCTACGCAGGGACGCTCAGTTCAGCGGCAGCGGCGGAGCGTATCAATTGCGCTCCAACGGTGATTGATGACCTGTGCGCGCAAGGCCTACTCGCTGGTCGGACCTATGCGACCGGGCTGCGGATCTTGGAGGACTCCGCTTCGGCCTTCATTCAGCAGTTCAGTTCCCTAGCCAGAATCAGCAAGGAGCACGGTACCAGCGCACGCAACCTCTTGGCGATGGCGTCTTCGACGAACGCTCCCCTGGTTTTCGCGCGGAGGAGCTGCACGGGTAAGCCGCAAGCGTTCTTGCGTGTCAAAGATTTGGATGTGCTCGTCGCGGCACTTGACGCGAGCCGCCGTCTCCCGCAGAGCGTCCTCATCGGCGACTCGATCACATTTCAGGTCGCGGCTGACGCACTTGAATGCACTCCGACCGTGGTGCCGAGATTGATTGAACTCGGGTACCTGACAATCCACGAATGCGTTGCGGGTCGCAGGGTCGCTAAGGCGACTGTGGACAGGTTCTTGGCGCTGTTCCGCTCGGTGGCCTGCATCGCGCGGCAACACGGGGTTGGCCCCGCTAGGATACTGAATGAAGCGGCTTCAATCGGAATTGACCTCTTGGCCGTTGAGCGCGGCAACAAGGCCTCGCCGCAGTACTTCATGAAAGTCCAGGACTCCTTCAAGCTGGCAGGTCCGTACGAGACAAAAGCCGCGGCAAGGTTGCGAAAGAGCCTGGCCGCGAAAGCTCGAAGAAAAATCAAGGATGAATAGGTGGCTAGTGTCGTCATGCGGCTGATGCGATTCATCTATGCGTCAAGCGGGGCCGCGTGCGCTTCACTGCCCCCCCAGCGTCGCGGCGCGGTGCAAGTCGGTGCGACGGCGGTGCTTCACCGAATTTGATCTGCCGCAGGTGAATTCGCTGACACCTGCCGTGGATTGGGCAGCAGCAACCTCGTTGAGCTTGCCACGTTCAGGATCCACACGCGAACTCTGGATGGATCATCGTCAACCGGTCGCAGTTACCCGCTCTTCCGACTTCGGCATAAAGTGAAAGTTATCGCCCCGAAAAAGTGAAAGAATCGACACGGATTCACGCATAAGGTGAAAGTTTCTCCAGCAGCACCGTGTAGACGGATCGTTGTCGCGCAAAAGCGGCGCACTCCGCGCAAGGAGCCCGCTCGGGCTCCGAGGGCGGCCGCGCTTTCACTTTATGGGGGTAGGCACATGAACGTCCGTCCCGCGGCGTCGCTTGCGGGCACGTCAAAGGGCGTGGACCAGGACCACCTCACCGTCGCCGGTGGCGCCGTCCTGAGCGGCACGCTCACCTTGAGCTTCGCCACGCCACCCACCTCCGGCCAGAAATACGTGCTGATCGACGCCGCCGGAGGCATCAGCGGATCGTTCACCTCGATCGTGAGCCCGGGTGCCAAGGTATCGGCCGGGCACGATGCGAAGAGCTTCTACGTCACCGTGCAATAGAGAGGCTGTCCTGCTCGCCCTCCGGGCCCATGGGGCCACCGGCATCCTGCCGGTCGGTTTCCGTTTCGCTGCGCCAACGCCGTACCGCGGCGCTCCTTCGGCATGGAAGACGTCTCGACGAAGAACGCGTTGGCGTATCGACCGTTCGCCGGTGACGCGAACGCATGTTCGTCGTTCATTCGCCAACATTTGATTCAGCCTTGATCATCGAACCGTCAGGGATTGGTCATGCGCATGACGAATGCCCGCGGATACATTGGTTGATCGCTCTGGTCATACCCCTTGAGGAATCCGTGCATCCTTTGAACCCCCACCGCGGCAGCGCCGCACTCCAACGCTCTTCGAAGATCGTCTGCCTCGCGGCACCGCTTGTGCTGTCGGCGGCCGCCTCGGCCCAGACGGCCGCGACGGGCGACACGCGCACGGTGTCGACGCCGTCCTACCCCGCCGTGTGCGCCACCGTGCCAGCGCAGTTCAAGTCGTCCTCACGCTCGTCGCCCCCTTCGGTCGACGACACCGCCCGGCTGCAGGGCTTCATCACCCAGTGCGCGAATACCGGCAAGAGCGTCGTGCTCTCCGCCTCGGGATCGAACGATGCGTTCTACACCGGTCAGTTGAAATTGACCGGCGTGGGCCTGGTGATCCAGTCCGGCGTCACGCTGTACGGCAACAACAGCTACTCCAGCGCCGCCGACCTGCTCGACTTCACCGGCAAGAACGCCTCGCTGATGGGCCCGGGCGTCGTGGACGGCCGGCAGGATTTCATCAGTGGAACGCCACGCCTGGTGCAGGCACGCCACATCACCAACTTCACGGTCTACAACGTCACCCTGAAGGACGCGGCCAAGATGAATCTCTATGTCGAAGGCGACAGCGGGTTCACGGCCTGGGGCGTGACCATACGCACGCCGGTTTCGGTGTCCAACACCGACGGCATCGACATCGACAGCCTGACCAATGCCACCGTGACGCAATCGTCGATCCAGACGGGCGACGACGGGATCGTCGTCAAGACGAACATCGGCGCGGCATCCAACATCACGGTGTCGAACAACAAGCTCTACGGCACGCACGGCCTGAGCGTGGGCAGCCAGACGATGTACGGCGTCAACAACGTGCTGTTCAAGAACAATTCCGTGGACGGCAACGATCTCTCGGGCACGTACGCTCCGGGGAATTTCGCGGTGCGGATCAAGACCGATCCGACCTGCGGCGGCGTCGTCCAGAACGTCACGTACCTGAATACCTGCATCGCGCATTCCAGCCATCCGATCCTGCTGACCACGCACTACGGAACCTGCTCGGGCACGGCCGGCACGCCGCAGATGAAGAACATCGTCATCAACGGCGTGTTCGCGACGAATTCCTACGCGCACGCGACGTCGACCTTCAAGGGCTACAGCGCCTCGTATCCGCTGGATGTCTACATGGCCTACACGAACCTCGACAACGCTGGACAGTCGGGCGACCAGTACGCCAACATCAAGCTCTACCAGACCAACTTCACGCCGACCGGCACGGGCGTGACGACTTCGAGCTTCACCGCCGCCGGCAGCATCCCGAGCTGTTCGTTCTGATCGAGGCTTCCGGGACGCATCCGCGCTGCCGCGAAAGCCGCGCCTGTTTCGCCAACGGCTTTTGCAAGATGCCCAATGACCACGCACAAGGTCTCCCGATGACCAGGACCCCTTCGGCTTTCGAGGGCGGCCGCAATGCACAGCCGAGCACCCAGCGCCGCCGGTTCGATGCGCTCCAGCGGTTGCTCAGTCTTCTCTTCTTCCGCAAGGACTGGCTGCCAGTGCATGGCAGGGCTCGCATCACCGCGGCATTCGGGCAGGGTTCGTGGCGGCTGCGATAGAGTGATGACATCGGTGATCGAGTAGTTGGGCCGCGAACTGGGGGCGTGCCGGACCACTCGTCGGTCGGCAGGACGCATGGACCTACGGTTCAGTTGTCAGCAGACCCGACCGGCTACCCATGGATGTCAAGATCATCCTCATGCCGCCAGTCGCGCTTCTCGCTGCTTGCCGGAAGTGGACTCGCACGGACATCCCATCGGTGACCGATACATTGGACTTCTGCCCTCTATGCATCGCTGATCGTCAATTTGGTCGAGCGTGTGGTCAGGCGCCGCCGATCCACTACCTGCGGATTTTGGGCTCTTCGCCGACTTGCGGGGAGGCCACCGCGTCGCCGTGAAGCCGACCATCTCGCCTCGTCATTCCGCGCGCAGTCGCGGAATCCACCCCTGCGGCGACGTCATTGGCCAGCGTGGATCCTGCGACTTCGCGCAGGATGACGCGGCGCGTGATTGCGCGCGCAGGGCCCGGCCATCCCCGAAGATCGGCGAAGAGCCGGATTTTGGGCTCAATGGGTGCAGCACGCCCAGTACAGCACGCCTGTCCGTCCACCGAGCCGTTCAGGGAAGTTCCGTCAGCGTCACGTTGTGCGTGGGTGTCTGCGGCACGAGCGACGGGCCCGCCGCGATATGGCTGAGCGCGTTGATGGCATTCGCGGCGAGGTTCTGCGCGAAATTGATCATGTCGGCGCCGGTCATGTCGTGCAGCGACTGCATGATCGCCGCCGGATGGAACCCGCCCATGTTCTCCGACATCCGATCGAGGAATTCCTTCGTGGCCGTGATGCCGTCGCCCACGGTCTGGCGGCCCATGTCGATGCCTTCCTTGACGGCTTCAGCGCCCTTGCCGATGCCCGTCTTCAGGCCCTCGGTGGCCGAGATCGCCAACGAGGAAGCGGGCCCGGTCAGCGTCATGCAAAGCGCTGCCATGGCAATTGCCGTCATGGCGTTGTTGAGGGGTTCGGCGTTGATGAATCCCGGCTCTCCGCCTCCGGCGGGAGCGGGCGACGGCGCGAGCCCGTGCTCGGCGCCGCCGCTTTCCAGCCCCGCGAAGCCCGCAACCTTGTTGGCGCCCATGACGAGGATGACCATCAGGTTCAGGCCGACGAAGGCCTGCAACTCGGCGCGGGCGTGGCCGTAGTCCTCGTGCTTGCTCAGAGCCATCTTGGCCATGTAGGCGATGTTGAACGCGCCGTCGACCGCCATGTCCGCCACCCCGGCCTTCGACGGGATCATGACGGCGGTCGACAGGGCGCCGATGAGGCCCGTCGCGAGCACGAGGGCCATCTTCTTCCCCCGGTCGGCGCTGTGGTCGGCGACCTGCACTTCCTGGTGCGCCGAGGCCGAGGCCCCTTCGTCCGCGGGCAGCAGGTGACCCAGGTCGTCGGCCATGCCCATGATCGACTCCGCCAGCAGTCCGACCTGGGCCGCAAGCGTGTCGCTGAGCTTCAGATTTTGCTCCTCGAAGACGTGCGCCGCGTGGCTCGCCGACTCGCCCTGCACGAGCAACCCGTTCCTGAACGCGGCGATCGCGTGCAGCGTGGGCTCCGACAGCTTCTCGCCGAGAGACTGGCGCGACGGCGCCGGATGGCCGTGCATGAGCTTGTTCCGCTTCTCGTTGATCTCCTTGCCGAAGAACAGCACCCCCATCGCGACGGCGGAGAACGCGGCTGCACCGCCCATCCAGCCGACGCCTCCACCGACCTTCTCGAGCGACTTGAGCGCCGTCGGCAGCCACACCGCCGCGTCGAGCACGGGGATCGCGATGCGATCGCGGAGCTGGCGGTTCATCAACGCGGAGGAGCCCGACGTCGGCGTCCGGATCTGGCCGGCGAGCTTGACCATGGTCTGCGCGAAGAAGCCGGTGTTGAGGCCGGTGTATTCGGCGTCCTTGATCAGCACGGGCACCGCGATGCCCATCGCCGCGCCCATGAGGTTGGCGAAGATCGGGCCGGCCGCCCGGTTTGTCAGCGACTGGTCGACCATCAAGTCGTGGAGCTGCGTCTTGATGTCGCCCAGTTGCTGGGACGTCAACTGATGCAGCTGCTTGGCCGCATTCCCGCTGCCCTCGGCTTCATGCGACGGATCCTCGCGCAACGCGTCCATGAACGAGCGCTCCAGCTCGACGATCGCTTGCTGCATCGCGGGAACCGACATCGGAGTGTGCGACGCATGCGTCTGCGCCTCGATGTCGTGGCCGTGCCCGGCCGCGGGCGTGGCGCGCATGATCTCGAGGACCGCGGCATCGTCGCGTGAAGTGATCTGCTGGTAGACGTCGAGCGCCTTGCCTGCGTTCTTGGCCATGCTCACGGCGCGCGCCCACTTGCTTTGCGCCGGAGTGGAAGTACCGGCCGAACTGGACGACGAGGATTCGTTGCCGCCGGTGCTGCCGCCGCCACCGTCGCCTTCCGACCTCCGCTCGGAATCGGATCCTTCTTCATGGATCTCCTGTTTCCCGGAACCGGTGTTCTCGGCCTTCGCCTCCGACGTCGATGCATGGCTGTCGAATTCGTGATGATCCGATCGACTGCCGCCCGGCTTCAGCATCGGCGATTCCTGCTCCTTCATCGTGTCGGTCCCCGGCGAGGAGGACTTGAACTGGTTCAACCGACTCGATTCCTGGCGCGGCGGCATTGACTGCATGCTCGACGATCCAAGGCGGCTCTTCAGCACATCGTGCTGGCGCGTGTGCGTGAGGTCGCTCTGCGTGCGCCCGACCTTCGCGTGCTCAATCCCGGTTCCGGTCGTCACGGGAGACAGGGGGCGGGACGAGGTGATCTTGGTATCAGCAGGCATGGTCGTTCGTGGTTGAGGTGACGGAGGGGAGCCGACCCGCCTTCCGGGGCGTTCGTCGCGGGCCGCCCGCAGCGATGTCGTCCGAAAGTTCCCGGAGCGCCATTCCTGCAGGTGACGTCAAGTATTCGGCTCCGCCCGACGCGGATCTACTCGAAAGCGCCGGGGCGTCGCGAAATGCGAAGGAGCGGATATCTCTGACAGGACAGCCGGCGCCGGAAGCGTAGGCGTGCATCGCAGTGGGGCTCGTGCCCCCTGGACAACGTCGTCCCTGCCCTGCTGTCACGCTGTGGCGAGGTCTTCGTGCGTACGCCGCAGGCACTCGAGGATCGCCGCGCCGATGCGCGTAGGCGCCGGCGAGCGGCGTTGGATCGCGACAAAGCGCACGTCGTAGGTGGACCCGGTGGCGACGACACGCCGGATGTCGCCGCTGCGCAGGAAGCTCGCTGCGTAGTGGTCGGGCAGGAAGCCGGTGTAGCAGCCCGACAGGATCAGCGTGGCGATCGCCTCCTGGTCGTTGACGGTGGCCTGGCGACGCAGGCCCAGGCGATGCGTGGCTTCCATATTGGGCGAGTGGAAGCCGAGGCCGGCGTGGTCGTAGTCGCGCAGTTCGTCCCAGGACACGGGCTCGTCGCGCGGCTCGAACAGCGGGTGCTGGCGGCCGCAGTACAGCAGCATCTCCTCGTCGAACAGGGGCGTGTACGAGAGGCTGCCCGAGCGCCGGTGGTCGGGCACGACGCCGACGTCCAGGCGGCCGTCGATCACGCCCGATTCGATGTCGTTGAGGGTGCCCACGGTCATGTCAAGCGCCACGCCGGGCGCGGCGCGGCGGAAGTCGCGCACCGCGGCGCCGATGCGCGCGCGCGGGTTGGTCACTGTCTTGTCGAACAGGCCGATGGCCAGCGTGCCGGTCAGCTCGGCATGCATGTCGCGCACGTCGGCGCGGAAGGTGTCCATCGCGTCGAGCAGGCGCAGGCCGTCGTCGAACACGCACTGGCCCTCGGGCGTCAGCGCGAAGCCGGCACGCCCGCGCCGGCACAGCACCAGGCCCAGGCGCTCCTCCAGGTCGCGCAGGTGGCGGCTGATGGTGGAGCGGCCGATGTTGAGCTCCAGCTCCGCCGCCGCCAAGCCACCGCAGGCCACCACCGCCTTGAAGATGCGCAGCAGGCGGATCTCGGTGTCGCCGATCTGCCCCAGCAGCGCCTTCTTGACCATAAAGTTTCAATCCTTTGTGCGCAACAAGCGATAGAGAGCAGTTTATTCGAACTAACCCCGTCTTCAGAATGAGGTTCGTCATTGCTTTCGACCTCGAGACCGCCATGTATCCCCAAGACCTGCTGCGTTGCGCACTGGCCCTCACGCCCGAACAGGACTGAGACCCATGGTGCAGACCGTCTTCGAGCGCCTGGCGCCCGCGCGCGCAACCGTGCTCGACTCTCTGGTGGGCAGCGTCAACCGACCGTTCTGGCTCGATGACGTCGGCGTGCGGCAGCGCTTCGCGCCGCTGGCCGGCGATGCGTCCTGCGACCTGGCCATCGTTGGTGGCGGCTTCCTGGGCCTGTGGAGCGCGATCCTGGCCAAGGAGCGCAACCCGCAACGCCAGGTGACGCTGCTCGAGGCAGACACCATCGGCTGGGCCGCTTCCGGGCGCAACGGCGGCTTCTGCGAGGCCAGCCTGACCCACGGCGAGGACAACGGCCGACGCCGCTGGGCCGAGGAGTTCGAGCAGCTCGAGGCGATGGGGCGGCGCAACCTCGACGAGCTCGGCGCCGCCGTCGAACGCTACGGCATCGATTGCGACTTCGAGCGCACCGGCGTGATGGTCGTGGCGGTGGAGCCTTACCAGGACAAGGCACTGCACGGCGCGGGCTACCTCGACGCGAAGCAGGTGCGCGCCGAGGTCGCCTCGCCCACCTTCCTGGCCGGCCAGTGGGACAGGCACTGCACGGCGATGCTGCACCCCGGCAAGCTGGTGACCGGGCTCGCGCGCGTCGCACGCGACCTCGGCGTGCGCATCCACGAGCATTCGCGCGTCACCGCGTTGAAGGCGCTGAAGGACGGCGTGCGGCTGCAGACCATGGACGCCAGCGTCACCGCGACGCGCGTGGTGCTCGCCACCAACGCGTTTCCCTCATTGCTCAAGCGCTACCGCTCGCACACGATTCCCGTCTACGACTACGTGCTGATGACCGCGCCGCTGAGCACCGCGCAACTGGAGGCCGTCGGCTGGAAGAACCGCCAGGGCCTGGCCGACATGGGCAACCAGTTCCACTACTACCGCATCACGCGCGACAACCGCATCCTGTTCGGTGGCTACGACGCCGTCTACAACTTCGCGGGCCGGGTCGACGCGAAGCACGACGAGCGGCCGCAGTCCTTCGAGCGCCTGGCCAGCCACTTCTTCACCACCTTCCCGCAACTCGTGGGCCTGCGCTTCACGCACCGCTGGGGCGGCGCAATCGACACCTGCTCGCGCTTTTGCGCCTTCTTCGCCGATGCACACCAGGGCCGCGTCGTCCATGCCGCGGGCTTCACCGGCCTGGGCGTCGGCGCCACGCGCTTCGCCGCCAATGTGCTGCTGGACAAGGCCGACGGGCTGGACACCGAGCGCACGCGCCTGCGCATGGTGCGCGAGAGGCCCCTGCCGTTCCCGCCCGAGCCGCTGACCTGGGCGACGGTGCAGGCAACGCGCTGGTCGCTCGACCGCGCCGATCACCGCCATGGCAAGCGCAATCTGTTTCTCCGGGCCATGGACGCGATGGGTCTGGGCTTCGACTCCTGACTGCCATGACCAATCCCTTGCACCTGCTTGCCAACCACGGCATCGACGCCGCGACCGTCGTGCTCGAATACCGGGACCTTCCGGCCGCACAGGTCGTCTCGGGCCATGCGCGCGTCGGCACCGCGACGCTCGGCGGACTCGGCGATTGCGTCGTCGGGGTGTGGGAGATCTCCCCCAGCGTCAGCACCGACGTCGAGGCCGACGAGTTCTTCCTCGTGCTGTCCGGCGCCGCCACGGTGGCCTTCGCCGACGGCTCGCCCTGCCTGCAATTGAAGGCCGGCACGGTCGCCCGCCTGGCCGCCGGCGCCGCCACGACGTGGACGGTGACGCAGACGCTGCGCAAGATCTACGTCGTCTGAGAGACTCGCTCCCGTCATTTCACGACCACCAGGAAATCGCCATGGACATCCGCCACAACTACATCAACGGCCAATGGCAGGCTGCCCTCGGCGGCGCCACGCGCGAGGTCATCAACCCCGCCAATGGGGAGGTGATCGCGCTGGTCACCGACAGCCGAGCCGACGACACCCGCCTGGCCATCGCCGCGGCCAAGGAAGCGTTCTACGGCAAGGGCGAGTGGCGCCGCATGAGCGGCCCGCGCCGCGCGGACATGCTGCTGGCGATCGCCGATGGCATCAAGGCGCGTGCCGACGAGCTCGCATTGCTCGACATGCGCGACAACGGCAAGCCACTGCGCGAGGCGCGCGCCGACGTCGACGACGCGATCGCCTGCTTCCGCTACTACGCCGGCTTGATCACCAAGCCGCAAGGCGGCGTCTACGAGGTCAGCGACGGCTTCGGCGCCATGCACTCGTATTCCATGCACGAGCCGGTGGGCGTCTGTGCCTTGGTCACGCCGTGGAACTACCCGCTGCTGATGGCCACCTGGAAGCTCGCGCCGGCGCTGGCAGCGGGCAACTGCGTCGTCTTCAAGCCCAGCGAGGTCACGCCGCTGTCGGCGGTGGAGCTGTTCAGGATCTTTGACGCGGTGGGCCTGCCCGCGGGCACCGCCAACCTGATCCTGGGCACCGGCCCGGCCGCCGGCCACGAACTGGCGCTGAGCCACGACGTCGACATGATCACGTTCACCGGGAGCACGCGCACCGGCCAGATCATCGCGAGCGCCGCGGTGGGCAACCTGAAGAAGGTGGGCCTGGAGCTGGGGGGCAAGTCGCCCAACGTGATCTTCGCCGACGCCGACCTCGAAGGCGCGGTGGAGTGGGCCATGATCGGCGTGTTCTTCAACCAGGGCGAGGTGTGCTCGGCCGGCTCGCGCATCCTCGTCGAAGAGAGCCTGAAGGACCGGTTCGTCGCCCGGCTCGCGGAGCGCGCCAACGCGATGACCCTCGGCGACCCGCTGCACGACCCCGACATGGGCGCCATCGTCTCGCAGGCGCAAATGGACAAGATCCTCGGCCACATCGAGCGCGCCAAGGCCCAAGGCGCGCGCCTCGTGTGCGGCGGCGAGCGCTACACCGAAGGCGAGTGCGCCAATGGCTTCTTCGTGCGCCCCACCGTCTTCGACCACTGCACGCGCGAGATGGACATCGTGCGCGAGGAGGTGTTCGGCCCGGTCGTCGCCGTGCAGACCTTCAGGACCGAGGCCGAAGCCATCGCGATGGCCAACGACACGCCCTACGGCCTGGCCGGCGGTGTTTTCACCGGCGACGGCGCCCGCGCGCTGCGCGTGATGAAGGAGATCCGCGCCGGCGTCACCTGGATCAACTGCTACAACCCGACCTTCAACGAAGCCCCGTGGGGCGGCTACAAGATGAGCGGCTACGGCCGCGACCTGGGCATCAACGGCATGGCGGAGTACCAGCAGGTCAAGCAGGTCAACATCAACCTGCAGCCCGGGGTCGTGGGCTGGTACCGGCGGTGAGGGGATGTGGCTGCAGCCACTGCGGTGGCTCGCGTCGTTGCATGGAGTCGAAGCGGGACAATGATTTTGGCCTTGGTGCATGGCTGCGGCCGAAGCACCCTGCCATGTCAGGCAGCGTGCAAAGACGAATCGCCTTGAAGGGGTTGCCGTGAAAGTGTCCCGCGCAGGTCGTCGAGACTTCTCCAGATGGGCCGCAAGTGCTGCCGCAGCCTGGGCTGTCGCGGGTTGGTCGAAGTCGCAGGCAACTTCGGTCCGGACGCTGCGATTCGGCCAGAGCGCCCCGATGACCGGGCCTGCGCAGAAATGGGGGATTGAATACCATCGAGGCATCGGGCTGGCCTTTGCCGACTACAACGCCCGCATCGGCTCTGGCAGGCCCCGGCTCGAACTGCTGCTGGCCGACGATCAATACGAACCCTCGCTGGCCAGGCAGAATACCTCCGACCTGATCGAGAGCGAGAAGGTCTTCGGCCTCATCGGCTATGTCGGCGCGGAATGTTCGCTATCCGGCCTCGCACAGGCAAGCAAGGCCGGAATCCCGTTCGTCGCGCCACTTTCCGGGGACGAGGCGCTGCGCGCGTCTCCAGACCGGTGGCTTGTCAACATGCGTCCGGGCGACGATGCGGAAACCCGCGTGCTTGCATCGGCGCTCGCGACGATCAATTTTCGCCGCGTCTCCGTACTCGTCCAGGCGGACGCGGACGGGCAAGCGGCGCTGCAGTCGCTCGGTCGCAGTCTTGCCGCCACGGGTCGACCGCCGCCGATATCGGTTGTCAAGATCGACCGCAACTCGACGGGTCAGGTGGAATCGGCTGGCAGAGACATCGAAGCCGCCATGCGAGAGCTTCTGCGCGGGAATCCGGACGCAGTCATCTGCCTGAGTTCGTTCGCGACCACGGGTGCGGTGGTGAGCCGGCTGAGATCCGCGGGATATGCCGGGGGGTGCTACGCAACGAGCATGTCGAGCTCATCGGCAATCAGCTCCGCACTCGGCAACTTTGCAGCCGGACTTTCGATGACGCAGGTCGTGCCGTCGCCGTTCGTCCTCTCGATGCCGTTGGTCGCGTCGTACAGGAAGACCCTGGAAGGCGGCGCAACGGTTGGCCCCGAATATGTCTCGCTGGAAGGCTGGATCGCGGGGCGAATGGTCGCCGAGACCTTGTTTCGTATTGGCGCGAACAGCGTCACCCGAGAAAACTTCATGACGTCCATCGAAGCGCTGGGGGGGACGAGCCTCGACGGCCTTCCGATGCATTGGGACGGCGCGCGCAGGGAGTTCAGGTCTCGAGTCACGTTGAGCGTCCTCGATCGGAATGGGCGTCCCGTGAGTTGACGATTGGACGAGGCGCGCTGGCCGCTCGTTCACAGAACTCAACCTCACCGGCCGCTATACCGTGAGCGACCATCTGCAACTCCATGCGGGAGTCGTCAACTTGCTGAACCGCCACGCGCCGTACGACTTGCAGACCTTCGGTTCCGCCGGCAATGGCGCGCAGCAGAGGGGCGCGCCGTACAACCCGTCGTACCACCAGGACGCCGCGGTTGGCCCGATGATCACGGTAGGCGGCGTCTACACGTTCTGATCGCCGGACACATGGGCCGCATGGTCGCCTTCGCCGGTTCCGGACCGCCGACCCTGATGCGGCTCTTCCCGCTGCAGCAGGATAGGCGGCCAGTGGACGCGAGCCGCAGCCCCGCGATGCCGGTGGCTTCGTGCTTTCACAAGTCGTCGACGGCGTCACGGCGATGTCATCGACCTGCGGCAGCCTGAGCGCTTTTCCATGCGAAATGCCATGCTCAGACAACCAGGCCTGCGACAACTCACGCAGGTCATCGCGGACGGAGCCCGCGCCATCCGGAGGCCGCATGCCGACGTGCAAGCGCTCATCGGCCTCGAACATGCGGCCAGGGAGCCGCACCAGGCCGCGAGCGCGGACGACATTGCGGCTCATCCGAACCTGTCGATCGGCGCCGTCGCGTCCGCCGCGTCGGCCGCCGCGATCCGCGAGCGGCCGCGCGAGCCTTGCGTGCTGCGCGGCATCGCCGCCGACTGGCCTGCCGTACAGCGCTGGAGCTTCGCCCATCTCGCGACGCTGGCGCCGTCGCTGCCTGTCGAACTGGTGGTCGGCAACCGCGAGCTGGGCCGAACGGAGTTCGCATCGTCCACGCTCGGCGCATACCTCGCCGAGCTGGCGTCACCGCCGGCGGACGATGCGCCGCCGCGGCATCTGAAGGAATTCGACCTTCTCGCGACCTTCGCACACCTGCGCCAGGATCTTCGCCCCGAGCTGTTGTTCCCGCGCTCCGCGGTCGTGGCGTCGAGCGCATGGATCGGGCCGGCGCGCGCACGCACCGGACTCCATTGCGACCGGCTCGACAACGTCGCGATGCTGGTCGCCGGCCGCAAGCGCTTCCATCTCGCACCGCCCCATGCGCTGCGCGTTCCGGGCGACCTCTCGGACAAGCACGACCGCTGGGCCACGCTGGCGCGCATCCCGTTCCGCGAGCTCGCCGCCCGTGGCGAGGGCCCCGCGGCGCTGCAGGCGGTCGACCTGTTGCCCGGCGATGCGCTGTATGTGCCCGCCGGTTGGTGGCACGAGGTTGTCAACCTCGAGGCGAGCATCCTGCTGAGCGGATTCTTCGGCAGCCGGCGCCATGTGATCGGGCAATGGGCGCGCACGGGACTGGTTCAGGCCGCCCACGCCGCCGGCCTGTGGCGGCGCGGCCGCTGCACCTGCCACTAGTCATCAGCTACCGCCGGCGGTCTCCACTGTCCGGCGCAGCGTCAACCGGGCGGCGCAACTGAACGAGGACCTCGTGCTGGTCGGCGAGCCGGATCGACGCGTCCACGCCGGCAAGGATCTCACCGCAGGCAGCCACGGTCGCGGCAGGCAGACCGTCCTGCGCCGCCACGCGCTCGAGCGCTGCCTTGGCCGTGCGCAGGCCGTCGGCATCGGCCGGGCCCGCCGGCATCAGGGCCGCCTCGACTTCACCCAGGGCGACCGTCATGCCTGGCGCGCGCAACGCGCCCAGGCGCAGTGTCTGGATCTTGGCCAAGATCTGTGTGCGCGCGCGGTCCCCGGCCCGCAGCAGCGCGTGCTGCTTGCTGTCGCGGGCGCGATCGAGCTCCCCGGCCAGGTTGTGGGCGTCGCTCTTCATCTTGTCCTTCGATGAGTTCCATTCGTAGTCGTTCATCGAGCTCTGGGCGAACTGCTGCACCAGGAAGGCGCTGGATCTCAGGGATTCGCTCGGCAGCGGCGCGCCTTGTCCGCCCCGCATGAAGCTCGCAAACAGCGGCCCGACGGCCTGCGAAACCACGCTTGCCGTCGCATTGGCGAGCGAGGTTCGCAGCAGATCGGTCGCCTGCGAAAACCGATCCCTGACAGACGGACGCAGCGACGTGGCGGCGAGCGATCCGGTCTCGCTGGCGACCTCGCCCACGAACTGCGGCAGGCGCCGGATGTCCGCCCATCCGGCGGCCGGCCTGTCGGCATCCGGGGCCTTGACGGCGAAGAGGTTGGCTTTCTGGCGGCCGCCGAGAAGGTCGTCGATCTCGACCTGTGCCAGGCCCGGGGCAGCCTTCGCCATGCCGAGCGTGAACTTGCTGGCGGCACCCGCGCTCGACGAGGCCACGACCGACCCGAGGAACACCGGCAGCGGCTGGATCAGCGCCTGGTTGGAGGACACCGCCCGCCGCAGGACGTTGAAGGCGCCGGCCATGCCCGGCTGGAACCACGAAAACAAGCCCTGGCCGTCCAGCCTCTTCTGCCACTTCTCGATCGACTCGCGACGGCTCGCGGCCTCGTTCTTCAGTTCCGTCATCGTCGGCTGGTCGCGCGCGGCACCGCTGGCTGGCTCGTGGGCGGCGGGACGCCAGTACGACTTGGCCTTGCCCGGCCCCACCAGCCGCAGTTGCACGGGAGACGGATCCGGCACGAGCGCCTTCAGGTCGACGGCCTTCATCTCCGGGAAGTTGGAGAGCTTCGCGCGCCGCGAGAGGGCCTGGAGCAGCCAGGCGTCGGCGAGGTAGGCCGGCACCCCAGCGACGGCACCCGAGATCGTGGCCGCGTCGATCTGGAAGGCCATTTCGCCCAGTCTCTCCCCATTCGGCCCGGATCGCGGACCGATCTTCGCGATGATCGAGTTGCGCGCCGGCGACCGCGATCCCGACGAGATGAACTGGCGCACGGCCTCGTAGACCGCGGGCAGCACCGCTTCCTGGTACGGCGCCTTCATGTCTTCGCCCGGCTCGTAGCGTCCCTCGCCGCCGAACGCCGTGCGGCGCGCCTGCAGCGCGGCAGCCATCGCGTCGATGTACTCGCCTTCCATGGCCCGCTGTTCGTCGAGCAGGCGGTCCTTGTGCTCACCGGGAGGCAGTGCGTCGGCCTCGAACAGACGCGCACCCAGGGCGTGCGCGACGACGTCGCGCGGCGTCTCCATCGGGATGTCGATGACCGAATGCTCCGGTTCATCGTGACGGTTGGAGATCGACAGTTGCGAGAAGCGCCAGCTGCTTGATTCGGAGCGTTCGCCCCGGCCCAGCAGCATGCGCTCCGGCGTGGTGGAGGTGCCGCCATCCAGGGCCGGCTGCGATTCGCCGCCCGCGCGGTCATCGCCATCCGCGTCGATCACCGTGTCGCCGCGCCGGGCGCTGTGCGACCCCATGGTCGGCACGGGCCCACGAGGGCCAGGGTGGCCGGCGACCGACCCTTCGCTCTCGGTCCGGGCACGCCGGGTCGGTCCCGATGAGGACTCTTCACGCGGCGTCGGACCGGCCGGTCGGGTCGGCGGGAGAGTCGAACTCGATTCACGGGAAGTTGTCGCGGGCAAGCCGGGTCGGTGTCCAGCGCCGATGGATGTGGTGTGGGTCATGGCAGAGTTCCCGGGAATTCAGTTCGCGGACGATTCGGCGGGGCGCGGCGCGGTGGATTGCAGCAGCGTGTGCAGCACGGCGATGCCGATGCCGTTGGCGAGGTCCAGCGCCGTCGCGGCTTCGGCTGGGTCGTCGATCCATTCCAGGGAGTCGAGCTGCAACAGGCCCTCGCTCGATGTGCCGAGGTACCAGCCAAGCCCGGTCAGCAGTTCACCCTGGATGGCGAGCAGCAGCTCGACCTCCTGCCCGATGAATTCGCCCGGCGCCATCGGGAGCAGCGTCTGCACCCGCACGGCGCCGTGCTCGGGATGCAATGTCAAGCGGCCAGCCAGCCCCGAAGGCCCGACGATGTGGCGCGGCGCGACGAGTTGCGGCCCGTCGGACACGGGCAAGCCCAGGTGCAACGCCAGCCGGGCCATGAAATCCGACTGCGCCGCCGTCAGGGCGGGCGCAGCGGGCGCCGCGGGCGCATGAACTGCGGCCGGTCGTGAGGATGCTGCAAGCGTTCGGTTCATCGACGGTTCCTGTTCGAATCAGGGCAAGGATAGGCGGGTGCCGTCGCCATGCCGGCGCCAAAGCGCGGCCATCGCCGCGAAAACGAAACCGCCCGGAGGCGGCGGGTCGGCTTCGCGAAATTGCGGTCGAGCGCCACGACTTCGTCGCCGTTAGCGCGCATTCGACTGCGGCGGCTCCGAACACCTGGACATCGCGGCCGCCCGGGCGGCCTCGTTGCGCTCAGCCTTGGGCGTGCCCCGATGTGCTGGCTTCGCTTTCCGGCGCTGGCATCTTGATGGAGATCTCATCCGTGCTGGCGGCCGATTGGTGACCCTGGTTCAGCTGCTCTCCCGCCTCTTCCAGCGACAGGTTCTCGGCCAGCTCGACTTCGCCGGTCAACGCCACGAGGTCGTGCGCGAACTGCAGCGTCTGGTTGACCTGCTCCTCGGCAAGCTTCTCGTTCATCGCCTTGCTGGCCTGCTTGCCGGTGCGCTGCCCGCGGAACTCGTTGAGTCCGCCCGTCATGCCGCGGCCGACCTGGGCGACCAGGCCGATGTCGGGATCCGACTCGCGCCGGTTGTTCTTCACGCTGATCGCGGTGTGGGTGCTGAGGGCGCCCACCCCCGCCATGACGCCGGACGCTGCCGCAAGCCCGACCACCACACCGACCGGCGTCTTTTTCACGCCGCCCAGCACGGCCGAGACCACCTTGCCGGCTATCGAGGGAACGGCGCTGCCCAGCGCGCCCATGTGGAACATCTGGCCGAAGCGCTGGGCGGTCTGCGCCGAGAACTCGCGCAGCGTGTACTTGGCGACCACCTGGCGCCGCAGCACCTCGGACATGACCCCGCCCGCTGTTCCCACGAGCAGCTGCTCGGCCAGGCCGCCAGAGTGCAGCTTCGTCACTTCGCCGCTCGCCAGGTGTTCGCTGTCGGCCGTCAGGCGTGCGAGCGCCTCGCGGTCACGCGCCAGGTCTGCCTGCTCGGCGGCCGACGCGGCAGGGCCTTCGACCGCCAACACGGTGGCCAGGATGTCGATGTCCGCCTTCAGTTCCTTGGCGACGTTCGTGATGAACGACTGTTCGGGGAACTGCATGAATCCGCGCAGCTTGGCACGGTCGATGTCTTCCGCCGCGACATCCTCGCCGCGCGCGAGCTTCGCATGCCCTGTTTCCTTCAGGCAGTTGCCGTACATCAGGTTCAGCTTGTTGTTGTAGTCCTGCTTGTTGCGCTCGTCGAAGCCGGCCGCAAGGTGCTGGCCTGCCGTAAGCACCATCGAGGCGACGGTCTGGGCGATCGGCCCGGCGATCCCCGAGCCGTGCTTGCCCAGCAGGCTGAACAGGCCCGCGGCGGGGCTGCGGATCGTCCGCGGAATCGCCTGCACGGTATTGCCCGTCCATTGCCGCTCATGTGCACCCTGCGTCATCAGGAAGTCGCGCTGGGTCAGGTGCAATTGCTGCTCCGCCGCGAGCAGCCGTTGCCCGTGCTGCCGCAGGGTATCGAGCGCCCCGGCCGGAAGTTCCGCGAGCGCCCGCGGCAGCGGTGCGGTGCCGCCGGCCTCGTGCGCCGCGGCCATTTCCTCGTGCAGGGCCTGCAGGTCGAGGCCGTGGCTCTCCGCGAAACGCGTCGCTGCCTCGTGGAGGCCGGCGAACTCCTTCACGCGCCCTTCCAGTTGTTTGGCGAGCTCGGGCAGGTAATGCTCGTCGTTGATGCTCTTCTTGTCGGGCACGACGACAGGGCCGCCGTGAGCACGCATCGATTCGCCCGTCGTGACGACTGCCGACTGCTGGAGGGCGTTCAGCGGCGCGCTCGCGAAGGCCGTGGCGATGCCCAGTCCCGCGCCGCTCCATGGGTTGTGCGTTTTCTTGCTCAGCCAGGGCGAGGCGATGAACTGAAGCGCGTTGGTGAGTAGCGTGCCGGACGGATTGGGGAGGCCGGACATGAAGGCGGCATGGCGCATGTCCGCGGCTTGTTCCGGGCTCACGCCCTGCGCATGGAACCACGCCTGCACATGCTCCTCGGTGATATGGCTCATCAGCTCGTCGTTGGTCGCGGCGGGCGTCACGCCCGGATCGGCGTGGGCGCGCGGGCCGTGGCGGCGCAGTTCGTTGATCAGCGCCGCGGCCTCCTCGGGATGCACATCGCGCTGGGCGGCCGCCTTGAATTCGTCCTCCAGGCGCGCCAGCACGGCGTGATGGGGCGAGGTGACCGCGGACGACGAGGCCGCCGCCGACGTTTCACCGACGTGCCCGACGCCGATCTCCGGGCTCGCAGGCAGCGGCGAGCCGTGCAGCAGCGCGCGCGTGTCGCCTGGTGACTGCATGGTCGTCGGCAGCGTGGTCGGGCGCTGGCGCTGCTGGTCGATCGACCTGGTGGATTGGTGCGGCTCGGTTTGCCGCGAGCCGGGAATGCCGGCCAGCGAACCGCCCGCTTCCCGCACGGTCGTCGACGAACGTGGGCTCTGCGTGGGCGATGCACTTTCCTTCGTCGAAGACGACGATCCCCTATGAACGGTCGTCGAAGGAAGTTTGCTCAGTGGGTCCAAGGGAGTCTCCTGTCTTATTGGCGGCGGTACCACATGGTGTCGCTGCAGGCCTGCGCGGCGCGACGGCTGACGCGAACCGATGTCCAGGATCGCGAAGCGTCGCCGCAGACGGCGTCAGCGCGGCACGGCGTCGAGGGCGCGCTCGTGCGTCGTCGGCGCCCGCCGCTGCCCAAGGGAGACCGCGTGCGCGCCGCGCTCCAGCCATCGGAGGGACGGCGCGGGCGCCAGCTCGAAGCAGGCGTCGTCGATGCCGGGATGCTCGGCGAGATCCAGCATCGCCTGCGGCAAGGTGTCCGAGAAGTCTTGCATGAGAGCCTCATCGAGTGGGTGCGCGCGACGCAGATCGACGCGGCAGCGGATGCACGACATTAGGTCGGGCAGCCCCATCGATCGCGCAACTTTGCGAAGGCCGCGCCTGCATGGCGAAGCCAGCACACGACCTCGCTTCCTGCTGTGGTGCCGGTCGCCTGCGAAAAGGACCGCGGGGCATGCAATATTTCGTAACTCGTGTCGGCGCTTCGCATGGACACGATGGCGCAATTGGCAGCTTGTCCAGAATCGACTCTGCGCTCATTCCGGGCGGGAGCGGATCCAATGAACGAAACATTCAACGTCGTGCAGGCGCGCATCGTCGGCGCCATGGAGGCGCTCGCGATCGCGCGATCGTCGGCCATGGACCAAGGCCTCGACGACAGCGTCGCGATCATCAGCGCCGAGACCCTGCTGCGGCGGGCGCTACGCGGTTTGTGCGATCGCTTCGGCTCGTACGAGAAGCGACCGGCGACGCGCCTGCTGATGGACAGTCTCGTGCTCGAGGGGCCCGAGGACGACGAGACGCGGCCCATGCCGTTCAGGCTGCTTCTTCCGGAACTCGCGTCCGACGAGCGCGGCGGGCTGGCGTCGGGCACGGGCCAGAGTCCGCCGTGAGGTCGGGCCGCTGATCCGGGCCTGTCGACATGCCCTGCGCGGACCGCAGCCATGCGCACCTGTGGCGGTCTCCCCGCAGTGTCTTGATCCGCCATCGTCTCACCTCCGGCGGCCGAGCCTTCGCAACCTGGAAGAGATGATGCCGAGCGCGGCATCCTGGTCGATCTCGCCACCATGCATCGCTGGGCGCTGCATCGAGCGACGCCAGTCCATGTAGCTGAACAACCTCGTCGAGCAAGGCCGCCGCGCCGGTTCGTTCATTTCCTGAAGTTGATGCGAACGCCCGAGTAATCGCCTTGCATGTGGCGAATCGCGTTCGTCATATTCAACCCGATGTGGAACATCTCCGGGTCGTTGAGCATTTCCGGTGTTTTCGGCAGGTCGGCTTGGAATTTCTTGTAGTTTTCGGTCTGTACCAGTTGAAAGAAGTGATCCTTGACCTTCTGATTCACGTTGCTCTGCATGAACGCGGTCAATGCGTTGTTGAACGTTTGCGTCGATTCCCGCTTTGCCCGCTCGTTCAGTTCGTTCCTTGTTGCCCCGAGCCTGGCGTTCAACTGCGCCAACGGCACGGCGGCGCGCGGCGGCGGGGCGGCCTGCACGGGCTTGCCCGAGGTCTTCTTCCGGGCGTACATGAGGGGAACCTGCGGGTGGCCGCCCTTCTCCAGATCGTCAAGCGTGTTCGCCATCTCGTGCAGGAGGGCGAGGGCCTTTTCGTCGCCGACGGAATCGGCCAATTGCTCGAGATCTGCGCGGAACCTGCCGACGACCCCGCTCATGACGAGATTGGCGAAGTAGTCCTTGATCTTTTGATCCGCATTGCTCGCCGTGAACTCGGTGAATTGCCGTTGGAGCGCATCATTCGGATCCTCCTTCCGGGCCTTGCTGCCGCCGACCTGGAACAGCTTGCCGAAGATTCCGCGTTTCCCCTTGGACGAGGAAGGCTCCGGCGAACGCGGCGGAGACGGCTGCGGCGATTTCGAAGTGGCAACCGGCCGCGCTATTGCGGCGACCGCCGACGGGCGCGGCGCGCCGGACCCAGCGCTCGTCACCTCCGGGCGCCGGGAGTGCACGTTTGCGCCGAAGTTCTTCGGCGGCGGATAGAGATCCTCTTCGCCCTCGTTCCCCTTCGTTCCAGGTGCGAACCCGACCTTCCGACCTTCGACCCCCGGCCTGCCCGGCGAACCCAGCTTCTTGAGACCGCCGCGTGGCGCCATGCCCTGCGCAACGGGCGATCGCTCAGGCGGCGCGCGCAAGTTCAATCCGGCCATCGAACGCGTCAGTTTCGGCCGAACCGGGTTGGTGCTTCCCGACGAACTCGATTCCTCTCTCTGGAGTAGCGGCGTGATGGAAGAAGAGCTATCGATACGACGAGGCATGTGCGAAGGGCGGCGTTCGTTGGACTTGCCGCCCGCCCACGCTTCGAAGCGCGCAACGACCGGTGCGACGGGGCGACAAGGCCTGCTGCCCGTGGCGTCCATCGTACGGACGGTGCGCCCGTCCATCGGCCTGCGCCCGAAGCTGCGTCCAGCCGGGCGAAGGCCTGTGGCGGAGCCGTTCCGCGCGACGCCAAGCGGTAAAGGCAGGCGGCATCGGGCACGACCAGGTCTTCGGGGCAGCGTCGCTGCCCTTCTTGATCATGACGGCCTTGAGGTGGACAGACGCGTGAAGCCGCGCGCGGCGCCTGGCGGCCTGGAACAGCCGGTTGATGGCTTCGAGGGAATCGCCTTGTTGTACAGCGCCCGTTTTCGGACCGGCGCGGTTTCTCAGAGCATCGGTGTACCGTGCGCCAACATCGCTTGCATGCGTTTTGTCATCACCGCGCCGACGGCGCGCAAGAGCTCGTAGGCGAGCCCGGGATGACCCGCGTGCAGTTCATCCAGTCGAAGACGACCGAGTGCCCAAACGACGCAGGGAGAGATCGCATCGACTTGCGCCATGCGTGTCATTTCGCCGAAGAGCGCCGGCTCGCCCACCACCGCACCGGCTCGAAGCAAGGCAATGGGCGCAGCGCCGCCACCCGGACGGCCCGAGTGCACAAGCAGTGTCCCGGACTCGACGAGAAAAGCCGTACGACCCGGCTCACCCTGCCGAATGAGCGCATCACCGCTGCGCAGCGTCTGCCGAATCAGATACGCGGCCATGATTCGCCAGTTTTCGGTGGTGAAACGGGGACGGAAAGCGTCCACGGCATTGAGCGTCTGCACAGCCTCGACGAGCGCAACGATGCTCGGTACGTGAGGGGTCACCGTCAGTACACCGGGGCTAAACCCGGATCTGGGCGTCGTCATCGGTCGGCGTATGACGGGAAATTCTGTGTCGGCTCTCATGCGTATCCTCGAATCGTTCGGGGGACTTGTGGTCCAATGTCGCTGGTTACAGGGATACATTGGGCCTGCACTGGCGAGCGGGGAGCACGCTCAAGGCGAAGCGAGCGACGCCAAGGCGACGCACGAGGGCGCTGCGACACGATGCGAGCGTGAATTTCGGCCGCCTCAAGCGTGCCAGTGGTTCCCCCCGTGCCTGATCTCGACCTCTACAGCCGCAAGATCGTGGGCTGGGAGGTGCACGACGGCGGTGACCCCGTCCGCGCAGCGCACCTGGTGCACCGTACGGCGCTGGCCGAGGGCATCGCGGTACTGAAGCGCGAGGACAGGCCTGTCCTGCATGGCGACAACGGTGCCACGCTCAAGGCCACGACGGTACTGGCGATGTTGTACTGGTCACCAGATGGGCGTGCAACCCCATCCCGTCGCGGTGGCTTCGGCTGCCACCAGTTCAGCGGCCGAGGGCGACCCGCAGCAGTTCCCTGGCCTTTTCCCAATCGCGCCGCACCGTTCGTTCGGTCACATTCAGGCTTTCGGCGATCTCGAGTTCGGTGAAGCCGCCGAAATACTTCATCTCGACCACCTGGGCGAGGCGCGGCTCTGCCTGCGCGAGAACCTGGACCGCCTCGTCGACGTCGAGGATCTCCTGCTCGCAAGGCAACATGGGAGCGATGTCGAGCCCGTCCAGACTTGTGTGCTCGAGGTCGCCGCCGCGGCATTGAGCGTGTCGGCGCCGAATGAAGTCGACCACCACTGAACGCATGACGCGCGCCGAATAGCCCAGCACCTCGGATTGCGACGAGAAGTTCGGCAGTTCGGCATTCGACAGCCGAAGATAGCACTCGTGCACGAGCGACGTGGTGTCGAGGAGCGTAAGGCGCTCGTTCCGATAGAGCCTGGAATGAGCGATGCGGCGAAGCTCGAAGTATGTCTCTCGGAAGACCTGATTGATCTCCGCCGAGGCTCCACCGTTCGGGCGACTGTTCAATTTGGGTTCCTGCGCGGGCTGGTGTTCGGGTCGGGTCCCAGCCTAGTGTAGGCACGTGTCCGAAGGATGACGAGTCGGCGTTCGGGCCATCCTGAGACATTCTGTGACAAAGTGGGTACTGACGTTTCGTTGACCAGGCCGGCCCGCCGATCCGGTTCCGTCCCGAGGCAAGACGCCTCGCCGGAGACACGAAATCTCACCGGACACGCGGCGGCGTGTCCGGATTCGCCGTTCGCTTGCGTTTAAACCGGGACTGGGCACGCAGCCCTTCATTGCTCCTCACTCAAAGGTTTAGCATGCGAATTGCCTGTCTCATGCCTGACGACGCGGTCTACGCCTCGGCTCGCCGCAACTTTGCTCCTTACGGCTTTGAATGCAGCCGGCATACTGACGACGCGTCGCTTCTGCGGGCGATCCATCGCAGTCCGATCGACATCGTGCTGGGCGACGTGGGATTTGACAGCGCCATGGAGAACCGGCTTCTGCTGTGGCTGGAGGGAAGCCACATGACCCAGTTGCCGATCATTCTGCAAACGTCTGATCTGCGTGCCGAGCGTGTCGCTCGCGCCTTGTCGGCCGGAGTGGACGATGTCGTCACGCGTTCCACTGACGTGGTCGAGGTGGTGGCACGCCTGCGGGCCAGCATTCGGCGCCGGTGCCGGCGCGACAGCGCCACCAGGATCGACATCGGCGGCTATCACCTCGACCAAGCAACCGGCCAGGTACTGAACCGCGGCACACGCATCGATCTGACGGCGCGTGAATTCACGCTGGCGTGGCTGTTGTTTTCGCATGCTGGAACCTGCCTGTCGCGCAAGACGATCAGCGTCGTGGTGTGGGGCTTGGACGAGGACCTCTCGAGCCGCTCGATGGAGCAGCATATCCACAGCCTTCGGCGCAAGCTCGACCTTCACGATGCGCGTGGGGTGACGATAAGGGCGATCTACGGCAAGGGATACCAGGTCATCGTGAACTCGATTGGCGCCCAGGAAATGCATGGCCGGGTCGCGCCCGCGCATTTGGCGGCGATCGACGGGACGCACGGCACTGCGGGGGCACAGTCGGGTACGTACCCGATGGCCCGCCGGCGGGAGGACGCCGCCGACCTGGCGCGGCCCCTGGCGCTCCAATCCCTGGCCCGCTGGGCCTGAGCAGGCTGGCGTCCGTCGGGTTGCGCATTCGGGAAACGCAACCGCACTGCTCGGTGCAGCGATGACCGCCACGCCGGCTCCCGATGTCGCCGGGTGGGCAGCGCGAGATTGCCTGCCATCGTGGCGAGAGCACCGAGTCGACTACCTGGAGGCCCGTCAAGACGCACTCCGCATCGGCATGCCGTGCGCTCTTTGCATTGACAGGCATGCAGTTCGTCACCACGGCGATGGCGCCGATGGTCGTCTGCACCGACCATGCGCCAACCTGTCCATGCAGAGTGGCCAGGCCGTGGTGGCCGTCGGTGAAAGGTATGCCTGGCGCTCGGCCGCGATCGCACCGGCATTGATGAACGCGCGCATCAGCCACGCCATGACGAGCCGCTGTCCGATCCACGCCGTGATCTCGAACTTGGTGCGCATGCGCGGACCGCGTCGCATTTCTCCCACAGGGACCGCACCTGAATACTCGACGTTCGCCGTCCGCGATAAGAGTTCGCTTTCGTCGCTTGTCGGCTCCGGCAGTCCGGAAGAATCGTTGCCGCAGGTGAGCAAACGGCAAGTTCTAGGAGAGCATATTGAAGGTCTATGTCGACCCGGCGACGAGTCCCTTGCCGAACGAAGCGGACCTTGTCGCCCGGTGCCTGGAACTGGGCTATGCCGACTCCGAGTACACCTTCGCCTGGATCGCCATCCGCAATCCGCGGAATGAAACACGCCTGTTCATAGCGACCGCTTGCGAGAGTCAGGAACAGGGGCTGGTCGAACTGCTTCGTACGATGCCGTCGCTCTGCGAGCTTCCCTGCACTGACCAGGCGATCGGAGCGATGACGGAAGATATTCCGGCCTCGCACCTGTTCCTCTCGACACATTGAGGTTCCTGGTGTCACGGCAAACATTGCATCCTGCGACGGTCGATATCCGCCGAAGGCGACGATGGCCGCAACGGCGTGCTCGTCGAGGCCTTCAATGGCAGCCCTCGGAGAGATTGCCCGGGCGCCGCCATTGCGCGCGACCGCTCCTGGACTGAGCATTCAAGGCTTCAGGTCGAGGAGCGAGCTGGGATGGTCCTTGTCGTGCGGACGGCTTCGTCATAAGCGCCCAGCGGTTCAAGATAGACGGGTGACGAGGTCTTCTGCTTTTGGACGATGACGCGAGCCGCCGCGGCCGAGGCCTGTGCCTGTGCGATGGACCCGACGGCCAGGCGCGCGCGCGCCTGCCACGCCAGCGCTTCAGCCAAGTTGAGGCTTTCATCGCCAGAGGTGCGAGCGAGCGCCACGGCACGGTCGAAGTGCAGGGCGGCGCCGTCCGCCCGCCCGGCCTGGAGATCCACGCGCCCGAGTACGAGCTCTGCCGGTAGTGACCAAAGGCGAAAGTCGGCGACGTCCGGCTGCTTGTCGATGAGGCTGCGCGCACCGGCCGCAAGAGCTGCGGCGTCGTCGTAGCGCTTCGTCGCGAAGGCGACCTGCGCACCCAGGATGCGCGCGTTCAGGTCGATGTTCGACAAGGGATGCCTCGGCTCATCCGATGGCCAGGAATACGCCATGCGCATCTTGTCGAGCGATGCCTCGGCCGCCGGAAGATCGCCGCGGGCGAGTGCGACGCGAACCGCTGTCCCGTACAGGGCGGCGGCGTAGGGAGAATGGCTGAGGGTCTTGTTCGCCTGCAGCATCGCCAGTTCGGAGTCGACTACGGCCGATGCAGCCACCAGTTGCCCCTGCAGCGCGAGAGCGTTGGCGCGGACGCCGTCCGGGAGTACGAAGACCTTCTGATTTTGGGATTTACCGTCAGGGATGCCGAGCTTGTCGAGTGCGCGCAGCCACCGATCGGCTTCGACGGGCTTGCCGTCGCGTACTTGCGCGTCAGCCAACTGCACATACGTCGCCGCAAGCTCGCGCGTGCTCGATGGAGACGATTGCGAGCGCAGCGCCGACACCTCGCGCTCGAGCACCTCCTGCGCGTCCCGAACGAGTCCGGCGGTCATCAGGGTCTTCGCAAGTCTTCTTGCCAGGGAAGGCGCCTCGCCGTCGACGGCGCCGTAGATGCCCAGCACCTTGTCATAGGCCAGCCGGCATTCCTGGATGGCTGCCGCCAGATCGCCTATGTCGCGCTGTGCGTCGCACAGCATCTTCATCGCCGTGATCATCGCCTCGAAATGTTCCGGGGCGTCCGGTTTCCCGAAGTGTTTGGCCTCCTGCAGCGTGTCGATCGCGCCGGCGAGATGACCGCTCGTCGTCTGGAAATGCGACAAGCCGGCCAGGGCCTGGGGATAGTCGATGGGATCCTTCGTGATCCTGAATGCAGCGACCGAACGCTCGATGTGGCGTGCCGCCTCCTCCGGATTCACGCGATAGAGCATCTGTGCCAGGCACAGTTCGAGCATGCCGCGCCGAGCGGTGTCATCGGGGCCGCGTTCGCGTACGCCGTCGAAAAGTGTGGCAGCCTCCTTCAGGAGGGGCACTGCCGATCCCAGGTCCGGGTGATTCAACAGGAACCCACCGTATTGCACAAGGGCATCCACCAGGGGCCGCGGGTCGGCGTTCTTCGATCCGCGGGCCAGCTCCACGCGCTTGGAGAACATCTGCGCGGCTCGGTCCGGCATGTCCATGCCTTCGTACATGCCGCCCATGAGCGTGAGCAAGCGCACCTTGGCTTGGGGAGCGTCGCGCAAGGAGGTATCGATGCGAGCCGCGCCTGCATCGATGAGTTCGCGCACGGTCATCGCAGCCACCTTTCGATTCGAGACGATGGTCGGCGTACTGCCAAACAGGCCTTCCATGAACTCCACCACCGCAGAGGCCGTGCGCTCGTTCTCTGTCGCAATGCGGGATTGCTTGTCGGCGATGGCGTGCTGTTCCTGCGCAATGCGCGCCTGCTCGCGTGCTTCGTTGGCTGAATGAATGGCGGCCACCATGCCGCCGCCCAGCGAGGCAAAGACGACAACGGTCGAGGCCACGGCCAGCTTGTAGCGCGTCACGAAGCGCGCCGCGCGATAGGCAGCGCTGTCAGGCCGGGAAAGCACAGGCTGCCCGGCGAGATGGCGCCGGATGTCGTCGGCGAACGCCTTCCCGCTGATGAAACGTCGCTGCGCATCTCGATGCATCGCGGTCATGACGATGGTGTCGACATCGCCTCGCAACTGGCGCGCCAATTTCCGCAACTCTGGCGTATCGCGCGCCTGTCCCCGCATTCGCGTTCCGAGCGCTTCGCTCGGGGGACGCGGCGGCGTCGCGAGCAACGCTTCTTGCATCGATGCTCGCGTTGCGCGGTCGAGCGAATAGGGCAGGCACCCTGTCAACAGCTCATACAGCAGGACGCCGAGCGTGTAGATGTCCGACCTGCGATCCACACTACCCCCCGCGACCTGCTCCGGAGAGGCGTAGTTGGGCGTGAGGGCCGCGTCGCCGAACTGCGTGGTGTCCCCGTCGTCGCCTTGCTCGTGCAGGAGCTTGGCGATACCGAAGTCCAGAAGGTGCGCATGACCATCTGCGGAGACAATGATGTTGGTCGGCTTCAGGTCGCGGTGAACCACTTGCCGCTCATGCGCGAATTGCACCGCGTCGAGGATCTGCAGGAAGATCTCCAGACGCTGCCTCAGCGTCAACTTCCGGTCGTCACAGTAGGCCATGAGTGATTGGCCATTGATGTATTCCAGAACGAGGTAGGGCTGCCCTTCGGGCGTACGGCCGGCCTCGTAAAGGCGCGCTATGTGCGGATGGACCAGACTCGCGAGGATCTCGCGCTCCGTCGCGAACCGATCCATGAAGCGCGCGCTGAGCCACGGGTGGGGGATCTTCAGCGCAACAGTGCGCTGCATCAGGCCATCCGCGCGCTCTGCAAGCCATACGATGCCCATTCCGCCGCGGCCGAGTTCCCGCACCAGGCGATAGTTGCCCACCTGCGTGCCCGCCTGCTGCGCGGCGTGCGAGCTGCTCATGAACTCGATGGCGTGTGGGGCGCTTCCTTTCTGCAGGAAACTGTCCTGGGCCCCGCCCCTGCGCGAAAGCATGGATTCGAGCGCGGAACGCACGGCCGGCGACGACACCCGCAATTGCTCCCGCCAATGAGCCAGATCGTCCGACGGGTGGGCAAGTGCTTCGTCCCAAAGGGCGGAAAGTTCCTTGAGCTCGTCCGGATTCAGTTGCAGTGGGGTCATTGTTCGTTTCGAGAGGCGGAGGTCGGCTGCATCGGCGCCGCGCGCAGCATGCGACATGGCGCGGACAATCATGTCCGGCGGATCTTTGCACCGGCAGCGCCGAGAAGTCATGACGCGCTCATTTCCACTTGTAAGTTTCTCCACGAATCATTGAGGCGGCTGCGAGCCGTCAACCCAACGTCAAACCGGCGGGCGATGTTCGGGTGCGTGAGCGAAGCGAGGATCTGGCGTTCCTGACGGAAGCGCTCGTGCAAGCGTGCGCCAAGCCAGGCACGCGGCCATTTCGCGGCCACCCGGCGCCGCATCAATCCGCTGCGGAGCGGCGATGCAATCATTCGGCTGGATGAACGGCACGCGGGTCATCCCAGGCTCGCCTGCAAACTCTTGCACGCAGCCGGCGCGATGATGACAAGACGCATGCAGGCGGCGCTGGCGCACACTGCGTCGATCCACCAAAACTAGTTGGATTCCTCGTCTTTCCGGGTGGCGCGCCTTGTGCTCAAGGACGGCCCTTCTGCCGACGTGAAGCAGTCCTCTTGGCTGAGTCCTCGACCCCGGCAGCCTCGATGGCCGCGTCGTGCTCGGCCAGCTCGGCCGAGATCGTTCGGCTGGGTTGATCGGCATCGCGCCGAGCGCTGCGTGGCAATGAGCGCAGCGAGGTGGATTCGGCACAGATAGCCAGTACCGAAACAGCGTCCAGCAGTGAGGCAAACGGGTTCGGGCGGAGGGGGGCCTTGGCTTCAGTGTTCACGGGCGAGTCAACTTCAAGGACGAACAATATTCAATGCGCAGCAATCAGCGCATTCACCATAACCGATCTCCAACCTCGCCGATCAATTGACTCGAATCGGTCCGATGCCATGGTCGATCTGTAAAGCCATGTCGGTTCGTCATGCCGCGTCCTTCTACGGGCTCGCAAGGAAAGCGTATCGACAACGCTATCCTTGGTCACGCAATTAGTGCTAGTTGGCAAGAAGAAGGCTGGCATTGTCTCGGTAATTCTGGTCGATCAGCGGCACAAAGTTTTCGTAGAGCGCCAGCTTCGCACCGCGCTCCATGACCCATTTCAGGAACTTTCTCGACTGGCCATCCTTGTCGACCAAGCCGGCCTTGCTTGCGTATATGTAGAGGAGCCGAGACAGTGGCGCATAGCTGCCATTCAAGACCGCGTCCCGGCTTGCGACGACCGGACCGCGGCCGAAGTTCACCGGCACCCGCCACACCGCGGCCTTCGATTCGGCAAGAGCACCCATCGACACGAAGCCGATCGCGCCGGGATCAGCTGCAACCATCGCAATCAGTGCGGAGTGGTCTGATGTCACCTTCGCGTCCGGTCGCACGAATCCGCTCATTCCCGTCACCTTGCTACTGAAGAATCCCGTCGTGCCGGAGCGAGGATCCAGCGAAACGACAGACAACGGCGTATCGGGAAGGCCTGGTCGCAGTTGTTGCCATCGGATGATCTTGCCGGCATTGTCAGCGGAGAAGATGGTCTTGAGGTCGTTCATCCCAAGTTCACCCAGCGCGGCCAGCCTGGGGTTGGCGATCACGACCACCGCGTCGAAGGCGATAGGCAGTTCGACATAGGCGATTCCGGCGTCCCGGCAGAGTCGCATTGTCTCGGCGTCCATCTGGCTCGACGAAGGGACGATCGCTGCCTGTCCTCTGCACAGATCCTTCAAGCCGGCGAGGGAGCCCTTGTAGCTGGCCTTGACCGGGATGCCTGCGCCCTCACCGCGGGCGAATTGGTTCAGCGCATCCTGAAAGTACGGCTCGAGGGTTTCGGAGCCAGAGATCCGCAGGTCGGCCCATGCGCACGCGTTGAGCGACCACAGGAGCGCGGCGGTCGCGATCGATGTCAAGGGTCTGCGAAATTTCGAGAGATTCATCGGGGTACGTGTCGTTGATCGCGCGACCCCTTCTGCGGGTCGGATCATGCGAGTCTCAGCGATGAAGCCCATTGCGTCTTGACCGTTCTCTTACCGGGTTTCGATGAGCCCATCACATCGGCATCGGTGCAACCCATGCGGCATGGAGCCGGAGGGTGCATGTCTGCGGCGGATGGATCCGGCTGGTCAGTTCGCGAGGATCCAGTCCGTCGGATACATCCAGAAGTCACGCAGCAGGTAAGGCATCGGAAGTCCGATCGAGGAACCCCTTGGAGGGATTGGCTCCATGAACCAGCGGTTGAGCATCTTCGCGGCGGTGCCGGCGCGAATCAGCTGCTTCATCTCTGCGTCGACCAACGCCTTGAGCGCCGTGTCGTCATGCGGCAGCACGATCGCCAGGGCTTCGACCGTGAGGTACTTGCCGACGACCTTCACTCGGGGAGGCTGGGCCCTCGTGGAGATGAGGCCGGCCAGCAGCACCTCGTCCATGATGAAGGCGTCGGCGCTTCCTTGCTCGACCGCGTCCAGGCCCTGGCTGTGGTCGGCCACCTCGTGGATCTGCATCCCCATGCTGTGCATGTCGTTGACGCCTTGGATGGCCTTCAGCGGAGAGGTTCCGGCCGTCGATACGATCCGCTTTTCAGTGAAGTCGTGCAGTTGCTGCATCGGCGAATCCGCCCGCACGGCAAAGCGCGCACCAGTCACGTAGTGCGGGATGCTGAACGCGACGCGCTTGCGCCGCTCGACCGTGTTCGTCGTGGATTCGCACTCGAGGTCGGCCCCGCCTGAGGCCATTGTTTCGATGCGATTGGCCGAGGTCACTTCGATGAACGAGATGCGCAGTGGTGCCTTTGCACCGATGGCCTTGCCGATCGCGGCGACGAAGTCGCGGCACAGGTCGATCGAGTAGCCGATGGGTTGCCCGTCGACGACATACGAGAAGGGCACCGACGAGGAACGATAGGCGATGCGCACGACACCCGTCGCCTGGATGCGGTCAAGCGCGGCTCCGGCTCGGGCCGGAGCGGTCGCCAACAGGGCGGAGACGATGGCCAGCAAGTTGACCAGAGTGGCCGATGGTCTCAGACGTTGGAACATGGTACCTCCCGAGGGTTGTCCGCGAATCATCGGGACAGCAGAAGTCGAATCTCGACGTTTCGATCGATGATCTCGATCGCGGGCGGGATCGATTCCCGCTCTGAAGCGCCAGCCTAGCCGTGGGCCGCAGGCGCCGTCTTGACCAAACCATGACGACTTGCTGATCTGCCGCGCGATCCCATGCGGCTGGCGCATCGAACCATGCGAGAGTCGAATGCCTCCGTCGGCGTCACGGCGATGTCATCCCTCCGCATCAGCCTTGCAGCTTTTTCGATGGGCACCGCCATGACAAGACAAGTCGATTTGCATCCGCTGCGGCAGGCCTTCGCCAGCCGCGAGCGCGTCGCCCAATTGCCGCCCGCCGCATCGCCCCGCGTCGATTCGGCGCGCAGCCGCGCGCCAGCCCAGCCGCGGGTGAGCGTCCGGTTCCTCGAGCTGACCGACGTGCCGGCGCTCATCCGCCTCGAGCACGCTGCCTGGGAGCCGCGTCAAGTCGCCAGCGCAGAAGACATCGCCGCGCGGATCACGGCCTATCCGCGACTGTCGATCGGGGCTTTCTGCCATGACACTGGTCGAGCGCTCGCGTCGCTGTTCGCGAAGCCGGCGCATCCAGCCTCCCTTCGCGCCGCCGCGACCTGGCGCGAGTGCGTCGCCGGGGCCGACGGCGACGAGCGCGGGCGCAGCGCAGCGCTGTTCGGCATCAGCCTCAGCAGCATCGATCCTCACGCCGGCAAGGCGATCTTCGAGTTCTTCTGGCCGCATGCCCTCAAGCGCGGCTGGCGAGAGATGTACCTGGGCTCGCCAGTACCGGGGTTGCGCGCCTGGCGGGAGCGCAACCCGGGACGGGCCGCCGAGGACTACGTGCACGCGCGGCTCAACGGCCTGCCGCGCGACCCGCAGTTGCGCTACTACTTCCGCAAGGGATTTCAACGCATTGTGGCCGTGCGGCCATGCTATTTCCCTCATGCGAGCTCGCTGGATCACGGCGTGATCCTTGGCGGCCGGATTCCACTGTCATTCCTGTCCGCGCTGTGGCGATGCCTGCCGCTGCCCTGGCTTCAGGCGATGAGGACGTGGCTGTTCGTGCTGCGCTGATGCAGTCGCCGCGCCGCCGCGGGCAGCGTTCGCGGGCGTGCGGCGCGCGCAGAAGGTGACGCCCTCTCGACGGCAAGGCGACCGATCGCCTGGCGACTCGCTCACTCGTCGAGATGCGTTGGCGGGTTGTCGCGCTCGCGCTGGCGCAGGTTCGCCCAGCCGATGGTGTCGAAGATGAACTCGCGCTCGCCTTCGACCGCCGTCGAACGCATGGCGCGCGCGCCGACAAGGTTGACGCCGCTGCCGTCCTGCTTGACCTCGCGCTGGTACGCGATCAGCGAGGCGGCGTTCCACGACCGGTCGTCGCTGGCCAGGCGCTCGCGCTGCCCTGCGATCTCGGCTCGCAGGCCGGCGAACGCCGGGTCGTCGTACGGGATCTGGTGTTCGATGCCGGCCAGGTCGTCCAGGCGCTGAGCGACGTCCGGGTGCATCCGCTCGCGTGCGTAGTAGAGGTGGTTCGCGTCATGGACGTGGTCCGCCTTGTAGAAGAACGTATCGACGTCGGCCTCGCCGCGCTGCCGCGACCGCTCCGCGCCTTCGTCGCGATACTTGTAGGCGAACAGGTCGATCCACTTCTGCTTGTCGGCGAGCACGACTTCCTTGAAGAATTCCTTGTCGGGCGTCTCCGTGTCGCTGAAGGTCTTCTCGGGCACGATGTTGCCGTCGCGCGTGGGTACGCGCACGCGCACGCTGCCCCCGCCGTCCGGCAGGGTTGCTGCCGCGCCGCCAAGGCTGGTCGCCGGCAGGCCATACGCGGTCTTGATGGTCGGATTGATACCGGCGACGTTGACGCTCGCCTTGGTGCGCGTGAACCAGCCGGTTCGCACGTTGTTGATGCGATAGGTGCCGGTGCGGTCCTTCTCGCTCAACGCGAAGCTCCAGCCCTTCTCGACGCCGACGCTGCCGCTGGTGCCGACGCGGGCGCCGAAGCCGTGCTTCTTCGTCAGGGGCGTCGAGATCGATCCGCCGACTGACGCGGTGAGGTCGGACCGGTGGGTCGTCGAATCCTGCTGCATCAGCGTCAGCGACAGGTCGTCGTCCATGAAACGGTGGACGAAATCCTGGAAGAACTGCTCGCGCTCTTGCGGGGCCGCGTGGTGCGGGCCGTTTCCGAAGAGTTCGCGCGCCATCTTGGCCATGGTTTCGCGAACTTCCTTGTCGCTCTGCGCGAATTGCGGGGAGACGTCGTCGGGGATGTCGGTCTTGACGCGGCGGTCGACGCGGAACATCGCGCCCTCGTAGCGGCTGCTGTCGCGTGAGTAGAGCGTCGCATCCGCGCCGGCCATCACGCGCGCGTGCACGCTGTGCTTCTCGCCCCACTGGTGGCCCGCCTGGCCGCCCGCGCCGACGTGTGCGTGCGTGCGCGCGTCGCGGCCGAGGATGAATTCGCCGCCGTGCGTCGCCGCGCCTGCGCGGATGAAGCTCTCCACCGTGTGATCCGCTGCGAGTTCACCTCGCACGACGACCGGGCTGTGGGCGGCGTGCGCATCGCCCGGATGCTCCACCGCGGTCAGGTTCGCCCCGGTGCCGCGCGTCGAATAACCCTTCGTCGCGATGGACGAGAGCCGGCTGTGGTTGCCGAACTGCACGTTGCCCAGGAATCGCGCCATCGCTTCGCCGGTCGCCTCGGCGGTGGCCGCGTCAGGACGGATGGACTCCGCCTGGATGATGCCGAGCCCCTCCTGCAGCTTCGAGGTGATCTCCGGGGCCAGTTGCACGCCTGCGCGGCGAGCGAAGGCGAGGAGGCCGTGCAGGCCCAGGGGTGTGGATTGGAGCTGCTCCGCGGCCATGCCGCCCAGCGCGCGTGCCAGGCTCAGGCTGCGCGGATTCGTTTCCAGTTCCGCCGTCCGATCGGGTGCCTCGAGATCGTCGAGTGAACGCAGCGGGCTGTCGCCTGCCATCAGCCGGGTGCAGGTTGCCACGACCGCCGCCGCTTCGGGGCTGTTCGGCAGAACCGACAGCGCCGGTCCGTGCACCACGTCTGCCGGTGACAGGTTGGCGACTGCGTCGCCCGACCATCGTTTGAGAGCGACGGCCAGGGCGACGAGTTCGACGATCTCGTCGAGTTCCCGGTCATCCGGTTCCGCCCCGCCCCGCCGCAAGCGGGCCTGGGCGGCGTTCAGGCCCTCGACCACACGGCTGGACAGCGCTTCGGTCAAGGCCCGCAGCTCAGGCGTCGCGGCCTGTTCCGGCGTGCGCAACAGAGCGAGGAGCCTGGCCTGTTCGTCGGCGAGCAGATGCAGGTTGGCGCCCCCCAGGCCGTATGTCGCGGCGGCCGCGACCGGCCCCGCCTGATGCGCGGGCTTGGCCAGTTCTTCGAGTCCCGCGAAGAAGTGCTGCTTGAGCTCGCTCAGTGCCGACCTGGGGCCGTCGTCGTGGAATCCGTTGTCCCAGAGGAAGCCTTCGACGCGCTGTGCCGGCGCCAACAGGGCCGCCGCCCCGCCGAGTTCGGCGGCGGCGGCTTGGTGGACCCGGGCCGCGAGGCTGTCGGGCGTGGGCGCGGCCGCGTGCGCTTTCCCCGCTTGCAGCATGCGGCGCAGCACCGGCACGGCGGATTGCTCGAGGGCGGGCGCCAGCGCATGGACCATCGCCCCGAAGCGGTTGTTGTCGCAGCACGACCCGAGGATCTTGCGCGCCAGTTGCAGTGCCGGCGCCGGCGGCTCGCCGTCGGCGGGCGCCTGCGCGAGCAGCATCCGCAGCGCGGCGCCGTCCGTCCCCTGGAGCAGATCGAGCGCCTGCTCCAGCGAGCCCTCGTGCTCGGGATGCGCCGCGCCGGCGCTGCGGCAGGCGAAGGACACCGCGAGTGCGAGCTCCGGCGTATGCGCCGCGGCGAGCTGGTCCATGCGGGCCAGCATGGCGTCGGTCTCGGCGCCGAAATGATTGCCCGCCGACAGCGTCGGGCTGCGCCAGACCGCCGAGACGGGCTGGTCCGCGCGCAACAGGCGCAGCGCGTTCGTCGGCTGGATCGATCCGGTGGATGCCTTCGCCTCGAATGCGTCCGCGCGGACAGCGCGCATCTTCGTCGCCATCCAGGTCACGTTGTCCTGCAGGCCGACCGCGCGCTTGACGGCGGAGGTGACGGCACTGAGTCGCGACGGCTGCGGCCCGTGCGGCGGCTGGCCGCCGCGCACTGCCAGGTCGGTCGAGACACGGACGAACGCCTGCAGGCCGGTCACGCCGGGCGTGCGCGCATGTGTGCTGACGGCGGTCGAGTATTCGCGACGGCTGGTCGCGTCGGGCATCTCCGCCGCCTGCGCGCCGCCGTGCGGCGCAAGATGCAGCGGGCGATGCGTCGGTCCGGCGGCGTCGGTGTCGACGACGTCCAGGCGGATCTCGCCCATGTTCGTGACGCGCGACATCGTCGACATCGAGTCGTCGCGCGCGATCTCCGGCGTACCGGGTACGACCAGCCGTGCGTCGTCCTCCGCCTCGTGCAGCGACGCGCGCAAGGGATTCGACGTCTCGCTGCCGAAACGCGCCGAGCGTGCGAGGTCGCCAATCTGCAGCCGCACCTCGTCGCCGGAGGCGCGCGGTGCCTGCGAGACTGCGCTGCGCCGCGACGATCCGCCGGCAGCGCCCTCGGACTGGCGCGCGAGCTCCGCGCTGCGCCGTCCGGGTGGCATGCGCGTGTCTTCACGCACCGTCAGCCCGCCGGCGGGCGCGGTCGGCGTCGCCGTTTCGTCGCGAGGCGAGTGCACTTGGGTGGATCGGACGCCGGTGGACGGCGAAGCGCGTTCGACAGGTGGCATGGCTCGGCCTCTCGTGAATGAACGGGCGCGCCGCGGCTGGGGCCGGGCGCGGCAGCGGCCCGCAGGCCGCGGTGCGAAGGAATCAGGCGGGAAAGGACGCGACGAGCTCCGCCACCGCCAGCGCCGTGGCGATCGCTTCATCTAGCTGTTCCAGCAGCCCGGCCTCCGGCATGGGCTCGGGCGACCACAGCAGCGCGAAGTCGCCGTCGAGCACGACGAAGCGCAGCGTGGCGCCGCGCACGCCCCAGGCCGCGGCCTCCGACAACGCGCTCACCATGACCTTGCGCGACACGCGGTCGGCCTCGGCAAGCTTGAAGAAGGCGGCGATGCGGCCATGGCGCGTCGGGGCGATGGTGGCGGGCACGTTGTCGATCACCAGCGAGAGCGCGGCATCGGCCTGCGCCGCGAGCTCCACGCGAAGCGCGCGCGCGATCGATTCCATGTTGGCGCGCAGCGTCGGCTTGACGGCCTCGGCGGCGCGGGATTCGTGAAGAACTGCGGAAGAATTCATCGGAAACTCCGGGGTAGATGGCAAGGCAGGGGCGAGAGGAGGTGCATCAGGCGGGAGCGAGTTCACCCTGGGTCGGGGCGGCCTCTTCGTGCGCGCGGGTGTGGCAGGCGGTCAACAGCTGGCCGACCTGGTGCAGCAGGCCCGGCGTGGCGGGGATCGGCTCCTTGGCGCGCTCGATGCACATGCGCGCCTGCGCCTCCAGGGTGTCGACCATCGGGATCGGCTCGCCACGGTCGTCCGCGATGCGCACGTGCTCGAGCGCGATCGGGATCTCGGTGCACGCGAGCAGCATCGCGTCCACGCCCTTGTCTTTCATGTGCTGGGCAGCTTCCTCGAGCAACCGCGTTCCGAGCGCGTTGTCGCCGGCCTTGACGCCCTTGTAGATGCCGTCCATCACCTTCTGCTGCACGGCCGGATCGGGCACGACCCACTCCAGCTCGCGCCCCTTCTCGGCGGCGCGCTTCTGGTAGATCTGCTGTTCCAGCGTGCCATCGGTGGCGAGCAGGCCGACCTTGCGCGCACCCGGCTTCATCTTGTCGAGCAGCGTCATCGTGGCGTCCACGATGTGGATGAGGTTCACGTTCAGGTGCTCGTCGCGGATGATGTTCTCGAGCTGCGGGAAGAAGTGATGCGCCGTGTTGCAGGTCATCACGACATCGGTCGCGCCCGCCTTCGCCAGGCGGCGCAGGCTCTTGCCCATCTCGACGACCGGCACCTGCGACTTCGCCTTGATGGCGGCCGTGCGGTCCGGGATGTCGGTCGCCTGGTCCAGCAGCAGCCGGGTGTGCTCCTGATCCGACTTGGCCGACTCGTTGTGCGTGACCATGTAGCGGCTGAACATCGCGGCGGCCGCGGGGCCCATGCCGCCGATGTCGCCGATGATCCGCGGGCGCTCCGGCCCGCCGTTGAGGAAGCGGTCGACCTTCATCGTGAAGGCCGTCATCACGGTCAGCACGCGGATCGGCTGCTTGCCCGCGAGCGCGCGCGGATGCTCCATCGTGTCCGCGCGCTCGAGCGCCGCCTTGGCGAGCGCCTCGAGCGTATCGATCATCGGGATGTCTTCGCCGGCCTCGGTCTTCGTGTCGCCGGTCTTGAGTACGAGCGGGATCTCGGTGCAGGCAAGCAGCATCGCGTCGACGCCCTTTTCCTTCAGGTGCTCGGCCGCCGCAAGCAGCTCGCGCTTGCCGTGCGCGTTGTCGCCGGCCTTGACGCCGCCGTAGATGCCCTCCATCACCCGGCCTTGGAACTCCGCATCGGGCGTGATCCACTCGATCTTGCCGCCGTGGCCCAGCGCCTCGGCACGCTCCTGGTAGATGCGCTGGTCCACGGTCCCCGTGGTCGCGAGCAGACCCACCCGCTTCGCGTCGGGCTTCTGGGCGAACAGCTCCTTCATCGTCGCGTCGACGATGTGCAGCACCTCGAGGCGCAGGCCGTACTTCTCGACCGCCGCCAGCAGGTCGTCATGGAACTTGTGCGCCGTGTTGCAAGTGACCGCGACGATGTCGGCGCCGCCCTTGTCAAGCCGCTTGAGGCTCTCCACCATCGGCTTGACTGGCGACTTGTTGCCCGCCACGATGGCCGCGGTGCGGTCCGGCACGTTGGTCGCCTGGTCCAGGAGCACGCGCGCATGCTCCTGATCGCTGCGGGCGTCGGTCTTCAGTGAGATCGTCTTGTCCAGGAACATGTTGGCCGCCGCGGGCCCCATGCCGCCGAGGACACCGATCACGGCACGCGAGCGCGGCGCCATCGGGTGCGAGGCGGACGCGGCTTCCGCCGCCTTGCGCGCGTTCGGCATGCCTGGCGAGGGTTCAGGGCGAACGGTGGGCTCCGACGGCGGCGAACCGGTGGGTGCCTCGGTGATCTCGGAAGGCCGCGAAGCAGTCTGCGCAGCGGACCGGGCGGAGATTGAAGGCGAATGAACCATGGGGCATCCTCGTTGTCGATGACGTTGGGTTCATTTCGCCAGGGAGGCGCAAGAGGGGCCGCAGCGGATGCGATGCCACGTCCGGAAATGCGCAGGCGCGACGCAAACGGCAGATCGTGTCGGATTCGGCGCCACGCGCCTTGCGTGAAAGCGCAACATCGTCGCGGCACGCGGACAATGGCCTCACGCGGCGTGCGCTGCCGCGCCTGGATGGAGGGAAGAGGCGATGGAAATCAAGTGGATCGAGGACTTTGTCGCGCTGGCCCAGCACCAGAGCTTCTCGCGCGCGGCCGAGATCAGGAACGTCACCCAGTCAGGATTCAGCCGGCGCATCCAGGCCCTGGAGCAATGGGTCGGTGCGGACCTCGTCGACCGCAGCGGCTACCCTCCCGCGCTGACAGATGCGGGCCGGCTGTTCAAGGAAGTCGCCGAGGACGTGCTGGCGAAGCTGTATGACACGCGCGCCGTGATCCGCAACGAACGCCGCATGCCGGGCATCGGCCTGCAGATCGTCGCCGGCCACACGATCGCGCTCGCCTTCCTTCCGGCATGGCTGGCCTCGCTGCCGCCCAATTTCAGGGACGTCAGGACGCGCGTCATCCCGACCAACGTCCACGACTCCATCCTGGCGCTGGCCAACGGCAATTGCGACCTGATGCTCGCCTATCACCATCCCGAATTGCCGCTCCATCTCGATGCAACGAAATACGAACACCTGACTGTCGGCATCGACGTGCTGATGCCCGTATGCAAGGCGACGGACAAGCGCGCGCCGATGTACCGGCTGGGGGGGGCGGCGAATCGCGCGCTTCCCCTGCTGTCCTACGCCGACAGCAGTTATTTCGGCCGCTGCTTCGCATTGCTGATGCAGCGCGCCAAGACGCAGCCGAACCTGCAGCGTCACTACGAGTCGGACATGGCGGAACTGCTGAAGAAGATGGCGCTTGCGGGCGAAGGCATCGCCTGGCTGCCGCGAAGCTCCGTCGCGGAGGAGATCGCGCGCGGTCAACTCGCGATGGCCGGCACCGGTCCGTGGTGCCTGGAATTCGAACTAAGGGTTTATCGGGATGCGACGGTGCGAAATCCGCTCATCTCCACTCTGTGGGAGCACCTCGCCGCGACGGTCCAGATCGCACCGGAATGAGCTCGCATGCGGCCCCCGCATTCCGAAATGCTGGAGTCGCATTGCCACAATTTTGTCAATCTCTACGATTGACAACACGGTGGCTGCTGGAGGGTTTCGAGCAGGTCCGTACATCCGCTCCGTCAAGGAGCCCCGGTAACCTACGCATCGAATGCCATGAAGAATCGATTGACCCTGTATATCGGCCTCGGGATGATTGCCGGCCTGGCCGCCGGCTATATCAGCCATGAGGCCGCGGCCACGCCGGCCGCCGCGAAAGACATCGCAAACTATTACTCGATCATCACGGATGTATTTCTCCGGTTGATCAAGATGATCATCGCGCCGCTCGTGTTCGCGACACTCGTGTCCGGCCTTGCCGGGATGCGCAGCGGGCGCGAGGTCGGGCGAATCGGCGTTCGCTCCGCAGTCTGGTTCCTGTGCGCCAGTTTCGTTTCGCTGGGACTCGGCCTGCTGTTCGCCAACCTGTTGCAGCCCGGCGCCGGGCTGCACATGGTCGCCGGCACCGCCGAGGTCAACACCGGGCTGAACACGAGCGGACTGAACCTGAAGGACGTCGTGACGCATGCCATCCCGACCAGCGTGCTGGACGCCATGGCCCGCAACGACATCCTCGAGATCGTCGTCTTCTCCATGTTCTTCGGCGTCGGCCTGAACGCACTGAAGGGGAACCCGCACGTCGATGCGCTGATCCAGGCGATCGATGGACTGGTGCCGGTGATGCTGCGCCTCACGAACTACGTGATGCGCGTCGCACCGCTGGGCGTTTTCGGTGCTCTCGCCTCCTCGGTCACGCTCAAGGGCCTGGGGGTGCTCGTCACCTACGGCAAGCTGATCGGATCGTTCTATGTCGGCCTCGCGATGCTCTGGGCCGTCTTGATCGGCGTCGGCTACCTGTTCCTCGGCGGCAAGGTCGGCCAACTCCTGCGTGCGATCCGCGAACCGGCCATGCTGGCCTTCTCGACCGCCAGCAGCGAGGCAGCGTTCCCGCGCCTCACCGAGAAGCTGGAGCAATTCGGCATCGACAAGAAGATCGTCGGCTTCACGCTGCCCCTCGGCTACGCGTTCAACCTCGACGGCTCGATGATGTACCAGTCGTTCGCGGCGATCTTCATCGCGCAGGCATTCGGCATCGACATGCCGCTGTCCCAACAGGTGATCATGCTGCTCGTGCTGATGCTGAGCAGCAAGGGGATGGCCAGCGTGCCTCGGGGTTCCGTGGTCGTCGTCGCCGCAGTCGCGCCGCTGTTCGGCCTGCCGATGGAAGGCGTGGTGCTGGTGCTGGCGATCGACCAGCTCCTCGACATGGGCCGCACGATGACCAACATCATCGGCAACAGCATCGCGACGGCGGTCATCGCCGATGCCGAAAAGGCGCATGCGCCCATCCATGCGGGACTCGAGCCCGCTGTTTCCCTGAACTACCGCGGCTCGCACGCCGGCCGCTGACCGCGCGGGTTCCGGTCCACGCGTGACGCCAGAGGCGTCGCGGGCGGCCCGGGGCCTTCGACTTGCCGGGCCCACTCCGAGGCTCGGCTCGTCCATCGACATCGAGAACCATCATGTACTCACCTATCGCGCCAACGCCGCTCGTTGCTGGCGACCTGGCCTCGGGCTGGCTGACCCGCGAGGAGCCGGACGCGCACACGGCGATCCGCACCGATTTCCGCGACGCCTCGAATGGCATCGTCGGCGTGCTGGGCGGCATGGGGCCGCTCGCGACGATCGACTTCATGTCGAAGATGCTGAGGGCGACGAACGCATCTGCCGACCAGGAGCATGTTCCCGTGATCGTCAGCTCGATCCCGCAGGTTCCGGACCGCACCAAGGCCTTTCGTGGCGAGGGCGAGTCGCCGCTCGCGGCAATGCTGGACGGCGCGCGACGCCTGAAAGCGGCCGGTGCGTGCCTGCTGGTCGTCGCCTGCAACACCGCGCATCTCTGGTTCGACGAGATCGAGCAGGCGATCGGGCTCCCGATGATCCACCTGGTCGACGCGGCCATTGCGGATGCCGTGGTACTCGCCGGCCCGCAGGGCAAGATTGGCCTGCTCGGCACCGACGCCACGCTGGCGTCGGGGCTGTACGTCAACCGCGCCTCGACGGCGACGCCGGAACGGGTGCACTGGCTGCTGCCGACAGCGGGCGAGATGATGGATCTCGTCATGCCGGGCATCGATGCCGTGAAGGCCGGTGACCTGGCGCGGGGACGCCGCCTGCTCGGCGAGGCGGCACGATCGTTGCAATCACGCGGTGCGGCGGCGGTGATCCTCGGCTGCACCGAGATCCCGGTGGTCCTGGACAACGCCGATTCGCCGGTGCCGCTCGTCGACGCGACCGCCGCCCTGGCACGCCGGGCAGTGGCGTGGTCGGTGTCGCGCCGCGCACCGGCTTCCAGCGATGCCTGATGGTCGACATCCCCCTACCGATCCGCCTTCCTCCTCAACGACCATGACGTCTTCCCCTCAAAACCCGGCCTGCCGCATCGAGCAGGATTTCCTTGGCAGCCTCGAGATTCCCGAGTCCGCCTATTGGGGTGTCCATACCGCGCGTGCGATCGAGAACTTCCGCATCAGCGGCCGCACCATCGGCCAGCTGCCCGGCCTCGTCCGGGCGCTCGCCCACGTGAAGAAGGCCGCCGCCCTCGCAAACGCGCGCGTCGGGGCCATCGATGACGGCCGCGCGAACGCCATCGCGAGCGCCTGCGACGACATCATCGCCGGCGCCCTGCACGACCAGTTCGTCGTCGACGTCATCCAGGGCGGCGCCGGCACCAGCACCAACATGAACGCCAATGAGGTGATCGCCAACCGCGCCCTGGAGCACATGGGGTTTCTGAAGGGCACCTATTCCATCCTGCATCCCAACGACCATGTCAACTCGTCGCAGAGCACGAACGACGTCTATCCGACGGCGCTGCGCCTGGCCGCATGGCGCGGCATCGAGGAGCTCGTCGACGCGATGGCGAGCCTGCGGCGCTCGTTCGAGCGCAAGGCCGTGGAGTTCGCCCACGTGCTCAAGATCGGCCGCACGCAGCTGCAGGACGCGGTGCCGATGACGCTGGGGCAGGAGTTCACGGCATTCGCGATCATGATCGGGGAGGACGAGTCGCGCCTGCGCGAAGCTCGGGCGCTGATCACCGAGATCAACCTCGGCGCCACGGCGATCGGCACCGGCATCAACGCGGCCGCGGGCTACGCCGACGAGGTGATCCCGCTGCTCGCGGAGATCAGCGGCGTGCCGGTCGTCAAGGCCGAGAACCTCGTCGAGGCGACGCAGGACACCGGTGCCTTCGTCCAGCTGTCCGGCGTACTCAAGCGCGTCGCGTGCAAGTTGAGCAAGACCTGCAACGACCTGCGCCTGCTCTCGTCCGGCCCGCAGGCCGGCTTCGCCGACATCTTCCTGCCGGCTCGCCAGGCCGGCTCGTCGATCATGCCCGGCAAGGTCAACCCGGTGATCCCGGAAGTGGTGAACCAGGTGGCCTACGAAGTGATCGGCAACGACATGACGATCACGATGGCCAGCGAGGCCGGGCAGCTGCAGCTCAACGCCTTCGAACCGATCATCGCGTGGTCGCTGTTCAAGAGTGTCGGCCACCTCACCGAAGCCTGCCGCACTCTCGAGCGCCATTGCGTCGATGGCATCCGCGCCAACGAGGAACTGCTGGCCCGCCGAGTGGCCGAATCGGTGACCGTGGTGACGGCCCTGAACCCGGTCATCGGCTACGAGAATGCGGCGCGCCTCGCCAAGCACGCGCTCGCGAACCGCGAGACCATCGCCCGTTCGGCGCAGGCGCTGGGCATCCTCGGTGCCGCCGAACTCGAGGCGCTGCTTGTCCCCGAGAGGCTGACCCGGCCGCTGCCAAGCCGCACGACGGCGAACTGACGGCGCCCGTGCCGCAGCAAGGCCGGCGCGACGCCGGCCGCATGAGGTCCTCCCCATCCCCGGCCGCACCCCACGTGCGTGGCGCGATGCCCGCGGCACGGCCTCGACCCGTGCGCCACGCGGGACTCGGCGTTCGCGCCCCGGAGTGCGGAGGGCTACAAGCCCTTAGTGAAGTTTCTCGACAATGAAGCGCGGCGCCATCTGGTGCCGGGCAACTTCATTTGCACGAGCGGCCAGGTGGCGCGCGCCGTCGACGTCTCCACGAACGAGCCGGACCCGGCCTTGCCATGCCCAGGCCTCGGCCGCAATGAGGCTGTCTTCTGCGGGGAGCGGTGCCAACTTGGCCGCTTGCTCAAAGTGAGCTGCTGCCGCGTCGGCCTTGCCAGTGGCCAACGCGATCCTGCCGAGGACGATTTCAAGCGGCTGTGACCATCGCGCGAAGGCTCCCGGCCTGGATTGCGAACCGATGCGGCGCCGCAGTTCCATGGCCACAGACTGCGCCTCCTGTACTGCTCCCCGAGCGAGTGCCAGCTGTGCGCGGAGCAGCAGTGGATCGAGGTCGAGGAGCGACATCGGGTGGGCAGGCTCGTCGATCGGCCATCGCTCGGCATTGGCCAAGTCTTGCATTGCCGATTCTGCAGCAGTCAGGTTGCCGAGTCCAATTTGCGCCCGGACGACCGTGGCCCGCATCTCTTGAGTCGTTTGCGCTTTGGAGAAGCCCTGCGCCATCGCGATGGCAATGCCCTTGTTCGCGACCGCCAGAGCCGCATCGAAACGGCCTTGGGTCAGCGCAACCAGCGCTTCCGAAGCCTCCGGCAAGATCACGATGCCCCCTCCGTCCGCCTTCCCTGTGTCGAGATGCAGGCTTTCCAGTTCTTGCAGCCAATGCTTGGCGGCGACGGGGCGCCCCATGTGGATCTCCGCAGAGGCAAGCATTTCGTAGACTGAGCCGAGGTTGCGCTTCGTCACGCCTGCCGGCAGGTCATGCAATGCCGGCAGTAGACCCTGCATGACCTCACGAGCTTGCACTGCCTGGCCCGCATCAATCAAGGCGTCCGCCAGGACGCGCGCAAAGGCGGATGCGCCGCCATTCGAGTCGCCGAGTTGGCGCCGCATGACATCGTAAGCTTGACGGCAAAGTGGAATTCCAGTCTCAGCCTCGCCAATCGCGACGTGGACGCGGCAAAGCTGCGACAAGATCTGTACGCGTTGCATGCTGGCGGAGTCCGAAACTCGAAGCGCTTCGTTGAGTGTGTCGATCGCGCGCGCGAAGCGCATATTGTCGATTTGATCGTCGGCGAGGAACGACAGCGCGACTTCATAGTTGTCCGAATGCGCGAGCGGCTTTAGAAGGGCGGCTGCAAGTTCCGTGTGGCGAAGTGCTGCGGGGCGATCCGTCTGAGACAGCATGTAGGCGTATTCGAGCTCGAGGCGACCTCGCAATTCGTTGTCCTCAGGCTTCGCCGGCGCGATCCGGGCCAGAAGCGCGCGGGCCTCTTCCAAGGTCTCGCGCGGCGACGTTGTGCCTTCGGCACTCAACAGCGCAAAGCCGTAGTCGAGCAGGCAGTCGACCAGGATGCGGTTATGCGGCGCCTTCAGCGTTCTTGCCGCAGCGACCCGCTCTCGCAGCATCTTCTCGGCCTTTTCCTGAAGGTTCATCTGGCCGTACAGATTGCCTATCACGCCCATGAGCAGCACTCTGGATTCTGGCGCGTCCTTGAGCGACTTGTCGATACGCGCGGCACCGATGTCCAGAAGCTCTCGCGCCGTCAGATCGGCAGATTTGCGTGGATGCTCGAACTCCAAGCCGTTGTCATTGAACAGGTTTACGAGGAATTCCTGGATCTCGGAAGCCGTTCGCGCATTCTCCTTTGCGAGCTTCTCCTGCGCTTGCGCGATGAGCTGCTGCTGGCGGGCTTCCTGTGCCGAGCGCCATGCGACCGCCAAACCTGCGCCAAGGCTCGTCACGACCAACGCTGTCGTGGCGACGGCAATGCGGTACCGGCGCACGAAGGTGCCAATGGTGTATCCCAGGCTGTCAGGCCGCGATAGCACGCGTTCGCCGGCGAGGTAGCGGCGAAGATCGTTGGCGAATGCGCGCGCGCTCACGAAGCGACGCTGCGGCTCACGCCGCATCGCCGTCATCACGATCGTGTCGAGGTCGCCGCGCAATCCCTTCGCGTCGTGCGGGGCGACCTCACTTGGCAGGGGAATCGCTCCGGTCAGCAGCGCGGCCTTGACCGCGGCGCGGGTCGGCAAGTCGGTTGAGTAGGGAAGTTGTCCGGTCAGTAGCTTGAACAGGAGTACTCCCAGGGCGTAGACGTCCGCCAACGGCCCCGCGGGCGAGCCATCCAACTGTTCGGGGGCCGCGTAGGCGGGCGTCAGCGCACCGTCGGCCAACTGTGTCGCGACAATGTCTTCCTCTCCTTCGACCAGCAGCTTCGCGATGCCAAAGTCCAGCAAGTGCGCGGTGCCGTCGCTGGAGACGAGTACGTTCGAGGGCTTGAGGTCGCGGTGCACGACGTGGTGTTCGTGCGCGAACTGCACGGCGTCCAGTACCTGGAGAAAAAGGCTGAGCCGGTCGCGTATGGACAAGTTCCGCCGATCGGCGTAATCGGTGAGCGATTCGCCGTCCACATATTCGAGGACGAGATAGGGGCGGCTGCGAGCCGTCAACCCGGCGTCATACAGGCGGGCGATGTTCGGGTGCGTGAGCGAAGCGAGGATCTGGCGTTCCTGATGGAAGCGCTCGAGGAAGCGTGCACCCAGCCAGGCGTGTGGCCATTTCACGGCCACCCGGCGCTGCATCAATCCATCGGCGCGTTCGGCGAGCCAGACGGTGGCCATGCCACCGCTACCGAGCTCGCGCACGAGACGGTACGGCCCGACACGCGAATCGGAATCCCCTTCCTCGGCGACATCGCGAAGGTCGGCGTGCAAGCGGTCGAATCCCGCGAACGGAGCGCCGTGCGGATCTGGGTTGACCTCAGGCGCGAGATCTCCGGCCAGGAGCGGCCCGAGCATCTCCCTCAGGGCCGCGAGCAGTGGCGGAGACGAAACCTGCACACCGTCCAGCCACGCGGCACGCTTTGACGGGTCGATCTCCCGGGCCTCGTCCCACAGGCGGGACAATTCCCCCATCTGCTCCGATGACAGTGACAATTTGGTCAATCCGGTTCCTCGTACAGCAGTTCGGCGACATGGAAATGTTGAGCGTCACCGCACGCAAGAACTTCTCTGTGATGAGCAGGCCGAATTCCAAGGCTTGCTGCTCCGTGAAAGCAGTCGCCTGGTGAAGCGAGCTTATGAGGCACTCGCGCATTTCTTCCTCGACGCTCCTCGCCGTGTCATTGATTGTGTCTGATCTCAAACCCGATCGCGTTCGTGGCCACGACGTTGTGAAAGCGGGCAAGGTGTTCAGGCTCAGTCGCTTCGAAGCCGACGATAGTCGTCGATCAGACATCTCGTGCTGGCGGACGAAATGCGCTGTGGTCATCGGATGGTCATGCGAGCAGCTGCAAAAGGCCGTACGCTGACAGGCTTCAGGACCCACGCACCTTCAAACACGTGATGGATCACGAGAGGCGCGACCCGATCTGCGCGGCGCGCTCCCAACTGATCTTGGATCGTTGGATCACGCAGCCGATTCCTTCCAGACATGTTGCGATGAATATTTCCATGAGCCGTCTTCAAGGGGCCCGGGGAAGGTTCCAAAGGACATCGTTGGAAATGAGCGCTGCAGGCCTGACCCGGTCGGCCAGGTCGAACGCATCTCGCGTTCGATCATCCATGCAGCGAAGCCATGGGCTGGCATCAAGTACATGCAAGAGCAAGCGGAGAATGAGTGGCCGATCAAGATTCGGAAGGTAGTGTTGACGGCGTACGAGCCGTGTTTTCGGCATCGGATTTCGTCGATACGGTGCCTTTTTTGGCTGACGATGGATCGGAGCCTGTTTCGACCATGTCGCCGGGGTCGATTGAACAGTCGTCACTATTCTTCGACGATCCATCTGATGAGCGCCCTGCACGTACGCATTTGACTCGTGCGCACGCTGGCGAGGTGGCAATGGGCGCTCGGACCAGACTTTCAACTGGCGAATCCGGCCCGCCCCCGATCGCGAGTCCAGGGAGAGTTGTGCTTCCTGGTCCTGCCAATACAGGGCCGTCCGGCAACTCGAACAATTTCGCCGAGCGATCCAAACCGGTCGCAATGGCGCGCGATGACACGGGCACCCACGCGACTTCACCAACTTCTCCGCGCCCACGTTCGCCGGTGGGGCCTGTCAATCAGGTTCGTTCCCCTCGGCTCCAGCCGCCGCGACAAGCCACCGTTCCCGCAAAGCGCATGCCTGCGGCGTCGTTGCGCCGCGCGATGCTCCTGGCGGTGGCGATTGGCGCGTCGTCCGTCGTTGCGCTGATGCAGATCACTACCCGGCCGAACCGCGCGCTGCCCGGCAGCGCTATCGCTCCAACAGCAACTGCGCCGGAAGCGCCGATCGTGAGCGCTGAAGGGCAATCGCACACCGAACCTGCGACGAAAGCCGAATCCATCGTCGATGAGCATGGTGCGGCGCGATCGATGCATCGCGCGGTCGCCTCAACCACGATGCAGCCTCCGGCGTTGACTCACGAAGCCGACACCACGCGCCCCTCCGACAAGTCGCCTGGGCGGGGCAACGATCAGCCCAGCCCAAGCCCTGTGCCGACATCTCAGGTGCAGCGTCGAGTCGCGGCAACTCGCGAGGCCATCGCTGCATCCGTCGCCGCAGCGCAGTCAAAGGCCGATAGGTTCCTCCGCAGTGAAAGTGCGGCCCGGCTCGATTCGAGCGCGCCCTGATTCGTTACCTTCGGCGCAGCGCACATCGACATGTCTCTCGCCTAAGCCGGTTGCCGTATCGCACGACGACTTCGCAGCGCCAGTCGCGACTTCGCTTGCGCCACGTCGCGTGGCGAGCCGACCACTACATTGGGGCATCACAATGCAGTGAAAGCCAGGGTTCCCTTGACCATCTCGCCAATCAAGTCGTCAGGCTCGGTGCATGGCACACCGCCGGCGGCCAACGAAGCCGCTTCCGGACAGGCGCAAGCGTCCGCCGCGACGCGAACGACGTCCGAACTGGCCCGCGAACAGGGCCCGCTGGCGGACCTGCCCAGCAGGGTTCGCCGCACGCAGAGCGCCCCGGGGAGCCTGCCGCCGCGGCGCGAGGCGTCGCGCGCCTTGCTCGAGGGACAAAGCGGCCGGTCGGACCCGATCACGGAAGAAGCGCCGCACGGCGGAGAATCGATGCAGGCGGAAGGCAGCGGGCAGCGCGAAGGCTCGGCCGCGTCCGCCGGCATCCTTGGGAGTGCGATCCGCGGCGGCAAGCACCTCGGCGCGCTCGCCTGGCACCACCTCGACATCCGCCCCATGTTGAGCCGGGCGGACGATGCCGATTTCGTGGCCTTGCTGCGCCAGGGCGGCGATGTCGAGACGGGGGTGGCGCCGCCCGCGGGCAGCCTCGCCGCGCTGCAGCTCAACGTCGCCGACATGAAGGCCAGCCTGCAGGAGGCCTCCGCGGGCGAGCATGCCTTGCCGTCGGACATCGCCCGCCACGTCGACCAGCGCCTCGACGAGATCGCCTCGGTGCTGAGCGGCCTGCAAAAGGACGAGCCGGCCGCCAAGCGCGCGGCCATCTACGTCGGCATGAACCTGCTGCTGCCGGTGTTCCCGATGGCCGTGTCCATCGGTGCCAACGAGAAGAAGTTCGTGGCGGAACTGTCGGCCATGTACGCGAAGACGGCGCTGATGGCCGTGGGCGCCATGCGCTCGCCGACGGCAGCGGACAAGCACAGCGTGAAGGATCACTTTCTTTCACGACACTACATCAGCCTCATCCAGGCCGCGGTGTTCGCGCTGCCGACGTTCGTGAAGAAGCTGAATCACCTGAATACCAACACGCCTTTCGCGGTCGGCGCGGGCGTCGCCACCAGCGCGGTCGCGTTCCAAGCGTTCTTCGGCCAGCAGATCAAGGATCACGTCAACAAGAAGTGGCGCGGTTCCCTGAATCCGGCCGCCACGGCAGCGTGGAAGCAGCTCTCCCCGGAGACCCAGCACGCGCTCACCGAGATCATGGCAGGCATCATGGACCTCGCGCAGGCGGGTGAACAGAGCCTCATCAAGTCCAAGTCGGACTTCATGGAGGGCGGCAAGGAGCTCAGCCCGTACACCAGCTCGCAGGTGCACATGGCGGCGAACGCCTTCCACCGCGTTGCCAAGGAATTGACTGACCTGCTCGCGGCCGATGGCGCCGCAGGCGAGGCCCACGGCACGCTGGCCCGCCGCGACAACCACGCCTTCCCCGCGAAGATGGCCATGATGCTCCTCGCGACGGGCATCTGCGCCGGCACGACGGCGATGATGATCCCGGACACCATCGGCATCGTCGACAACGCCGGTGACGGCGTCTTCACGGCCCTGCTGATGACCAAGGCGGCGCTCGATCCCAACATGGGACGGCATGACGCGCTCCACGAGTTCCGCGGATTCGTCGGCCTGAGCTTGATCATGCTGGGCGTGCTGGCCGTTGACAAGGGCCTCTCCGCGACGCTCGGCAAGGGCAAGCACGATTTCGATTTCATCGAGAAGGGCGGCCCGCTGGCCGCGGCAGTGGCCGCGGTCGCGATGGCTATCCTCAACGTCACCATTCCGGGGCCGATGGGCAATGTCCTGAGTGGCGGATTGGAAAAGCTGCTGAGCCTCAAGCCGTCGGACTTGTTGCATGCCATGCAAAGCGTCGGCCAGAACGCGATGGATTTCTTTACCAATTCATCACCGGCCGATGACTCGCCAACGTCGTCGGTTCGCATCGAGGAACTCGACGAAGGCGCGCACGCATCGCCCTCATAGACGTGAATGCAGCGCGATCCACGAAGACCGAAGGATGGGTTATCGGTTCCCGAAGACGACTGGACGGATCATCGGCGACGATGGATTTCCTGCAGCGGGAACGGCATCGCCACCCGCCTGACCCAGGCATTGAACGCCTCGGCATCCGGGCCATTCAACCTGGTCGTTCACCGACCGGGAATATCGTTATGTGCCAATGACGAATGGCCGTAGCGAAATATCGGTAATCATTCTGCCGTCTCCATCCAGCCGAAATCATTGCGGCGATCCAATCGATCTCATGACACGCGATAACCATTTACTTCGTCGGCACGAGCGCCAAGTTTCCAGCATGTCCATCGCGATCCAGGCCCTGGTCGGTGCGTGCGCCGTGCTCGGGCCGTTACTTGCCCTGGCTGACGAGGCGCAGCAGGAGACCGTGGTCGTCACCGGCACGCGGCAGGAACGCAAGCTGCGCGAGAGCACGACGCCCATCGACGTCGTGACGGCGGAGACGCTGCGCAACACGGGCCAGACCAACCTGCTCGACGCATTGAAGGCGGTCTTGCCGTCGCTCAACGCTCCGGCGGTGGGATATGACGTCGGCGCGCTGGCGCGCACGTTCCAGCTGCGCGGCCTGAGCCCGGGCCAGACGCTGGTGCTGGTCAACGGCAAGCGGCGCCACCTCTCGGCGAGCCTGTACGCCGACGAGGATCCCGCACAGGGCAGCAATGGCGTCGACCTCGACTTCATCCCCCTGACGGCGATCGACCATGTCGAAGTCTTGCGGGACGGCGCGGCCGCGCAATACGGCTCGGACGCGATCGCCGGCGTCGTCAACGTGATTCTCAAGCGCGGCGCGACCGGCGGAAGCGCGGCGGTCGGCGGCGGCGCTTATACCGACGGCGGCGGCCTCACCGGCCAGGCGGCCGGCGACTTCGGATTCACGCTGGGGGACAAGGGCTTTGGGCGCGTCAGCATCGATGCGCACGGCCACGATTTCTCCAATCGCAGCGGCGATGGCGGCGGCCCGTTGCGCCCTCAGGTGCAGGGCGATCCGCGCAGCGCGGTGCTCAGCGTGGCCTTGAACCTCGAGAAGCAGGTGGCGGCCGATTTGTCGCTCTACGGCTTCGGTACGCTGGGCGCGCGCCATGCGCTCGCCTACGAGAACTATCGCTCGCCCAGCTTCATCGCGGACAACCTCACGCCAGGGATCGCTGCGCTCTACCCCGACGGCTTCTCGCCAGAGGAGGCGTCGATCGAGCGGGACCTCAGCCTGACCGCGGGCGCCAAGGGCAAGGGCCCGGCGCAGTGGAACTACGACCTCAGCGTCACCTACGGTCGCAATCAGGTGACGCTGCACAACATCCATAGCGCGAATGCCGATCTGCTCGCCGACACTGGCTCCACGCCGACGAGCTTTCGCGTTGGCGGCTTCGCGGCGTCCGAGCTGACGACGGACGCGGACATCAACCGCAGCTTCGATCTCGGCTCCGTGCTGGCCGGCCCGCTCAACGTGGCCGCCGGCCTCGAGCAGCGCCACGAGACCTTCTCGCTGAGCGCGGGCGATGCCGCCTCCACCTACGGTTCCGGCTCGATCGCCTTTCCCGGCTTCCTGCCCAGCGACGCCAGTCGCTCCGCGCGCAACAGCGTCGCAGCCTACGTCGACGTGGGCGCGCGCGTGACCTCGTCTTGGCAACTCGACGTCGCCGGCCGTGTCGAGCACGACCAGGGCGTGGGCGACACTCAGACCGGCAAGGTCTCGACGCGCTACGAGTTCACGCCCGCGCTCGCCATCCGAGGTACGGTGAGCAACGGGTTCCATGCGCCGACCTTGGTGCAGGAACACTATTCCGCGACCAACGTCACCACTGGCGGCGCCTACATCCAGATCCCGCTCGGCACGCCGGGCGCGCAACTGCTCGGCGCGGGCGACCTCAAACCCGAGAAGTCGAAGAACGCGAGCCTGGGACTGACCGCTGCTCCGGCGCCAGGCTGGAACGTGACCGTGGACGCCTACCTCATCGACCTCGACGACCGCATCGTCGACTCGGGCGGCATCGGCGGCCCGCTGGCCGCTTCGGCGATCGCGGCCAATGGGGCTGTGGTACCGGCCGACGCGGCCGACAACGCGCTGGCCCAGTTCTTCACCAACGGGGTCGACACGCGCACGCGTGGCGTCGACTTCCACGCCGACACGCGCAGCGACTACGCTTCCCTCGGAAGCGTGCGCTGGGGCTTCGACTACGGGTACAACCGCACGGCGATCCGTCGCATCCACGATGCACCGCAGGCCTTGGCGGCGGCTGACATCCCGCTGATCGACGCCATCCAGGTCTCCAACCTCACAACGGCGACACCGCGCTACAAGGCCACCCTGTCGGGCACTTGGTCCCAGGGCCCGTGGGAAGTGACGTTGCGCGAAACTCGCTACGGCAGCTCCACGCAGGCCCAGTGGGGCGTCGACTACGCCGCGATCTACTACAACACGGTGCGCCCCGCGTTCATCACCGATCTCGACGTCGGCTTCTACGCCCGCGACAACTTGCGCATCGACGTCGGCGCCAACAACCTGTTCGGCACGTATCCGAACAAGACCGACCCGCGCGCGCGGCTGAGCTTCGACCAGTACTCTCATGTCTCGCCCTACGGCATCAACGGTACCAACGTCTTCGCCAGGCTGACGTCCACTTTCTGAACCCACGAGACGCTTCCCAATGAAATCGATCCGAAAAATGCTCACGCCCGCCAATGGCAAGGTCGCGATCCTGCTGGTCGCCCTGTCCCTGTCGAATCTCGTCCATGCAAGGACGCCGCTAGTACTGATGTCCGACTTCGGGCTGGAGGACGGCGCCGTCGCGGCCATGCACGGTGTGGCGCTGGGCGTCGATCCCGAACTCAGCGTCTCCGACCTGACGCACCAGATCCCCGACTACGACATCTGGGCCGGCGCCTACCGTCTGTACCAGACAGCCAACTACTGGCCGCAAGGCACGGTCTTCGTCAGCGTGGTGGACCCGGGCGTCGGCACCAAGCGCAAGTCGATCGTGCTCAAGACGCCCAGCGGCCGGCTCTTCGTGGGTCCGGACAACGGCCTGTTCACCTTGATTGCCGAGCGCGACGGCGTGGCCGAGGTGCGCGAGATCGACGAGCGCGTGAACCGCCTGCCTGGTTCTTCGGAGAGCTATACGTTCCACGGCCGCGACGTCTACGCCTACACGGGGGCGCGCCTGTCTTCCGGCCAGATCACGTTCGAGCAGGTCGGCCCCAAGCTCGACAATGCCGGCATCACGCTCATCCGCCACCCGATCGCCCGGTTCGAGGACGGCCACATCAAGGGTGGCATCCCGGTGCTCGACGTCAAGTACGGCAACGTCTGGACCAACATCCCCAAGCCGCTGTTCGCGAAGCTCTCGATCCAGCCCAACGACCGCGTGACGGTGCGGTTCCGCAACGCTGGCAAGCTGGTGGCCGAGGTGACGGCGCCGTTCGAAAGCTCCTTCGGCGAAGTGCCGAAGGGAAGCCCGCTGGTCTACGTGAACAGCCTGCTCAATGTGTCCTTCGCCATCAACCAGAGCAACTTCGCCAAGGTGCACGGCATCGAGTCCGGCCCCGAATGGGAAGTCGATATCTCGAAGGCGCCCTGATCGCGGCACCGACGCCGCGATCTGCGAGCGGCCGCACGAACACTGCGTGGTGCGCAGCGCTGGCGCTGCCGATCGAGCTCGTGGTCGGCAACCGCGAGCTGGAGCCGCGGGGTTCGCGTCGTCCACGCTCGGGGTTGTCTCGCCGAGCTGGCGTCACCGCCGGGGTATCTGACGCTCGCTGTCCGAAGTTTCGGACAAGTACGACCGCTGGGCCACGCTGGCGCGCCTCCCGTTCGGCGAACTGGCCGCTCGCGGCTGCTGACGATCAACCTGCTGCCCGGTAAACGAACCGTCGCGACAGGATGGCGTCAGCGCCTTCGCAATGCGCGACGCGCCTTCGTCCTCCCGGCCCCGCGCCGGCCTCGCCGGGGCTACCTTAGGGGCTGGCATGAGGGGCAAGCCGTCGCGAACATCATTTCTGCGCAGCGAATTCCAGGCAGTCGGTCGGCGTGTCCGATCGCACGTTTGCGTACGGCTTCTTCATGAGCCGCATCAACGGACCCTGTGCCAACTGGGCATAGGACGACTCGCCGTCACTTCATTCATGCAACAAGGCCTCATCCATGACCGACCCGCTCGATGATTCAGCCGCGCCGGCCCGGGCGCTGTTCGCGGCCGAGTGCCTGCCGTTTCCGCCGATGCCCGACCACCTGGCACGCATTGTCACTACACGAGGTTCACGATGTTTGGAAATCTGCCGCCCTTGACATCTACCCACCTTGATGGTGCCGCATTACCTGGTATCGCCGACTCCCCGGCGCGCGTGCGTCCGCAAGCGGGTACCACGCGTGTCGACCGGGCAAGCGTGCGCTTCGGGCGATGCGAAGTGCGGGTGGCGTGCCGGGAGGTGCTGGTGGATGGTCGCGTGCGCCCGCTGCAACCGCGGCCGTTCGATCTCCTGGTGTACCTGATCGAGCACCGCGACCGCGTCGTGACAGTCGACGAATTGCTCGACAAGCTCTGGGGCGACGTCTGCGTGCAACCGGGCTCGCTGCCGGCTGCCATCATGCGCGTGCGCAAGGCCTTGAGTGGCGACGGCGTCTCGACGGGCGAGATGATTCGCACGTATTCCCGCGTCGGCTACCGCTTCGTGGCGCCCGTCGAAGGCGATCCGCTCTCCCGCTGAGGCGGAGCGCGAGCGCATCGCGCGGGCGAGTCGCCGTCAGGCCATCCGGCGCTGCAAGTCCCTCAGCAGCGCGGGCGTTTCCAATCGGCCTCGGTGGATCTGGCCGATCGCGCCGTACAGCTGCTCCCACTTCGCACCATGTCCGCGCTGCGCGTCCGACTTGAAGTGCGCCGCCGCGAGCTGGCCCAGCGGCAGCTTGCGGCAGCCTTCGAGCGTCGTCGGCGCGTTCGTGTGCAGGTGCAAGTAGATGGGTACCGGCCTCTCGCCGGTGGAGGTCTCGACGGGCTGGATGGCGGCCTCGAACACCGTGCCGTGCGCCGGATCGGGGTCGGTGCCGGAGGGCAGCAGCCGCAGCGGCGACACCGATGCGAGTTGCCCGGCGGTCCGCAGCAGCTCGATATGGGCCTCCTGCGGCCGCGCATGGGTCTTCACCTGGTCGAGCTCCTGCGTGTCGATCTGCTCCATGAGCTTGTCGATGCCGGCCAGGCGCTGGTCGATCTCCGCGAGCAGCGCCACCCGGGCCGCGGGATTCGAAGCCTCGCCGTCGACCTGCCGGCGCATCCGTTGCCAGCTGGCCGGCTCGCCAAACCAGCTCCGCACCAGGCGACGCATTTCCGCGCCGACGACCAGTGGATCCGTCCTGTCGGTGAACATGCGCAGCACGCTCGTGTCGCGCTTGAGCCTGGCGCCCAGGCCCACCAGGTCGAGCGCTCCGGCCGCTGCGGCGACCGGCGGCGGGAACTGCCGCAGGCGTTCGTGTGCGAGTTCGTGCACTACCGGGGTCTCCGCCGGCGCGGCCGGTGCCGCCGTGGCACGGCTGGGCGCCTGCTTGCGATGGCCCTTTTTCGCCCGCGACGATGAGGTGCTGGCGCGCACCGCTTGCGCGGGCTTGCCGGCGTCCTTGCGCGCGAGCGCGTCGGCCGAGGCCTGCGCCGCGGCTTCGCGCTGCTCGGCGAGCACGTCGGGTCGCTCGGTCGGCACGCCGTCGCAGGTGAAGCCCGGGATCCGCGCTGCGACCTCGGACGGCAGGCGCGGCAGGTCGCGTAGCTCCTCGAGGCTCGCGACCATCATCCGGAACGAATCGGCGAACTGGAGCAAGGTGTCCGCGACCGTGCTGGGCCGGCCGTCCAATGCATTCGCGGCCAGCCGGCACCCCTCCAGGCAGGCCGCCTCCGCGTCGCCGCGCAGCGCGTCGATGTGCGCCGCGAGCCACTGCTTCTCCTCGGGCCGCAGCGGCACGCGAGCATCTTCGTGCAGGTCGCAGATCATCGAGAGCTGGTCCAGGCGTTCCGCGGTGAGCTGCCCGAACGGTGCGACGGCGAGCGAGAACTCATGGCTCGCTTCGCTCATCCTGTCCATGCGAAGCATCACGAACATCATGCGCATCTCGGTTGCAGCGAGCTGCCCGTGCAATGCCTCCGCGAGCCCGGTCACCGCCCTTTGTAGGCATTCCGGCGCACCCCACTCCGCCAGGCCCTTCACCGTGCCGAACTTCTCGATGGCAGCCCTCAGCACCGGCAGGTAGCGCTGCGCCTCCGCGTTCTTTCTGTCGGCATGCGCGATGCCTTCGTCCAGCAGCGCCCCCATCTCATGGTTGGGCAAGCCCTGGGCGCGTGCCTCGGCGATTGCCAGCACCAGATCTTCGTCCCTGGGCGGGTTGCACGCCAGCTGGTAGGCGGCGTACACCCGCATCTGATAGGCAAGGACCGGCAGCCCCTCCGCGTACGCTTGCGCACGCTGCTGGCCCTTCATGCCCTCGAGAAGATGCATGAGCTCGTCGGCGTCGTCGAAGGCACGCTGGGCCACGGCCTGTACCTCGTGCCGGTCCAGCGGTGCATCACGCCGAGAGTCCACTTCGTAGTACCTTGTCAACGATGCCCTGAGCCGCTGCAGCCGCAACCCGGTCGCCTCGCGTCCAGGTTGCGGTTCCGAAGCTCGCGCGCCGGCGCGCTGCCCGCTCGGCAGCGCCGCGCGCGGGCGATCGGCCACGCTCTGGCTTCGCGACGAGCCGCCGGGATCCGCGCGCAGGCTGAGCCGTTCATCGACCTGCCGCGTCACGGAGGTGATCGAAGGCCCCGCACCCGGGGTGCCCGTGGCGGAGAACGGCGGCGATTCGTCGCGGGGGCGTGCGGGTGCACCGCCGATGCGGCGGCCGGTCGGTTCGATGGACATCGGGATCCTGTTGGCAGGTGGATTTCCGCGCAGCGGGCTTGCGCGCGATGCATGACGCGACGAGCCGGACGCCGACGGGGAGGACGTACCGATGGTGGCCGACCGCGCGCGCGCGCGGGCGTCCGAACGCGAAGCGCGTGCCGGGAAAGTGAAGCCTGCGGATGCCGGGCGGAGCGAACGCCGCGTCGCCGTCAGGCCATCCGGCGCTGCAGGTCCTTCAACAGCGCGGGCGTCTCGAGTCTGCCCCGGTGGATCTGGCCGATCGCGCCGTACAGCTGCTCCCACTTCGCACCGTGTCCGCGCTGCGCGTCCGACTTGAAGTGCGCCGCGGCGAGCTGGCCCAGCGGCAGCTTGCGGCAGGCTTCGAGCGTCGTCGACGTGTGCGTGTGCAGGTGCAGGTAGATGGGCGCCGGCCGCTCGCCGGTGGACGTTTCGGCGGGCTGGATGGCGGCCTCGAACACCGTGCCGTGCGCCGGATCCGCGTCGTCGCCGGAAGCCAGGAGCCGCAGCGGCGACACCGATGCGAGTTGCCCGGCGGTCCGCAGCAGCTCGATATGGGCTTCCTGCGGCCGCGCATGGGTCTTCACCTGGTCGAGCTCCTGCGTGTCGATCTGCTCCATGAGCTTGTCGATGCCTGCCAGGCGCTGGTCGATCTCCGCGAGCAGCGCCGCCCGGGCCGCGGGATTCGAAGCCTCGCCGTCGACCTGCCGGCGCATCCGTTGCCAGCTGGCCGGCTCGCCAAACCAGCTCCGCACCAGGCGACGCATCTCCGTGCCGACGACCAGCGGATCCGTCCTGTCGTTGAACATGCGCAGCACGCTCGTGTCGCGCTTGAGCCTGGCGCCCAGGCCCACCAGGTCGAGCGCTCCGGCCGCTGCGGCGACCGGCGGCGGGAACTGCCGCAGGCGTTCGTGTGCGAGTTCGTGCAC
>Ga0307516_10000284_pt1 | contig 65570 bp, 98 predicted proteins | sample 19_EM_MG_FD_203310 | JGI IMG/M metagenome (GOLD analysis project Ga0307516, IMG submission 203310) | Populus trichocarpa ectomycorrhiza microbial communities from riparian zone in the Pacific Northwest, United States - 19_EM | ecosystem: Host-associated > Plants > Roots > Unclassified | place... | reverse complement strand
GATTCACGGAGACTTGAAAGGCGTAAGCGGAACGTTCAATTACCGTTCGTGTCGACCGCTGACTGTATCAGATTTTTTTGTAGCCCAACATCTTGATCGATGTGCAAGGCAACCCCCTCCTCGCGGACTTCGGCCTCTCTTCGATCACGAAGAATATCACATCGGTCAACGCCTCGACTCCTCACAACGCAGGTACCATCCGTTGGGCTGCCCCGGAGCTCCTCGAGGCGATTGTTGGCACAGGCCAACAAAGGCACACCGCCAAATCCGACATCTACGCACTTTCGATGGTCGTTATCGAGGTCGGTAATTCCCAACCATATGGGTCTAAACGCTCACGCCCACGCATCGTTGCTAGTTGTTCACGGGGAAGGTGCCATACCATGATAGGGTGGATGCGAACGTCATTCTCACGGTTACGAAAGGCGGAAGGCCGCCTCAGCCGGTACACGCCGCAACATTCGGGTTGACCCCAGCTATCTGGAAATTGACGAAAAGGTGCTGGCAGAAGACATCCGTGAAACGGCCAGACACCTCTGAGATCCTCGCACACCTTGAGAGTATGTTGTTATCCATCTGTTCGGGTGTACACGTTGACTGATGGCACGGGATCAATAGACGGGGTGGTGAAAGCCCCCCCTTCATTCTTCAAACGGTTGAAAGGCATCTTCGCCCGTTAACCACCTCGTACCTTGTTTCCTTTGTCTCTGGGGCCTGCAGGCGTCGAACGGGGCTTTACGCCCGGTCCGATGCTGGAGGCCCCCTGGTTTATGAAAGTGGTCCGAGCACCATGTGTGGGACTTGTCTCACCTTCAGCGCGTTGCGCCCTTGGGGGTGCATTGAAGCGCCATTGGCTAACACACGCTACTTCACACAAGTGGTGGAGCGGGCGGCGTTCATTGTTTTAACGGCACCCGTCCGGGGCCCCTTCGCGGGGCCTGGGTGGGGTGCCTGCCGTTTTAGATTTAGGCTTGTCCGTACACACTACGTCTGTTTGGTGTCATGTCAGCTCCACGTTCTATGCGCGTTCGTCATGTGCTATGGCTCCCAGCTTCCGTTAGGTCTAGAGTTAGACTTACATTTAGACTGTTCTTCTCGCTTTACGCACGCTACTTCTATGCATGTGGTGCCGTTTCCTCGCAAATCCCCTAAATAAGCCCTCGTATCAAGAGCAGTTGACAGCTATAAACCCTCGCCAACGTTTCTGACCGAGTACAGGTGAGCACGCCTCTCGGTCACCCGGGTTCGTAGCGCGGAGATGCCACCCCCCCCTCGTCAAACCCGCTCTCTCCACGTACCCACAGGTCTGGGTGGCGTGCTGGAGCCGGCGAGCTTCTTCACAAACATAGAAACCTACGCATGGCCCTCAGGCGGGATCACGTAACATGGCGTCTCGCCACGGGCTTCTACCCTGAGTAATGTTTCCCACAGGCAATGCAAAGACGAGCAATCGTGGGAACTCACTACGCCTCCCGGTGTATCAGCCGCGATGTGAAATACAGTCTATCGTATTGTGCCGACATAGCGTGTTTATCTGTCACGATGATGTGTTCGGGTCCCAAGCGACAACTGCGTGCGATTCGGGGGCTTAGGGGCAGCGCCCACCGCCCATCAACGGCTTTGGCAGGAGCATCCACACGGAACATAACGAAGACCATATCCCCCGACCACAAAGGCCCCGTCCGCTCGGAACGTCATGGTGACAAGGTGCGAGGTGGCGGAGGTTCCTCCTTTACCCCGGACACATAACGTGGCCTCATTGAGTCCGAGTTTCCATTACGTTCTCAGCCTCACTGAGTATGCTTGTTGCCAGTGACGAGTGGGAGGTCCATTGAGCAATCACCGTGACCACGAAGAACGGCAGCTTTGCCTGTATAATTAACAGAATTCAAGTCGGCGATACCATCACGGGCTTGTTCCACGGTTATCTCCTCCGCGGTATTGTTGTGAATTTTGGGGTTGTGAGGCGGAGAGACGGGACGAGGGACGGACCCGATCATTCCTGGTGACAGCCTTGACCGGTAACGTCCACCACAGTACTTCTGTCCAGAGGGTCGGAAGGAACGGTCCCCCCTCCCACCCTGTTTCCCCTCTCGCCCATCGGAAGCCTCGGGTCCTAAAGGAGATACCAATTAAGGAGGTGCATCATTCGGAAAGTTCTTCCGTCGCCAACCGACTGCGCCAGTGCATCTGATTCACCCGAACGCTTATCACCATTCCTCCCCTCCACCGACCTCTTGGGCACTTTCCCTCGTCCATCCACCATCGCCATGGTCGGTCCATTCCGCGCCCTTCTCCGGGCCACCGTCCTCCTTCTGGGCTTGGTTTTTCTGGTCGTGGTCGAGGCTCAATCATCGTCAAGTTCATCATCTCCGACTCCTCCCAGCGTTTCCCTCTCAATTAGCACGACAACTTCGATATCCACCGTCGTTTCTGGCTCACGAACCCTTCAAACTCCTCCTGTTTTCCCAATAACCTACACCTACCCTCTATCGTCCTCTACTGGCACATCCACTCCCACTTCTCTTCCTGCAGAAACAAGTTCACCTGCCCAGATTCGACTCGACACCAGGCTTGACCCTGGGTTCGGCGTACTCGGAGCTCTTCTCATCTTCACCGGTATCCCCAGTGCTTTCTTGGGACACAAGAATCGATGGTATGCGTTCGAAGTTTTCAACCATATGATCGGCTTCGCGCTGATGCGGTTCTTGCATCATAGGACTTCCTTCTTCTTGATCGGTTTCTACTCCCTCGCGCTCGTCTGCCTCGTGCTTATCCTTAAGTTCGGCGTGATGAACCAGGTCCATCCGCCAAGCAAGACGCTCAGAGGTCTCTTCGTCCTGTCGTGTGCCGTGGCCGGCGGCGCTGGTGGGGCAGTCACCATCTTCTTTTGGAAGTTGTCAAGGTACCTCATCGGCGGATGGGGTGGCTTCGCGCTCGCCCTGTTCATCCAGTGCTTCCGAGACGGCGGTCTTGTCCGTGGGGTCGCCTACCGCTGGATCATGTACATCGGTGAGATCAGGAACCAAGATCCCCTTCCTTCTATCACTCATCAATCACCCGTAGGTGTCGGTGTCGTTGGGTTCTGCATCTGCACTATTCCGAAGATTCACTATCATGTGATGCTCGTGTCTACTGCGTTCGTTGGCGCCACGGCGGTCATGCTGGGAGTGGACTGCTACACGACCGCCGGTCTCAAAGAGGTAATGTTCACACCGGCTGTAACTGGCAAGCACCGGCTCTGACTCCCGGTCCGTAGTTTTACATGTGGAACCTCGGCTATATGGCGCTTTTCCCGAAGTACACGGGTAACGGTATCCAGTTCCCTGTTACGCAAGTGATGCAGATCGAACTCGGGCTCACGGCCGCGATCGCCCTCATGGGTATCGCCGTCCAACTTCGCGTCCTGAAACTCCTCGAACGCAAGCTGAAGGAGATCTCAGAGATGCAGAAACAACAGGACGAAGAGGAGGAACGTCGCGCCGCCGATAGGTTCGCCGACCTTGACCAGGAGAAACAGGAGTGGGAGACTCAACGGATGAGCATCCTCCATCACGGCCGCAATGACAGTGACTTCTCCAGCGCCGGACTTTTGGCGGAAGGAAAAGCCTCTGCGCCTGGTAGCCCTCAAGTGGACGACTACACCACTCTCGTGGGCGGACAGCGGCCACGTTACCAATCAGGTGTCTCCGAACTCATGAGTGATGAGGGGCGAAGAAGTCAGTCGCCCGGTGCAATCGCTGCCTTGGACCTCGGAGGTGGTATCGAGGGCAGTGTTCCTCGGGACTACCTCGCTGACTCGAAGGAAATCAGCCGGATCGAGGAAGAAATTAGGGCCAAGGAGAAACTCAAGCAAGAGATCGAGGACATCCGCAAGTCGATCATCTATCTCGAGGATGGCACTCCGACTCGTAGCCACCGACCGTCCCTTGCCTCTCGAACTGATCTCATCAGCCCACAGGATCCAAGCCGCTCGCGAACCAACTCGTTGGAAGTCGGTGCGTTGATGCGCTCTCCGAGCGCGGGTGTCACTCGTCCGAAGAGCACACCGATACCGGAGGATTGGGATGCATACGTTCGGGATAGGAAGCTGTTGCAACCCCCATCTGGGGTCTCACCACCCATTCAAACCACCCATCGCGCTTCGATGTCCGCGGCGCTCTTGGACGCGGTCGCAAATAGGCAGAAGATGGAGGGCATGTTCGGCGTCAAGTCGAGTGTACCTATCGAAGGCTCCTCGAGCATCCCTTATCAACCTGTGCCGCAGCATCCTCAGGATGGTGAAGATATTCCGCTCGCTCTCGTCTCCCCTTTGGCCTCGAAGTCGCACGTCAGGTCCAAGTCCGCCGGCCCCCCGTTGACTATCCTACCCCCTCAAAAGTCTTCCCCGCACCACACCTTACAAGATGAGAAGGGACCGTCATCACGTGTAGCCACCTATGAGGAACTCGCTGAGCGACACCAACGGAAGATTAGGGACATGCAGGCTCCGCTTACGAAGGTTGAACGTGAGGCGGCTGAGTTGGAGGACGCCAAAAGGCGATGGGAGAGGGCCAAGGCTCTCGAGAAGGAAGCGGTCACGAAGCGACAAGCGGATATGGCCGCTGCTTTGGCCCGGGAGAAGAAGAAGAAGAAGGAGCGAAGATCTGGGTCGGGGTCGGGCCCCGAACTAATGCACGACAACGGCAAGGACCAGCATACGAGGTCACTCAGCGCGGACAAGCTGGGTACGCTCCCCGGAGGATCAACCAACCCGAACTCGAAGAGGATGTCGATGATGAAGGTTGAGGATTGGAAGAGGAGCCAGCTAGAACAGGGATCGCCCGATGAAATGGGTGCAAGGAAGAGAGATCCCGTACCTTTCCCGCGGAACTCACTGGCCAATCATCGGAAGAGCGGGTCTGGGTTCCTTGTGAAGGATCCACCGCGGTAAATTCATAGCGGTCGCTGGCTTGGATGAACAAGATGTGGCTGTTTGTCTTCGTGGAGGTGTCAGTAGCCTGGTGTGGAGCGGGTCGGATCGTGTCCCACCCACTCTCGTTTCCCTCGCCTCAGTTCTTTGGCTCGATCTTCCTCCCCCCCGACCTGCATTCGGGGACTTTGTCATCGACATCTGTTGGCACCTACCACTCCACGTGTCTGGAGTGCTTATTCTTTCTTTTCTGGACTGCAGATTTGTTTCATCTTCATGCCCTTCGATTTTACGATTCTTTCTCATTCCCTCCACCTCCTGAACTGTTGGAACACTAGCATGGACTTTATCATATACAGGCATCCCTTCTCATACATACCTGACGGGCCACCATTCCATCCCCCGTCTGCCACTAGTAGTTGATGTTCCCGATTGACGACGCGCCTTCCATCCTAGCGTTTGCATTTATGCCACCCTCTCGCGTTTGTGCATACGGTGTAAACGACATATTGTCTCATTTGGGCCACAAAGCTGCGCGCGGGAGATCCGGTTGGGGACTTTTGAGTTTGGTCGACTGTTGGTTGGGGTCTCGGCAATACATCGGCCCCCCCCAGGCCCCGAATGGACGTCATGTGGTCGAACCCTACTGGACCTGTCCGTAGCCAGTTGTGGCCTCTTGGACACCATCTGACCCTTCCCCGCTTTGACCGCACGGGGGATGGTCGACGGCGGCAGTGCAATCACCGCCGGTAACGAGGTCGGGCCATTCAGAATCAGACATGGGAACAACATCACCAACCGCCTGATCTCGATCGCGCGAATACATGGCGGCTACGGACATGGGAGATTTATAAAAACCGTTCAACCACCCCCCCCCCCTCTTGCTGAGCCACGGCCCTTTCTCTCCACCCCCATCTCCGTTTACCCGTATCCACTTATACCGGCCCCTCCCCACATTCACCTCAGATCATGTCTATCCAAAAACGTTCCAAGTCTGCCCCCCAGCTCGCCATCTCCCTCCCCTTCCAGGATGCAAACGATAACACGGCCCCGAATCCCCTGCACAGGAGGCAACAATCCTTCGTCCACTCCACCTCCATCTCGCGGCCCCGAGACGAGCCCTTCGCCCTGTCTGGGTTCTTTCCTTCCTATCTATCCCCGTTGAAGGAGAGCGATAACGACGAGCGGTGGAGTTGGCTGAGAGGAGACGAGGAAGAGGACTTGGAGTCTGTTTATACCGCCTCTGAGGAGGACCCCACCGTCCCTCCCACCCCTATCGAGTACGACGAGAGCGAGAATCCGGATTGGATTATTCAACGGGAGGACAAACTCGGGATTTTACGCCTTCGTGAGTGCGAGCCTCTTTCTTGATGGTACCTCGATTGATGAAAATCGATTATTGACCGACTGTCACACTCCTTCCAGTTCACTACCTGGAGGGCGGGCAACAAACACCACAACCATCCAAGCCACAACCCGAGCACGGCCCCACCGTCGAGGACGCCTCGACGTTGTTGTACTTGGAGCGGAACGTCGACTCGTTCGACGACATGTGCGACACCTACCGGGCCCGCCGACGGGCCCGTGATCGTGGCCCTTCCATCAACACCAAAGACATCACAAAGGGGCTCTCGACTGGCGCCTTGTTCTTCCCCGCTCGGGAAGAAACCGAGAAGACGGAAGAGGATTGGGACGACGTTTTGTATAGAGGCTGGCAACGAGTCACCGACCTGTTATTCTAGAAACCCCTGTGTTATCATTATGCGCTGTACTTTACATGTTTACTAGAGGTCGTGGGAAGGCAATGTCGAGTTCGGGCCGCTTAAAGCGGAGACCAAAAGGGCGTTGTCGGAGATTAAAAACCGGGAGCCAATAAAACCGTGCGACGGTGGTGTTCTCTTCGAACGAAATTCCCACATCCACCCCTCCTCCCACCTCAGAACTCCCACGACAAATCCCACGCATATTCGGAGAGACATCGATGGCTTCAGAACGCGTACGTCGCTCAAACACACATCGTTCGACGTCGACTCAACTCGGTTTGTCTCGGCAGGTTGAGCCAGAAAAGTGCTCGACGACTGCGACAGATCCTCCAGCTGATGCCTCGGTTCCTCTCCCGATGTACCCTTGGTCGGGCTCGCCGCTCCCTGGCGGGCAAGTACAAGGGCCACCTACCGCATCATCGTCCAAGGTCAGACAACCGATTCCTCAACCCCTGAGCTTATCGCCGACGTCGCCCCGATCCACCCGCAGGTCACTGGTAAACGCAAGTTGGAGCCCACATCGGACACTGAAGACAACCACGCGAAAATCCGACGCGTCGTCCGCGAGCAGATCGCCCAAGATGGTAGCAGGGTCATACCCATGACCACCGTCATCTGTCTGCATGCCGCGGTCGCCCAGAAGTCCTATGGAAGCGAGAAGCGGTTCCTCTGCCCGCCACCCGTTGTGCACATTGAGGGTCCCTTATGGCAGATGAGGCAACAGCAGCTGTCGATGTCCGTCGTATCAGAAAGTGGAGAGCGCACGTTTGATCAGAAGGCCCCTCTGGACGCTACCCTCACCGCGAATTTCAAGTTTCTCCACGTCACTGGATCTGCCAAATCGAAGAGCTTCCAACTGTCCTTGGACATCGCCGAACCCCCTCCCCTCACCGCGGACGCCGGGGCCAAAGGCGTGGCGCGAACTTGGGCCACCTTTGACTCCGCTCCAGTCACGATCATTTCCAAACCCTCGAAGAAAACCGCCAAGACCCGAAACATCTCCTCGTGCATCTTGGCGGGCGGTCCGGTTTCGTTGTTCAATCGAATCAACTCCCAGACGGTCAGGACCAAATATATGGCCATCGACCACACACAACTGTGTGCGAGCAACACCACTTGGTCTGCCTTCAACGTAAACGTGGTCCGACCACCACCGGATGCCCCACCAGTGGGTAAGTATATCACAGGTAGTTTTCCTCGTTGGCCTGTGGTTAATGGTCAGTTTCTTTTGGAGGCGGGCAGCAGCCTGTTACCTATGGAAGTGAGATTGTGCTCACCGACACGCGTACCGGAATCTCTACTGCTCCCCTGATCGTTCGTAAAGTCGACAAGGGAAAAGTAGTCATGGAAGAAGGAAGTCCTGTCAGCCAGATGCAGAAGATCGCGTTGCAAAGGGTCAACAACGACGGCACGAGGCATTATCTCTCTGCCGCTGGACCGCTGCCTGGTGGCGGAGGAGGGCCTCCAGGGAACAGTTCTCCATCTGGCACGCATCCGCTGCTCTTCCAAGCCCCTCGTGAACGTGAAGAAGTGAGGGACGGTATGCATATCGTCTCTGATGAAGTGGACGACTACTTGTGTTGGACTATCGTTGGAATTTGTGGGTCCTCTCTGAGCTCCGATTTTGGCCGGTGCTAACGTGGTCCACAGCCAAATTCCAGTACACCTTTTTCGACGCTTTCAGCCAGAATAACACCGTGCCCGAGAGTCCCATTACACCTTTCCCTACATTGTTCACCGCGCCAACTTTTCGCCCTGGGCCGCATACTCTTGAACTCACTGTATCAAATTTCTTTTACCACGACACCAAGACGCACCAGCAACTCCCACTCGATGTTTACCTCGGCAGCCTCGGCCCACTACGCCTGCGGGCATATCAAACGTCACCTCCCGGCCCCCTGACAACCGTCTCCCCTCACATCCACAACTTGGGCGGACCGGCGGTTGCCGGTGGCTCGGACGGGGAACATGTCACTCATGCTGGGAGAAGATTCGTCGGAGATTATCTTCATACCGTCGTGGTAGTGGATCTCCCTCCAATCGCCGAAATTGTAGACGTACTCCAGGACGAATCAACTGCGGGTCCTGAAACCTCTTCGCCTTCCCAGAAGAAGCCGGTGATTCCACGTATCAATGGCCGGAGTCTGCCTCTCCTTTTCATCCGATCAGCAGACGGTGTTGGGTATCACTCAGGGCGGACGGTGACATGTGAAAATGTTTTCCAGGGAGTGGACATTGCCAATCACCCTCCAAACATGGACCCTGGTTGGCTCGCGGCAGCCCAGGCTGCGTCCGTTGACGGAAATAACCCGTACAACGGCTGGACGTTGAGGGTGATGTGAAGCTGGGGATCGACGGACCGAGACTTGTTGCTATCGATGCTTGGTATCTACGGGAGTTACCGGTTACACGCTTTTGAATCGATGTTGTACAACTTAACGCACCCTGAATGGATGTTTTCTGATTCGCTCGGCTCGTTGGCCCGCTCGCTGGGACTGAGTTACGCGCTTAGATTACTGATCGACTCAAAAACCCGCGTCCCACCGTGTTTCCCTCTCTTCCCTTGCACCCTCCCATCTAATCCTCAGCCTGCACAAAAAACGCCATGGCAGGAGGAATAAGGTCGAGAATCGAATGGTGGGCCAGTCTCGCAACCTCAAAGACTCCGACCCCGACGGAGGAGACCAAGCACTACCGGAAGGTGAGCAGATTCAACCTGATCCACCGGCGATCCTCCATTCCATCCCTCCCCTTCCTATGCCATTCATCTCACTCTCGGACATCCTCATACTGATGGCGCCCTCACCGCTACGCGTAGACCGCGATCATCGCGACGATTGGTGAGAGGTCCTCTGCACTGTGTGCCGTTCGCAGTTGCTTATCGCGGCGTTTTGAAACTTCCACGATTGTTTCTCGCGTCGTCTTTGGTGGCATGTGGGGTGATAGGACCAAAGGTCAACACTCCAGAGAAGCTCTCTGAGCTTCGAAGGGCCGGTGTCAACATCGGTACGTTGGATGCCTATATCGACCGTCTGGTTTTGTGGTCTGACTCGTTGGCGATCCAGTTCGAATGAATTTCTCCCATGGATCCTACGAGTACCACCAGAGTGTTATCGATAACACTCGCAAAATGATTGCTGGTACCGCTTGAACCCATCTTCATGGTCGGGGACGCGAGAGCTAACGCGGAGGTTTGTTGTGTAGCTGACCACGGAGGACGTCCCGTCGCAATCGCCCTCGATACGGTTTGTCCCGTTCACCTGTCCAGCCCCTTCCTCGCGGTTTGACGTGGTTTGTTGGGTGACGGCATGATAGAAAGGACCAGAGATTAGGACTGGCCTAATGAGAGACGGCATAGACGTTCGTCCTGTTTTCTCTCTCCCTCCAGAAAATTTCGTTCGGTCTGACAGACGGTTTCTCCCATTTTCTATAGATTGCGATATCAGCTGGTCATGAATTCATCATCACCACTGACCCAAGGCATTCTGAAATCTGCGATGATAAGATCACGTACTTGGATTACGTTAGTGCTCCCCTCCTTTGTTCCAATCGCATTCGAGGGATTGGAAGGACGCTGACAATTTTCCCGCACTTCCGTCTAGGCGAACCTTCCCAAGGTTACCGCTCCCGGTAAACTCATCTACGTCGATGACGGTGAGCCCTTGACCGATGGCGCACGTTCGTGCTTCTCGGTTCTGATTGCGTGCGCACGTGTAGGTATCCTCTCTCTGCTCGTTCTGTCTATCGACGGAGCGAACGTCAAGGTTCGGGCTCTCAACAACGGAACCCTCAGCTCCCGCAAGGGTGTCAACCTCCCCAAGACCGATGTCGACCTTCCTGCTCTCTCCGAGAAGGACAAGAAGGATCTCCAATTCGGTGTCAAGAACGGTGTAGACATGATCTTTGCTTCCTTCATCCGTCGTGCTGAGGATGTCTTGCACATCCGCGAGGTCCTCGGTCCCGACGGTGCCAACATTAAGATCATCGTCAAGATTGAGAACGAGCAGGGTGTCGAGAACTTTGACGAGATCCTGACTGTGACCGACGGTGTTATGGTCGCCCGTGGTGATCTGGGTATTGAAATTCCCGCCAGCCAGGTCTTCCTCGCTCAAAAGATGATGATCGCCAAGTGCAACGTCGTTGGCAAGCCTGTTATCGTCGCCACTCAGATGCTCGAGGTATGGATTGATCGTCGTCTGCGTGTTGATACTGACGGTAAACCACATCCAGTCTATGACCGTGAGTGCACAAAGTCTGAGCCATATGCCGGCGATCTTGATGACGTTCCCAGTACAACCCCAGGCCGACCCGTGCGGAGGTCAGCGATGTGGCCAATGCCGTTCTCGACGGCGCCGACTGTGTCATGCTTTCTGGTGAAACCGCAAAAGGGTCCTACCCAATCCAATCAGGTGAGCGAACTTCAGAGAGTTGCTTTTGCTTTTCGGCGAACTGAAGGAACCAACAGTGCTGATGATGGCCGAGACTTGTTTGTTGGCTGAGGCGGCCATCTGCTACCCACCCTTGTATGATGAGTTGCGCCACTTGACTCCCTTGCCCACGGACACCGTAGAGACTGTGGCTATTGCCGCCGTCGCCGCCGCAACCGAACAGGGCGCGTGCGCGATAGTTGTTCTCTCCACCAGTGGAAACACTGCGCGATTGGTCGCCAAGTACAGGCCGAAGGTCCCGATCATCACCGGTAGGGGCTCACCGACAATGACCGCAACACGTTGCTGATGCACAGCGTAGTCACCCGCAACGAACAGACCGCTCGTCAGCTCCACCTCCACAGGGCTTGTTACCCCGTATGGTACCCCGAACCGAGGGGCATTGAGAGCCACCAGTGGCAGACGGATGTGAGTATTGTTTTGCACACAGGGGAAATAAATGGGTGTTGATATCGACCTGGTTTCTACGAAAAGGTGGACAACCGCATCCGATATGGTCTGAGGGTTGGTTTGAAATTAAATCTGATCCAGCCCGGCAGCACGATCGTTGCCGTCCAGGGCTGGAAGGGCGGTCTTGGCCACACCAACACGATGAGGATTTTGTCTGTCCCCGGCGACCCCGCAGACCTCGAGCTTCAGCCTCTGGTCGGTGTTTAAGAAAACGGAAAGCCGTGTAATTTTTCTTGTAATTTTTAAATAGTGTTATGGATACATGTCAGCGCTGAGAGGATGGACGCTTTTTTCCGGCACGGCGTTTCGATCCTGACAGCGTAAAGTTACACGTCTACGCTCTCACTCCCTCACCCCCGACCTCCCCGTGACCCTTCCTGCCAGGGTCGGTAATCCCTCTGGCAGAGATGTCCTCCATCTACTTTTCTAATCACCGGTCAACAAACTCGCGCGAAAAGGCTCGTCTCACAAATGGCCTGCCATCCTACTCTGCCGCCGTCCAGGAGAAGCTGCACCGTCACGGCCGTACCCCATCCTGGCTCGTCCCTCTCTCGACCTCCATCCCAGGAATAAGGGGCCGCAGACTCCGCATTTTGGTCCCAAACCCCGCGCGCATTCATCAAGTGAGCGTCGCCAGGTTCGGTCGGAAACGAGGGTCACTTGTGTTGTGTTTTGGCCTCTTCCTATTCGTGTTCGCCACATTCGCCATACACAAAAGGTTCAACAGCTCGGCGAGGCAGTGGCCTGCGTTCCCTGGAGATCCTCCCACCCTCGTTTTCACCAGAGCCGATCTCCAGCGGATATGGGAGTGGGAGATTGATAGCGGACATTATCCAAGCAGTCAAAAAAGTGCGTCAGAGCTTCGTCGGCCTCTAAAGTCCGCCCGTGGCTAATTCGAGCGTGTCCGCCTTGTTTTGTCTTACAGTCCCAGAAGCGATCGGTTTCTCGTCAGCGATACCAAATCCAGCCCTTCCACCACGGAGAGCGGCCAGATTGCCACCTAGACTGCGACCGGTCTCAAAGCATATCACGACCACCAACGGTATCGGTCCGAGGCGAGTCTATCTAGACTTTCAATCCACCGAGTCCGAAAAATCCCACCCGCTGCGCCCCGTCACCGGAAGCGTTGCGGATTTGGATGTGATCATGAAGAATTGCGATTTCTCAACCAACCAGGTAATTCCGGTTTCCTCCCTCCAGGCTTGTTTCTGTGGTTGGCTGACGTGTTCCTTTTCTTTTCGTGTTTTCAGTACGTGCGGGACTGTCTGGAAGTGCTTCGGTTGGGTGCGGGATTGGATAACGGGCCGCGGTTGAGAAGAGCCGACATGTCGGACTGGAAGTACATTTACGTCGAGGATGGAAAGGAGAACTTTACCGATGCGCCGCCCATGAAACCCTACCCTTCGTTCCAGACCGAGCTGGAAACGGACCCGAACGTTGGACTGGTGAAGAAACGTGGCGTGCCATGGGAAAAGAACTTCACTTTACCTTCCCCCCCGTCATACAAATCGTTCAAGGACCTGCCAGAGGGACCCTGCGACGAAGATCACCCTCGGATCTTCCATATGTTCTGGACTGGACCGTTCACCGACAAGCCGTATTTGGCGTTGCTTTCCTTCTTGTATACACAGAACCTGGGCCTTCACCTCCCTCCCGATCAACCTGATCCCAAAGTTTGTCGGCCACAGTTTTGGCTCTGGATCAATCCTGGACCCGCCGCTTCCGTTCCCAATCCGAACGCCCTACGAAACATGTTTGAGTCGTTGAAGACGAGCCCTTGGGCTTCACCGTTTTTGCATCCTCGGTTTAAGAACGTCATTCAGTTCCGGCTCTGGAACACCACCGAGCAGTTGGATGGAATCCCCGAGTTGAAAGACGAATGGAGGACCCTGGAAGGCGAACTGTTTAACTCTGGCGGACACATTATCCAGGTGCCGAAAGAAAAAGAAGGGGGAGAGCTCAAGTCCGGGATCATCAAGTCTGGGATCACCACGAACTCTTCGTCGGGCGTGGATGTTGATGGAGACAAGACTGTCGCGGAGGGTGCTTCCGCAACTAACGAAGCAGAACCTGAAGATGATGACATGATCCACCGGCTTGGTTCCAAGTCCTCGTCGTCGTACGATCGACTTTCGGTCATTCTCTCGGATATGGCTCGATTCATCCTCTGTCACCGGTTCGGAGGAATATACTTGGACGCCGACACGATCTTTCTCCGGGACTGGGAAGAGTTGTGGGGTTGGAAGGGAGCGTTCGCTTATCGGTGGTCGAGGTTGGAGAAGTACAACACGGCGGTTTTGCATTTGAACAAGGGGTCGGCGTTGGGCTCGTTCCTGTTCAGGACGGCTCTGAGGAACGGGTTGGATTTCCATCCGATGACGGTGTCGAGATATACCAAGGACGCGCATTTGGAAGAGCTGTTGTTGAGGCTTCCTGATGCGCTCTTCGACGCGGCCTGGTTGAATACCGAGTTTTACCAGAGGGACCGACCGCCCCAGCCATATTTCCAAGAGTGAGTTCGGGGTTTCGTATAGGAGGCTTACATTTACTCATGCGACTTTAGGTTTGGTGACTTCTTCATGACTCCTGCCCAAACCAGCGCGGCACCACAAGCTTTGGGATTCGATGGTTTCTTCAAGGGCTCTTTCTCATACCACTTCCACAACTTCTGGTGAGTTGTTCATCACTTCCACGCCTCCGGCCGGCTGACGGCTGTTCTCAGGTGGCAACCCTTCGACCCTATCCGACATTGGCCTGATCTTGGACCTCGGTTTATCAAGGGCGAGCGGATCGCGCGTACTACCGCGGGCGCTGTAGACGAAGATGGCGAGTGGACAGACAAGTTGTCGGATGACAAACGGGACCTCGATTGGTCCGCAGTGCTGAAGAGGACGTTCGAAGCCTTTATCCGTGGAGAAACGCCCAACCTGTATGGAGATCATGTCGCTTGGTGATCTGGGCGGGAACGATGGGTCGTCACCCTCCCTCTCGCCCATTTTACACCCCTCGTTGTCATCGCGTCCCGCACATTCGCTCATATGCTTCCATCCACGCTATCCCTTCGCTTTGTGTCTTGTTTGTTTCGTGTGTGTTCAAGTCGAGGTCAACCCTTGGGGCGCGGGGGAGACCGAAAGGGAGGGGCGTGCGGTGGGGGACTTGTTGCAGAATCTCTATGGATGCGCAACGACTGAAGAAACAAAACAAACCATTCCAAGCTGGGCCTATCCGTTTCCTGATCTCCCTTCTTTTCAAGGTACCGAGCAATTCTGACGATTTCTAGGTAGCCCTCCTTGACTTTCCTTTCTGACCTTTCTTCGTCTCGTCCCTCACCTTCTTCCTTGCTTTAGTACAAAACTGCATCTAATTCCCGAGGGGTTACATAGGTTCATAGGGTTTATCCCAACCCTTCCCTTTTCATAGATCATTATGCATCTGTTGGTTGTATCTTCGTTATGTAGCGTCGGCCAACTATATTTCATATCTGATACCCAAATCTTTGTGAAGAATTACACCCCGCACTCCCTGATCGAATTTCCCGGCGAGAACGCGCTGGACGGATTTGCTAGCGCGAGGTAGTGGATCATTGGCCTGGCCCGCTGCTTCCTGGGATAAGCTGGGGAATGAATGGATTATTCACCCGGTTGGCGGTCAGGACGGATGAAAGTGCGCTCACCATACAGATGTTGTTCCCATTCAACAACGTCTGATTCAACTTGGTCGTCTTCTTCCCTTGAGGCGTAGTCTCACTGCAATGGCATGAGGCAAAAGCGGCCGCGACAAAGGATCAAAACAAACGCACTATTCCGTCACGTCCTCCAAGACCATATCTAGCCAGAAGAAAGGCGTTCAACAAGTCACTCGCGACGTAACAACATGGAGAGACGATAAGGGGGACGACGACGAACTGACGAAATCATCGAACCCGAGCAACGTCCCGCTGAACTCGCGGTCGTTCTTCATGATGACCCAGATTTTTGAACCGATACACCTATCGATGAGTTCTGCGCCGTGTCAGATTTTGAGCCCTTTTGATGCGAGGGCTGCTGGTGCGTACTCACCTAACGGGAGGACTTGGGAGGCCATGGTTGCAGATCAACAAGGGTGCGTCCAGTGTGAGGCTGATCTCGATCGCAACGATTGCCGACATGACGCTTTGGATGCATTCTCCCAAGTTGACCGCTGCCAGAGGAGGAGCAGGCCATGCAAACCAATACTCTGCACCACAACGGGATGTTATAGCGCCCCGGTCTTAACAATTTTGCTGATTCGAATCACCCTCGTTTTTCGCAGAGTCCCCAAATGGCTCGGACACGCCCAGAATCAAGAACAAGAAAGTAAGAGGAGAGGAGATATGATATGTATAGAACAACGAAAGGAGGCAAAGTCGTAGGATGGGAGAATGGAATGGAAAACCTGAGAAGCGAGAAGCGAACTAGTGAGACATTTCGATTTCAATAAACCACGCAAGGGGGTAATGGACGGGATGTAGTGGACAGAAGGAAAGATACACAACGAAACTGCCAGTCTTTAGCGTATATCACTCTCTCTCTACGAGCCAAATCTGAAACCACCGGGTGGAGGAGCCCCAGCGTTCGGGTCGAACTAAACAAGGAGAAGGGGTCAGAAACCTCGGAACAACTGAGAGGGGATAATGAGTGAACTCACAGCAAAGGCACCGGTGGCATCGACGTTGGCTGGAGCTGCTCCAGCGTCAACTTCCTCGTCGTCTGGGAAGTACTTGTCCATAATGTTATACGCCTTCTTGTAAATATCCCCGTTATCGTGGGACTGGAGGTTGTGAATCGTGATCATTCCTCCCGCCTCTTCCACGTAAATTGCAAATTGGTTCACAGCTCCCGGTCCCGCAGCAGTCTTATCCATATCACCGACCTTGAGGATGTTATCTAGTCCGTCCAGAGCGACTTGGATGATCTTGTTGTCCATCATGGTCAACAGGTCACACAGGGGTTTGATGCATCCCTGGGAAACGAGGTAACGGATCTGCGATGGCTCTTGCAATCCACCAGAGGTAGCGTTCGAGATCGCCCAGCAAGCCTCCTTCCTGGTCTTGAAATCAGCGTTGGAAAGGATATTAATCAGAGGCGGAATAATGTTGGCATCAACGACGGCTTGGATCTGAGGTGGCGATCCAGCGGTGACGTTCGAGATGGTCCAGCATGCCTCCTTCCTGATACCCTCCTTGGGAGAAGAGAGGAGAGAAAGGAGGGCTGGTAGGGCTCCTGACGCGATTACTACCTGGGTTTGGAGGTCGTCACCCGTGACAATGTTTCCGACCGAGCGCAAAGCCGGGGTCTGAACGGACGTGGATGGGTGCATGAGGAGATCCACCAGCCTTCGGCATACACCTGACTCAATGACCGCCTGGATCTTGTCGTTTGACCCATCAGAAAGGTAAGAGATCGCCCAGCAAGCATCGATCAGGATCTCGTCGTCCATGGAATAGATCAGCTTCGTCAAGACCGTCAAAGCAGGGGAAATCTAGAGATACGGAGGTTGAGTCAAAATTACGTCATACTGTGAGAGCACAGGCGCGGGAACGAAAGGAGATACGTACCAATTCCCAATCCGGCTGAGGGCTCTTGCCACGGCAGAAGTTGGAAAGTGTCCAGGTCGCGTTCCTCTGCATGCTGAGCTTGTGGTTTTCGCTCAAAAGCGCCAATAGAGGCCTCAAGGCGCCTTGCTGAAGAACGTAATCTCGGCAAACGGGACTGTCACCGGCGATATTGCCCAAAGCCCAAACAGCCTGTTCACGGACATCGAGAACGGGGGAAGAGAGTAACCTGATAAACTCTGGGACGGCGTTGGCATTGATAACCACTTGAGTGTGGTGAGCGGTTCCGGAAGCGATGTTTGTCAGGGCCCACGCGGCTTCAAACTAAAGATAACGAAGGGAAAGAAGTGCGTGATCAGAGGTTGTGAATAGCCGAGACAGGCCGGCGTTTGATTGCCTAGACCCACTGCGGCTCAACGCTCACCTGCAGCATGGCATGGTCTCCCTGCAAGAACTGGACGAAGCGTGGCACGACGCCGCACTCGATGACTTGTTCGATCGGCGGGTTCTTCTCTTTGGAGAGCAACTTCCTGAATTTTGTCGTAGCATCCAACTGGCGCGCCGGGTCATCAGAGAAGACACCCTGAACCATCTCCTCAGACAACTAGCAAAAGAAAAAGGAGAGGTCAGCGCTCGGATCTCGCTGTACTGCGGCCAAGGCAGGAAGGAGGGGAACATACGTGAGAGACGACGGCATCCCCACCACCGCCAGCACCGTACTCGTCATCGGAATCAGCACCGCCAGCAGGGAGCAAGTTCCGTCTCTTTGAGATGTTCTCCTCTCGTTTTTGCTTCCTGATCTCTACCTGCTGATCTTCACGTCGACGCCTCAGCTCGTCGGCCTTTAATCCCTTATTTTTGTAAGCTGTTGTGTCGTGGCAGCGCGTTAGCAGAGCAACAGAGGGAGGTTATGGGACGGACCTTCTTTGCGATTTGCCTGCATGGCGTATAGTGGATGAGGATGGAGGTTAGGGAACGAGGGATTTTATATCAGAACAAAACGCGATTGCATTCCTTGGGTGGCACGCCCCCGTGACCGTAACGCGTAACGCTGTCACTCTCTGGTCGTTGATGGAAAACACGCCATTGTTGGAAAACCACTACGATTATTCTACAGGTATCATCTTATCGTCTCGCTATCCGTTACACGTCACCTCCTACGAGTCATCATCAAAGGGATACTGCAAAGGCAAAGGTCAACCGGCCATTCGAAAAGGTAGAGCTTGGCAGCGGGACTTACCTCAAACGGTGCTGGCGGAGAAGCTTCTGGCGAATCCTCATCCAACGCGATATGGGGACGAGCAGCCGGTGTCTGAGCTGGTTGCACGGGCTGCGTTGTTGTGGGCTCTGGGGCAATCACAGATGGTTCCAGAGGAGCGATTAAATCTACCAGCTCGTCTGGTTGTTCATCCAACAGAACCAAAATTCCGCCGACCCCCGTGTACGTCTCCAAGGGTCCGGTGGAGGATTTCTTGGGCCGCGATACCGAGCTCGTCGATACCGGCCGCACGGGTTGGTACCGTGAGTCCGATGGGAAAGAAATGTACGTGAGCTGTTGGGGGGTTACTCGTGAGAAGTTCTGTAGCCTCTCGGAGGAGGCTTCCTTCTTCCGTGACGGTGGCTTGCTCGTGTCTACTAGATTGGATATCGAGCCGGAGATCGGGGAGACATCCCCGTGCTTAGTAGGCTCATCGGTCTTCATCTCCACATCACCATCCTTCTTCTCGTCCTGGGGGCGGTAGATTTGGATGAGTGAAAACCTCCAACGGGTGGCATTGTACGTACCGCATCCATAAGCTCGCCCTCAGCGGCGGCCTTTTTCTTTTCGCGAGCTTTCACTTTAGCCGTCGTCGATAGGACAGCGGTAGCTACCCTCGTGATCGTCTCCTTCTTGGCAGGCTTGGTTGAGCTCGGGTAGGCGAACAATGACGGTTTGGCGTTAGAGACAAACTCGAATTTAGGAGTCTGACCGAATTATCAGCGTCACAAACTTCGGCTACCATCGGGACCACACACACCTGGATTTCGCCATTGACCCCAATAATCGCCGTGGGGTTGAAGGCCAAACACGCGCAATGTGCGAGAGGATACCAATACCAGAACTGGCAGAAAAGCACCATGCCAACGATAGCACTAGTGTTCTTGCTTCCCGCACTGCTCTGCAAACTGATCGTCACATTCCTTCCTCCCGCATCGATCAAACCCTGGCCAAGGGCAGCACCGAACCTCGCCATCGGATCTTCGTGCTTGTCCGAGACGATCTTAGTATACAAAGATCGGATGGAGGCCATCGAAGGTGAAGCAGCTTCGGATTGTTGGACAAGGATCATGCCGAGTGCGATGAATGCTCCTTGGCGGACAAAGTCGACACTGTCCTTTGTCATCGGTTCCAGGATCTCCACGGCGTCTTGGAGGCCGGTACCTGCGCAAGCGATGCCAAGGGCGAGGGTCGCGCCACACCGGACATGGGGGTTATAACTCTCACTGAGCAACTGGACGATCCGCGGGACCTGACCAGGATTTTTGAAGAGAAGGAAGGCGAGGGAAGTGACAGCGGCGCGTCGGACATCATCTGAGGTGTCCGACACAGCGATGTGTAGCAGTTGCCTCATGGCGTTGTTGTTTGACGTCCCTGCGTAGGCTAGAGCGAGAGTGTAAACGCCGCCGTATCGGAGTAATGGATCCTAGTAGAACGGTCAGAAACCGGGTAAATCACCCTGTTCTCTTCATACCTTCTCTCCGAGAAGAAGCGCGGCCATGTCATTGGCTTGCTCCTGTTTTCCGTAATAGATGAAAGCGATTCCAACAGCCAGCCCTCGGATGATCTTCTCATGCTGTGTCTCCCTCGCGTAGGTTAACATCTCCTCCGCGCACCCAGCGTCCGCACTCCCGAGCATAATCAACCCCATCGAGAACCCCGCCGCTTCACCAGCGACAGCAGAGTCCGTGAAGAGTGTTTGCTTGAGGTCGTCGTATGCCTCGGCGTTCTTTCCACCCATAACGGCGACACCGAGACCCAGGGCGGCGCCATGTTGGACGACCTCGCTCTGGGCGGCGCGGAGAATTTGTCGTAGAGTTCCCTCAACTCCTTTGCCACTACCACATCCAGCGTTGATCAAACCGAGCGCATACAACGCACCACCCTCTGAGTATTCGGCACCAGGTACGACAGAATCCTGGCCGCCTTCTGAAGGAAGGTATGGACCAAGGATTAGCATCGCCTTCTCAAAGTATCCCTTGTTAATAACACCGAGGGCGGCGGTTGCAGAGAATTTCGACCAGTTCGAAGCTTGTCCGAGCCACTCGAGGTTGTCCCGCAAGAACTGGTCTGAGGTTGTACCTGAGTGCATGAAAGCATTTTGAAGGGTGAGGGCCGTGTGGAACATTGAAGAGCGAGACTCCAGTTTTTCCTACATACATACCAGCGTGAGAGTTGAACTAGCTAACAGCCACGGTACGACTATCACTGACCTTGGAAGCTTTGAGGACGAGTATATCGGTCTTGTTATTCCTCCTGAGGAATTCCGAGAACAAGCTGACGCTGGTCTTTCCCTCTAGTATGGTCTTGATTTGAATGAAGGTCTCCTTGCTCTCCTGCAACACGAGTCAGCATCGCCGCCAATATACGCACCGAGCCCGGTCGCACCTCGTCATCATCCTCGGGTAGTTCGTTTCTAATCGCCTCCAAGAAATCTTGTGATCCACCTTCAACCAAATCAAAAGCGAACTGGTATGCCAGCAACTTCTGTCCCGGGACCAGGGATACAAGGAGTGGCACAGTAGTCGCAGATGAGCTGAGGGCAATCAGAAGTCTCGTGAGAGCATGGATATGTGGGGAGCGGTTTTCAGGTGGTGGGAAGAGGGGATATAGGAATTGAAGGACGTGATCTCGGTACGAGAGGGAGAACTGGGTGTCAATCACAGCTTCCATGGCATAAGACAGCACGGAAACGTCTTCCGTCTGGTGATAAATCCGTTTGATGATGTCCAGCCGTCGAGATTCGAGGGAGATACCAATTGCCTTTCCGAAACCAAGCGAATAAGATTCCCGAAGACCTCGAGAACACACCCTGGGCACACGCACCTGTTTATATTCGCCGTCGGCAATGCAGCGGTTGAAGATCGTCTCAATAATCGCAGACAGACGTGGATCGATTTCCGGGGTCGTGTTCGGTTGAGCGTCCGTGCGGAGAAGGATATACCGATCGATGGCATTCGCTGTATTGTGTCGGAACGGAATGAGCTAGGGATCCAAGCGAAAGGGATAAAACACTGACAGACGATAGTCTCCACATACTCTTCTAACCCTTGCTTGTACGTCTCCTCCTCGAAAGCCTTTCCGGCACCAAGTGCGAAAGAGAGGGATTCATCATACTCCCCGAGGAAGTAATACACCTCGCTCGCCAACAGAGCAGCAAAATCCCGAGCCTCCTTGGGCAATTCCGCGCTCTCATAAAGCGATTCTCTGTCCAACAGGCATGAGCAACGAGAGACCATTGCGATCGGAAAGTGCAATTTGAGTTTTGGGTACTCACACGAGAGCTATATGCTCTGAGATCTCGGCCCAAAATTGAGGGACGAGTGGGATGAGAGATTTGAGAGCATGCTGTTTGAGCAGAGGTTCGGGATCTGCCAGGAGGGCGAGTACGCCAGCCGCAGAGGAATGGGGACGGGTGACCATTGTCGAAGTTGTGTGGTCTGTAGATTACGCGTACGCGTTCACCTCACCTCCGCCAGAAGTCTGGCGCTCGGCTTCTTCCGAAACTCCGCCCAAGGTCTTCTCTGTCCCGTCTTTCCGTCCCAATTTCCTACGAACCCCTCCCAACAAATGTCTCTCCTTGCTGTCTCTCGTCGCGCTGCCTTACGTGCGGCTCCCCGCTCAACCCGCTCTGTCGTCGTCGACGCTGCTCCCAAAGAGTGGGCCGCAAAACGCGAGGCCGTCATACACCACGCCAAAGGTGCGTGATGTCCTCCTGCATCTCCCGAAGTCGAGGGTTTATCCGATCTCCCTCCAGATACCACCGGCCTCTGGCGTAAGATCAGCTACTACGGCTGTCTTCCCGCAAGCAAGTGGACTTTTGCCCATGTCAAACACGAGGTTTGAGTTAACCTGGACAATACAGTCGCCGCTTGCTACTTCTGGGTGCAGAAGGTTGAGGCTGAACACGCTGAGCACCAGGAACACCTCAGGGCTGAGAACGACGGCCACCTCCCCTTCCCCCCCAGCTACGATTACCTGAACAATCGTGCCAAACCCTTCCCTTGGGGGGCAAACTCGCTCTTCTTCAACCCTCACGTACGTTCTCATTCTTCTGATCGTCCCCCCGCTGACCGACTGAATGCATTGCAGACCAACAAGGACATGAGTGCTGCCGCTGAGGAGTAGGATATCTAGAGGACATTTCCCCTTGCAGAATGACATTTAATTGTCCAACGTTCTTCGAAAACGGAGCGAATAATCATAAAAGGTAGGTACACTAAAAGCCGAAGGGATAGGGTATCGAGGGCAAGGAGCGGGAGTCGAATTATGCGAGTGTAATCACAGCACCTAGGGCAACACCTCCGAGAGCGAGTCCAATGTCCAACAAGGTAAACGAGTTACGGGGGAGGGCACCACTATTGTTACTATTGGTGCCAGTTCTGTGAAAGAATTCGTCAACCACGGGGCGCACACGACCTGAGGGAATGGATCTTACTTTGATGGCAAGGCGCCAGTGAGGATGGTGACTTTTTCGCCAGCAAAGGATGTGACAACGCCAGGGAGACTCCCAGCCAGGGTGACCGCCTTGCCACCCTCCGAGGTGAGAACGGTGTAGACGCTACCACCGACAGCTGTGGAACGTTCAGCCTTCTCACCTCGACCCTGTGATTCCGAACTCACACGTCAGGGTGCCATAAACGCCATCACCCAAACTTCCCAAGAAAGAGGTGGCTCCATTCCATTCACTGTTGGCCACATTTGTGAGGGAGTTATAAGCCGAACTCGCATCCCCGACGACTGAGCTGACGAAACTGTTGACTGCGTAAAGAAGGAATTTGAGTTCTCCGGGTCCTCTGGTGGGAAAGATGATCACGACCCACTCTGACGCTTCTCGTCCGGGACTGGTTCAGCAGAAACGATGGTGGCGATGGCGAGCAAAGCCAAAGCGGATGAGAAAATTTGCCTGAAGTTGAAGAGCATTAGGGCGAGAATTGGCTGGTGGAGGGGGTCGTTAGGGAGAACAGAAGCGGGTTGTGACCTGCTCCAGCGGATGGAGAGCAATTTATACTCCGAGTCTGTCTCCGGTGGCTGTGTCACCGCGATCGGGGTGTGAGCTATTTGCAACCTGGAGCGGCTTTCATTTTGGAGTACTCACTGCGTCCGCAGCAGTTGATTATCGGTGTCTTGAAACACCCAACACAGCAGTGCAGGCTGCAGGGGTGCTGCCAGGCGAGACGCAGCGTGCCAGTGGGATGGTGCGCTGGTATCCAAGGTCGCTTGCGAAGGTGCCAATCACCCTTCTCACTCCACTTCATCAGGCGTACCAAGAAGAAGCCGACGGGGGGAAGGTAATGCTCCACCTGTCCATGTAGTCAAGGTTCCAAATCTTACCATGGAAGACGAAGGGACAAAAACAAAGAAACTGCGGGTTGCGGTGACCTGTGTCTTTCGCAGGAGACCTCCCTGAACGCCCCCTACTATTTAGACACCGGATCCACGGCGGCCCGGATTTAAATTACTGAGAGCGAACTTCGCATCACGTGCGGCAATCCGGTCAACGATGACCATCGTGACACTGATAACCTAAGTTCTCCGTTCCACTCTTCTCCTGCAAATCCCGGAAACCTATGCCTCGAGCGATCATCTCCCCCTCTGTTCTCGCTTCGGACTTTGGCCAGCTCACTGCTGAATGCAAGCGGATGATCAAAAATGGCGCAGACTGGCTTCACATGGGTATGTCGCCGCCATATCCGCCACCACCCGAACGTGACCTTTGACCTTTTTTCGACGGTTGTAGATGTAATGGACGGGTGAATACCATCCGAAATACACCCTGAACGTGTTTGATCGCTGAAAGGGTGAATCTCCCAGTCATTTCGTCCCCAGCATTACTATGGGTACGTCCAGACGCTCTTCCCGATCGGTTCTGTCAACGAATCCACTAAACCCCCACACAGGCGCGCCTGTACTAGAATGTGTAGCTAAGGGGGTTCCGGGAATTTTCATGGATTGCCACATGATGGTTTCCAAACCCGAACAAGTGGGGTGCCCTCCCAATCCCCACCGATCCAAGTGCATTAACACCCCCACCCTCAGTGGGTAGACGCTATCGCGGATGCTGGGGGTAAACTCTACTGTTTCCACATAGAAGCAACGTGTAAGTCTGCTCACAGAACGACGGTCTCCCGGGATGTCCTTAGGTTGAACACCCGAATGACTAGCGGACGCTATTTCCCTCATCAAGACCATACACGGGAAGAACATGAAAGCGGGTGTGGCGATTTCGCCCGACACGCCTTCGACCGCCATCACCGACGAGATTGGAAGCCTGGCCGATATGCTTCTCGTGATGACCGTCTACCCAGGTTAGTTGGGTTCACTCGTAACGCCATATCCCGTGCCTGAAAGCAGATCCACTAGGCAAGGGTGGCCAGAAGTTCTTGGATAGATGTGTGCCAAAGGTATCTGAGCTGCGTGCGCGGTTCCCAGATAAAGATATCGAAGTTGACGGCGGTGTTGGACCGAAAACAATCGGTGTATGCGCTGACGCCGGTATGTTGTTGAGTAGGAAAACCCGTGCGGGCGAGACCTGACGCGCCCGTTATCTTACGCCAAGGGAGCAACGTCATTGTGGCTGGAACAGCCATCTTCGGGGCGGAGGATCCGGAGAATGCCATCACCACCCTCAAATCCACTGTTAATCAGGCTCAGGACAAGATCGCCTCCAGGGCGTGACGCATCCTGGTCAGACCTTTGTCAAGGGCAACTTTGGTCTGGGCTCAACTCTAGCCGTTATTCTTGTACAGTTGCTCGGTAATCCTATGTCGCTTAGAGGGGACACAACCTCCCCCAATCCAGTGATTTGTTCAAGCGTTTGTCTCTGAAGGAGACTGCCGTGTATAACCGAGGAATGGTGGGATACCCATGAGACACGATATACCGAAGTGGAAGTGTGAGGGGGGTGCACAGAGGGCATAAGAGTGCGCCGGCGAATTGGTAGATGAGAAAGTCGAAGAGGGTAATGTCCGAAATTTACAAAGTCCATGGACAGATGCAGCAAGAGAAGAAAAGAATAACGTGAGTCTCGAAATCCTTTTTAGGTCGCGCGAGTAAGTCCAGTTCTGCAACGGAGTACCGGGATTATCAACCCATACCAAGGACAAGGGAGATATCGATGCACTCACCCTTTACAGTAGTTATTAGCGCTCCTGGGTATACACGAGAGGTACCGACACCACGTGCACGCGGCGTATGGATCCGAAGTGTAAAAGTTCCTGATCAAGACAACATACAACACGATCGCCAACGGAATGGCGGCCAGTCGGAAACCCCACGAAATGAGGGCGTGTCGCCTGCTTGGTGAGATGATTGGGTAAAAGACCATCCCGACCAGGAGGCCCATCAGGAAACCACCCAAGTGGGCGAAGTTGTCGATATCTGATACGGAGTTCAAGCAGGCTGTGTGGGATCGTCGTAGGTAAGCTTACATGGGATGAACCCGATGGCGATACCAATGAGCAAGTTGATGGTCTGGAAGATCAACTAACGTACCCTCAGCCAAACCTATCGAGTCAAATCATAGAAAGACACTCACCCGTCTGACAGGCTGGTAGACGTATCGCCAATGAGCGAACAGGTCAACCCATTCTACCTGTTAGTAATGGGCCGTCAGAGGGGGGTTTCGTTTTGGCCGGGTGGGTCACTGACAGCGAACATTCCGAAAATTGCACCGGAGGCACCAACGGATGGTATGCCCGGAAGGGCAAAGTTCCCACCGAGGACGTTGCTTCGCGTCCCTTCATTAGTTTCGTTGATGATTTGAATCCGAGGCGGGCTGACATACCCGAAAATACCAGCGGCAATGTAGGTGATAAGGAATCCCGCGGACCCCATTTCCCTTTCGATCTGGAGACAGAAAAATAAGATGACAAAAAACGGCCACTGAAAAACCGAAACGCACCTGTCCAGCAGCCACGATCTGTGCCAGCATATTAAAAAGAAAGTGGATTATGCCAGCGTGTAAGAAAATCGGGGTGACGAATCTAAGTGGAAAGGTGATCAGGATCCAGACCCAACCCTGGCGTGCTGAGCTCAAGTACCTAAAAGCTTGATCTGGGTCCTTCCCATGAAATCCGCCAAAGGCGCAGATCTGCTCAATGGAGCAGGTTATCGTCGCTGGGTTGGCCGTGTTATTCGCGCCTGGGAGAAATTTCGAAGTCAGTCACCCCAGGGCGAAGATGGTCATCTGGGGGAAGCGCACATGGGAGATTGGTATCCAACGGAATGTCTTTTATCAGTTTCATGCAGGGAGGGAACCGAGCGCCGAGGTTAATCAGGGCACTGGATGAAGGTCCCAGCATAGGATTTACGACAGGCTACATAATGAGGACGATCAGCAACCGCCCCCGAACCGAACAAACGAAGGTTAAAATCTCGTACCTTGAACGAGAAAGGGTTACCCTGCTCCTTCCCGTTGTACGCCAGCTCGTAGATCATGACGCCCAGCATAGCCGTGCTCAGCGCATAGACTGCCCGCGTATTTAGGTCAACAACTTGCCAAGCCCTGGTGAAGCATTTTGTTACTCACCAACCCACGGACGCCTCTGGCGACCGACCCCGTTCTGTTTGTTCTGTATTCGCTGCTGCAGGGATGTCTTAGAGCCCCCCATCCACTGAGCAAACTTTCCCTTCCCGCCACGCTGCATCAGAGGTATCGTCGGCCCACCGATTGGATTGGGTTCCGCGTACTCTAAAAATACCCAAGGGTAAGCACGAGGGTGGGCGGATCTGACATAGGCAGGAACACGCACCGAGATCCTTGTAACCGCTCGTCCTCCGTTCACGAACTCCAGGTACCAGGGCTTCCTCTGAATCTTGATTCACCGCGTTGTAGTTCTTCCCGTACGGATTGCTCCCTTCCTCAGACGTGTCTCGATGTGTCTCCCCGTACCCAGGTGCGTCAGAGAACGCCGAAGAGTTCCGTATGTGGGATGGAGATGGAGGGATACTGAGTCTATCGTTGTCGAAGGGAGAAATGACCCGTCCAGGAGTTCCCTCATCATCGCTTGCATGGTAACGATCAAGATTGCCGCTAGCGGCGATGGTGGCGTTCGTGGGCGGCGAGTGTGGTCTTGAACCGTAGTCGTCTCGATAGTATTCTTGTGCGGCCATGGTTCGAGTGTGGAGGGGGGAGGGAGGAGAGGTGGGACGCACTTAATGTGTGCCAGCCACTGATTCCGATTATAAACTGATTCCGGTACGCCCGAGCCGCTCACCCCGGGCAGCACCGCCGAGAACAGCCCAACTGCCAAGCTCTGTTCGCGGGAGATTGCCTCACCCACCGCAGCTGCGGCTGTGGCCAGCATCAAGGTTCAGCATGATCTGAGAATCAAAGGGGGCGTTTCCTCGATAGCAAAGTTTCGGCTAAGAGCAAGTCACAACAAAGCAAGAAATGGGGGAGAAAAATATTTTAAAAAAGTGCACCCGACTCTCATGCCATCTCAGAATTGCACGGACTGTCCCATCACCCCGAACTCATCCTCCTCTCCTTCTGTGAGCATGCTCGAGCGACCACGCCTCGAAGATTTCCTTCGCGTTAACGGTGTGATACTCTCGAGCAGAGCCGGGGTGTTCGGATTCAAAGTATGATCTTCGCCTGGGTCCGGACTGTCGTGCATCTTCTCCATTTCGTCATCGGGTTCGATCTCAACGGGTCTCGTCCATCGTGACGTATATGCCACACCATCGACCCAAGCGAGCATCCCGATCCCAACGTCCCGCACCTTCTTCCCATCCAGGGTCCAGTCCAAGGGCCCACGACTTCCGACGCTCGCTGGGGTGGCTGCTCCAGATCCGGAGCTCTTGCCGTCAGGCTTGAACTCTGCGCCGGCCTTGGGTAACTTCCCCGGCAACGCGGCAAGCATCCTCGGGTCGGATGGGAAGAACAACGGCAACATGTGTCTCGAATCGAGGAACTCCCCGAGAGCCTCAGGCGGTTTAGCCGGCTCCCAGGAAGATTTGCCCTGCAGACGATCGAAGAGCATGTCTACACTCTTTTGGGCGGCAAGAGCATCTGATATGCTCTCCGATGAAGGCAGGCAGGGTGGATTATCGTCCTCAGAGGACATTAGACTTTCGCAGTCCCTCTCCACCATCTGTGAGAGTGTAAACGACAAGCGAAGCGCGAGGAAGACACCCTAACCTCTTTGCGCAACGCCTCCACACCAAGCTTGACCCTGTGCCTCTCCCAATCCTTCTGCAACTGAGCGAGGTATTGCGTGCACTCCTCTGTCATCCTACCTTCGTTTACTTCGTATCTGTACTCTCGAACGGCACGGCGCATCTGACTCTTATCATGAGTGCCCTGACAACCACTGATAAAACCGGATTTACTTGGAGGGGGTTCAGGCTTCTCATCGTCTGTACCGTCGCGATCAGGTTTGAGAAGTCGTCGATAGATGAAAGACACTGGTGTGATGTTTAGACGGAACCACAAGTCGACGACGTGAGTTACCCACCTGCAGCCAATTTAACAGATCCCTGACTGGTGCAAAGTGTGACTGCACACCCCTCGGCAGTCCCATCTCCCCGACCCATTCCTCAAGAACGCTGACATTCATGCTGATTTGGACAGCTCGTGATCTATACGAGGTAGGTCAACGTCAGCGGACGGGATGGATCAGTGTCCCCATACCTGCACAAGTATTTCTTGCGAGTTAAAATACGATTGAACGTTTCGCCTGGAGAGAACAACCGTTAGTGCTAACGCGACTTGGAGCCGTGGATGGAACCCACAGGCTGTCCAATACATCACCTGAGACCAGAATTGGGTGACGAGGGCAGGGTTGATGCCGGAGAGGGTCAGGAGAGTGTGAATTGCCGTCAAGTGCGATACAATATCCCTTGGTGTCAGGGATGGGGGGGAATCAGGGAACAATGACTGCAACGGAGTCACCGTCGACCCATTCCGCCCTCTCGAGAATGTAGCTCGGATCGACTGCTGGAAGCTTTTCGATGGCGTCGCTGCAGCTGATGACGGAGGGGAAGTCGATTCGGACGGGGGTGACAGTGGATTGGGCTTCGTAGGTGTCGCGGGCGGCTTCTTCTTCGTCACGAACGGCCGAAATATTGACCATTCGGATTCGAACTGCACGGAATCGAATTCCGAGAGAAGTGGGGTATGCTCCAGAAGCGCTGCGTCCAGGAGATCATCGATCTTTCTCTCCGCCATACGGATGATGAAGACTATTGAATTGAGTTGGCAATGAGTAGAAGGCGTTTCCGTCGCGGGACAGACAATATACCAAAGACTGAGTTGATCACTTCTTCAATCATCTCAAAAGATCCAAGTGCTTCACAAGCCTGGTTTATCGACTTGTCACATTTCATAAGGTGTAACCAAAGGGTCGCATTATACAACTGTGAAGGGTGCGTCTTGTCAACTGGGAGAATCAAGGGAGAACCTCAGACGACGTACCCAGAAAACTAGGCACGGTAAGTCATCTGGCCTATTCTTGGGTTACCTTAAAAATTAACAACTGAGCCAGGAGCTTCGGGAAACCTACGCACAAAAAAGGTATCTTCTATTGTGTCTGTCGCTTCAATTATCAGATCTTCCAACCAAACCTGGTCGCAGTATAAGCATGCGAATCTGGCCAAGAGATACAGTGCATTCGCAGGTTCTGAGTTTCGAGCGGTGATAGGGAAGTTTGTTATAAGAGATTGGAATATCTCTGGTAACCATGGCGGGGAAAATGCCAGCATCGACCCCAGGTCCTGTGGGGGAGTCTATAATCAAGGATCAGATTGAGAACACCCTTTTCCAATCTGGCTCGAAGCTTACGTAGACTGCCTCATCGATTTCACCTTCGTCAGCGTCATCCGAGTCGACGCCCGATTCATTCTCCCCCCACCAAGCGGGGTCAAGTGACAGCGTCTGGTTGACACCTTCCCGCACAGCGTTCCGTTTCTTCAAACGCGTGGTACGTTCTTCGAGGGTCTTTCGCCGCTCCTCCATCCTCCCACCCGTCCAGCCTTCGGTCCTCATAGCTTCTTCCAGCAAAAGAGCTATTGTTTCCCTCCCAGGGATGAGCGAGTGTCCGGTGACGAGATCCAGGGAGTTCAGATTTCGGCGCGTTCGAACGAATGGTGAACACCCAGATTTGAGAAAATGGGAGACGAGGGTCGGAGGGGAGAGCACAGCGGCATAATGTAGGGGCGTCCATCCGGCTGATCGAGCGATGTCAGCACGCGAGCGAATATGTAGTCCTGCTGATATGAAAAGCACGAAATGAGAACAAGAACACACCCTTATCTGGAGTCTCAACATCCGCTCCTTCTGATAACAGCAACCTCACGCATTCTTCGCGTTCGATGTCCCTATCCGAATCCGATCCAAAACCGATGATTGTGGTGCTAATGAGACCGATGTCTTCTTCGTCTCGGATGGAGAGGTCGACGTATGGTTGAGCATGGGGGTCCCGTAGGAGATAAGTCAGAAGCGAAAACTCCCCAAACACACAGGCACGGGTCAGACAATGTGTGACGAGCTGCGCTTTCTGTGCTGGCTCGAGACCGAAATTTGGCGAAAGGAACGGCGCAACGGTCGCGGGTGTGGGGTATAAGGGGGCCAAGTCTGGCTCCAGTTCGAAGCTCGTAGAGGCCATCGCAGTTGGGCGTGGCGGGATATCACGACGCGAGGGGGTGGCGGTCTCCACGTCGGGATCGGCCCCCTATTCGCAGATCGAGTCGGAAGCGCCCCTTGCCGAACACAGAAGGGCGCGGGTCTGGTCACGTCGACGGCACTGTAAAAGGCGGTATCAAGGCGGGTCGTCACTGAAGGTGGGTGGGAGATAACTCTGCGACACCCTCGGCGACAAGGATCAGGGTCCGAAGGTGTGCGCTTATTTGAAACTTTGTCGATCACCCGGCTTCCGTTCGACAATGCCACCCACAAAACGTCAAAAACTCGAGAAAAATTCTGACGTTGACAGCGAGGAGGTCGCCAACCAACCTTCTGACGTCAGCGAGGACGGTCTGGAGGAAGAGTACTCAGATGGTGATCAGTTACCTTCGGAGGATGACTCCCCGGATACTGAGGACGAGATCGCTGCTGCCAGAGCGAGCAAGTCGAAGAAAACTTTGAAGCGCAAACGGCGTGCCACAGATCCCTCGAACTTCGGTGCTACTCTTAATGCCCTGCTGAGCACGAATGCTCCGTCTTCTCTTCCGCTGTCGCTTAAACCCTCTGCTGCTCGGAAACGGAACGAGGAAAAACAGGAACTCAAAGCGCAGAAGGCACAGCGAATAGAGAAGAAGGAAAAGGAGGATAAGGGCCACACATCCGACGTAATAGGTGGTTGGGGTGGCGAGAGTGAAAGGGCGTTGAGGAAGGTTGCGCAGCGGGGAGGTATGTCTAGAGGTCTCGGTTTGTTGGAATCCCCCATTGACGACCTTGATCAGTGGTGAAACTCTTCAATGTGATTCAGCAATCACAGTCGGCCGTCACAACAGCCGCAGAGGAATCGAAGAAGTCGAGAGGGTCTGGCAAACCTTCCCTGCCCGCTCCAAGCTTCGAGAAGGGCAACTCAAAGAAAAAGGGTAAACAAAAGGATAACCTCCTGGGCCGAGGTAAAGAGGGTTAGTATCTCGCCTCATCTCTAACCCCATTCGTCAGTCCTGACATCAAACCCGCAGTGGCACTGGATAAAGAGGATTTCATGGACGTGATAAGATCTGGCGTCAACGTCCGCGTGTAGTCGGTGAGACTTTTAGTCCGTACGGAGTGTTGTCAGATCCGTATTCATTTACCAGACTACAGGCGGTGTTTATCCCCGTTGTGAACTAGTCTTGTCGGTGCAAAGCGCGGTTGAAATTGTTAATCGCCGCCATGTACCCATGTAGCATGGATACTGGACACTGAATGTGGCCCAACCCTCCAACGCCATGAGGGGGTTGTAATATAGTTTTAGTATCATGTGCTGCGTTGCTTACACGAAGGAAATGTATCCATACTCGGCCCAGCGACTGCATTCGTGTCCCACTCAAGTGCTCCCTCGACGAATTGTACGAGGGGGTCGGGGTGCTGCCCTAAAGCAATCGCATCCACGTGATACCAGTCCCTCTAGGCGACCTATAGCTTCCGGCTTCTCGAAAACTTTGCGAGCCCATGGTCAGTGCAGGACCAGCATGGCACCCCCACCCCGTCGCTCATGAGGATCCTCATAACAGCCACAGAAGGTCCCCATCCGGAAGGAAGAGTGGGAACGCCGCCTACACGAGGTTCACGTCACGAAGAAGTGAGCATCTCCTCCCTACCGTTGGCAGCGGATGAGAAACTATCATTGGGAATCTCTCTGAACTCCCTGATGAGTCAAAAAATTTGCATGTATTATCTGATGCTTCGCCTGGCCAATCCTCACCGTTTTGTCGTGTTCGGAGAGCTGACATGGACCCCACATTAGTGACCTCAACCGGTTAATAATGGATTACCTCGTCATTGAGGGTTACAAGGTCTCCGCAGAAGAATTCAGCCAGGAAGCTGGCCTTTCTCCGCCCGTTGATTTTGAAAGTATCGAAGGGAGAATGAACATCCGGGAAGCCCTTCAGCGCGGTGACGTTGAAGATGCGATCACCCGGGTAAACGACCTGAACCCAGAGGTACGTCCTCCCTTTCGGTTGCCCCCCGCCCACAAGGGCGAAATGATTATACCCTTTCATGCACCACGCTCAGTCCCTTTGGGGTCGGTGATGAGACCAAACACCAAAACTTCAGTCTTCAATATGATCCCCATTTTTTTGGATTTCATTTCCGCTGAGTCTTCCTCTTACTCATCGGTTCCCTTACGTAGATTTTGGATACGAACCCGGCCCTGTACTTTCGGCTTCAGCAACAAAAGCTGATCGAATACATCCGGCAAGGGAGGATCGCGGAGGCCTTACAATTCGCACAAGAAGAGTTGGCGCCCCGCGGCCAGGAGAATCCCGAGTTCCTATCCGAGTTAGAGAACACAATGGCGCTCCTGGCCTTTGAGTCGTCGGCCTCCGCGCCTGAATCGATTTCATCGCTTTTGTCACCAAATCAGCGGATGAAGACGGCGGGGGAGGTGAATGCGGCGATACTGGAGAGTTTTAGCCAAGGCAAGGAATCCAAATTGGTGGCACTTCTAAAGCTGCTGTGTTGGGGGGAATCGATGCTTGTGGGTTGATCTCGGCCCTACTGGGCCCTGCTTCCGCCGTGTGAACGGGGACTGACCATGTAATTGTTCTGCAGGAGGAACGAGCCGATTTTCCCAAGGTGTGTACGTGGTGATTGCATATGCCGTTTCCTCCTTCTGAGAGCCCCACCAGGTTGACTTTGGAGAGGGTTCGAGCCAGCGATGAATGTTCGGTGCACTGCTGCCCCTAGCCACTGTAACCATATTTTGTACGAATATTATACCTCCTGCTGTCAGATAATTCGGCAGCGGTGTCTCACCAACCACGTGTGGCCGATACGGTACGGTGCCTGGGTAGCGCCTAAATCTCGAGTGGTCGTGCGGTCCGAGTGTTGTGACCCTCCCCCGGCGACGACGACACCTGCCCGTCCAGATCCCTCACCTGCCCGTGACCTCGTCGTGCATCCAGCCTACGCGGTCGTTCCCGCCCTCGTCCACCGGGGGTTTATCATCTCGCCGGGTCATCAATCAGTTCCGGCCTCGCTTAGGGACTCTCCACTGCTGCTGATCCACTTGCGACTTTGACAACAGGTCGTCCCTTCCTCCTGGCTCTTTCCTCCTCGCAGTTCGACCTCCACGACATGTTGGACGATTCGAAGCCACTACCCGCCGGTCCTGGTCGCAAGCGTCCCACTCGCAGGGTCTATGTCATCGCAAACCCCAACGAAGAAACTGCAGGCGCATCCTCCACGTCGTTCCACCCTCCACCGCCCCTCCCGACCACTCCCTCTCAACATCAAGGCAAGCCGACAACCAGTCCGCCACAACCTAGCCCCATCAACACCGACAATCTTAAGCAGAAGTACCACCCACGTTATAATCCCTCAGATCGCACCCTTTCATCTCCATCAACTCCTACAAGTTCCCCCGCCCTCGAGTCCACCCCTCCACCGAGTACACCTGGTCAGAAGAGCATCCCTTCAATCGACCTCGCCCAGGGCAGCGACCGCGATAACTCTCAGAATCCGCTTATCTCGCGCACAGACAATTTCGTCAGGAAAATCACCGCTCCATTTAACCACGCCCGGCGGAAATCCAGTGGCAACAACGCGCCACCTACAACTGGAAGTGTACGCGTTGTTTGTTTTGCCTTTGCGCTGACCTCCTGACGTTTTGCGTGTCTAGTCTCCTGTCCATCACGATCGGACGTCCTCTCCCCAAACCCAGAAACCTCAGTCATGCCTAGGCGAGGCGCGGATTTTCGTGACCGCCGATTCGGGCATCTTCAAGGTGGTTGATATCACTGGAGCCAGGGATGCTGCATTCATTCGGGAGCGCATCTTCGCTGATGTACGTGTTCACCATTTGTGTTGTCAAGATGTTCGACGACTGACACCGGATCGATCGAAAGATGCAAATATCTGATGAAAGTCAAGCTCACTTCTCCATCTACCGCACAGAGGTGGGGTCATTCGCCATCGGGGATGCACTTACCGACGAACAACTGTTCGACCTCTGTCGAAATTACGGGGATGCCTACGCTTCGCTTAAGTTCATGGTCTCTCATACCTCCGCGGCTGTCCACGAGTCACCACTGGATCCTTCTTACTCCCAAAAGTTCTACACCATTCCGCCCCCTGTAGTCGTCCCACGCAGCAATGAGGTCTACTCTCCGGTGCGCTCACAGCACCGCTCTGGTTCTCCACAGAGGAGTTTATCTTCGGCCAGCGAAAGGATGCCTCAGGAGAGCGGGGGGGGCTACGATGCCTCGGTTTCCGATGACAACGCAGACGCCGCCGAGAGAGATCCTAATCGGGCCACGATAAAGCCCGGTTCTTACAAGACTACACAGAGGAACGTTCCGCCGTCTTTGCGTCCACAATCTCCCCCGAGCGTTGTTGAGAGGGGCCGCACCGAGACCGCCCCACTCCGGATTGAAAAGCACCACTTGCTGTCTCTCCCTCCGCAGCCGCTGTCACCCGGAAATTCAAGATTTCCATTCATGGAAGACAGCTACACGTTGTCTACACGCCGCAACCCACAGGCTACTTCCTCCGATGCGGCCCTAGAACGTGAACGAGCGCTGGAGGGTTCTGAGACCAGGATTGAACTCGTAGATCAACAGTGGAGAGCTCAACAGCAGGAGGCTGAGGAACGAGAGAAGCAACGGACCCAGACCGTAACCCAGGCTCAGAGGAGACCACAGCCCAAGAGTCGGGGGACCGGAGGAACCGAGCACTGGACCGTTGTCCCATCAGACATACCCCACAGTGATTACAAGAAGGAGCGACCCACCATGCACGACGGCCCTCGCTCACCTCCGTCTCGGCGTGGCCAGGGTAACGGTGAGTATTCGTCGCGGAATACGCCAAGCGAAGGGAGAAGTTCCAGGCGAACGAACGGCACACCTGTTCCCACTAACTGGGCGATGTCTTGGATTGCTTCTGGTGGAAAGACGGAACCAAAGGTATCACCGACATCACCATCCCTCACCTACCGCGGCAACCGGAGCATGGGGGACTTGCGCGCTGCCGCTGCCAAGAACCAACCACTGCAATCTGGTAAGCGCGGGCCTCCACCTCCGCTTCCCATGACGCGGCCAGCAACTTCTGGCACCACTCAAGAGTTTCCTGACCCTAACGGTGTGCACCCGGTGCCAAGATCATACGACTCCCGTGCTACCCTCGTTTCGCCTGTCTCCTCGACCACGCGGCCTCTACCTGTGGCCGGAAACCCGGCGACACCGAGTACCTCTCTTTCTCTTGCGAGTTCACTTGGGCTGATCTCCCCGTCTAATGACCCACACCCGAGACCCCGTTCCGCTATGGGTAACACTGGCACGTCTCCACAGACGTCTGCTCGGACTCAGCCACCAGGTAACCAGCAGGACTCAAACAACCAAACCCGCCCCCCTCCATCCACTTTCTCCCCACATACCTACCGGTACAACTACGAGACAGGGTTTAGCAGCGTCATTCCTAAGATCGTCCCCCCAACGCCGAATTCCGATGATCGTGCCATGGAGGCCGGGTACGAACGTGGCATTGGAAATGCTGTATTGCGCGAGCCGCCCAGCCCCGCGACGCCTTCTAGCCCCCGCTACAGTGCCTCATCGGAACCTTCTCCTGGGGGTATTGCCAGCCCCGTAGATGGGGGCTCTGTCGAGTCTACATTGAAGGGCAGACTGGGATACCCATGGGGTGACTTCGCTGGCAATTCTACCGCGATGCAGGCTCAGTCAGATTCTACTCTGATGCCAACAAGGAAGGAGAGACCCGACATTAAGCCCCTTCCTCAGCGACCAGCGCCCACCCCTATTCATCAAGCTCACCCGTATGCACTCCCGCCACCTTTACCGCTGCCACCGTATCCTGTCCCTTCATCCGATGCCCCCCCGACCGCAACCCCGCCCACGTCTTCCATGTCAGCTTCACACGCTCAGCTTCCCGTTCACAAGCCTATTCCCCAACCTCCTACCTCCGCTTCTCTTCCCATCCCCGGTCCGTTGAAGCCACCTCTATCCGACGATGACTCGGATAGCGGGAGCAACGCCGGTGGAACGCTGTGGGCGATCAGTGACAATACCGGAAGTACACTTGGAACGTGGCAGACAACCCCCCAATCAGATCGCAGGAAGAGTCTGCCGCGCTTAGTTGTGGATCCCGGGGTACCTCAACACCAGCAACAGAAACCATCTGGACCTGGGCCGTTACCTCAGGTCCCTCCGTTCATGCCGCCCGAGTACCCCCCCCCCTCTAGGAGACCGCCCAAGCCACCAACGAAACCACCGACATTCAGCGGACACCCGAACAACCGGATCAGCGTGTTCAACGAAGACTTCCGGCCGGCGGCTGAGGAGATGTACGACCGCCTCGGAGACTTTTTCCCCGAACATGATTTGGATGAGCCGGTGATCGAAGCCAGCTCCGGTGGAACATCACCCACGTCTGCAGAGGCCGTTCAACCGTTCCCCACTCCAGACAGGCGGAAGCATAAGAAGTCCATCCGTGTAGTTGCCAATGAACACAAACGGAAGTTGGATCGCACGTCGAGGATCACCTCAATGAACAATGCAAACATGCTGAGGAAGCGGAGCACGAAACTTTGGGGAAGCAAGGTGGAGGAAGTCACTGTCGACCAGGTCAAGAACGCGTCCTCAGCTCTCTCGACGCCGGCAGAGTCCCCTTCGGAACCAAAGCGTACGTTCAGGGAAAACAAATCTGGATTATCTCGACTGACAATTTAGTGAAAGCAATCTTCAAATGGGTTCGAGGAGAGCTCATCGGCAAGGGAACGTATGGCAAGGTGTACGTCGCGTTGAACGCCACCACTGGTGAAATGATTGCTGTCAAACAAGTCGAGATCCCGAGGACGGAGAACGATAGGAACGACAGCCGCCAGGTGACAGTAGTGGAGGCGTTGAAGCTGGAGAGCGAGACTTTGAAGGATCTGGATCATCAAAATGTCGTTCAATATCTCGGATTCGAGGAGACCCCGAGATACCTCAGCATGTTGGTCATTGCCCCGTATACCATCGGCATTCCGCTGACAGAACCCCATAGCTTCCTTGAATACGTTCCGGGTGGTTCGATTGCCAGTATCTTGAGAAAGCACGGTCGGTTCAACGAGAATGTGACCAAGTCGTTCACAGCCCAGATCCTTGACGGTCTGGACTACCTCCATTCCAAGGGAATTATTCATCGAGTACGTTGTTTCCCCATCTATTCCCGTTTGTCCATTGATACGATACACATCGCAGGATTTAAAAGCGGATAATATTCTCGTCGAGGAGCTCGGACTTTGTAAAATAACGGATTTCGGGATCTCGAAGCGGACGGACGACATCAACATGATCGGAGCCCACACTTCTATGCAGGGGTCCGTGTTTTGGATGGCACCGGAAGTCATCAACAGCCAGAAGAAAGGATACAACTCCAAGATCGATATTTGGAGTGTTGGCTGTGTCGTGTTCGAAATGTGGACTGGGGAGAGGCCGTGGAGCGGCCAAGAAGCTGTCGCTGTCCTCCTGCAGGTGCGTATTCGCCTTAACAAACCGCCTGGGCCGTCATCTCTGAATTCCCTTCCTCAGCTGTACCAAACAAAAGTCGGCCCTCCATTGCCAGAGGATGTTGATTTGTCCCCTCAGGCGGATGACCTTCGTAAGCGCTGTTTCGCTATGAACCCCGACGAACGGCCAACTGCTGGAGAACTGCGGCAACATCAATACCTCGTACTTCCGGCTGGTTGGGAATTTAATGGCTTCCAATGAAGCAATCAGCATGGACATTGTATCATCGTTCCAACGTTCTACTGGCCCTCGCCTCATTCTGTTACTCTTCACGACTCATCCCCCCTCGTCCGATGCACCACCTTTCCAGTTCTGTTTGCATAGCTCTTTCTCTTTGCTGCACGCATCTCAATCGCCCCTCCTTTTCACCTGACCCTGGTCCCTTCATTTCTTTCAATACCATCCATACGCACGATGTCCTCTGTCCTCTTCTTTCTTACGAGTTCCACGTCCTTTTCTGTCACGCATTTGTCAATTCTTGCCACGTACACATTCACACAGCCAAGTTCCTTGTTTAGTACACGTCTGCCCTTGCCTTGCACTTGTATGCCTTTGTAGTCGCTCTAATGGACCTACCTTGATGGTGCTTGCTCTACTCTACTTCCCGACTAAACCTTGAGTCCGCGTGAGTCTCGGAGAAGTGAATGTGGATTATACGGTTGCTACATTTGGTGGTAATAATGAAGACTAGGATAGGGTTGTGGCGGAGGTTTGCGGAGTCGGGTCTGGCAACCATTCTTGAGGGAAGTCGCGAATCGTGACCCGTTTCCCTGGGCGAATGCGGAGGTGTTCGCCATTCCTTGCTTTTCGGGCTTTTGAAGAGACGTGTCGGATGTCTGCTGGGATGTCCGATAGATTACCAGCAGAGTTCTGCTCAAGGAAGTGCGGATTAGAACCCTCTCAGGGGAATGGATAAGCACAGACATACGTTAGCTTCTTCGATGAGTCTATCGAGGGCGTCACTGGCCCACTTGAGGTTCATGGCTGGTCTTGGGAAATCTTCGCAAGAGATCTTGACGTAGCCATGCTCCCCTCCCGGTTCGTCGCTTCCAATGCCGGAGTCCCGTGGTGGAGTGGGCGTCCATCGAGTTCCGGCGATGAGTTTGAGACTGTGTCTCGCCGCATTGTCTTTGAGAGGGAGGCGCGCGACGGGGGTTACGATTACGCGTTTTACTGTCACCGGGTGCTCTTCGCCTCCGTAGGATATCGAGCGGACTACGACGGGGGTATCTGGTGTAGGCGGAACGAAAGGTTTCCTAAAAGCTGAACCCACGCTCCAAGTTTAGCCAGAGCTGCTGAGGGCCATTCAAATGTATGCGTTCCGTGGACTCACCGACAAGCTTTGGCATTTCATGTTCGATCAACCGCATGTGGTAGAGCAATTGGCGTTGCTGCCTGAGCATGATATGACCAGCCACGGTCGTGTCGTCTTCTGTTTCGGGAGGTTCGAATTCCATGAGGTTGAACGGGACCTGACGAGCCCTTGTGGTCTCCTTGTTCTCCCTACGCGCCATGGCTACGCCGGATGAATGGAACGAACGTCTCGCCGTGGAGGTTGCGGTGGCCAGGGAGGGCCGACATCGTAGAGCAGCGGAGGCCATGGCGCGTTAAATGCGTGCACACCTGTGAATTAGCGGGTGAGGTGGAAGAACCGGAACGTTACGCCGAGTCACGCACCGGACCCGCCGTTTCCGAAGCTTGATCGCCACCGATCGCTGCCGCACGCCACCACTCTCAACCCCACGACTGTTCCACGTCCAACCTCATCTCTCAAGATAACCATGGTCGTGAGTGCTGCGACCCTGACTAATAGCCCGGTCGAAGACCATGGGCCCGACCCCTCAGAGACTCTTGTTATCAATCAAAGCAGAACTCGAGAACGTTACCGATTTCCAACCCACAGAAGACTTTGAATACTTCTTCAAAGTTCGCATTCTCCCGCGAGACCCCGTCGTGCTCTACTCACACCTCACACTCCTATAGGTCAAATGCACACAATGTAACGACGTTCACCCAAAGACGATCGGTATCAACCGACAGGACGAATATGAGGTCGCGGGTGGCAGAGGTGGCATGGCCAACTTTGTGTGGAAATGTGGTACCTGTAAGCGCGAAGCGAGCGCCAGGTTTGAGCCAGCTTCCCCCACAAAGCCGTACGCTGCGGACAATGGGCAGTTTGCTCCGTTCGTGACTCTGGATTGTAGGAACCTGGAGTTCGTGGACTTCGATCCAAAGGTTCGTCGATCGCCGTGTAGATTATTTTCATAGGCTGACGTCTGTTCGAACTTTCCGGCTGTAGGGGACGTGGAAGTGCGTTGGTGCTGAGTCGGGGACCAAGTTCGAAGATGTTGACTTCAGTGAAGGTGATTGGACAGATTACGACGAGAAGGTTAGCCGTTCACCATCCACTCGCTCTTTTTGAGAAGCTGGTTGGCTGACGGCGTTTCTAGTCAGCGCAACCGGTTGGCATCTCTAACGTGGAGGGCAAGTGGGCCCGGGCATGAGCGAATTACATTACGAGCACAATCGGAGGCCAGCCTACACGACAGTACCCTACCATGTACAGTACAATTAGGAATGACATACTATATCGCATTGCAACACATGAGGGGCGAGTGGGTTGTAGGCAAGATGTTCAACGGCAGTCAACCCGCCCCACCCTTCCAAAATATCGCCTCTCGCTTCCACTTGTGGAGACCGTTGTCTTTGTTTGGATTGAGGACAGAGGTGGTTTTGTCACCGACCTTCTTTGTGACATCCTTGCAGGTCTGGGTCGCGGAGGCTTCTTTCTTTTTAGCCTTGTTCAAGTGCTTGATACCCCAGAGGGCGGCCTCAGCCTTGCCGTACTTGACCTTGCGCATATTGACGCCGCGTTGGCTCAAGATGTTGCAAAATTGGTGGAAATTCTGCAGTGGAGAGGCTCGGTGAGTTGGGTAGAAGGGTTTCCGATCCAACCAGCGACTAAGGTCGATAGATGTTCTATGTAGTTGGTCATCTCACAATTTTTGTCCTTGAGGAGTGAGGAGGGTCAGTGCCAACGCTCGAGGCTGCCACCTAACCACTCACCGAGGCGTATATCCAGGCGTTTCTCCTGACTGTCTTCTTTCGGAATTTGTCCATCATCGCCTTGAAGGTGATTCTTCTTGACCCCCCTCCGTCCCAAGTTGCCCGGCTCGGTACGAGAGGTATGGTGCGTGGCTGCCTCAGAACTGCCTGGTAATTCATCGGGCGCTGCGCTTATCAATGAAAGGGAGCCAGAGGAATCAAAACTTGTCCTCGGCCGCAGGTATGTTCGATCAGGATGTTCTTCGTGAACGATCCCTTGGCCATGGCCAACGTCCTTCCGGCGCCCCGCGGTGGTGCCAACCAGTTGGCCCGTTCGCTTCCAGCGGAGTTTCCCTTCAGCGTCAATATTGACCAGATCATTTAGTCCTGCTTAGAGGTGTGAGAACGTGCACCACCCCGACCTGGCAAGCCATAACCCACGTTGCTCTGAGGAGAGGTATCTATGACGGTTGCATCAAACCAGGTGAAACAACATAAGTGTCGGAATCGGCTCACATGATCCTCTACATGGGTGAAATCCAGCGGTAAAGTCGTTAACGTCGCGCGCGACGGAGATGATAAAGACTTTACCTCTTTCTCGAGCTGTTCGCGTGGACATTCGGGGCGATAGGTCCTTTCCGCCTCCGTGGTCGAGCCTGGATCGATGAGAGTCAGTGGTCCCAGCATGGAAGATAACATAAAGTGGCACCATTGAAAGAAATTCTCGAGTGTCTTCCGTCTGCCACCGACGGTGATAGTGCTGCCAGGAGGTGCGCGGATCAGTCGCACACTAAGCATCCCCGAGTTTCATCAGCGCGCGAACCTTAACAACAAGGTTTGCGTAAGTGTCGTACAGGCGGAAGGTTGCGGAAATGCACTCAACGATTCGAGCCATAGCGATGTTTCCTACCGGCCTTCAGCATTCCGCACAAACATTCGAGGGGAGTGGTAGATACCCGTCAATCAGTTCCAGCCAGTGTTGGCCCTCTAGTTCTTTTCTGATCGCACCTTCCTCGGCGGAAACGCCAGAGTGTTCAAATGGCCTGTTGCCGTCTCGAAGACGGCTGGCGAGCGAGGTGGCTCTCCTCCACCTAGACGGGGGATCGTTTTTGCCAGCGTCCGCATCATCCCTTCCGACCTGTAGTTTATTTTCGTGTTTCAGTTTGATAAGGAATAGAATTTCGCGGACGTCGTACCCGTAATCTGGCATGCAGCGAGACGAGCCACCGAGCGTCCGGACTGAGGAACTTGTCCCTTGTCTTCTGCCTCCACGCCCTCTGGATACACATCGCCGCCCTCTCCTGTACCTCTGTCTCCTGTGGGTGCGGTCCGTCGTCCACGGCGACCTGGCCACGTTTCAGGTGAGCCTCGGCTCTCCGTTCGGTTGTGGAGGATGGCATGGGGCTGATTGCGCTATTGCTTCCGACCACTTTGACGGCGATCTGATGACTTGGTGATCCCAAGTCCGCCCGCCGCTTGTCTCATTAGCGGTTAGGCAAACAAAGCCACCGTTCGTGTCAGAAACGGCCATACACCTTTCTCCCTTTGGCCGGCCAGCCCTGCCATTTTGAATGCCGCTGGCACAATCTGTTGTCCACTCCAGACCAAGCCGTGACTCCAGCCACTCCCACCCCCTTTAAAAATCTCCGTGAGTCGTTCTCGTTGTCATCCACCCAACCCCCACCAGCTCATCGCTCCTTCTTTCACGAAACAGCCCAGTGCTCCCCAAAACCAACACCCTCATTCACCCCAACGACATTCTAAACCCACAATGCGACTTGTCGAGTCTTCAGATGCCCGGTTGGCGCTGATCAACTCCCTCGCTCGCAGTCGCAATCAAAAATTGGCAAACGCCGCCGGTGCGTTGCGAAAGGCGCAACGGAAGAACAAAACCACCCGCAGGCAGTCGCCTCAGCTCGACCCAGATTCAGTCGACTATCGCCGCCCACCGGTTGGGTGGCGAGCTTTCATGAAGGACAATGTGTTTTGGACGGAGGAGGGGACCGTCAGATGTTCTGATAGCTGGCTGTCCCGCCGGCAAGTCCTCGGGATCCGTGACTCGTCGCCCACACCATCACTCACCGATGATCTGTCCGAGTGTTCGTCATGTTGCGACTCTGACTCGCTCTCAGACTTGAACCTGATGACGCCACCCCCACTGTTGCTGCCGGAGCCCGAACCCGTGCTAGTGAAGGAGGAGGAGGACAAGCTGTTCGATATGTACATTAACATGGACCTGTGTGCCTCTTAGCTTCTTGCGCCCACTTTTCTTCTCCCATGTCCCACCTATGTTTACTCCCCGCTCTGTCCGTATCGTACCGTTATCATATACATACCCGTCGTAGCTAGCTATCGAATATTTTTAGGTATTTTCGTAGAATAATGGAAACCACTGTTGTGATCTTCAGCCACCAGACGCAAACAGGGGCAAACAGCCGGGTCTGGGTCCGAGCTGTCGCCTCAACTGGACAACAACCGGCGACGAACCCAGTCGTTCCGTTTCCTCCTCCTCGCGTTCCCCGTCGTCATCTCTTCGCCCACGCTCCCTCTGAAAGATGTCCGACTATTCCAGCCGCACCGGCGACGCCCTCTCTCAAAATGGCTACGCTAACACCTCCAATCCCTCGCTCGTCCCCTCCCAAAACGCGGCCGCGTCTCCAGTGATTCGCAAGAAACTCATGGGTTTCGTCGGGTTCTCCAACCTTCCCAACCAGGTTCACAGGAAGAGTGTAAGAAAGGGCTTCCAATTCACCGCCATGGTCGTCGGTAAGTCCCCAGCATCACCCACTCGTCGTGTCAGAAACCGGGTCGTGACGTTGTTGCCTCTGACGCCTCAAGGTGAATCCGGTCTGGGGAAATCGACACTCGTTAACACCCTCTTCAACACGAAACTCTACCAGCCCAAGGAGCCCCTCCCACCCAGCGCTGAGAGGCCCAAGACCGTTGCCATCGAGAGCATCAGCGCAGGTTCGTTTTCTATGCGAGTAACGCGCCTCAGCGCGTGGTCACTGATCTCGACGTAACAGACATTGAGGAGAATGGTGTTCGCCTCCGTTTGACCGTTGTTGATACCCCGGGTTTCGGTGATTTCGTGAACAATGATGAGAGGTAAGCGGTTTGCTTCTCCCCTTCTCTTGCCTTCTGACACGTCCCTAGTTGGCGACCAATTGTTGAGGACATTGAGTCCCGATTTGACCAGTATTTGGACCACGAAAACAAGGTCAACCGTCAAAAAGTCGTTGACAACCGCGTCCACGCCTGCCTGTATTTTATTCAGCCGACGGGTCACTCGTAAGCTTCCGCAATATCACCTTGTTTCATGTATACTGATTTTTAATTTTCCGCCAAGTCTCCGGCCCATCGATATCGAGTTCATGTCTCGCCTGCACACACGCGTCAACCTCATTCCAGTAATCGCCAAGGCTGATACGATGACTGATGAGGAAATTGCCGACTTCAAGACCCGGGTCCGTTTGCCTCGCGTCAGTTTCACAGCAAGCACACTAATTTTTTAACAGGTCCTTGCCGATATCGCCCTGCACAAGATTCACATCTTCCAGGCCCCCACGTACGAGAACGAGGACGAGGAGTCGCTCGCCGAGGCTGAGGAGATCGCCGGAAAGATTCCCTTTGCTGTTGTTGGTTCAGACCAGATCGTGGCAACTCCTGACGGTCGCCAAGTTCGCGGTCGTGCCTATCCTTGGGGTGTTGTTGAGGTCGACAACGAGGACCACTGTGACTTCGTCAAGCTCCGCCAGATGCTCATCCGCACGTACATGGAGGAGCTTAGGGAGTACACCAACGACGTTCTCTACGAGAACTGGCGAACGGAGAAGCTCCTTGGCATGGGTGTTGTTCAGGACTCTACCGTTTTCAAGGAGGTCAACCCCGCCGTCAGGAACCACGAAGAGCGTGTCATGCACGAGGCCAAGCTCGCCAAGATGGAGGCAGAAATGAAGATGGTGTTCCAGCAAAAGGTCGCGGAGAAGGAGGCCAAGTTGAAGCAGTCGGAGGAGGAATTATATGCTCGTCACAAGGAGATGAAGGAGGCCCTTGACAAGCAGAGGGCTGACCTGGAAGAGAAGAGAAGGAGGATCGAGAGCGGCAGGCCATTGACCCCAGAAGGCAAATCAAGCGTAGGTCTATTCACTCTGTTTTTACGACCTGTGACTGATGAACTGCAGCAGACGGGAAGGAAGAAGGGTTTCCTCCGTACCTAATCCGCTCGCCCTGCGATGGACATTGTTGGTTGGGATTTTATGCTTCCTTAGCGACCGACCTGTTTATTTTCTCTCCCTCTCATCTCTCATTTAGTTTCATATATCGTACCTTTGTCCCTCTGTGACCCCAACCCTCCAAATCGCTCGTTTAGTCGGATTTCCCCTTTACTTCTCGCATTTTATTCGCTCTTCTCTATGGTCCTTTCCCTTTCTACTGGAGTGCCGTTGTCGCCGTCAACGTCAACGGCTCGCCCTCTGGCTCTAGCCTATCCCCGATGCCACTACTTTGATACCAGACTCACGTGGTGATAAACAAACTTTGACGCCTGATCACCAAAGCTATTCAAGATCTCTCACTCTCCTTGACGCGACGACGATATGGCCGACCTGCAAGCAGTCAAGGAGGCTCTCGCGGTCTTCAGCCGCGCTCCAGACAAGGAACAACTCGAGAGGGCCAATCGTTGGCTCCAGGACTTCCAGCATTCCGTAAATACGACTTTCTCCTTGTGTACCACCTGACGTCCAAAGGTCTGACAACATCCTCTTATCTGTCCGTTATGATTCCCGCCAGTCCAATGCCTGGTCGATATGTAACGATCTGCTCACAGCACCTGAATCGACACCCGCCGCAAAACTGTTCGCTGCTCAAACTTTCAGGACGAAGGTAAATGCAAAACGCCACTCCCAATCTCAGATCAAGCTCACTCTTGCACTTTGTCGCCTCCCCTCTCGGCCGATAGATCACGTACGATTTGAACCAAGTCGCCCCAGAGCACCTCCCTGCGTTGCGGACCACCCTCATAGGAGCGCTGGATTTGTACCATGCCGGACCCAGGACGATCATCGTACAGCTTTGTTTGGCGCTGTCGGGCTTGGCATTGCAGGTCCCATCGTGGGGGACTTGTGTTCAGGACATGATTGAAACTTTTGGACGGAATCCTGCGAGCGTACCGGCTCTTTTGCAGTTTTTGACCGTGCTCCCGGAAGAGGTCAATGGGAACTTCAGGATCCCAATTACGGTTAGTCTTTGGTGTCTCACCAACGATCAGGTTGCTTTGGTGGATTGTTGATTGACGCTTCTCTGGGCTGCTGTGAACATTTTCTCGGCGTATAGGACGACGATTACAAGGCGAGGGCTGCGAGTATCCTGACCGCAAACAGCAAAGCGGTTTTAGATGTGCTTACGATGTATATCACAGCCCAAGGTGCGTATGCATGGCTTGCGTGCGTATTCCACGTGCTGAACGGTTGATTCACAGGCGTTACCATGGTAGTGCAGGCGGAGATCTTCCGGTGCCTCAGCAGTTGGCTTACCGCTGGAGAAATCGATGCTTCCTCACTTGCCTCGACACCGCTCCTAGGATACGCCTTCGAGGCCCTCGCCTCCGACGATCTCTTTGACGTTGCGGTCGACGTCATCTGCGATATTATCCACGAGACACAAGAAGTGGATGACAACAAAGAGATTATCGGAGTGATCGTACCCCAGGTCATCATACTCGAACCCCTCCTTACCACGTGGGCAGAGGACTCCGACAAGATTCGCGGTCTTGCACGAATTTTTACTGAGGCGGGCGAGACGTACCGTGGCCTCATCCTCCACCACACCGAGACATTCTTTCCACTCGTCAAGGCGATTGGGCATTGCTCAGCCCATCCCGACCTCGATGTTGTCCCCATCACATTCCCATTTTGGATGCGGCTCGCGCAAAGCATCGGCAAGAAACCCTCCGTCTCGCCGTTGTTCCACGAGGCGTATCAATCCCTCATGAGCATCATCATCCGACACCTCCATTTCCCGACAACCGCTGTGAGCCAAACAAGTCAAGAAGCGGAGAACTTCCGACACTTCAGGCATGTCATGGGTGATACGCTCAAGGACTGTTGCGTGGTACTTGGGGCGGATAGCTGCTTGATGACTGCCTACGGGCTGGTAACGAGTGCGCTCTCCCGCGACCCATCCACGGTTTCTTGGCAAGAAGTTGAGGCACCGTTGTTCTCGATGCGTTCTATGGGAGCGGAGGTGGACTCTGACGACGAAACGGTTGTTCCAAAGATAATGGAACTGATCCCCAGCCTCCCAAATCACCCGCGCATCCAATATGCAACCCTGCTTTTGATTGCGAGGTACACTGAATGGACGAGCAAACACCCGGATTACCTCCCCACGCAGTTACAGTACGTATCCGCTGGGTTCGACAGTCCGGAGGAAGACGTCCAGATGGCTGCTGGGCAGGCGTTGAAGTACCTGTGCCAGGATTGTAAAATGGTCAGACTCTCAGACCTTTGACCCGGGCAACCTACTAATGACTCCTTTCACAGCATCTGGAGACGTTCCTTCCGCAACTGCACACTTTTGTTTCCTCCAAAGGACTCAAGTTGGCCCCGGAGGAGCGGGTGCAGGTGTACGAAGCGATTGCTCATGTGATCTCTGCTATGAGCATGGAGCAAGCTGCTACCTCATTGCGAACGTTCGCATTGGACATTTTAACGTCGATTCATTCGGCTTCGGTCCAGCCAACAGCGGTGTCCAAGGAACAGTTCAAGCAGCTATGCAGTACGTGGTCCCCGGGGTTCTCATCCAAGAGTGCGAACTCATGGTCGTTGAAGATTCACTGGAATGCCTGGAAACCATGCTTTCTGTGATCAAGACTTTCGGCGATGACCTCCCTGCGGTGTGTCAGACAACTTGCCAGGAAGCCTGGAGTTGCTTGGACCTCTTCATCAGCAAGTATGGTTCGGACTACGATGCTTCTGACCGCGTAACGAGACTCATCCGACACGGGTTGACATTTTTCGGGTCGGCCGCCCTCCCTGTCGCTTCTGCTGTGGTCTCAAGGATGACGTCTTCGTTCGAGACCACCGGGAACCCTGGGTATGTATGGATCATCGGGAAGATTGTCAGCGAGTTTGGGAACGAGGAAGACCCCACCCTGAGGGCTGCATTCAAGGAATCGTATGACCGAGTATCCGCGAAGGTACTCTCATCGCTGCAAGAAAAGTCCCCTGCCGCGATCCCGGACGGTAAGCGGAATTCGTTCGAAGAAAACCCAGTTCCACGTACTGACCTTATGGTTAGTTCTCGAGGACTACATGCACATGCTTATACATACCTTGGATTACGCACCGGACGTGTTTTTCGATTCCCCCGAGTCGTTCTCCATCGGGTTCAAGGCTGCGATGACAGGTCTTACGCTCATCCAGACAGACCTCGTCTTCGCCTCGTTGGATCTTATCCGGCTCGTCCTTACCCATGAATCCATCCTGCCTTCGCCTGCGGACAAACCGGTACCTCCCAAGTTCCCCATTTATGCGTCTCGAATCCAGCAAGTCATCGAAAAGGAGGGCTACGAGCTAATCGGTTACCTGCTGTCGGGACTCACGGGGGATTTCCCTGAAGATTCGTCATCGAATGTGATCACGATATTCAGGAACATAGCGGCCGTTTGGCCGCAACAACTGCTTTCGTGGTTGCCTTTGGTATTACAGCAATTGAACTCTACCACCGTTACGGACGAAGCGAAGGCGAGTTTCCTGACAGAAACAACAAAGTTTGTGCTTTCCTTCGTCGTGCGGTGAAAGCGCCAATAATTAATGCGTTCGTCTAGCACCGTCAATGGGAAACAATGGGATAAGGTCAAGTACGCCATCCTAGGGCTGCATCGACAATCCCTGAAGACTAGGGAACGTCGGCGAACTGCACTTGACCGTCAGTAAAGAAGCGAGCCAGTACATAGCGGGTAGACAACGCAACGGGGACATTGTGAGTACAGCCGGTAAGTATAATTAGCGCCCAATGTAGTAGACCAATCAGACAGAGAATCGGAACGACTCGCACGTGCATCTCAGACTTGGTCCCGCACCTCCACATACCTTCCCTGTCCTCCATCATGTTCCGTTTCTCAAACACGCTCGTGACTGGCGGTAAGCTCGCTTTGGGGTGGTGTTTGAGACTTTGGGTCTCAAATTTGGTTTGCGTTCAGCTGGTCGCAGGGCGTTCTCCCAGTCTACTGCCAGATGGTCATACGAATCAACCATCAAGAACCTCCGGCTGCACAAGGACTCGAAGGTTTTGTGCCAGGGCTTTACCGGTAAAACCGTCAGTCATATTCCGCCAACTCCGAATGCGGAGGCATGATGCTCACCCGCGCTGTCCGTTCCGTTTGAAAAAATAGGCTACGTTCCACATCAAGGAGGCCCTGGCGTACGGAACGAAAATGGTCGGAGGAGTTTCGCCCAAGAAGGCCGGGACGATTCACCTTGGTTTGCCCGTGTTCGGGTCGGTGAGGGAGGTGAGCGAACCGTTGCTGCTGGTTGGCCTTTTCGGGATTGTTAGGATTTACGAGTTTGTGTGCATGGCATGCGCTTTTTCGTGTAGGCTGTCGAGAAGACTCAGCCTGACGCGACTGTGATCTATGTCCCACCGCCAGCGGCAGCAGACGCCATCATTGAAGCCATCGACAACGAGATTCCGCTGATCGTTTGTATTACTGAGGGCATCCCCCAGTCTGATGAGATCAGGGTAGGGGAGATGATCCTCATGGAGTGCCCCGTTGGCTGAGGCCCCAATCTAGGTTGCCAACGCGCTAAAGAACCAGTCGAAGTCGCGTCTCGTTGGTCCCAACTGCCCTGGTATCATCAACCCTGAGGGATGCAAAATCGGTATCCAACCCGGACACATTCACAGACCTGGAAAGATCGGTGGGTTGCTCCCCTTTATTTGCTAGCCGTAACGCACTGGTGCCTAACGTCGTTCTCCGTCTCACAGGTATTGTCTCCCGTTCAGGAACTTTGACCTATGAGGCTGTCGCCCAAACGACTGACGTTGGATTGGGTCAGTCACTCTGCGTCGGTATTGGAGGTGACCCCTTCCCTGGCACGAAGCACATTGATGTCGTCAAGCTGTTCCTCGAGGACGACAAGACCGAAGGTTGGTTTTTCGACCCCAAGGTTTCAACTAACGATGTTAAACTTTTGGCGCATTTAGGCATCGTTCTGATCGGTGAGATCGGTGGTAGCATGGAGGAGGATGCTGCCGAGTACTTGGAGAAGTACAACAAGACGCGAGAAAACCCCAAACCGGTCGTCGCCTTCATCGCGGGCCGCACTGCTCCTCCAGGCAGGCGCATGGGACACGCTGGCGCCATCATTTCCGGCGGAAAGGGTACGGGCAAACTTTCCGGTCTATTCCCCTCGCGGATGGGATGCTGACGGTCACGACCAGGTGCTGCCAAGGACAAGGTTGCTGCCCTCGAAAAAGCCGGCGTCATTGTCACTGATAGTCCGGCTAAGATCGGGGAGGTGATGCTCAAGGTAAGGTGTTTCTTTGAACCCCCTCGGATGCGGTTCTGACCCCCTCTACTTGCAGGCTATGAAGGATGCTGGATTGGTGTGAGCGATTGGGATGGAGCGTGCTTTTGATAGTATAGACGGCTTACATAAATTTATTTATTTCATACCCCCATCCCTTCACCACCGACTGCACGGATGTCAGCTTCGGAAGATTTCAACGCGGCGGCATCGTATTTGTCCAACGCGTCTTCGCCCTCGCAAGTGTCAACCGCGATAAAACTGGAGGTCCCCGGCTGTTTGCTGCGTATCGCGAAAAGCAGCGATTTCTGACCACCCTGTGTTATCTCCCCCAACAGCTGTATGGGCTGTTCAAATTTGTGACCGTGTCGCACACGCCCAACACTTCAAGGCCGGGGATATTTGACTTCACCGGAAGGGCGAAGTGGGTTTCTTGGCAGGAGGTTGGAACGAAATACTCGACCCAATTTGATCCGGACGGTGCAGCGCAAGCACGGTACCTCGAGATTGCTGAATCGCTGGGGTGGGAGTCTGGCACGACTTCCGACGATGTTTTACTCGGTCACGACACGGACGGTGAGAGAGAAAGCACGAAGGGAGTTGGGACGGGGATGGGTGTGTACGTCAGTACGATGTCCGCTCCCAAGGACGACGACCTTGACACTATCCATGGGCTGGCGATTGCTGGGGATGCTCAAAAGTTGGCGAAAATGCTGATAGCTGAACCTTCCCTGGATCTTAACGAGAGGGACGAGTATGTGAGTATTTCCTCTGTGTATGCACTACAAGCCCGAGACTGAAGGTCATATTCCGCCAGGGATACACCGCTCTGCACCTAGCGTGCGATAGAGGGAACATAGCGATGGTTGAACTTCTCCTGAAGCATGGGGTGGACCGGACACTCAAGGCACGTTGTCCGTTCATGTGCTATTCGCGTGCGCTTAAAGACACCGGACACAGGACCCGGACGAGCTGACAGCACTTGAACTTGCAGAAACGTGCGGTCACGACGAGATCGTGAAGGTACTGAAAGACGGACAGTAATGGCGGTAGTCTCCTATTAAGCAAAGCGTGTAATAACAGTTATCGGTTACGCTTGTGGTCATGGTTGTGGGGGTGGTGTGTTTTGCAGGTGTTGCACTTGAAGTGTAGGCTTGGAATGCCATTTCGAACCCGGTGGTATAACATTTCCCTGTTTCCCCACCAGCTTCAACCTCAAACGCGCACAACACCAAATTCGCGTGTACGGGACGTACCGTTGTCAGAAGCTTCACTACGGAATCACTTGGCTGAGCACCAACGCCCAACCAGTACTTTATCCTGTCCACGCTCCATTCAACACTCTTGTGCGGGTTGTTGGGTTCGACCCTCTGCCGGTAAACGCCCAAAAGTTCGATTGGTTTTGCGTTCCGTCGTTTCCGCTGGTCGATGGCGACGAGGTGGAAGATTTTGTTATGTCTGACGCCATGTACGGCGAGTCGCAGACGGACGGTCATGGCGGACGGATTGACCTGGTGTGAGATCACGTGTTGACAGCATCCGTCGATCAAGTTAGCCTACCTGGAGGGCATTCCCATCCATCCTCGGGTCTGCAGACCGTCGAAACGGAGGCGAGCTCTCATCGGAAGTAGGAAGTAGAAAAATACAATGGCATAGGTTCTCATGGCAAGAGTTGCGGATACAGATTTTATATCTTCTTACATGGGTAGCCGGACGTTCCGCCCTCATGAGATCTTAACGTTCGAGAAATCGAGTTCAGGGTGGAGAGCCTGGAACTTGGCAAGAGCCTGTGGTGATTCGGGAAACTGATCAACACCTGACTCTACTTTGATATAGGCATGAACCCAAACCTCGTGTTTCTTTAGCTCGTCGGAGGTTGGTTTTCCGAGTTGCTGTATTAGTTGCCTTATCAACTCTGGGAAGACAAGGTGCATGGGACAGGAGTACCTTCTGCTGATTGTCGAACTGGTTGGGAAAGCGGCGTAAGACATGGGAAGGGGGGGAGAAAAGAGGATATAACGTACCATCATCTTCTCCACCATTCCTCTGCAAGGTTTGGCGGGTCCGATTACCATGTAGAGAACCCATAAGCAGTTACGCGCACCTGGTTTCACCGTCCAAGTCGCTTAGCTTGCTATTCTCTGGGACGATCTTCGTGGTATCGATCTTGGGGTGGTGGGCGAGCACGTTCTCCCACCATTGCTGTTTGTTCACTTTCTCCAAGTGAATGTGAACGACTTCCTGGTCCTCTATATCCAGTGCGGATTTAGCGATCGGGTAAGAGACTCAGAGGGACTCGACACAGACCAACTGTCCAGGTGCTCTCCTCAATCTTTATTTCCTTGCACAGATCTCCATCGAGGATGGGATCCTTGCCCTTAAGACCCACTGAGAGCTTGGTCTTGAGGATCTTGACGTTCAGATCTCTCGCGCGGGTCCCCTTGGGAATGGGAATTACGATGTCGAGTTCACCAAGCTCTTGCTTCCATTTGTAGGGGAGGGCTGGTTAATGTGCGGCTCAGTTAATAATCGCAGCGGTAGATACGATCACGAGTACCTCCTTGTTCTTGCTGTTCCCTCGCTCTATCCTTTTTGTCCTTGGCATCGCGCTCCTCTGGGGTGAGTTTATCGTAGTCTTCGGGGGTCATCGCTGGGCAGAGAGCGTGGCGCAAAGGCTGTGCACGTGACAAGACCGTCACTATCTGGGTGGTCTCAGCTAAACGCCGACCTCCTCTTCCGCTCAGGACAGTCGCGTGCGGCCATGGCTACGCAGGATACATTCGCTGATATTGAGGTGCGCCACTCGGTTCCTCACGGGTTTAACAAGGTCATGAAATCGCATCCAGACGGTGAAGGCGAACGTGCGGTCCAATATTGTCGAACGTCTCAAATCCATAATCAGCGGGCTGAACGACGAGTGCGGCGCGTCCATCTCGAAGACGGGCAAGAAGAGCGAGCTGATTGAGCGCATTACTCGTCAGTTCGACTCCTGGAGGGTTACGAAGAACGAAGCGGCCTTCACACGAGCAAAGGCAATCGTGAATAGAGTGACGTGAGTACGGCCGGCTCTCTCTCTCTCGCTCGATGGTACGAGGAGTGCATCTCAGATATGGCGTTGGTTCTAGATACGGGGCCTCGAGCTCCGGAGGAATGTTCCACATCAACCATATCCCGCAATCCTCAACCGCCACCTCAAACCACTCCTACAATACCCTCAACCCGGGACCCAGCACAGTAAACCGGCATGTTGGCCCGTACAGAACGTCAGGCGGATCCTATCAGAGCTCCAGCATGCCTCAAGCTCCCAAACCTAGTCCGTATCTCTTCCCTCGTGGTGATCTTGCTCGATCCGCGTGCTTACCTTGACGTCCGTGGTTCTCGTACAGTCATGAAGTTCCAGCCTTCGCCGTTCCTACGCGTAGACCAAGCCGTTTCAAACATCGAGGAATGTCCAGGTCAGTTCCCCGTCCCCCTTGGCCATGCTGCGTGCGGTAACTGACGGACTTTCGATGCAGAATCTACAAGTTCCGTTGACCGGAAGCAGGCAGGATTAACTTTTACTTTGACCCCGGAGCAACGTCAGAAGTTGGATTCAACAGCGTATGTCGATCCTACATCACCCGAGCGTGCAGAGCGTGACTAAGATCTCATCACAGGAGCAAGTACCAACTCCGGCTGTATTGCACCTCTTCCACATTCTACTCTTCGCTTTTCCAAATACCACGGGGTCCATGTCAGATGGAGTTCCCCCCTGCTTGCGAAGTTAGAGTGAACAACATGCAGCTGCAAGCAAACTTAAAAGGGTTAAAGAAAAAGCCCGGAACGACACCCCCTCCCGATCTTGGCAGGCTCGTAAAGATGACACCCAGCGCTGCGAACCGATTGGATATGATCTACGTTAATAGCCAACAGCCCGTCCACGGAAAGGTGAGCCGACCACATTCCTTAGAGTGGCGTGAGCTAATTGTCATAAGAAATACTACATCACCGTCATGCTGGTTGAGGTTACCGGTATCGATGAGCTGATCGATCGTCTGAAGAAAGGGAAGTTTGTCAGTAAGGAAGACGTACTTGCAGAGAGTGAGTTATCCGCCCAATCACGTGTCCTCTGGTGCCGACGCTACGAACTCAGGGAAGCAGAGTGTGGCCGATGACGATGAGATCATCGCTGGAGAACAGAAAATGTCATTGAAATGTCCGGTAAGTCCTCGACGTTGATTCAAGAGGAGGGGCCTCATCCTTTCGGCAAACAGTTGAGCTACGCCCGTATCAGCCTACCCGCCCGGTCAAAGAAATGTGTCCACCCTCAATGCTTTGATGCGACCTCGTGGTACAGCATGATGGAGCAAACGACAACGTGGCTCTGCCCTATCTGCGAGAAGGTTTTAGAACCAGAGGAGTTAATACTCGATGGGTAGGTCGATCGATCTACGTTTCTCCGAGCGCACGCTAACCGCCCTACAGGTACTTTAGTAATATTCTGGACTCGACACCGGACACAGTGGAGGACGTCATCGTCGAGGCCGATGGTCAATGGCACACGGAAGACAACAAGCACGGTTCTGTCGAGTGGATAGTTGCTCATCCCCCCAAACCTGAGCCAGCTAAAGTTGCACCGGTTAGACCACAACCCCGGTCCAATGACAGCAGAGGACCAAACCAGGGAGCCATCGTAGTCTCCTCCGATGACGAAGATGATGAAGGTCGGGTCAAACGTGAACTATCTCCCTCCTACGATCCGGGGACGTCGAACAGCAACACTCAGCAGAACACACCGGGTGCGGGGACTCAGGTTGCCCATGCGGTCATAGACTTGACGTTATCCGATGACGAGGACGACCCGCCGGTGCCTGCGCCACCAAAGCGAAAATCAAGGGACTCTCAATCCCCGATGGAACCTGTATGGAAGAGGTCGCGTTATGGTGAACCAAGCGCGCCTAATGGGCCTATCACAGCACCTCCGACGATGACCGGTTCTGACACACCATCGTGGCGCACGCTTCCCCCTATTCCCGCCAGTCGCGGGATTTCGAGGACGCCTGCCGGCCCGCGTCATACATCCTACAACTCCGGGTCAAGCTCATACCGTAACCCACCTGCGACCAGGTGGTAGTTCCGCGCTCTGGGTTTTTTGGGGGCTGTATTCTATTATTTACAGTAGTAGCGATTCGATATTCTGCTAATTACCTGTGTACATATCCCGAAGTCCATGCTCGTGTGCTCGGAGTCGGGCGGCCGAATGCCGTGTGACAAGTGTCGGAACAGAGAAGTTGAGAACTTCCCGCGGCGTCTCGGGTACTCCGTCCGTTTTAGCCCGATCCCCCGTCGGGGTTTGCCGAGGACGAAATGATCCGGGCTATCCGAAACCTTTTTCAGACGCGTCTTTCTGAATTTTCGCCCTCACCCTCTTACCACCACCACTCCGTTTCTCTCTCCCTCCCTTGTTTTTTATTATCCTCAAAAATGTCCGAGTACAAAAAGTCCAAGACCCCGAAGGAGTTCGCTAGTCAGTCAAATTCTCCGTTGTTGACTTGCAGACGCTGAGCTGGCAACGTGTATAGTCGACTTCTTGATGGGTGGTGTCTCCGCGGCTGTGGCCAAGACCTCGGCTGCTCCAATTGAGCGTATCAAGCTGCTCGTCCAGAACCAGGATGAGATGGTATGGCCATTCCGGTGGGCGCTGTGCAACTTCGATACTCAACACCTTTCCCTCTCCAGATCAAACAGGGTCGTCTCTCTCACCCGTACAAGGGTGTCATTGACTGCTTCTCGCGCACCTACAAGGACGAGGGTTTGGTTTCGTTGTGGAGAGGTAACACGGCCAACGTTATCCGTTACTTCCCGACCCAGGCCTTGAACTTCGCCTTCAGTAAGTCACCCTTGTTTCTCTATCTCGCCCTTTCCTAACGCGTTGTCCCCCCGACAGAGGACTATTTCAAGTCGTTGTTTGGTTTCAAGAAGTCTGACGGCTACTGGACCTGGTTCGCTGGCAACGTCGCCTCTGGTGGTGCTGCTGGTGCTTCCTCTTTGCTCTTCGTGTACTCGCTCGACTTTGCTCGTACCCGTCTCGCGAACGACGCTAAGTCCGCCAAAGGTGGAGGAGACCGCCAGTTCAACGGTCTTGTGGATGTCTACCGCAAGACGCTCAAGTCTGACGGTCTTGCCGGCCTCTACCGAGGCTTCGTCCCCTCTGTTGTCGGTATCATCGTCTACCGTGGTCTCTACTTCGGTGTCTACGATTCTCTCAGTGAGCACGCTTTAAAAAAATACCACTCACGACGCGCCCTGACACGACTTGCAGAGCCTGTCGTCCTCGTCGGTCCCCTCGAGGGTTCCTTCCTTGCCTCTTTCGGTCTCGGATGGGGTGTTACCATTGGTGCTGGTTTGGCCTCTTACCCATTGGATACCATCCGTCGTCGTATGATGATGACTTCCGGTGGAACCGTTCACTACAAGTCTATGTTCGATGCTGGGTCTCAGATCGTTGCCAAGGAGGGTACCAAGTCCCTCTTCAAGGGTGCCGGTGCCAACATTCTCCGTGGTGTTGCTGGTGCTGGTGTGTTGTCCCTGTACGACAAACTCCAGCAGGTCATGTTCGGCAAGGTCTACTCCGGAGGTGGGTGTTTATTTTACCAGCTGACGTCATTCAAGAAGCTAACTTGCGTGAACAGGATCTGGTTAAATACCTTAATTTCTTCTGCACGGTGGTTCTACGGAGTGTCTCGCTCGCTAATAGACCTTGTTTCGCATCCTCTATCTTATTTTCGCATTTCGGGAGACATTTTGTTGGTGCTCACCTTAGATACCAATACAAGCCCACCACAAAAAGCATTACATCGCTCGCGCCCGAGATGAGTTGACGGATTGATCGTTGGAACAAGGTCAAAGTCCCAGATCCAGAAGCCGCCAACTGGCAGGGCGAACTCGGACGCGATATTACTCGGGTGGGCGGAGCACGTATCGATGCGAGTGGCTACATTCTCCCGACCTTGCTCTGCTTATGATGCGCGGCGCCACCACCGCTCGTCCCTATTGGGATCCACTCAGTTTTTGGATTTTTGCTCGCCGCGAGGCTTCCCATCAGTTTTGGCCGCGGATGCTGGGTCCAAGAATCAACGTTTCAACGACCGAGGCGTCGTTGGACGAAGGTATCGAAGCTCTGAATCCCGCGGAGATCTCTCTGGTATTGCACCCGCTAAGGACGGCGTACCTGGTATCGAAGGTGAGAAAGGGTGGAGGATACGCGAATGCGCACCCCGGGCAGCTCAGGGAGTGCTGGTGACGGCCGGTGATTGGTTGATCACACACAGCCTCCCGAACTTTGCTTCGTCCAGAATACTAAGTACCCTTCCGTCGAGCGGTTCTGTTTGCACGAGGCGCGTCATGACAAAATGGCCGCTCGTCTGTATTCGGGTTCGGGTGCTTCCTCACACCCTGCCTGCAGCACGGCTTCTCGCAGCTGCCCCGACTTTCTTCCATGAATACGAATTCCCAGCGACAGGAACCCCGGGATGGCGCTCTCTCGGCGTTGAATGTGGCCATCGAGGCCGTGAATCTCGCGAAGGAGGTCTCGAGCATCACACCAGCCAAGGCCGTTTTTGGTTCCGTCAGTGTTCTTCTAACAATGATCAGAGTATGTTCCCCCCTCTTCTCCGATAGATCCCAGGTTCACATGTAGCCAGGACTCAATGGTCAATAGAACCGACTATGTCGAGCTCGGGCTGGCTTGCGCCGATGTGTGTAGAGCGCTCGACCGGGGGATGAGCGGAAGGCGAGTGGACGAGATCAACCAGTCCGTGTTCGAGGCAATTGGGCGGTTGACTACGTGCGTTGAACCGGCGATGCACACGCCAGGCCATTCGCTTATCGGGCCCCGATCGTAGGGCTGTGGCCGAGATCCAGAAGAACATCATCAAGCGGGGTAAACGAAACGGGGTCTCTCGGATGTTCCACGCGAAGAACGATAAAGAGATGATCGCGACCTGGAGGTTGGACCTCGACAGGATCCTTCATGTCTTTAATGTATGTTCCGTCACTCCCATACGACTGCCGCTGACATCCCACTTTTAGACCGAGCTTGCAATAAACACGAATATAGCCGTTTCCGACGTCCGTCGTGATGTTCTAAGCACCCAAACCGTCGTTTCCAACACCCACGACATTGTTTCTGACATCTACCGCACCATGGTGGAAAATCAGGGAGAGACTGACGGTAGGAATTGGTCAGTGATCCCAACCTACCGGCGGGTCCAGTATCTCATACTTGCATCTAGCACCCTTGGAGAGTCACCTCCCCCGCCACCGAGGGCCTGCTTCGGACGCGAGGAGCTGATCGACAAGGTCGTCGGCTTCGCCAAACATCTCACTCCGATCGCTCTCATCGGTGCAGGGGGAATCGGGAAAACATCCATCGCACTGACCGTTCTCCACCACGATCGCATCAAGGAACGATTTGGAGCCAACCGCCGATTCATCCGTTGCGACCAGCTCCCCGCCTCGCGCGCTCATTTCCTCAGCCAGCTCTCCAAGGTGATCGGCGCAGGGGTCGAAAACCCTGAGGATCTGACCCCCCTACGACCCTTCCTGTCCTCAAGGGAGATGATCATCGTCCTTGACAACGCCGAGTCCCTCCTCGATCCACAGGGTACGGGAGATCGGGAGGTATGTACTGTGGTGGAGGAGTTAAGTCAGTTCGAGAACGTGTGCCTCTGCGTCACCTCCCGCATCTCCACTGTCCCCCGACACTGCAAGCGGCCGATCATCCCCACGTTGTCAATGGAATCAGCATGTAATATCTTCTACGGTATCTACGAGAACGGGGGCCGGTCCGAGATCATCAGCGACCTTCTCAGACGGTTGGACTTTCACGCCCTCTCAATCACATTGCTCGCCACCACCGCATCTCATAACGTGTGGGATTACGATCGATTGGCCCAGGAGTGGGGCACACACCGTACGCAGGTGCTTCGGACAGACTACAACGAGAGCCTGGCGGCAACCATCGAACTTTCGCTCGCTTCGCCGACGTTTCTCGAACTCGGCCCCGACGCACGCGACCTCCTCGGTGTTGTTGCCTTCTTTCCCCAAGGCGTCAACGAGAACAAACTCGACTGGTTGTTTCCGACAATCCCCAACAGAAGAAAGGCGTTTGACAAATTCTGGGGTCTTTCCCTGACATATCGAAGAACGGCTTCGTCGTGATGTTAGCACCGCTCCGAGACCATCTTTACCCAACAGATCCAATATCATCTCCACTCCTCCAGACAACCAAGGAGTGCTATTTCACTCGATTGTCCGTCCGTGTTGATCCTGGGACCCCGGCCGGTTCTGAAGAGGCGCGATGGATCATATCAGAGGACGTGAACGTTGAGCACTTGCTTGATGTCTTCACACTCGTTGATGCAAACTCAGTGGGTGTCTGGGATGCCTGCGCTTGTTTCATGAACCACATCTATTGGCACAAACCACGGCCCGTTGTGCTAGGGCCAAAAATCGAAGGCCTACCAGATGACCATCCTTCCAAGGCACAATGCTTGGTCCGGCTCTCGCTGTTGTTTGATATGGCCGGAAACAACATGGAACGCAAACGGCTCCTCATTCACTGTTTGAAGCTCCGGAGAGAGGAAGGGAACGACACCCAGGTCGCCCGAACATTGCGGACCCTATCTGGCGCAAACAGGAGGCTGGGCCACTTCAAGGAAGGGATAGAGCAGGCGAAGGAAGCATTGGAAATTTACGAACGGCTAAATGACGTATCGGGACAAGCGTTCTGTCTGGATCGCCTTGCTCGGTTGTTGCACGACGACAAGCAGCTTGATGCTGCAGAAGAAGCTGTATCCAGAGCGATCAATCTACTCCCAAGCAAAGGGAAACGACACCTGGCCTCCCAATGTCACCGCCTCCTCGGTGATATATATTGCTCCAAGGGCGAGCCGGGAAAGGCCATCAAATACCTCGAGGCAGCCCTCGAGATCGCGTCCCCTTTCAACTGGCATGATGAACTGTTTTGCATCTATCACTCGATGGCAATGTTGTTTTTCGATGAAAACAAGTTTGGCGATGCACAAACTTGCATTGGACTCGCCAAGTTGCACGCGATCAATAACGCATACATTTTGGGTCGTGCGATGGAGCTGCAGGCTGGATTTTGGTATAAGCAGCATAGGTTTGACGAGGCGAAGTCTGAGGTTTTGCGCGCTGTTGATGTTTATGGAAAGATTGGGAGTACTGAGTGTGTGGAGCACTGTGAAAAGCTCCTCCGGGATATCGAGGAGCAAATGGAAAACTTGATTATCTCTAGTTAATAGGGTTCCAACGGTGAGCTCCTGGAAACGGTATTACTCCCTACACCCGTTAACCGGTATTTCCCCGTTCCCAGTCTGGTGAACCGAGCGACGACGCCGGAGATCGCCCCGTACCATCTTAAGCTGGATACCGTACCCCCTCACCTTATCCTACGTCTCCCTCCGTTCTTTCCGGCGGCTTCGCCTCCCGTACCTGTTTACCTCCTGCGCCTGCGCATTGTTCCATATTCACTGTCCCACTATTTGTTCATTGGGCTTTCTCTGTCTCCCGTGATGTAATCGTTTCGCTCTTGTGTATCTCGTGGTCTCTCTGTTACGTTTGGTGGTTTGGTTTGCAAAAGTTGCCGTCGACGAAAGAACTCCGACCTTGACCGCGGCCTTCATGGTGATTCCGGTTGAGAGCGGTATCCCTGCTATCGACGCTGAGACGCCTCGCAGTCACCCTGATCGGAGGGCCAGAATTCTAGTAACGGGGGAATGGGACGTTTTGGATCACTGCTCGGACCGGGCGGGAGACGATTACACATAAATATACCAAAGACGGAAACAAGCAGCTCACGAAAGGGACGAAGACGAACGAGTAATGAACGGTGAACGTTGAACAGTGGAGGATACGCGACAGAAAACTGGGCAGCAATGGGGAACTGATCTAGCACGACTCTAGTCGCTGCCCCATGGAACCCCCCACCGTCGGACTCTCGCAAAGCAACTTGAGAGTTCATAATGGTGCTGGAGTGTCGAACGTCATCGAGTTGATGAGGAGTGTCGAAACCCCAAAGCGAGTGTCGCGCCTTGAGGAGGTTAGAACATCCATGTGTCCGCTCACAGAACGGTATCAGCTCCTGGTTCGATAAGAAACGTCTGTTATCTCCACGGTGTCTGCAAACTCGTCATTCGTTGAGGGAGGAGTATCGCGGGGGCGAGAGTGGACGGTACCTGACGGTAAATTAGTAGTGTTAGAATGTGATAATGGGTTTGTAGTGGAAGAGACCCGGGAAGAGGAAGCGAGGAGGTGTCCATCACGGGTGCCGCCATCCGGTGGCCTTGGGCCGTCCAACTATCTGTGAAAGTAGATAGAAATACCTCCATCCCTCCTGGAAGGGTGCCATCTACGACCCGCGGAGTGGACGGGGTCCCGACGGCCCCCCCATGCAAGTTCAGGAAATCAGTTTGTAAGTGACAACTTTCGTAAGAGCCACCGAATTTTCGGGCCACGACATTTCCTCTGGGACTGCTGGTGCTTCCCCTTTGCTCCCCGTTTGCTGGCTCGACTTCACTCGTACGTCGCGTCTCGTGAACGACGCAAAGCCCACCAAGGGTGGGATGATGCTCTCTTCTCGTTGGATGTAGAGATACTGGCATTGCACCGGGCGACATTTAACCCCGTCGGTTGCCGGTGTCAAGGACAACATTCCTTGTATCAGAGGTGGGGAAGGGTGGGGGACTCTACGTGGGTGTTAATTCAGTCGTGGTGATCGACCTCGACCGTGACCTCAATCAGACCACGTATACCTCTGACGATCACCTGCCTCTCGAATACAGGTTACGTAAAATGCTTCGACCGCGAATACCCTTCCATTGAGCGGTACTGTTTACACGAGGCACGCCATGACAAAATGGCCGCTCGTCTGTATTGGGGTTTGGGTCCTTTCCCATAGCCTGCCCACGACTTCTCGCAGCTACCTCAACTTTCGACAATGGATGCGGATTCCCATGGGCAGAAACCCCGGGATGGCGTTCTCTCGGCGTTGAACGTGGCCATCGAGGCCATAAATCTCGCGAAGGAGGTTTCGAGTATCACTCCAGCCAAGGCCGTTTTTGGTTCCGTCGGCGTTCTTCTGACGATGATCAGAGTATGTTCCCCCCCTCTTCTCCGACGATAGATCCAGGGTTCACATGTAGCCAGGACTCAATGGTCAATAAGACTGATTATGTCGAGCTCGGGCTGGCTTGCGCCGATGTATGTAGAGCGCTCGACCGGGGGATGAGCGGAAGACGAGTGGACGAGATCAATCAGTCCGTGTTTGAGGCAATTGGGCAGTTGACTGTGTGGGTTGAACCGGCGAACCATACGTCAGGCCATTCACTTACCAAGCTCCCCGATCGCAGGGCTGTGGCCGAGATCCAGAAGAACATCGTCAAGCGGGGTAAACGAAACGGGGTCTCTTGGATGTTCCACGCCAAGGACGATAAAGAGGCGATCGCGACCTGGAGGTTGGACCTCACCAAGATCCTTCATGTCTTTAACGTACGTTCCGTCACTCCCGTACGACCACCCCTAACCATCCGCTTCCAGACCGAACTTGCAATAAACACAAACGTAGCCGTTTCCAACGTGCATCATGACGTTCTAAACACCCACGTCATTGTTTCTGAGCTTCGGCGCAATGTCACGAACACCCAAACCATTGTTTCTGACATCTACCGCACCATGGTGGAAAATCAGGGAGAGACTGACGGTAAAATTTGGTTAGTGATCCCAACTACCGGCGGATCCAGTATCTCATATTTACGTCTAGCACCCTTGGAGAGTCCCCTCCCCCGCCGCCGAGGACCTGTTTCGGACGCGAGGAGCTGATCGACAAGGTCATCGGCTTCGCCGAACATCTCACTCCAATCGCTCTCGTCGGTGCAGGTGGGATTGGGAAAACATCCATCGCACTGACCGTTCTCCACCACGATCGCATCAAGGAACGATTTGGAGCCAACCGCCGATTCATCCGTTGCGACCAGTTCCCCACCTCGCGCGCTCATTTCCTCAGCCGGCTCTCCAAAGTTATTGGCGCAGGGGTCGAAAACCCTGAGGATCTGACCCCCCTACGACCCTTCCTGTCCTCAAGGGAGATGATCATCGTCCTTGACAACGCTGAGTCCCTCCTCGACCCACAGGGGACCGGCGTTCGGGGGATATATACTGTGGTGGAGGAGCTAAGCCAGTTCGAGAACATATGCCTCTGCGTCACCTCCCGCATCTCCACTGTCCCTCGCCACTGCAAGCGGCCGGTCATCCCCCCACTGTCAATGGAGTCGGCGTGTGATATCTTCTACGGCATTTACGATAACGGCGGCCAGTCTGATACAATCAGCGACCTTCTCAGACGGCTGGACTTCCACGCCCTCTCAATCACATTGCTCGCCACCACCGCATCCCACAACATGTGGGATTACGATCGATTGGCCCAGGAGTGGGACGCACACCGCACACAGGTGCTTCGTACGGACTACGATGAGAGTCTGGCTGCAACCATCGAACTTTCGCTCACTTCACCGACGTTTCTCGAACTTGGTCCCGATGCACGCGACCTCCTCGGTGTTGTTGCTTTCTTTCCCCAAGGCGTCAACGAGAACAACCTCGACTGGTTGTTTCCGACCGTCCCCAACAGAAAAAAGGCGTTTGACAAATTCTGTGGTCTTTCACTGACATATCGAAGCAACGGCTTCGTCGTGATGTTAGCACCGCTCCGAGACCACCTTTGCCCAACAGACCCTGTATCATCCCCACTCCTCCAGACAACCAAGGAGTGCTATTTCACCCGATTGTCGGTTCGTGTTGGTCCTGGGATCCCCGGCTTTGAAGAGGCACGGTGGATCATGTCAGAGGACACGAACGTTGAACACTTGCTCAATGTCTTCACGCTCGTTGATGCAAACTCAGCTGGTGTGTGGGACGCCTGCGCCTGTTTCATGAACCACATGTATTGGCACAAGCCGCGGTCCGTTGTGCTGGGGCCAAAAATCGAAGGCCTACCAGATGACCATCCCTCCAAGGCACAATGCTTGGTCCGGCTCTCGTTGTTGTTCAAAGTGGTTGGAAATGACGCAGAGCGCAAACGGCTTCTCATTCACTCTTTGAAGCTCTGGAGAGAGGAGGGGAATGATGTTCAGGTCGCCCGAACATTGCAGACCCTATCCGGCGCAAACAGGATGCTCGGCTACTTCAAGGAAGGGATAGAGCAGGCGAAGGAAGCTTTGGAGATTTCCGAACGGCGAAATGTCATATTGGGACAAGCGTTCGCTCTGGATCGCCTCGCTCGGTTGTTCCATGACGACAAGCAGCTCGATGCCGCAGAAGAAGCTATTCTCCGAGCGATAGATCTACTCCCAAGCAAAGGGAAACAACAT
>Ga0307516_10000283_pt1 | contig 65833 bp, 56 predicted proteins | sample 19_EM_MG_FD_203310 | JGI IMG/M metagenome (GOLD analysis project Ga0307516, IMG submission 203310) | Populus trichocarpa ectomycorrhiza microbial communities from riparian zone in the Pacific Northwest, United States - 19_EM | ecosystem: Host-associated > Plants > Roots > Unclassified | place... | reverse complement strand
CGCCGTTGCCGGTCAGCGGCTTGGTTTTCCACTTGATGGCCCCGGTACTTCGGTCGATCGCGTAGCCTTCGATCGAGAGGCTGTTCTTGCTGCCCGTGAAGGGCAGGAATGTCGTGAGGAAGAGCAGATCGCCGGCGACCGCGATGCCGCCCTGACCCTCATTGTCGAGATTCGTTCGCCACAAGATGTTCTGCTTGGCGGCGACGCTCCACGTTGTCGGGGCACCGGCTACGTTCACGCGGAAGGTGCCGTCGGGACCGCCAGCTTGGGGCCAGCTGTGGAGCGTCGTCGCGCCGGCCGCGCCCGCCGCGCCGGCCGCACCCGACGAACCGCCGACACCAGAACCTCCACCACTGGCCTGGTTGCCGGCCGCGCCAGTTACGCCAGCCGCCGACGAGCCCGCAACGGCGCTCGACCCGCCCGCGCCCGACGTTTCTACGAGGCTCCCGCCTGCCGGTCCACCGGCGTTGCCGACGCCGCTCGAGCCACCACTGGCTGCGGGCTGTCCCGCGCTTGCCGGCGATGATTGTGGTGTGCGCCCACTGCTACAGCTCGAGGCCGAAAGCGACGCCGCAACCGCCGCTACGTAGCAGCAGCGCAGCGGAAACGCCGAACGCAGCTTGTCGTTGGTTCTCCACATCTCGATTTGTCTCAGCGGTAAGCTGACCAGATTCTCGCGAGTCGTATTCGTGAAGCGATCCAGTTATGGAAACGGTGATTCGTAGAGGCCAAGCTCAGAGATTGCGGGCACGCCGCGCGCCCGAGTGATGACCAACGCGATGCCGCTGGCCGTGACGTCACCCACGCGATGCAGCTTGCGTTCGCCGATGGTGGTGCCGCGCGCGATCGTGGTCCAAACGCCGTTCGACTTGGCGTCGAGGTGATACTGCGTCGTCCGCTCGCCGAGCGCGATGGGCTCTTGGATGCTCACGACGTTGAACGTGCGCTCTGCGTCGAGCTTTAGCTCGAGCCGCGCGCTGGTCGTGCCTTGTCCGGCGGCCCAGAACGTGTCGAGCTTGCCGTCGACGGCCATGCTGGCCGCGCGCTCTTTTGCGTTTTCGAAAACCGAATCGGCAGAGGCCGGCTGATCTGCCGCGAAGTTGCCGGCGTAGATGGAGCGCAGGGCCGCGCCGTAGGCATCGAGCAAAGTGACGTCTGGAGCTGCCAAGAGCCCCTGCGCGTCGGGCGGAACGTTGAGCCGAAGTATGCTGTTTAGCCCGACGGAGCCGTAGTAAAAGTCGAGCAGCTGGCTCAGCGTCCGTAGCTTGGTGTCTTCGGCGGCGTGCCAGAACCACCCGGGACGTATCGAGTAGACTGCCTCGGCGGGGTACCAGATAGGTGACCGGTTCGGGTCACTCGGGTCGGGGTTCACGCTCGTTTGCTCGACATACGAGGGAACTGCCAGCGCGCTGCCGACGCTTCGCACATCGGCGCCGGCGCTGGCGGCGACGTTAGCCACGTCGACCAGCGTCTGCGGCTGAAGCCGCTGGACGAGCTGTCGGACGGCATTCCAATCGAATGCGGGCTGGGGCGGCGTGTCGTCCCAGAACCAAATCTCGTCGATCGGGCCGTAGTTGCTCAGAAGCTCGGTGAGCTGGCACTCGAAGACAGCTTGATAGGCTGCGGTGCCGTAGGTCGGTTCGTGCCGGTCCAGGGGCGAAAGGGCCAGCCCCACGCGAATGTTGGCCTGATGCGCCGCCGCGACGAACTCTGCGACGACGTCGCCTTTGCCGCCCAGCCAGGGGCTGCTTGCCACGGAGTAGTCAGTGCATTGGCTCTGCCATAGGCAAAAGCCATCGTGGTGCTTGGCCGTCAGCATCGCTTGGCGGAAACCGGCGCTGCGCAGCGTCGCCATCCACTGAGTTGCGTCCAGCCCCGTTGGGTTGAACAGCGCCGGGCTCACGCTGCCGTCTCCCTGCTCCTGATCGGAGAAGGTGTTGAGGCCGAAGTGTAAAAACGCCGACAGCTCTTGGGTCTGCCAGGTGAGCTGTTCGGACGAAGGAACCGGCGCGAGGGGCTCGGGGGTCGGGATGCCCTGCGTGTCAGTGAGGACTGGTCCGGTCGTTTCGACGCAGCCCCACGCCGTCATTGCCGCTGGCAATGCAAGCCACTGCTGAGACTGCAAACACAGGGATATCACGCTATTCCAGCACCGCATGGAGAATGACCTCGACCACCGACGATGGGTCACAGGCTGGCGTATTTTCCGATTCATTGCGGTCACCTAACTACCGCAGCGCGGCGCCCAAGCTGAGACCGCTCCAGAGACCGGTTGCCTTGATGTCGCGTCCTTCGTCGACGCTTCCTCTGACACCGAATAGGTGTGCTCCTAGCGAAAGACCAAGCACCGGGTGGACGCGCGCGTGCGACCACGCCGCCAGCTCGAAGCCGAGCTCCGGCCCGCCCCAGAAGCCGCGTTGATGGTCGCCGGTGGTCGCCGCACTCGCGGCGATGCCATTCATCCAAGCGTAGCCGGCGCGCACCCCGAGGCTCACTCGCGGCTGCAGCCATCCCGAGCCCAAGGACGCACCGAGCGCGCCAGAGGCGCTGGGCATGGTCAGCGCGACAGAGCCCGTGGCACGCGACGGCTCGCCGTAGAGAAAGAGCGCGTCGAAGCGCAGGAAAAGTCGCTCGGAAACCCACAGCTCGCCGCGCGCGCCACCGCCGAGAACAACGTCGCGGCTGGCGAGCAACTGCGCGTCCGCCACGGCTTGCAGCTCGATCGGCCGCGGCGCAACCACTCGTCGCGCAGCCTCGCGCGCCGAAAGCGGGGCGAGCGGGGCGACGGGTGCTGCCTTTGGCTCCGGATTGTCTTCGAGCTCGGACCAGCTCGCAGCGACGAGCTCGGCCATCGCCAGCGCGAGCAAGCGTGCGCGTGCGCTCGGCGCCGCTTGCCCGAGTGCCACGGTGCGCTCGACCGCTTTGCCGGTCGTCGGATCGATGACGCGCAACTGTGCCGACTGCGCCGTGCAGGCGGCGCTGATCTGCGTCGTGGCTGCGTCGGGCGCAGCGTTCACGAGTGTTGCGTGCAGCTCGATGGCCGTGATGCGTCGCGCCTCCTGCGCAAGGGGCTCTTCGCAACCGACGATGGCGATCGACACTGGAGGCTTTTGGTCGCCCGGCGTGCCGTGGGCCTCTGCCGCGACGACCAGTAGGCCGAGGCCGATTGCCGCCTTGGCGCGCGTCAGTCGAGCCCGCCGAATCTCGCCACCGCCCTGGCCCGTCGTCCGTTGGGATAGAGCCTTTGATACTCGCGCGCCAGCTCGCCGCTTCTGCTGGTATCGCCAGCGCGCGAAGCTGCTTCGACCTCACGCGCCAGCGCATCTTCCGCCAACGGCCCGCCCGCGGCGCGCGCGCGTGCAAATGCTTCGGTGGCTTCAGCGGGTCGGCCGAGCTCGTCGAGCAGCACGCGCCCGAGCGTGAACGCTGCGAGGCCCGAACGCGGGTCTTTGGCGTGTGCGTGCACCACCCGCTCCAGATATTGAACGGCCTCGGCTGGGAAACCACCGAGCCGCGCCACGTCCGCCGCGAGCAGCAGATCGGCGGTCTCATCGCGTACGGCGTTCGCCCCTGCCTTGGCTAGCGCCGCGTGCGCTTCCTTGTATTGACCACGCTCGGCCAGCGGGCGCCACGCGGAGGTCGCGGGCAAGGCCGGCGCGTGGCTCGGTTTTTCGGGTAACACCGGCGAGATCGCGACCTCTAGCCTGCCGCCTGCCGCGACGTCTGTCTCGGTGCCCTGCGCGCGAACTTTGACTCGGCCTTCCTCGACCGCGATTTCAAGCTTGTCATTGGGCAGGTATTGCACCGTGAACGTCGTGCCAATGTCTTCGACGACGACGTCGCTTGCAACCACCACGAACGGATGCTCGACGTCGTGCGGGGCCGTGAACCGCGCACCGCCCGCCCGTAGCTCGAAGCCGCGTCCGTGTCGATCGGGCAGGGGCTCGAGCAGCGTCTCCGGCGAAAGGCGCGTCACCACGACGGCGTCGGGCGCAGCACCGCCCGGCGACGCCGACTGCGAGGCCAGCGAGGCCGCGGCGCCGGGGGCGGGCGTTCGCAGCCGGATGAAGGTCTCGACACCCCCGATGAGCAAGGCCAGTGTCGCCAGCGTCGCTAGCGCGCCGATCGCCCGGCGCCGTCGCGTCGTTCGCTGCTCGAGCCCGACCCGAACCGAGCGATTGCGGTCAGCTCCCCAAGCCGGCTCGATCTTCTTGGCGAGCGCAGTCCATTTCTGGTCAGTCATCACGGAACACCTCGTCGATCACGTTCTTTGCTGCGGCCACTCGCCGCTTGGCCGTGGCGAGACTGCAGCCACAGGCGGCCGCCACCGCGTCCAGTGGCTCACCCTCGAGATAGCGTAGCGACCAAGCTAGCCGTTGCGCCGTGGGGAGCTTTTCGAGCACCTCGTACAAGCGCGCGAGCACGGCGTGCTCCTCTGCCGTGGCGCCGCGGGCGGGTAGGTCACGGCTGACCGGGCTGGCATGAAAGAGCGCCCGGAAGCGTCTTCGCAAAAGCTTGCGGCTGACCACGCGGGTGGTCACGGTCGCGAGCCAGCCGCGCGCCTGAACCAGATCGCGAATCTTCTCGATGCGTCGCGAGGCCAGCCAAAATACGTCCTGCACGACGTCGTCCAGCTCCGCGTCGCCGGAACCGAGCAGACGAGCGGCCAGGCCGGCGACGTACCCGGAGTAGCGGCTGAAAAGCACCTCGAAAGTTACAGGTTCGCTGCTGATAGCGTCTGATGACGGCGCAGCGAGCCAGAGGTGCGGTTTCGGCAGCATCTACGTAGAAAATGACCCTAGCTTCGAGATACGGCTCAAATCTCCTCCAGCTCAACCAGATTCGCTACGAGGCAGACAAAACAGCCGAAATCCGAGCTTCAGGGCCGCCCGGCCGATCTAGTTTGCATCGCCGCGAGATATCCGCTTGAAGTGGGCGATCTTGTCGAAGAAAAACCATGGATAACCCGCTCGATCATCTCATCGCAGAGGGCATCATCACAGACGTGGTCGGCCGCCTACAGAGTGGCAAAGAGGCCGAAGTCTTTCTCGTGCGCTACGGCGAGCGCATCGTTGCGGCCAAAGTTTACAAGGATCGGTCGCAGCGCAGCTTCAAGAACAAGGCCGCATATCAAGAGGGGCGAGCCGTTCGGAACACACGTGACCAGCGCGCCATCGAGCGCCGCTCCCGCTTCGGTCGCGGAGCTGAAGAAGAGGCGTGGAAGTCCGCGGAAGCCGACGCCCTGTATCGGCTGCACGCCGCCGAGGTTCGCGTGCCCGCACCCGTGCTGTTTTTCGAAGGCGTGCTGCTGATGGAGCTGGTGGTAGATGCGGAGGGCATCACCGCGCGTCGGCTGATCGACACGACGCTCAGCGTCGACGAAGCCAACGCCGCCTACCACGACATGCTGATCCAACTCGTTCGTATGCTCGCGTGCGATCTCATCCACGGAGATTTGTCGCCGTACAACGTGCTGTGGGGAGTCGGCGGCGTCACCATCATCGATTTTCCGCAGATTGTATCTGCTGCGCAAAATAGCAATTCCGAGCGCTTCTTCTTGCGCGACGCGGAGAACATCCTCGGCTATTTCAGATCGGTCGACGCGCGCCTAGAGGCCCGCCGTGGCGACGCCGCCGAGATCTGGCGCGCCTACATGCGCCGCGAGCTCACCGCTGACTTCAAGCCCACCGGTAACGCTCCGCCACGACCCCCACAGCGTCCGTTGCCGATCGCCCCGCGCGGCCCGGTCGCGGCTCACGGCAACGGCAATTTTTCACGCCCGCAGGGTCGCAGCTTCGATCAGCCCCGCTCGCCGGCACCTAGATCCAGCCAGCCACAGCCGCCGCAGCAATCGCGCGGGCCGTTGCAGCAATCGCGCGGCAACGGGCCGTCGCAGCAAATGCGCGGCAATGGGGCACCGCAGCAAACGCGGGGCAACGGGGCGCCGCAGCAAACGCGCGGCAACGGGGCGCCGCAGCAAACGCGGGGCAACGGGTCGTCGCAGCAAACGCGGGGCAATGGGCCGCCGCAGCGCGGGCCGTCGCAGCAAACGCGCGGCAACGGATCGTCGCAGCAAACGCGCGGCAACGCCACGCGACCCGCTGGGCGCAGCTTCGGGCAAGAGCGCCGCGCGATGCCAGAGGTCATCGTTCGGCCGCGTCTCGCCGCAAACCCTGCTCCTCGCGAGCCGGTGGGGGCGGATCCCGGCGAGTCCGCCGAGCCGCGCCGTCCTGATCGAAATCTCAAGTCGCAGCCACGCTGAGCAAGCCCGGCTCGGCTCGGCGCCGCAACACCGGAGACGCTAGTGCCGCTGCTCGGGGACATGGTAGCTTGCGCAAGCAGCATGGGCTTCGTCGCGGTCGATTGGGGCTCCAGCAGATTGCGCGCCTATCGCGTGGAGCCGAGCGGGGTCTCGGAGCGTTTGGTGACCGAGCAGGGGATCCTGTCGACGCCGCGCGAGGCGCTGGCGGCGGCGCTGGTGGCCGCGCTCGCGCCGTGGCGAGAATGGATCGAGCGCGACCGCGTGCCCGTGCGCATGGCCGGGATGATTGGCATGGTGAGCCGCTTCAGGGATTACGGTTGCCGAGGCCCGCGTTACTTGCGCATGCCCCGCTGCCTGACTTGCCTTGCGCTGTTTGCGCTTTTGGCGCTGCTGGTGCCGCGTGCTGCAGCGGCAGGCGGTGTGCGCGTGATCCCGAGCGAAAATTACGAGCTCGATCTGACCCCCGACCTGCATTTGTCGTTCGACGGTGAGTTTCTGCACGTGCGGTCGCCGCTCGCCGAGGCGCTACTTTCAGCTCCCTACGGCTCGAGTCGCAAGGGTTGGGCGGACTTCATCGACCACGCGGCCGTGACTCCGAGCGGCTACGTGGGCATTCACTACCGCAGCAATTGCGACGACAAGCTACTGCTTCAAGCCACGAGCCTGAACGTCCTGCGCGCGAAGCTGCTCATCGCGCGAGCCGAGCAGCATGCAGACGAAGCCGACGCCTTGATCAAGCAGGCCCAGGCGCTCGCGCCGGCTGAGCCAACCGCCGCAGTAGCGCGCGCGAAGGCGTATCTGCAGGAGCCCGAGCGCGCTGCGCGGCTCCTCGCGCCGGCGCTTTCGGCGGCACGCTTCGATACCTATTTCGAAATCCTGCGCCAAGCGCCTACGCTTCGCGACGTGCCGCTCGTGCGCCAGCTGCGGGCGCCTCACCTGGGTGACGCTAAGCTCGACGCAGCGGGCAGCGTGCTGGGGATTTCCGGCTCGCTGGTGGCGCTGAGCGTCAGTCCCGAAACGGAGGCAGACTGCTCGGCCTTCGAAGAATTGCTGCTGCTCGACACCAACACGGGCGAGGTGGTGTTTCGGCGTCCGACTCTGCTCGTCGATAGTGAATGTCGCGAAACTGCCGTCAACACGCGCGAGCTGAATCAGCTACTGGCGGACTTCGGCTTCGATGCCGTCCCCGCGCCGACCCGGGCCGAGAGCACCGACTATCGACAGTTTGCGCTCGAATTCGAGCCGTCTGGCCTCGGCCTGAGCATCGACATCGACCAGCAGCGTGCGTCCGTGAAGCTCGGTCAGGGCGCGCCTCAGACGCTTGTTTGGGACGGCGATTCACCGCGCTTTGGCCAATGGCTGCCGACGCTGCGCGCGATCATCGTGGCCTCCAACCGCGACTCGGACGTGTGCGAAGGGTTGCCGTCGCTCGACCTGCTGCGCGTACCCGGAGGCCCGAACAGCACAGCGGCCCCCGCGAGAAATGCTGCAGACCCGCCAGCGCGCCGCGCTATGCTGGGCCGCTGATGCCGAGCGGCGACAAACGAGCACCTCGAGCTGCTGATATCTACGTGGGCGCGTGCGGCGATGGCACGTCGGTAGCCCGCGCGTCGACACCGCAGATTGCGAACAGCCAGAGGCCTGCGTCCCGAGCCGCAGCGGCCCAGTGTCAAAGCCAGCAATGCGATTTCTTCGACGGAGGCACCTCGACCAAGTTTTGCGACCGAAGCCAGGTCGAGCCCTGTGCTGACCTTCCACCTTCCCGAAACACGGACGAAATTCGCGGGCCACGCTGCCTCCGCTATGTCGGAAGCCTCCAGATGAACCAATTCGTCGCGACCATGCCCGCCGCCTACGCACGTCTCTACGACACCACTGATGCGGCAGAACACGCCGCGATCGCGTCTCGACGCGGGGCCCAGCTGGTCCACGCCGAGCCGTGGCAGTCGGCAAAGGCCCCGCTACTGTGCGTGGTCGCCGAAGATCGACCCGGCCTGCTCGCGCTGGTGACCGACGCGCTGCTCGCGCAGGGCATGGCCATTCAGAGCGCGCGCGCCTTCTGTCGCGTCGTGGGCAAGGATCGGGACGAGGCCGTCGACTTTCTGGAGCTCCGCGCGCTCGGTGGTCCCGACCACGGCGCAGCTCAGCTCGAAGGCGACGCGCTGCAGGCGTTCGTGCAGTCGCTGAGCGAGCTAGTTGCCGACGACATGGCCCAGCACGCCGCCCCGAACCCTGCAGCCGCGCCTGCGGAGAGGGCGCGGACCCCGCGCGTCTACTTCGAGCGCCAAGCGCCGTCAGACGGACGCTATCTGTTGGTGGTCGATGCACCCGATTCCGACGGCATGCTGCACGCCGTCAGCAGCGCGCTGCACGCCAACGGCATGCGCATCACGGCTTGCGAGATTTGCACCGTTGCAGGCTACGCCCGCGACCGCTTCGAAGTCGAGCCGAGCTCACAGCGTCTACTCAACGACGCCGAGCTGTGCGACGTGCAGCTGGCAGTGCTCGATGCGCTGCCGTCGCGGCGCTGAGCCGCGCCGCATTTAAGGCCAAAGACCGCGGCCCGGAGCAGCGCCAGACGCTCGCGCGCCTTCTTTTTGTGGACGGATGGGCGCGCCGAACCGTAGCCTGCGAGGCTCATGCACCGCCGTTCGTTGTCGCGCCGAGCTGCTTTGCTGTGGGGCGTCGGCTACCCACTCAGCGCGTGCCATCGGTCCGCCGGCACGGAAGCGAGCGCGACCGAGGACACGGCGCCCGGTCCCGCCAGCCTGCCGTTCGGCGGCCTGCACATCGAGACCGCAGGCGATCTTGCCGATACCGAGCGAGGCGGCACGACAGTCGTGCTGCTCCACGGCTTCGGTGCCAGCGGCGATGACTTGCTGCCGCTCGCCCGCGACGTCGCCCACGCCCGCACGCGCTACGTCGCGCCGGCGGGTCCGCTCGAGCTACCAAACGGCGGCCGCGCTTGGTGGCCGATCCAGTCGAAGCCGGTTTACGACGCCGAGCAGGTGCTTCACACGCCCAAAGAGAAGCTGGAGCCGGCGCGACTCGCGGTCGTCGGTTTGCTGCGCACCATTCACGAGCGCTTCGCGCCAGATGCGCTATTTTTGGTAGGTTTTTCGCAGGGCGCGATGCTGGCGCTCGACGTCGCGCTGATCGCGGCGGCGTCCGTGACGCGCGTGGCGGTGCTCTCGGGCGCGCTGCTGGACGACGCTGCCGCCCGGCTCGCGACACGTCCCGCGCACCCCGCGGTGTTCGTATCGCACGGCCGGCAGGACAAGGTTCTCGCCTTCGCGGGTGCCGAGCACCTGGTCGAGGCGCTGCAGGCGCACAAACTCTCCGTCACGTTCCGACCCTTCGACGGTGGTCACGAGATCACTCCGGCGATCGTGGCCGATCTCAAGTCCTTCTTGTCGACCGAGCTCGAATGACGCCGGAGGCGTAGCAGCTCGCTGACCTGGGTCAGCTGAGCAACCTTCGATTTTCGGACGCGATCGAGCGTCAATGCGCCGGGGGCGGTGGAACCGACACGGGGCCGTGCACCGGCGAGGCGGCGTCGTGGGCGGGCGGAATGAAGAACTGCAGCGGCGAACGGAAGAACGTCGCCAGCACCGACGCGATAAGCCGCAGCTGATCCGAGCGCTTGGCCTCACGGGCGCGCCAGGCGACGGCCAGGGCGAGCAGGAAGCTCACGCCGAAGTTCAGGCAGCCGATGATCGCGATGCCGAGCATAGCCGGGTAGACGGCGTGGCTGGCTTCGCTCGAGAAGCCGAGCGAGCAGATGGCGAGCGTGAGCGCGCCCGTGGACAAGGTGACGTGACGCACGTCGAGCGGCAGGCCGAGGAACTTACCCATGATGGGCGTCATGGCTAGCAAGAAGCCGAGCGTGGAATTACCGCCGAAGCCCGCAATGTTGCGCTGCAAAAATCGGGACAACCAACGCATCGTGCCGCGCCCGAGCACGCGCCCGTAGCGATGCTGCGCTATGGCTTCGGGCAGGCGGCGGTAGACGGCCCAGTTTTCGAGCCAGCCCGCCGCGATGCTCGACGACCAGAGCAAGACGCCGGTCAAGGCGGCGTAGAAAATCGTGCCGCTCTGCGTGGGGTGCAGCGACTGCAGTACGTGCTCCGCGGTCTCCTGATTCAGGAAGGCAGCGCCGTCGTGACGGCTGCGCCAGAACGCGTTGAACGCCAGCGTCGCCGGAATCACCATGCCGACGTTGCCGATGGCCGCCGCCAGCTGCGAGCGCGTGATACGCGCGATCATCGTCACGAGGGCCGACAAGTCAGGGTGGTGAGCGCTGTCGCGCAAAGTGCCGGCCAACGCGGCCGCGGTCATCGACGGCTGCTTGGTCGCCAGTGTGAAACCGAGCAGTTGCATCACGATGAAGCTGCCGCCGTAGTTGCAGGTGGCCAGCATGCCTTCGACGAATGGGGCGAAGTGCGCAGAGCCAATCAGAAATTTGAGGGCCGCCGTGCCGGTGGTGAGCACGCCGCCGCCGCCCGCGGAGAGCAGCATCAGCACGTACTCGCGCCGCGAAGAGGTGATGTAGTGCTCGCCGGTGTGACCGGCGCGCTCGATGATTTTACGCGCCAAAAGGTGCAGGTTGCCGCGCGCAATATCCGTTAGCTTGCGATCGCGGAGCCGCAGCCTGGCAAGCTCTGCCAAGAGTGCTTTGGCTTCGCTGGCACGCGACAGCTCCGAATAGGGCTCGAGCTGGCGGAGCAGCAGCGTGAGCCTGTCCAAGCTTTGGCCGACGAGCTCGACTCGGTAGACGACGTCGACGCTGACGCCGAACTTCTCGAGGTTTTTGACCACCTCGTCGGTGGTTGTGCGGCAGCCGTGCATGGTTTCGTGGCAGTGGTCCATGCGTGCCCGGAGACGCAGCGCGCCTTGGTGCGGGTCCGCCGCGGCGGCCCGATACTCGCGCAAGCTTTCGAGCAAGCGGTCGACCGCGCGCGGTAGGCGATGAAACGGCGAGCTTACGAGGCGTGTCCTCGGGCTGCGGGCGCGAATCACGTCTGAAAGACCGGTGGCAGAGATGCGCAGCGCGAGCAGGCTGCAGGCGTCGGTCAAGTGTTCGAGCAGCGGCGCCCACGGGCTCGTGTCTTGTTGCGTGCCGCCGAGAGCGCAGAAGAGCTGGGCCATGAGCTCCGCGGGCGTTCCTTCCAGCGCGCGCAGAGACGCGGTGCTCGGGAACAACTTGCCCAGCAGCTGCGCCAAATCTCGCTCGTCGATCGGTTCCGGCAAGAGGCCGCGCGAGATGCGATCGATCGTTTCCGCCAGAAAACCTCGGTCCGTCGGCAAGCCGAGCCGCCCGAACAGCCCGCCGCCTACGCTTTCGGCCAGCACGAAGCTGACGCTTTGCGCGAGCCGCGAGCGAACGCTCGGCAGGCGGTCGACTGCCAGCAGCAGCCAGCGCAGCCGCGTTACGTGTACGGGCTCTCGGGGAGCTTCGGGAAACGAGGGCACGCTGCGGCGCGAGGCAAGCCACGCAAACAGCGCCTCGAGCCCCGCGACCTGCGCGGGCAGGGGCGTCGCAGCGTCGCAGCGTTTCAGCGCGGCATGCAACTGCTTGATGGCGCGGTGCTCGGGCGCGCGTGGCGACAGCTCGCGCCCGAACGTGACCGGGTCCGGAAAACCGTCAGGCGTGGAGTTGAACGGCGCGCCCTGCATGCTACCCGAGTGGTATCATGTCGGCATGCGGTGTGAGGCTTGTAGAAGCCAGGTAAGCGCGGGGGAGCTATCACCGAGCGGAGCCAGGCAGCGGTCGCCGCGGCTTGAACCTAGCGTACGCATTTCGCGCCACCCGCTACGGGTGCGCCTGCGGGCGGCGCTTCAAGCTGCGGCACCCCGTGGTGCTGACGCTGTGGGTGGTGTCGTTCGCGGTGATCGCCCGACACGCGACTTGCCGAACAGGCGCTGGTACTCACGCCAGAACGTCGCGTTTACACAGCGCGATGCTCGTCGGGCAAGCGTCTGATGGGTACCCAGTGCCCGGAGCTGCCATCAAAGACCCACGCACAGCGCGGCTGAAGTTGAACGGGTCCTCAATCGCCACTGCGTATCGCCGCGGGCCAGCAAGTTGCCCAACGCTCGCAGCGAGCAGATCTCGCAACTGATCCCGCGCCGTGCACTGAATCCTGACGCCGCAATCCGCAGTGACTTGGGTCACCGGTCAGATCGTCAGCGGGTGACCGGCGGCTGCCGGCTGTTCCGGCGCGCGTAGCGCCCCCGCGCAACCCCGCTGTAGAAATCGTGAACGCGGCACCCGAAATCCCTCCCGAAGACGGAGGGGTGTCGCGAAGCGTTCCTCAGCTTCGCGCAGTACCCACGATCGCGTCGAACTCCGCGCTATCGTAGATCACTCGGCCGCGCGCCAGCCGACCGTCGACGGCGGTGAACCAGCCGCCAGTCGTCAATAGGCCTTGACCACCGTCCCCGCCGGAAAGGATGATCTGATAGAGGACCGAGACGCTGTCGTCTTCGACGACCCAACGCAGCACCTTGTGTCCCTGCGAGATCTTCATCAGCCCGCTCGCAAGCCGCAGCAACTCGTCGACATTGTGCGCGGTCGCGAACGGGCCTTCCAGCGTGAAGCCGTCAATCACGGCCCTGCGCGTTTCGTCGACGTCGCCCGAGTAGAACGCCGTCAAAAAGCGCTCAGCGGCAGCTTTTGAATTGATATGCACGGCCATGTCAGTACCCGACAGTGAAGCGTTGACGAACGTGCGTGTGGGACTCCACTTCAGCGATGAGCGCATCCCCGAAGTCGGGACCCGAGATGGTCGATTGGCCGTCGGCTCCGACCAGCAAGACGTCGCCACCTACTCGGTATTTGCCGGTGAGCTCACCGCCTCGGGGAGACGCGCCGAAACCACCTGGCGGGCTCAGGTAGAACCAATCCGATCGGGCGCCGTGGCTTTGCAGGAACGTGAGTACGTCCTGCATCTCGGTGGCCTCGGCCTTGTACTCCTCGGGGAAGGCGGGCAGGTCGAAAACCTTGGGGCCTTCGGGAGCGAGCAGCAGCGACGCTGCTCCACCCACGACACCCAACCGCTTCCCGCTCGAAGCGCTACGAGCCTCGAGCTCTTTGATGACCTGGAGCATCTTGCCGGTGAGCTCGCCGCGCGGTGCGAGCGCCGAGATGACGACATCGGCTGCGTCGAAGACACGATCGAGAACGGCCTTGTCCAGCACCGAAGCCTGTAAGTAGGTCACTCCAGGCGTCGCGATTGCCGGCGCACTCCTGCTGTAGACAGCCACCGCGTGACCCCGTCGTTTCGCGGCCGCGACGATGTGACCACCCGCGTAGCCCGTACCCCCCAACACTGTTATTTTTGCCATGTCTTGAATCTCCGTCGGTGCCTTCCTCCCATCACCATAAGAGAGCCCCTCACTTTTCGTAAGGAGGCACCCCATGGTAAGTTACCTACCAACCGGAAGGACACTGAATGGCCGAGAACAGTCTTGTTTCCGAGTGGGAGAGCATGAGCGATGCCAAGTGCCCGACGCGAGAGGTGCTCGATCGCATCGGTGACCGGTGGACCGTGTTGATCGTGGCGGCGCTCGGGCACGGACCGCTGCGTTTCAACGAGATCGAGCGGCGCGTCGCCGGCATTTCTCAGAAGATGCTCACCCAGACGCTGCGCGGCCTGGAGCGCGACGGGCTCGTTTCGAGAACGGTTTACCCGGAGGTGCCTCCGCGTGTCGTGTACAAGCTCACCGCAACGGGTAAGACGTTGCTGTCGCCGCTCGCCGCGCTACAGGGCTGGGCGGCCGCGCACATTGGCGACGTGCTGAAGGCGCGTCAGAAATACGGCAAGAAGCTTTCTCGTTAGGCGCGATCAACCGCAGGGTTGGCCGAACAGCTCGCAGCTGGGCGGGGCACAGACTAGGCAACGTCTGCGGTGTCGTCGCGCTTGCAGTCCCGCCCTGGGCTCCGTCAGCGAGAGGTCGGTGACAAACGGTCTTCTCGAGAATCTGGTGGACTGTCCAGCATGTGGCTCCGGTGCCACCGAGCTCTATGCGCCCCATCCCGCCTGATCAGTACTGGCCTGACCCGGCCAACGTGTGCGCCGACTGCTTGGGCGATACTGGTCTGATTTTCGACGAAGGTGGGATCTTGGGCGGTTGGGTCGACCCCTGCGACACCTTCCCCCTTTCTGATGAGGGCGAACGAGAGCGTTGCCCTATAATCACGTCGCCTCGGCCGTCTCGGAGGGGCCCGTAAAGATCACGATCATCGTGCTGATCCGGCCTTCTCGCAGCGAGAAATAGCTGGTCATGATTAGTGGATCAGGCAGCTTGGACTTGTCATAAGTTCCGTCGTATTTGAGCCGTACGATCACGTCGCCGTGGTGCGCGATGACCGCTCGGACCTCGAGGGTGACGTGGTCATCGATGAACTCTTTGGTTAGCAGGGCGCGCACCGCTTGCAGGCCGCGCGCCTCCTTTTGCGTCGCGACGTAGGCGTCGGTGGCGAACGTGGCGGTCGCTCGGTCGAGGTCGGAATCATTAATCGCTGCGATGTGCTCGGCGATGATCTGCGGCAGTTCGATACTCATGGGGCGTCTCCTGACGGGTCACTCGACCCATGAGCACACTCGGACCTTCCCCAAGGGGAGGAGCAATGGAAATCGCCGGTTCCCTCGGGCGAGATGCTACGCTCGCCGAGTGCGAGCCTCTCTGGCCATTGGAGACTTCTCTCGAGCTACGCATCTGACGATCAAGACGCTGCGCCATTACCATCGCATTGGCCTGCTGGTGCCCGCCGAGGTGGATCCCGCCTCGGGTCACCGCCGCTACCGCACGGACCAGATCACGACGGCGCAGATCGTTCGGCGGTTCCGGTCCCTAGACATGCCTTTGGAGGATATTCGGGCGGTGCTCGACGCGCCCGACCTGGCGACTCGCAACGAACTGATCTCCAGCCACCTCGGCCGCGTCGAGGTTGTGCTGGCTCGAACGCAGAAAGTCGCGGCGTCGCTTCGCTACTTGCTCGAACCGCCCACCGGCGCGGCTCAGGTAGCGATCCAGCATCGACAGGTGGCGGCCGTCCCGGCGGTAGCGGTGTGCCAGGTGATCGACGCCAAGGATGCATTGACGTGGTGGCAAGGAGCGCTCGGAGAGCTGAGGGCCTTCTTGGCCGCTCGGGGCCTCGCAAGGGCGGGTCCGGCGGGCGGCATCTTCGCCAATTCGTTCTTCACCCACAAACGCGGCGGAGCCACGATCTACTTTCCTTGCGCCGAGCCGGTACGATCCGCGGGGCGCGTGACTCGGCTGACTGTGCCGCCGGCTGAGCTAGCGGTCATCACGCACCTCGGTGGTCATCACGACCTGGATCGGGCCTATGGCTTGCTTGCCGCACACGTGGCGGAACATGCTCTCGGAATCGAAGGGCCCATACGCGAGTTTTACCTCGTCGCCAGCCACGACATCCCCGACGAGACGTCGTGGCGCACCGAGATCGGCTGGCCCATCTTTCATACCGGGGCAGGTGTCGAGCGGCCGGAGCCAAAGCGGCATCGCTCGTCCACGCCCTGATCAAGGGATCGTGTGGCGCGACCTACGCGGCCAAATGGGATGCACATCATCGGTGGAGTTCAGCGCGGTCTAGGACGTTGCTCGAGGGCGGAAGCGCTCTAAGTTGCCGTCACGCGAGCCCTCTCGCTCGCGCCGCAGGCGCGGCGTTCACCTTCACCTCGTCCAGACAAGGTGGCCGACATCCGCCACGGTAGCTTCTGCAATCAAGCTGCGGCGCGGCAGCCCAGGCGAAGATGTGATGAATCCTTAGAGGCTGCGGCAGGGCAGCCCCGCTCACGGCGGCGGATGGCGTTCGTAGAATGCGTCGATGGCCTCGCCCAACAGACGCTTTCGATAGCCGCGCAGAGCGTCTGAAAGGCGACCGGGGCGCCCCTCTTGCAGCTTGGCCTTGAGCTCGCGAACCACTCGCTGGGGCAAGACCTGCTCTGGAGAGACCTCGAGCGTGGCGCAAACTTCTGCGCGGAGTAAGCCGAGCCAGGCGTCGCGCCGAATGTCGGCAAACGTGGCGTAGGGTAGCGGCTCGATCGGAACGAAGTCGGTGCTCTTGGCCTGGCGCGCGGCGTTCGCCAGGCCGCTCACCAGCTCGGCCCCGTGCCGCTGCAGAACGCCAGGCGAAACGCCTTTGATGCGACCCGCCGCGGCTGGCGTTTCCGGCAGGCGAGCTGCCAGCGCCAGGAGCGTCTTCAAGTCGGGCGCGTTCAGCTTTTCGTCGGCGGAAAGGGCGTTGTGCCAGTCGATCAAGAAACGCAAGCCCGCTTGGCTGGTCGGGCCCAATTGCCAGGCGTTGCGAAAGTTCTCGAGCGTGAGCGGCGGCGGCGCCTCGCGTGACGGGTCGAGCGCTTCGCGCGACGCCTCGAACACCAGCTCGCGCCGTTGCTTGGCCTCTGCGCGCTCGAGCAGCAGCTCGGTGATTGCCGGCAGGTCGTGCACGTCGCCCGCCGCGTACTTGAGCTGCGACTCCGAGAGCGGACGCGCCAGCCAATCGTCGGCTTGATGCGCCTTGTCCGCGCGTGCCCCGAGCAGCAGGTAGCGCAGGTAGGCGAGGGAGACGTTGCTCTCCGCAGAAACCAAGGCGTAGGCGATCTGCGTGTCGAACAGGTTCTGTGGGGCGCGCACGTGGAGACGCTGTTCGATCAGCGCGAGATCTTGCAGCCCGGCGTGAAAGACCCACGGCACGTCGGGCCTGGCGAACACGGCGCTCAGCGGATCCAATCGGCCAAGCTTCAAAGTGTCGACCAGGAAGATGTCGCTGCCGGACGAAATCTGCAGCAAACAAAGCCGCGTGGCTCCGCGCCCCGACTCGAACTCGGTATCCAGGTACAGACGCGAGCACGAGGCGAGCGCGCTCGCCGCCCGCTCCAGCCCCTCGAGCGAGTCAACGAACACGTACGGATGGTCATTCATGGCGGGCGGGGCTCAGGGCGACGGGCGGGCGAGGCATTCGCGCATCGTGGCTGGATCCGGCTCCCAAGTGGCAGTTTTTTTCCGCGACGAGCGCCCGCCCCCCCGGCTTGGTTACGACAGCGGCAAGAGGCCGATCGTCGTGAGCACGACGCGCGAAGGGTGCTTCGATTGGGCCACGATGGCGCGCACCCGCTCGTAGTAGTCGAGGTGCGCCTGCCTGACTCGTTCCAGATCGGCCTCGGAGATCGCGAACAGGTTGTACGAGGCCAGCGCGTCGGCCGGGACGCCGTGCTGCTCGAGCTGGGTCTTGGCCACGTTGAACCAGTGTCGCTTCAACGCCAGATTTCTGGCCTGATCTTCGCGAGTGTCCACCGCCAGCACGCGCCCGACTTCGAATCGCCCCGCGCGACGCCGGATTTGCTTGGCGCGTAGCAGCAGCGCCAGGCATTGCTCTTCCTCTTCGAGCGAGATGCCCAGGCGGGCGGCGATGAAACCCGGCGCGTGCCGCGGCAGGCAGCGGTACGCCTCGAGCTCGAGAACGCGCAGCACTGCGTGCGACCAAGGCCGACTGTACGCCAGGCTGCGCTGCAGCTGCAGATCGGCGTAAGCCGAGGCGACGCTCGGCAGTTGGCCGGGCCCCACCGCCTCGCCCAGAAAATCCAAGAGGCGCCGCGTCGTCGCCTCGACGAGGGCCAGCAGCTCGGGCAAGCGGGGCTCGGTCTTGCCGGCCAGCCAGCGCGCGATGGTATTGCGGTTCACGCTCAGCTCGCGTGACAGCTCCGCCTGCGAGCGGTTACGCACCAGCGCGTTGAGCCACGAGCTCGCGAGCGCGCGAAAAGACGGCCCACGACACGGTGCAAAGCGATTGAGCAGCGGCAGCGGCGGGCGCCCCGACAGCTGCAGCAGGTGGAGGAAGTCCGACGCGCGCGGGTAGCGTGTGCCCGTTTCCCAGGCGTGGAGCACGTTGCTCGTGCGCTTCAAGCGACGGCGCACAGCGGTTTGGGAGTGTCGACCACGCAGCGCGCGAACTAGCTCTCTGGCTGCCAAATCGTAGTCCATGTAGCGCAGAATAGAGCATCGAATGCCCAAATTGGAGGATAGAACGTTCTAAAGTGCACTAGCGCAGCGCGCGCGCCGGAGGGATGGTAGCTGCAACATGCGCTTTGGATGGGTAGCCAGCGTCGCCGGTATCGCGCTCAGCAGCTTGGGGCTCGGCGCTTGCTCGAGCGGTCAGACCGGCTCACCCGATTGCGTGGGCCCGGTCTCTTGCGTTTGCGATCCGCTGTATGGGGGCGGCACGTTGCTGCGCGTGCACGCCGAGAGCGCCGGCGCCGGGAAGCTCGAAGCGGTCGTGGACGAAGTGTTCGCGCCCAGCGACCGCGCGCCCAACGCCCAGCTGGGCGACCGCGTGGGCGGTTCCGTGCTCGCCGAACGGCCGTGCGCTCGCGGCGCCCCCTCTACGCTGCAGGTCGGCGCTGAGCTGTTGGTCCTGTACAGCGCAGGCGTCAGCCGCGACCCCACGCAGCCGCGCAGCGCGGCGCTCTTGGATGGGGTCTTCAGCTTTGCCATTCCCTGGGCAGACACGCTGTCGTTTGGCGATTCGACCCAGCTCGCGAGCGCCGAGCTCTCCGTGCTCTTCACGCCCGAAAGCTGCCTCGAACGCTTTCCCGCCGACCCGGCACCGCCCTGTAACGACACGCCCGCGAGCGCCGCGTGCTCCGCCGCGCCCCGCGAAAGTGGGGGCGGCCCAGGCTGGTTTGCCCTGTTGTTCGGCCTTGGGCTGCTCGTTCGCTTGCGACGCGCGCCCGCGCGTTAGGCCTCATGGTTGGCATCCTCGCCGATCACACAGAACCCATTGCCAAAGGGGTCGCTACAAAAGGCGGCGGGCAGCGGCCCCTGCTCACGATACTCCGTCTCGATCAGGCCTCCTGCCGCGCGCACTTTGCCAAGAGTGCCGTCGAAATCGTGAACGTGAAGATCGACGTGCACCGGCGTCCAGTGCCGCTCGTAGCGGCGCAGGTCCGCGCCGTGGGGCGAGGGTTTCGTGCCAGCGGGCTTCTCGTGCATGCAGACCGTCATGTTGTTGGCGTCGAGGATTGCCAGCGTGGCGAACGGCCGTGCGACTTCGACGAACCCGAACACCGCTGCATAAAACCGTAGTCCCGCCTCGAGGTCTGGAACGTCGATGCTCACATGGACACTTGGTCTCGGGCCGGCGCCGGGCTGGCTCGGCTTCAGCGCTTTCGCTTTGGGCGCCGTGGTCTTGCGTCCATCACGGCGAGGTCGGGCTGGCTGCTTCATCGGCTTAAACTCCTGGCTAGGCGGTTCAATTCCAGCTCCCATGACGCAGCGGCGCGCTCGGTCCAAGTCGCGTCGTGCATGCGATCGAAGCGCAGCGTCATTTTCACCTTCGAGCCCTCTTGCTCGAGCGTGACGACCGTCTCGACGTCGTACGCCGCCACGCCCGGAATGAAGTCGGCCAAGTGCGTGTAGGCAAGGAGCTGCAGTGGCACGATTTCGTGGAAGGTGATGCGGAGGTCGTGGCTGGCGGGCATGCCCTGACGCTGCATCAGCTCGATCGTCTCCGCCCTGTCGGCGATCATCGTGTAGAGCAAGAGCCCGCCCGGTCGGAGATCGATGGCATGGACTTCCACATGGAAACCGTCGGGTCCCCACCACGCTTCGATGCCGGCCTTCGTGGTCCACAACGCCCACACCTCTTGCAGCGTTGCGTCGAAGGTCCGCTGCAGCGTGAGCTGTTCTCTGTTCACGAGTGCCTCCGAGACTTCGCGCTGCGGCGTTGCAGAAGCGCGGCGCCGAAGCGATCGAGCCGGCTTTCCCAGAGCGCTCGGTAGCGGGACATCCACGAGTCAACCTGCTGAAATGGCTCGGGCCGTAGCGAATAGAGCCGGCGCTGACCGTCGGCGCGCACCTGCACGAATCCTGCCTCGCTCAGGATGCGGAGGTGCCGCGATACGCCTGATTGGTGAATCGGCAGCTTTGCGACCAGCTCATTAACGGGGCACTCGCCGGCGGCGAGAGTTTCGAGAATGAGCCGTCGAGTGGGCTCGGCAAGCGCTTGGAACGGGTCGAGATGCACGGTAGTGTATATACACCAACATGCTTTTCTCGGTCAAGACTCGAGCTGCCCTTGCCTGGCTCGCTGTCAGCGCGCGCCGGCCTTTTTCTCGAGCGAGCTCAGGAAGTCTGCAATCACGGGGCGAACCCTTTGGTAGCGGCTGAGGAAGACCAAATGGCCCCCGGGCACTTCGTAGTAGCGCACCGCGTGGCCCCGCGTCGCGTAGGCGCGGGCGTACGACGCCGGCATCATGCGGTCAGTGGCGCCCTGCACGACCAGCACGGGCATGCTGGGCGGCGTGTCGGCCCGGGTGCCCGAGATCAAGACGAGGCCCGAGAAGTCCAGCGGGTACTTCAGCGCGAGCACGCTTGCGCCAGCCGCGCCGTTCGAAAGCCCGGCGAGATACACCCGCCGCGCGCCCAGGCCGTGCGCGTAGTCGAGCGTCGCGCGCAGCGTGCGGTCACCGACCGGCGTCCACCAGGCCCCGCTCGCGTCGACGGACGGACACAGCGTGATCAGCTTCGCTTCGCTCGCGGCTTGAGCCAGCTCCCAGCAGTAGACGTAGAAGTTACCCGCGTAGCCGTGCAGAAAGATGACCGCGGCGTCGGGTTTGCGCGCGCCGGCGGGGCGTGGCTCGATCACGATCGTGTCGAACGCGGCTTCCGTTTCGAGCCCCAGGTAGGTTGGAATCGCGGGCGTCGCAAAGCTCTTGGCAGCCGGCTCCGTGCGCGCGTAGGCCTGCTCCAAAATCTCACGAAATTGGCCGGCCTCCTCGTCGTGCAGACCCCCGACCGCCTGCAGCAGGCTGGCTGCCGCGAGCGCGCCGTCGGGCTCCGGATAGAGCGTGCTCACGAGCCGGGCGCCGCTGTCACCGGGCAGCGTGGTCAGCCGCACGCCGTCGCGTTCGCGCATCAGCAGGCCACGAAAAAGCCAAGGCCCGACCAGCAGTAAAATCCCCGCTCCGGCCAGGCGGGCTGCGTAGCGCGTGCGCGTGGCCAGTGCCCGGCTCGCCAACGCCAGCAGCGCGACCCCGAGCGCCAGCGCGCCGCTCCACCAAGAAAGGCCGAGGCCCAGCCAGGCGAACGCGAGGCCCGCTGCCAGCCCCGCGAGCACCAAGCTGCCAAGCGTGAAGCAACCGCTCAGAGCTGGAGCGGAGCGGACGAGGGGGTCGTCGACGTGGCCCAATTGCCGCCGACCTTCGCACATTTTCCGTGCACCCTTGATGGAGCTTTCGTGGAAGGACGCGATGTCTTGAGCAGTGTTCGAAGGTGGGAGCAGCAGACGGTCGAGTATCAGGCGGTGGAGCAGCTGGGGAAACCGGCGTTGCTGGGCGGCGCATTTGCGAGGTAACGTGTGAGCTGTTGCCTTGACGACGAGAGGTGCGGAGAGCAAGTTCAAAGGTAACGAGCGCTTCGTTGTCGAGAGCACCCTCGGCCAGGGCGGAATGGGTATCGTGTACCGCGCGCGCGATCTGCAGCGTGGCTCCGTCGTGGCGCTCAAGACCATGACGCAGCGCTACCCCGCTGCGCTGCTTCGCTTCAAAAAAGAGTTCCGCGCGCTGGCCGACATCGCGCATCCGTCGGTGGTGCAGCTCTACGACCTCTTCGCCGAGGGCGAGCAATGGTTTTTTACGATGGAGCTGCTGGAGGGAACCAACTTCGTCCGCCACGTGCGCGTGACCGAGCGGTATTCCAGCACCGACAGGACGCGCACCGAGGTCGACGCCATTTCGCATCAACCGACCAGGCACACCCACCGTACCGACATCAGCTCGGTAAGGCCGGACGGCACGCGCACTTCACCGCTGGCGAGGCCGAACAGCGGGCAGCTGGTGGGCGACGAGCGACGGCTGCGCCAGGCATTGCTACGGCTGCTCGATGGCGTGCTCGCGATTCACGCGTCCGGTCGTCTCCATCGCGATATCAAGCCGTCGAATGTGATGGTCACGCCCGAAGCTCGCGTCGTGCTGCCCGACTTCGGCGTGGTGGGCGACCTCGCCGAGGAGCAGGAAGGTGCAGAAGAGTCGGGGGTGGGGACGCCGGCCTACATGGCACCCGAGCAGGCGCGCGGGCTGCGGGTCACGCCTGCTGCTGATTTCTATGCCGTTGGGGTGACGTTGCTGGGCGCGAGAGCGTCTTGACGCTCGTCTCCGGAGCGTCCGGCATCGGCAAAACGACGCTCATCCAGCGCTTCCTGAAAGAGGCTAGCCAGGCGCCTCGCGCGCTGGTGCTTTCTGGTCGTTGTTACGAGCGCGAGGCGGTTCCATTCAAGGGACTCGACAGCGTCGTCGACGAGCTGTCGCGTTGGCTGATGCTCGTGCCACCGAAAGACCTGGGGCGGCTATTGCCGGCAAATGCGGCGGAGCTGCTGCGCGTGTTCCCGGTGCTGCGCGGCGTGACGGCGCTCGAAGAGCAGAGCTGGCTTTGGCCCGAGGTCAAAGAGCCGCAAGAGCTGCGGCGCCGCGCCTTCATGGCGCTGCGTTCGCTGCTCGTGGCTATCGCGAAAGATCGACCGCTCGTGCTGCACATCGACGATCTGCACTGGACCGACGTAGACAGTGTTGCGCTCTTGGAACAGGTCCTGCACCCGCCTGGTGCGCCCGCCATGCTACTCGTGGGTAGCTTTCGCTCCGAGGCGCTCGGCAAGAGCCCCGCGCTCGCTGCGCTATTGGCGATGGCCGAGCGGCTGGCGTCGAAGGCTCGCGTCGAGCACATCGACTTGACCCGCTTGACCTACGAGGACAGCGCGCATTTGGCAGCGCTGTCGCTCGGCGACCAAGCCGCCTCGTCTCCCGATGCGATCCTGCGCATCGCCGAGGAATCACAAGGACTCCCGCTTTTCGTCTCCGAGCTGTCGACCTGGCAGCGCAGCTCGTCTCCCGATCAGGCGAGCCGACTCATCTCGCTCGACGCCGTGATTCAAGGCCGGGTCGATCAGCTGCCCACTGAAGGTCAGGCGCTCTTGGAAGTTCTCTGCATCGCCGGTGGACCGCTGCCGACTCAGGTCGCCGAATATGTCGCCGGGGTGAGCGACGCCGATTCCCTGCACGCCCGGCTGCGCGTGGCGAAGCTGACACGCACGGTGGCCAGCGGCGAACGCGAGCTGGTCGATATTTACCACGGTCGCATCCGGGACAGCCTGATGGGCAGAATCGGGGGTCAACGCCAGCGCGCGCTGCATTGGCGTCTCGCGACCGCGCTCGAAGGCACAGGCAACGCCGACGAGGGTGTGCTGCTCGAGCAATTTCTGGCAGCAGGAGACGAAGATGGGGCGCGGCGGCACGTGCTGCCTGCAGCCGTGGCGGCGGAGGGCGGCCTGGCTTTCTTGCGCGCCGCTGGCCTCTATCGGCAAGCGATTGAGCTCAGGGTCGCCCACCCCGCTTGGCTGCTCGAACGCTGTGAGGCAGACGCGCTGCTCTCGGCCGGCCACGCGGCAGAAGCTGCGGCGGCGTACGCCAGCGCCGTGCAGCACGCCCCACTCGACGAACGCACGGCGCTCCGCCGCAAAGCCGCCGAGCACTTTTTGAAGACCGGCGCCGAGACAGCAGGCCTCCGGCTCTTGCGCGAGGCACTCGAAGACGTCGAGCTAGGTTATCCCGAGACCGAAGTCTCGGCGATGGAGTCGCTCTCGCTCAATCGCACGCGCCTGCGCCTGCGCGGCTTGGATTTCGAGGCGCGTGAGTCGCTGCTGCCCGACCAGCTCGAACGCATCGACGTCGCGTTCGCGGCCAGCTCGGGTTTGGCAGATTTCGACGTCATTCGCGCCGCCGACTTCGGCGCACGACATCTGATTTTGGCGCTCGATGGCGGCGAACCGGTGCGCATCTGCCGGGCGCTCGCCATCGAAGCGTCGGGCCGCGCCGCGGTGGGCGCGCAAGAGCCGGCCGAAATCGCAGGGCTGGTTCAGTCCGCCGAAAGTCTGGCAACTCTCAGTAACGATGCCTACGCCGCCGCTTTGGCCCGGCTCGCAGCGGGCCTCGTGCACCTGTTCTCGGGCGAGTGGCGGGCCGCCCACAAGACGCTCGACGAGGCCGAGCAGACGATGCGCGAGCGCTGTCGGGGCGTTCATTGGGAGCTGGCAAACGCCGTGGCGTGGTCGATGAATGCGCTCGTGCTGTGCGGCGAGCTGAAGGCCGCAGCGCAGCGGGTCCCCGAAGCCGTGCGTGAGGCCCGAGAGCGCGCCGACCGCTTCGCGCTGATGCACCTGATCTACCCGGCAGCCATGACCGCGCTCGTTGCCGACGATCCCGATACGGCTCTGCGCATCGCGCGAGACTTTCCGAGCACCGGCTCGGAGCTCTCGGAGCGCTTCACGGGCGGACATTGGGGCAGCTTGATGGCGCGCGTTTCGGCCAATCGCTATCGCGGCCAGGGCCTGTTGGCGCATCGCGAAATGGAGAGCGACTACAGTCGGCTGAAGGGCGCGCACTTTTTACGCGTCCACCTGGTGCGTGTTTGCACGACGTTCGAACGTGGCCTGTGCGCCGTGTCGGCCATCGAAGACGGCGGCGATCGGCTCGAGCTGCTGCGTTTGGCCACGAGCTCCGCTCACGAGCTCCTCGGCGACCGTCCGGGCTACGCGGCGCCCCTGGGTTTTTACCTCTTTGCCTGCCTACACGCGCTGAACGGCGAGCGCGAACAGGCACTCGAACAGCTCGACCTCGCGATTGCCGGCCTGTCGCGCTTCGACATGGCCTACCTGGCAAACTGCGCCAAGGCCAGGCGTGGCGCGCTCGCCGGCGGCGAAGCCGGACAGCAGCTGCTCCAATCGAGCAGCGAATGGCTGCGCGAACAGGGCGTCGTCAACGTCACGCGTTGCCTGAACATGAGCGCGCCCGGTTTTTCGCGGAGCCTCGCCGGCTAGCAAGCGCTACACTCGCGAGATGATCCTCGCCGTCGCAGCCGTCCCAGAGTCTGCCGACGCTCGCTTGCTCGCTACCAAAGTGACGGGACTGGTGCTGGCTGATTTGAATCGGAAGCTCGCGGGCATTTTGCCGCGCGTGCTTTTCACCGGGCTCGGCGCAGCGAGTGCGCCTGCCATGGTTCAGGGGCTGGAGGCGCTGGGGTTCGTGGTGTTGACGCTCGAGGGAGGGGCAGCGCCGAGCGATCGCGAGCGCGTGCTCGCGCGGCGAATCGAGTTTAGCAGTGGGAGCGTCTGCGTCACCGATAGAGAGGGGCGAACGCACGCTTGTCCACCGAGCTCGATCTCGCTGCTGCAGCGCGGAACGCGAACCTCGACCACCTCGGAGAAGGTGACCACGTCAGAGCGGAAGCTAGACGTCGGGCGCGCGGTGCTGTCGGGCGGGCTGATGCTCACCAAGACGACCGAGAAGACCTCGATCAAGACCACCCAGAACGCCGAGCCGTTTCTGCTGATTCAGCGCAACGACGGTGAGCCAGAGCTGATGCTCTACGAGCGGCGGATCGACTACGCTGGGCTGGGGGCAGAGATGCAACCTGCCAGCCGTGGAAACCTCGAGACCGTTTGGACGAAGTTGAAGGCAATGGCTCCCTCACTCGTAGACGACCGAGTGAGTCGACCTGGCTTCGTCAGCGGGCTGCCGACCACCGCCGACGATCCGGTGGACCTGGCTCTTTTTCTCGTCGCGCTCGCCCGGCGCGCGGCGCAATGACAAAGCAGCAAACTGACAGCCTGTAGTGCACTGAGGACACACATTTCGCGCTTCTTTGCGCGTAGGACTGGAGGTTCGCAGTGACGCTCGATTTTTGTGCGATGACCGCGTGGTCCTGCCCGAATAACTACCGGAAGTGTGATCGCGGGCACGGTCGCGCTCCACCCACGAGCTGGCGACCTCGTTTACTCCCGTAGCGGGTTGTCGATCTGAAAGGCAAATGGACGTGCCGTACCAGCGTTCTCTCTACCTTGGATTCGTGTTGTCCTTTGTCGCCGGTTGCACCGGAGTCGTCGGTGGTGACGCCGGCGGTCGCCAAGGGACCAACGGCTCCCCAGGCCCTACCGGCACCGGCACCCCTGGCGCCGGCCCCACCGGTACCGGCACGCCCGGCACCGGTACCCCGGGCACTGGCACGCCCGGCACCGGCACGGGGACGGTGTCCCAACCGACTGCCAGCATGCACAAGCTGTCCATCGTCGAGTTCACGAACAGCCTGCACGACCTGCTTGGCGCTAGCGCCCCGGTTGCTGCACAGCTCGAGCCCGATCAGCAAGTCGAAGGGTTTCGTTCGGTCTCGGCGACCACTGTGGCGGTCTCGCCGACGGGCGTTGCCCAGTACGAGACAGCGATCAACGCGGCGACTCAGTTCGCGTTCTCCAGCGCAGCGCAAGCCGCAATGGTGCTGTCGTGCGTTCCAACCAGCGCGAACGACGCGAAATGTCCCCTGAGCCAGGTGCTCAGCACGTTCGGTCGGCGAGCGCTACGGCGCCCGCTCACAACCGCCGACGTGACCCGCTACGCGGGCGTGGCAACGGACATCGCGCAAGAGCCGGGCGGCAGCATCCTGGTCGGGCTCAAGTACGCGGTTTCGGCCATTCTGCAGTCGCCTGAATTTCTCTATCGTGTGGAGCTCGGCGCCCCCAGTGCGGCAGATGGCGGCCGCAACAAATACACCGACTTCGAAATGGCCTCTCGTCTTGCGTCGCTGCTCTGGGGGTCGGTCCCCGACGACGCATTGCTCGACGCGGCGGCGAGCGGGAAATTGTCGACGCCAGACGGCGTGCAGGCCCAGGCCAAGACGATGATCGCATCGCAAAAGGTCCACGCGTCGTTCACCGACTTCGCAAACGACCTTTACGGTCTGGACCCAAGCTCGGGAATGCCGCTGAGCACGACGTTCAAAGATCCCAAGTTCTATCCCAATTGGACGACGACCCTGCCGGGTGCCATGCAGCAAGAGCTGACGATGCGCATCGACGACGCGGCGTTCAATGGCGACTATCTGGCGCTCTACGATTCGCCAATCGTCTTCGTGAACAACGAATTGGCGAAGATCTACGGCCTTCCCCAGCAACAAGTAGACGGCTTTCGCAAGGTGACCCTCGACGCTACGTCGCCGCGCCTTGGCCTGCTGGGCAGCGGGGCCATGCTTGCCGCGAATGGTCTTCCGCAGCGCACTTCACCCACCCTGCGCGGCCGGTTCGTCTCCCAGCAGCTGCTGTGCAAGACGGTGCCGCCGCCGCCGGGCAATGTGAACATCGGCGCTCTCGACATGCCGCCAGCGGGGACGCCGATCAGGTCGGTTCTCGAGGCGCATCGGAAGAATCCCTCGTGCGCTGCCTGCCACGCCATGATGGATCCGATCGGTCTGGGGCTGGACAACTTCGACAGCGTCGGAGCCTACCGGACGATGGACAACGGCGCGCCGATCGACGCGACCGGCGATCTTGACGGTGTTGCCTTCAAGGACGAAGCGACGCTGGCCACGGCGCTCCGCAATCACCCGAACGCCGCAAGCTGCTTCGTCACCAAAGTGTACGAAAATGCCCAGGGCAGGGCAGTTCTCGACGTCGATGCCGCCGTCGTCGCGAACTTGAGCAAGCAGTTCGATGCGAACGGTCATCGTGCCGACCAATTGCTGGTCGACGTCGTTTCCAGCGACGCCTATCGCTTCGTCGAAGTCGCCACCCAGTAACCAGGCATCAGGAAAAAGACTCATGTCGCGCTTTGTCCTTCCACGTCGAACAGTCCTCCGCGGCATGCTTGCCGGCGGAATTGGTGTCGCGATTCCGCTGCCGCGCATGGTCGGCATGCTCAACGAGAACGGCACGGCCTACGCCGCCGGCGGGGCGCTTCCGTTGCGCTACGGAACCTGGTTCTTTGGCAACGGCATTAACCCGCCGGAGTGGGTGCCTACCACCGCAGGTGTGGGCAGCGCCTGGACGCTCAGCACCCCGCTGATGCCCCTTTTGCCGGTGAAGACGTACCTGCAGGTCATTACCGGCATGACCAACAAGATTCCACCCGACCCCGCGCACAAAGGGCGCCCCGCCGCCGCGCTAACAGGCGCGAACGCTTCGGGCGCAGACGTGGCGCTGCCGTCCATCGATCAAGTGCTGGCTCCGATCCTCAACGCGGGAACCATGCCTGCCATCCCGGGCGGAATCCACGTCGGCATCTCCAACACGTCGGGGGCGGGGGCGCTCGATCTCAGGATTTCGTTCCGAGGTCCGAACGCGTCGAATCCTCCGGAGTACGACCCGGGAAACCTCTACAAACAGCTGGTCATGTTCGGAGGCGGCAAGGCTCCCGGTGGCTCGACGGGGCCGGCGGGGCCAGACCCCGAGCTGGCCCATCGCAAGCGCGCTCTCGACGCTGTCTTGGACAGCGCTGCCTCGCTCCGAGCGCGTCTCGGCAAGGCCGATCAAATGCGGCTGGACCAGCACCTCGAAGGCGTGCACCAGATCGAAAATCAGATCGCGATCTTGTCGTCGATGCCCACGGCCCCGACGACCACGAACGCCAAGCTCGTCGATCCGGCCATGGCCTATCCCAACATGGGTGCGGTTGGGTCGATCACCAAGCTGCGCAGCAGCGCGATGAGTGACCTGATTGTCTTCGCGCTGGCCACGGACCTGACGCGCGTTTTCAGCTTCATGTTCACGTGCTCGGCCTGCCACGGCAACTACGCCGACGCCGGGCTAGATCCCGTGACCTTCCACGAGGACTACGGGCACCGCAAGAGCCCGAAGGGCCTCGACTCTGCTACCAAGGGCTTCGCGACCGGCGTGGCGTACGCCATGACCAACTTCAACAACACGCTCGCGGCGATGATGAACTGCGCCGACGGGGCCGGGAACCTGCTCGACAACTCCGTGGTCTACGCCACCTCGTGCACCAGCGAATCGCAGACCCACAGCGGCGACGATTACCCGGTCTTGGTCGCGGGCAAGGCAGGCGGCAAGCTAAAGACCGACCAGCACATACGCCAGGTCAGTGCGCCGCCGGGAACGCTCGGTGCACCCAACGGCGACAACCTGTCCAAGGTGCCCTACACGCTGCTGACCGCTCTCGGGAGGCCCGAGGGTCCGTGGGGAATGGGCGCTTCACAGATCAGCACGGGCTTGCCCGCAATGCTGGCCTGATTGCTCGCTCGAACGTCGCACGGCGAATGACCCTTCGTTGGGCGTTGCCGCTTGCCGCTGCGATGGCAGCGGCGTGCAACAATGGGCAGCAGCGCGCACCGGATAACGCAAGTGCCGGAGCGCCTGAGGGCGGAGCTGGTGCGAGCTCAATGCCCGACGGGAGCGGGGCGGGGGCGGGTGCCGGTGCCGGTGCCACCGCCAGCGAGGCCACGCCGGCGAGCTGCGACATCTCCGAAGCAATGACCGGTTGCGGTGCCGAGGGAGACAGTTGCTGCACCAGTCTCGAGGTTGCGGGGGGAACGTATTACCGCACGTACACCGTCGAGAACGGCGTGCCGACGGGCCTTGCGGACCCGGCAACACTAAGCACATTCCGTCTGGATAAGTACGAGGTGACCGTGGGGCGCTTCCGCCGCTTCGTCAGCGCCTGGAAAGCCGGTTACGCGCCACAGGTAGGATCGGGAAAGCACAGCCATCTGAACGCGGGGCTCGGGCTTGCGAACAGCGGCCGCGAGGGGACCTACGAGCTTGGGTGGACTGAAACGGACGACAAACGGATCGCGCCCACCGACGACAACCTTGGACTATGCGGCGCGTACGCCACGTGGACGCCGTCACCTTCGTCGCAAGAAAACCTGCCGATCAATTGCGTCAACTGGTGGGAAGCGTCCGCATTCTGCATCTACGACGGCGGGTTTTTGCCGAGCGAGGCAGAGTGGAAGTATGCGGCCGCGGGCGGCAGCGAGCAGCGGCAGTTTCCCTGGGGCGAGGCCGAGCCCGGAACCGACAATCAATATGCGATCTACGGCTGCTGCTACCCCGCGGGCGCCGGCAATTGCAGCAACGAATGGTGCACGGGCACACGGAACATCGCCCCGGTGGGAACGGCGAGTCTGGGCGCCGGCTCGTGGGGGCAGATGGATCTTGCCGGCAGCTTCTGGGAATGGAACCAGGACTACTATCCCGACGATGGCGGCTTCGCCGCGGCATGTACGAACTGCGCCTATTTGACGCCGACGGCCACGCGCGTGGTCAAAGTCGGTAACTTCGCCGAAGGCGCGTACTACCTTCCGACCTGGCTTCGCTACGACTACGATCCGTCGAATCGCGAAATCTACCTCGGATTCCGCTGCGCGCGCGCTCCGAGCCCTGGCTAGCGGGCCCTAGGTACCTACCTGAAAGAGCTCGCTCAACGCGGCCGTGTCGACGAACTCGCGCAGCAGCAGCACCCGCCCGTTTCGGGCGCGCAGCAGGTAGACCATCGCCTGGCGGAACGGTCCGCGCGCGCTCTCGCCGACCATGTCGAATTCGACGATCGCGACCTCGGGATCCGTCGTCTCGTGAAAAACGACGCGCTCGTGGCCCGAGATGCGACGCTTCGATTTCTTTGCGCGCTCCCAGACGGGCTCCAGAGCGGCGCGAATGGCCTGTCGCCCCTCCAGGCGCGGCGGAACGTCCTTCAGCCTGAAAGGCCACTCCATGACGCCGTCGACGGCGAAGCTGCCGACCCATCCGTCGATGTCGCGCGTGACCTGATGAGAAACGAGGTGTTCCCAGACTTCGCGAAGTTTCTCAGCCATGGCTCAGCTCCTTTTCTTTCGTTGTGTACCTGCAGGTTCAAAATTGACCAGAGCGCCACTCAGGTCGGCGACGAGGCTTCGCCCGCCTAGAGCAGAGCCGCGAACGCCAGCGCGATCCGCTTCGTTCTTGCCGCCGAGCTGTCGACCTTTGCCAGTACCGTGATGCCGACTAGGGCCGCCAAGAGCAAGCTAGCGACCGCCTTTGCATCGAGCGCGTCGTCGAGCTCTCCGCTCTTTTGCCCGTCCACGAGGGTCGCCTCGAACACGCTCTCCATTCGCTCGAACGTGCCGCGGACGATCTTCGTGGCCACCGGGTCACGACGACCCAGCTCCGCGGCGGTATTGGCGGCAAAGCAACCTCGGCGTAGCGCCTTCTCGTTCTCTGGCGCAGCGAGTCGCTCGAGGTACTCTTTGATGCGCTGGCTAACCGGCCCCGAGCCAGCAAACCAGCGCGAGAGGCCGGCGACGCGATCGTCGCCGTAGCGACGCAGGGCTTTTTCGAAGAGCGCGTGCTTGCTCCCGAAGGCATTGTAGAAGCTGCCCTTGCCCACCCCGAGCGCAGCGAGCAACTCGGCCGGGGTCGCCGCTCCGTAGCCACGTTCCCAGAAGACGTTGAGAGCACTAGTGACCGCGCCGTCGAGGTCAAAGAGTCGCGGGCGGCCCATGCTCAGAAGGAATAATCGTTTTGTACCCGCAGGTCAAGTATGGAATCCTGGAAAAGCTTGGTGTTTCGCTGGCGCAGAGCGCAACTGCTCATCCGGCCGATGCCTCAGGCGAGCCGGGCGATCGACACCACGTAGTTCGTGCTGGGGGCGTAGGTGACGCGAAGACGGTCGCCGACTTGCAGTGTCTTCATGACGGCGGTGGGCAACGACTCGAACAGGCGGCGATCGATGGACAGCTGGTTCGCCACGGCGGAGATGAACGTTTGGCCGACCATGAACTGGAACGGAGTGCTCGAGGCGTGACCCACCGCGCCCTCGATGGTGGCGGTCGCGCCAGACAGCGCATCGATCCACGACCGCAGCACGGCACGCAAACAGAGCACCGTGTAGATCGCCAGGAAAGGGAATATGATCACGACAGGCGCCGCCGCGATCCACGCGACTCCACCCTTGCCCAGAAACTCGATGCCCTCCGGCAGCAGCGGCACCAGGTGCGGGACCCAGGTCGCCATGATCGCGACCCAGAGCATCGCGAGCCACGGGCGGCGCAGCAGGTCGATCGCCCGCCGAGCCCGCGACACCTCGTAGATCGTGACGTCGTGCGCCCTGCTTCCGCTCGATGCTAGCGGATTCATCAGTCGATACACATGTGAATGAAACCCTGATCCGCGGGCAACAGGCCATGCTGCGTATCGCCGACGAACGAGTGGCAGCCCATTTTCGAGCGATGGCGTGTGCAGTGCCCGATCACGCGCTTGAATTTTGGTGAAACGCGCACATAGCGATCGAGCTCGCAGAAGCCCTGACAATCGCGGCCGTCCGAGCAAGGCTTATCTTCGTCGGGCATCACCGCTTCGCAATCCTTAGCGTACAAGAAGGTCGACATTCCCTCGGGTCGTTGCCAGTCGTTGCCTTTGCCGATGCACGCGGCTTTTGCCGCGGCTTCGTCCGCATCGACGAGCTCGAGCTGGACCTCGGCGCGGAGGTCGCCCGCTGGGTGCTCATTCAACCCCAAATCGGCGTTCGCTAGGCGAGCCACGACCCAGAGCGTGTGGGCGCCGGCCTCCAAGACGGGCGGATCGCCAGGCGGCAACTCCAGCGTGAGTCGTGTGCGAGCCGCAATGTGCTGGAATTGTTCCAGATAGTACCCCGTCCCGAAGTAGTCGGGCGGGCCGTCATTCACGCCGGCGAACAAGACGACCCGCTCCTCATCGGTGCAGTTGTGAACGATGACACGGACCTTGCGTCGGCAGTGCGTCTTCGGCCAACAATGAAGGCTAAGGTCGTCGTCAATGACGACGCGCAGTCCTGCCGCGGGACAATCCGCGCTCTGTGGCGGCTGCGGCTGCGCTGGCAATGCGGCCGCCTTCTCCGCGGAGCGATCCACGTTCTGCGGCGGCTGCGCCGGTAGCGTGACCGCCCTCGGCCGCGCACAGCCAGGCCCGGTCAGCAGGCAACCGCCGAAGGCCAGCACCACCACCGTCTTGGCGCACCGCACGTTGCAAACGGTAGCCGCTTACGCCCCGGACTTACAAGCGACAATGAAGGCCCTTGGTGTTGCCAACGGCTGACTGCCGAGGCCGACGCCGCGCGGCGCTCGGTCACTTCATGGCGGCGCTAGTCAGGTTGGGATCGAGATACAGATTGGCGTCCTGCGAGACTTTGTAGACCGCGTTCTTGACGTTTGGGGTGAGGCCAACGCGGCCGCTCATGATGGTGGCGGCTTCGTCCATATTTGCAGGATCCGTAACGAACTTCGCCACGCGATCCCAAACTCCGACGACCTTTAGCCAATCTGCGCGGTGCTCCGCCAGGCTCTTGGGGCTGACGACGATCATGTCGTAAATCAAGCCGGGGACGTCGGCGCTCGTGAAGATGGGAGCCGAGCCAGCCACCTCGCGGAGCGCGGTGCCGCTGCTCGGCTGCCAGGCGCCGATGGCGTCTACCTTGCCGCTCTTGAGCGCCTGCGGCGTCTGATCGGTCGGAACATTGACGAGCGTTACGTCTTTTTCGGCCATGTTCGAGGCCTTGAGCGCGTACAGCAGCAGCAGATGATCGACGAAGCCGACTTCGACGCCGATCTTCTTGCCCTTCAAGTCGCTCAGCTTTTTGATCCCGGATTTGGCGACGATCATGTCGTTGCCATCGCTGTAGTCGGTGAGAATGATGGCCTGACTCTTGTTGCCGCTCGACGCGATCACTAGCTGGTCACCGTTGGTGACGCCGACTGCGTCGACCTTGCCGGCGTTGTAGGCGTCCATCGACGGCACGTAGTCGAACCAATGAAACTCGACGTTGACGCCGGCCTCCTTGAACCAACCCTTCTTGATCGCGACCTCCCAAGCCACGAAGCCGGGCCAGTCGCTGTAGGCGATGGTCAAGGGAGCCCCAGCGGCTGGGGTCGGGGCCGCGGCCTCAGCGCTCGCGCTCGCGACTGGCGTGGCCGCGGCTGGCGTGCTCGGCTTCGACTCCGCGGCAGGCGCCTCTTTGCAAGCGTTGAAGGTCAGTAAGAGGCCACACGCGGCGATGGTTTTGATGAGTAAAGACATGTTGCACCTTTTGAGCGATAGCAAGGGTTGGGGCGGGAGTGACGTCATGCAGGGGGCGAGCCTCCGCACAGCGCAGCCAGACGGTTACGCTGCCGGGTTGCCATCCAGCGATTGATGTCGGACAGGTTCGCGACCGGCGTGTTCGAAAACGGCGTGTGCTGGAGGTAGCCGTCGGGACCGAACTCCGGAGTGAACGACAGCCAGCTGGCATTCCGCTCCAGCGCCGCGCGCGCTATGCGACTCCACCAGCCTTCGTGAACCTCGAGCTCGGCTCGGTACTCGGGCGCGCGTGGGTCGGGGACTTGAGGGCCCTGGGCATAGCCGACGCGCGCGTGAAAGTGACGCGCACGCGAGATTGCGAGCTCGAGCGCGCTCTCGTCGTCTACCAAGCGTTCGCAGACCACACACCAGTGGCTGAAGTCGCAGGTGAGGCGGAGCTCGGGTAAAGCGCGCAGCAGCTCGGCGGTCAGCCAGGGGTGAAAAGTCGGCCGGCTGCGGTGCGTCTCGAAGCTGAGCTCCGTGCCGAGCTCCCGACCAATCTCGAGCGCCTGTCCCAGGAAGTCGATCGCCTTGGAGGGTTGCCAGCTGTCGGAGCCGACGAGGCAGTTCAAGAACAAGGGCGAGGCGGCGGCGCCGCGCTCGGCTTGCTCGCGGAATTGCTCGAGGTGCTGCGCGAACGTTACCGAGGAGGCGGGGGCGTAGGCGCCGCCGGTGCAGACTTCGGAGATGAACGGCACGCCGTCAGCAGCCAAGGCTTGCCCGTACTCGCGCGCGCCCGAAAGCGTGCTGGGCGGTGGCCCCTCGATGCCGTCGAAGACACCGCTGTCTACCTCGCGCCGACACGCGTCGAGGTCGCCGAAGGTCCAGGCGCTCGCGAAAACCAGAATATTCATGCCCCCTCCGTCGTGCTGCGATCGCGCAAGAACGCGGCCATACCTGGCGTATTTTCCGGCAGCCGCAGCTCACCGCGTTCCATCTCTCGCCTTAGGTAAGCAAAGCTTTGCGCGGTTTGAGCGAAGAGGTGCTCGCCGGCGCGGAAGCTCGGGTAGCGCGCCACGCCGTCTTGCGCGACCAGGTGGGGCAGCGGCGCGACTTCGGTGTGGTAGTCCAAGTTGAAAAAGAGCGGAGCTGAATAGCGCTCTTGCTGGACGCGGCGCACGCGGTGTGATGTCGAAACCCAACGCCCATTGCTCAGCACTTCGAACAAGTCGCCGATGTTGATCACGAAGGCGCCGGGAATCGGCGGGGCATCGATCCAGCGACCAGCCGCATTCAGCACCTCGAGGCCCGGCGAGGTTGCGAGCAAGATCGTGAAGCACTCGTAGTCGGTATGCGCGCCGATGCCCGGTCTGTCCGAAGCTTCCGGCTGAGCTGGGTAGTGAATCAGCCGCAACTGCGTGGGCGGCTTCAGCAGCTGCGCGTCGAAGATGTCTTCGGGAGCCTCTAAAGCCAGCGAAAGACCGCGCAGCAGCCGGCGGCCGAGCGCGACGACGCCTTCGTAGTACGCATAAACCAGCGCGCGAAACTCCGGGACTTCGCTGGGCCAGCGATTGGGGCCGAGCAAGCGGTTGCCAGCCAGGTAGTCGGGATCCGTTGCCGGTAGCTCGAGCGAAAGATCGAAGGCCTCTTTGGTGTCTTTCGAGCCCGCGTAGAAAGTTTCTTCGCCAGGCGGCACGTAGCCACGGTGATTGCGCGAATCGCCGATGTAGTAACGTTGCTTGACGGCTTCGGGCAGGCTGAAAAAGCGCTCGATAGCGTACAGCAAGCCTTCACTCAGGTCGGGCGCGAGGCCGTGCCCGCTGACGTAGAAGAAACCCGAGGTCTGCGCCGCGTGATCGAGCTCGAGCGCAGTGCGCTTGCGCACCGAGAGCTCAGGGCTCGAGAGCCCGGAGACGTCGATCAGCGGCAGTCGCTCGAATTCGCCGCGCAGCGCCGGCCCGAGAGGGCCTACTGCGGAAGTGTGTTGTCCGAGTTGCATCGGCGTTCCTGGCGCGTTTCGTAGCTCGGCACAGCGCGTTTGAATGTGCCTGAGTCGTGGCTTGTAACAGCCTGACGGGCTGCAAAGCTTGGCACTGCGCGTCACTGCCTTGCATTTCACGACACGCGTGACTGGATTGTCTCCCACCCAGCGCTACGCTCTCCACCGATGAGGCCCGTGCTCGCATCGGCCCCGCCCGCTTCGGCTCCGCGCATCGGAGTGCGCGCCATCACGGGCTTTCTAGATTTCTTGGAAGAGAAGGGCGTAGATGCCGATGCGCTGCTGAACGACTTGCAGCTGTCGCGCGCGCTCTTCGGCTGCATCGACGGTAGCCTGCCCCTACAGCGCTTCGTCGAGATGTTCGAGCGCGCCAGTAAAGAGAGCGGTGACGATTGCTTCGGTGCCCACTTTGCGCTGCGCTACCCACTAAAATACACGGGCTTGGCCGGTCACGTCACCGTGCATGCACCCACGATCGGAGATGGCTGCAAGGCCTTCGCTCGGTACTATTCGCTGCTGGCCGACTCGAGCCTGATCACCTGCGTGGTCGTCGGCGAGCAGGCAAAGCTTTCGTATCGCGTGACAGATGCCAGCATCGCACCGCGGCGGCAAGATGCCGAGTGCATGGTGGTCGTGCTCTTGGCATGGCTGCGTGACAATCTGGGGCCCGAGTTTGCGCCAGACGAGGTGTGGTTCGAGCACCCGGAGCCGGCCGGCGTCGCCGAGTTGTCGCGCATTTTTCGCTCGCGCGCGCCGCTGTGCTTTGGTCGACATGAAAATGCGCTGCTATTTCCGCGCGCTCATCTACGAACCAAAGTGCAGGCTGCGGACGACGAGCTGCATCAACTGCTGAAGGCGCGGGTAGAAGAGCTGCTGCGACAGAAAGAGCACGTGCCGAGTCTGGTCGCCTCGGTTCGAAGCACGATTTGCTCGACGCTCGACGACAGCTTGCCGACGCTCGAAACGGTCGCGGCGCAGCTCAAGCTCGGCCCGCGCACGCTCCAACGCCGACTACGCGAAGCCGGGCGCAGCTTCCAACAAGTGCTGGAAGAAGCCCGTCACGAGCTAGCGCTCCGCCATCTGGCAAACCAAGAGCTGAGCGTGACAGACGTAGCGCTCCGCCTGGGCTACGCCGACGCCACCGCGTTCAACCGCGCCTTCCGCCGCTGGACCGGAACCGCGCCGTCCGCGCACCGGCGCTGAGCTTTCGAAATTCGAAAATGTTTTGTTCACTCAAGCATAGAGCGGCAGCTCGAAGAACCGTGAGACAACACGATCCCGGTGCTCGAGTAGAGCAGGAGAGAGCGCACCAGCCAAGGTTTGCCCAGTCCACGTGAAGGCGGCGCGTAGCGGAGGCGAGAGCGGGCAGTCCGCGTCGGGCAGCGGGAGCAAGATGTTCAGCGTCGCCGCCGAGTAGAGATCGAGCGCGCTCACTTCATTGCCCGCATAGTAAGGACCGCGGCTACGCGTGAGCTCCGCATCGAGCAGCGCAAGCGCGCTCACGGCGTTCTGCCGCGCAAGCAATGAACACCCCGTGTGCCACCCGTAGCGCGGCGCCAGGTATTGCGCCGCGCGCAACGGAAATCCTTCCCGGCCTTCGGTTGAGAGGCCGGCGTCGATCGCCAGCAGTCGCGCGTTCCACATGAGCCCTCCCTCGCTCATGAGCTCGTGGCACAGCCCAATGGTGCGAAGGCGAGCTTCCGTATCGCTCGGAAGCAGTCGGGGTTCGGGCGCGAGGCGCTCGGCTAGGGCCAGAATTTCGGCCCAGCCCGTGCGCACGGGCTCGTCGTTCGAGAGCAGCGCCGGCAGGTTCCTCGCACCGTTCCAGCGCTGGAACGCCGGATCGGTTGAGCGCGAGCTGGTGTGCACCAACGGCAACCGCTTGTAGCGAAAGATGGCGAGCGCTGCTTGCGACCAAGGGCTCGGCACGCCGGCAAGCAGCACCAGCCGCAGCCCGGTGCTCGCGAGGGCAGTATCGAACGGGACGAGGGCCACTGGTTTCAAAGCCGACTCAGCTTACTTCGCGCCTGGCGCGCGCACCATTCGCGTTCGGCTCAGGTTTCGCTAGCCGCGCTGGGCCGCGGTCCTGGCGCAGGCGAGGGGCTCGAAAATGTGAAAGCGTTCGGCGCTGGCGCGCCAGCCGCAACCGTCATGCGCCGCGAATTGGCGCGAATTCTGCTCACGAACGCTGGTGGCGCGAAGCTGAGCCGAATGCGAATGGACCGGACGCGCGCCGCGCACGATAATCGTGAGCGATGAAGGCGGGCCGTTCGAAGACAACCGTGCGCAAACAGCCGCGGCAGGCGGGCGCGCAGGCCACGGTCGGCGCCATCTTGGAAGCGACGGTGCAAATTCTCGACACAGGAGCTCGCTCGTGAAAGATCTATCCGATTTCGTCCGATTCAAAGACTCGAGTCTTGCGCGCCGCCTGGCCGGCAACAAGCCTGCCATGAGCACCTTGTGCGAGGCCTACCTGAACGAAGCGCTCGACATCGTCGATCTGGACGGCTTCTTCGACGCTCGCGCGGAGCTCGTAGACTACTCGCTGACTTTGCAGCACGTTAAGCAATTCGCGACACGCATGGTTCCCGAGTGGACGTTGCATTCGCTGGCGCAGGACCGCCGCATCGTGCGCGAGCACTACGATCGCGGTGACGATTTTTTCGCCGCTTTCTTAGGCGAACGCATGGTCTATACCAGCGGCATCTTCCACGACGAAAACCAGTCGCTCGAACAGGGCCAAGACAACAAGCTCGATCTGGTGTGTCAGAAGATCAGCCTGCAACGCGACGCCGAGCTGCTCGACATCGGCTGCGGTTGGGGCACCCTGGCGCTACACGCTGCCAAGAGCTACGGCGCGCGCGCGACTGGCGTCACGCTCAGCCAAAACCAAACCGCTTTCGGTAACGCCCGCATCGAGCGCGCTGGTCTGGCCAAGCGCGCTCGCATCGAATGCCGCGACTACCGAGAAATTCCCGCCAAAACCTACGATCGCATCGTCAGCCTCGAGATGGTCGAGCACGTCGGTTTGAAGAACCTCGCTGGCTTCTTTCAGCTCGTCTCCGGGCGGCTCAAAGACGACGGTCTCTTCTTCCTGCAGTTCGCGGGCCTGCGGCGCGGTGGCGGCTTGGGCGTGCCGCCCGCCGGCTTGCGCCCCGAGGATATGATCTGGGGCCTGTTCATGAACAAGTACGTCTTCCCCGGCGCCGACGCCTCGCCACCGCTCAGCACGATGCTGAGAGCGATGGAGAAAGCCGGCTTCGGCATCTACTCGGTCGAAAACATCAGCATCCACTACTCGCTCACGATTCGCCGCTGGCACGAGAACTGGCAACGCAACGCCGAAGCCGTGCGCAAGAGCTACGGCGAGCGCTGGTATCGCCTCTGGAACTTCTTCCTCGCCTGGTCGTGGCGCATCGGCGCCCAAGGCAATTCCGAATGCTTCCAAGTCGTGGCGCACAAAAATCTCGACAGCTTCGATCGCAAGATCTTCCTGCCACGCGCGGCCGCTGCACTTCGCGCGGCCTGAGGCGTTTGTCTTGGCCCTCTCATCTACACATGCGCATGAGTCGCCCCGTCGCCCGTTGGCGTCGTGGGGCGGCGTCCCAACGCTGTCGAGCGAGCGCTGAAGCGCATCGTAGCGCAGCTCGAATAAGCGAACGCCTCGTGCGCGCCTATTCGTGGCCTTGCCGTTTCTGCGCGCGTCGCCAACGTACGCGTCGGCGCAGTCGCCGACTCGATCGTGTCAGCGAGCCGGCCCTGGCGTCGTTCTGCTCGGAGCATACCGGCGACTGGGTTTCGATGCCTCGCTGCTCAATCCGCTGATCCTCATGGTCACGCTCGCGGACTTGCGCGCGAGTTCGCCCTGAGTTGGAAGCGGGGCAAGTAGGGTCGTTAGTCCCGCCAGCGCGTGAATCGGAAGCGTGTGGTCGTGCAAGAGCAGTTGATGTGCGGGGGCCACATACGAGCAACCTAGCTGGAGCCTTCGCGTTTCGCTGCGCCACGAGCTCTTCCGCGCTCAAGCAGCATGACGCGGCAAACGGGTCGAGACCGGCAGCTGGAGACACGCCGCCAGGTGCTCGGCGAGGTCGAGGGCGTCGGTGGCGCTCAGGTTGCCGACGAGGCGGACGGTCTCCGACGTTTCTTTCAGGGTTGCCACGAGGTCGAACTGGGAGCCGTACTCGCCGGCTTTCGCGCGCACCCAAAGCTCGGTCATGCTCCGCGAATCGAGGGTGACCGGCCCGCCGACGGTGTCTTCGATCACTAGATCTTCGTGATTCGGGCCCACCTGGATCGTCACGAGTAGCTCTCGCGCACGTCCTGGCGTGACGAGCCAAAGGAAGAACGCTGAGGCCAGAGTCTTCCCTGCTCGCGCAGGAGTGTCCGCAAATTGACCCACCGCCGCGAGCACGAGCACGACGTTGCCGGCTATCCCCAACCTGCGGAATCCCGTCCGGAGGTCGGAAGCAGGCGGCGAGCGCGCTTCGAAGCGCGCTTGTTCGGACACTCGGAAGAGCCACGGACTGGAGAGACGATGCGTCGCGTCGATCAGCAACGCGCCGCAGGCGGTGCAGAAGCGGATAGCGTCCCGTGGCACGCTCTTCTCGGCCCCATTGTCCTTCCGAAACCGCGCGAGAGCGCCGGCACATCGCGCGCAAGTACCTGCGTCCCGGGCCTCCTTGCCTGCCTTGCTCGCGAGCGGTGGCTGGTGGCGGCTGCGCGCGGGCCTTTTGGGGGGCCTGGTGGAGGTGCTTCCGAACGTCCGCCGCCTGAACGTGAGCCAGAGCGCCCCCACGGCGAACAAGACCCCACCCACTTGCGCCACGCGGTCGGCGACGTCGCGTTCAGCCTTCGACACGAGAGCAATGGCGACGACCACCAGCTCCCCCAGGAAGAAAGCGGCAATCCCGACTACCGCCGCCAAGGCAACGTGCGCCAGCAAGCGAGGCCGACCGATCCGCGGACCGACGGTGGCGAGCACGATGGGCCCGCCGATCGTCAGCAGCACAAACACGACCTGGGACACCTCATGTCATTGCCGGAAGTGAGGCTCGACGTCTCTGCCACTAAGGTGGTACGCCCGGCCTCGTCGGCTCCGAGCAGGTAGGCCTCCGCCAGCTCAACACCCCTCGAGCCCATGAATAGCCCCCATCAAGCACCGCCAGGGCCAGACGCCCACGTCGTCCAGCTCCAACACCGCCCGGGCAAAATCCCGAGCCTTCGCCTCCTCAAAATGTGATCCGGTTGTGATCCGCTTCGCGGGCCCCGATTTGCGGGCCCCGATTTCGCTTTCAGCGTCTTTACTGCGGCGCGCCCCATAGGATTCGAACCTATGACCTACGGCTCCGGAGGCGCGCGCTTTCTGAGCGATTTTGCCGAGAAAAACGCGATTTCTGGGTCGTCTTGTCCGGTTCGTGTCCAGTTAGGCATTGAAGTGATTGTGTGCGGCCGTGACCCGATCGCGCCCGAACGCACACTGGAGAGCTCGAGACCATTTTATGAAATCTCCCCACACATTCGTCGCCGGGCTCACGGTGTCGTTGACATTGGTCGCCTGCGGCGAGTCCCAAGCGGGCAACTCCGCGACTTCTAACGCGGGAGCTGCGGGGGCTGCAGGGGCCACGGCGGCCGGAGGAGCCACGGCGGCGGGAGGAGCCACGGCGGCGGGAGGAGCCACGGCGGCGGGAGGAGCCACGGCGGCGGGAGGAGCCACGGCGGCGGGAGGAGCTAGGGCGGCCGGAGGGGCCGCGGGCGCCGGAGGGGTCGTGGGCGCCGGAGGGGCCGTGGGCGCCGAGGCAGGAGCTGGAGGCGCTCGCCCCAAGCCGATCCCCGTGGTCGCTGACTGCACTGGTCTGAATGGTGTCGACAAGTTCGAAAACATCACGCCGCCCGGCGTGATTGTCGATGACGCGCACCTCGGCGTGCTCAACGTCGTGGCAGACCAGGTAAATTCCGGAACCGTCTTCGTCGGCACGGACAAGGGCGGTATTTTCCGGTCCGACGACTGTGGGTCTACCTGGGAAAAGGCCAATACCGGGACAGGCAGTGATGTCGTCGACTCCGGCTCGATCTGGTTTCTTTTGATCAGCCCCGATGAGGCAAACACCATCTATTGGGCAAGCCTCTATGGCACCGACCCAGGGATGTTCAAGTCGACGAACGGCGGTAAAGACTCCGTTGCTCTTTTCCCGAAGGGCAGTCTCATCGAGACCACGGTGGAGTACAACTTCTTCCAGTGGGCGTCGATCAACCCAGAAAATTCTCAACAGTTCGTGGCGTCGTTTCACGCCGATTGCAAGGGCCCGGCCGGCCCGATGTGCTTGGCAGAAACCTCGAATGGCGGGCAAGACTGGCGCGTGTTCAAGGGCCCAACGCCCGCCTGGGAAGAAGCGGCCGGGCCCGTCGTGCTCTCGAAAACGAATTGGCTCTTCACGACGTTTCAGCACGGAGTCTACATCACGACTGACTCGGGTGCCAGCTGGCGCAAGCCCGCGTCAACGGACAAGGCAAGCGGCAAGAATTCGGGCCTCTATCGCGACGCGGCGGGCACTTATTACATTCCGACAGCCTGGGGTATCCACACCACCACGGACGGCGATACTTGGACGCAGATTCCAAACTCGCCGAATGTCGACGGCATCATCGGTGACGGTACGAGGCTGTTTAGCGGACAGCGCAGCGGCGACATGAAGTTCTACACCGCGCCGGAAGTAGTAGCCGACGGCCAGACTCGCACCTTCACGGAGCTGCCGAAGGACGGTGTTTCCGGCGGCCCAGTCGCGCTGGCCTACGACGCAAACCACCACCTTTTGTATTCCGCAAATCTCGCGGGCGGCTTGTACCGCATGGTCACGAAGTGACCACCTGCGCCGAGCGTGTCGTCACTCCACGAAGTGATGTCGAGTGCGTGCGCCGGCGCATCGTGATCGCCTGTTTCGCGGCATCGTGATCACCCATTTCGGCGGCCTGATCACTGATTTCGGCATCGTGGTCACCCGCGGATAGCAAGCTGCGCGACGTGCTGGTGGGGTCTCCGCCCCGACCGACGTGGCGCTCGAAAGCGTCCTACGTCGCGCGCTCGCCCGGGCCGGCATCGTCCAGGGCTACACGCACGTTTGCCGCAAGAAAGACCGCGGCCACTCCGAACCTGCTCCGGACGCCGTGCAGCGCCGTTGCCCCACCCACGACCACCTGCTCTGGCCGAAGGCCGTCGTTCGCCAACTGCGCTTCCACGACCTCCGCCACACTACAGCCAGCCTGCTGATGATGGCCGGAGCCAACCCAGCCGCCGTGCAGCGCATCCTCCGGCACCGTGACCCTCGCATCACCATGGAGGTCTACGGCCACCTGACGCCCGGCTACCTGCAGGCCGAGGTCGACCGGCTGCAGTTCGGTCTACCGATTCCGGACGCGGTAGCGGCCGACGAAGTCGCCGAGCAGAAGCTTGCTGCAAACGCCGAAGCCGATCCGTTTGCTGCACCCGTGCTGCAGAGCACGCAGGACACACCCCTAGCGTCCTCGGTCGACCCCGCCGATCTCGAATCAATTCCGCCCTTTGCGTTGGCGCGCCCCATAGGATTCGAACCTATGACCTACGGCTCCGGAGGCCGTCGCTCTATCCAGCTGAGCTAGGGGCGCGTGAGCGAGGGTCTATGCCGCGGGCGGGGTGGGGACGTCAAGGATGGCGGGATTTTGCGCTGTTTTGAGCGCCGTGTGGGGTGGGCGTTTTGCGGTTACGCCGGAGGGTTTGGCGATTTGGCCCAACGTGCTGCGTGGGGAAGGTGTCGGAGGGGGCGGGCGTATGAGCAGAGCGATGATTGACGGGCGTGCGCGGCGGGCGTGTTGGTTGGGTGCCGGCGCGACGCTGATTGCGGTCGCGTGTGTGGCGCCGGCCGCGCGGGCGCAGGGGCTGCAATTGACGGGGCCGCTGGCGGGGGCGCCGGCGGTGTCGAGGGAGGAGCTGTACGCCACTTCCGACTCCGGTCGGAGCTCGAAGCGCGAGGCGCGGATTGTGATGCCGACGGGGCATCTCGAGGTGGCGGGCGAGATGGCGTTTTTGATGAGTAAGGCCTCGCCGTATGCGGAGCGGCTCGCGCTGACAGATCTGGCGCTGTTTCGGCTCAACCTGCGGCGCTCGTTTGCGGATTGGCTGGAGCTTTATGGCGGGGCCGATCTCTTGCCGAAGCAACCTACGTCAACGCATGCATCACCGTTTCAAGGTGCGCACTTGGGCGCGCAAGCGGAGTACGCCAAGGGGTTGGGCGCGGCACTCGGTGTCGCGGTGGGGCCCTTGTTCGGCGCAGACGGAGTGTTTTATCGCGCAGGGCCGGGGCTCAGCTGGAAGCCGGTGGTGTCCGAATACCTTCGCTTCGTACTGGGAGCCGGCAACGCCTGGACGATCTTGGACTACCGGGGCACGACCAGCCGCGCCTTTTGGCTCGGCGAAGTCGTCACGCACGCTGAAACCCAAATCGGCGACCGGAACGCGTCGATGTGGGTCGGGATGGATTACGCGGTGCCGTTTGCGAGCCGGCCGCATGCTTCGGCACCGGATCCCGAGCGCGGCTACCTGAATCCTCAAGTGCGCTTGAACCTCGAGGTCGGGGGAACGCTGAGCCTGCACGCTGACGGTTGGGACGTGTACGCTTGCTACACGATTGTCGACCGCGGCGAGCTCGACAAACCGGAAACGACCTTGCCCATTCTCGATGGCGGTTTCGACCAGCAGCAAATTGCGATCGGCGTCGAATACCGCTTCGAACCGAAGCGTCAGCACGGCGACTCTGCCTGGTGAGCTTTCGGCGGCGCTTCAGGCGCAGTTTTCAGGGGGGTGCCGTCGGCTTGGCTCAGGCGCTATGGTTGCGCCGTGGAAGTTCATTTGGTGCCATGTTTGAGCGACAACTACGCCTACCTGCTGCATCGGCCGGGCAGCAAAGACGCCGTGGTGGTCGATGCGAGCGAAGAGGGGCCAGTGCTGGCTGCGTTAGACAAGCTGGGGCTCAGCCCAGTCGCCATTTTAGCGACGCATCATCATCCCGATCACGTGGGCGGTAACCTCGGCCTGCTCCGGCGCTTCCCGAACGCGCGGGTCTTCGGCTATCGCACCGACCAAGGGCGCATTCCGGGGCAAACTGATTTGCTCGACGACAAGCAACAGTTCGACGTGGCCGGCATCGGCGTGAAGGCGCTGCACATTCCTGGGCACACGCTGGGCGCGCTGGCCTACGTGGCCGAGGGCGCGGCGTTCACCGGCGACACGCTGTTCGCCGCCGGTTGTGGTCGCCTGTTCGAAGGCACGGCGGCGCAGATGTACGAGTCGCTCAATCTCACGCTGGGCGCGCTGCCCGACGACACGCAGATTTATTGCGGGCACGAGTACACGGTGAGCAACCTGAGGTTTGCCGAGTCGCTCGAGCCGCACAATCCCGAGATCGCGAAGAAGCTGGCGTGGGCGAAAGCGGCGCGCGAAAAGGGCCAGCCCACGCTGCCGAGCACGCTCGGCGAAGAGCGGCTGACCAATCCGTTCTTGCGCGTGGCCGAAAAAGACGTCGTCGCCAAGGTGAACGAGCGGCTTTCGCAAGATCGCTCGCCGCAAGCGGTTTTAGCAGCCGTACGAGCCATGAAAGATGCGTTCTGAGTCGGCTGTTTTGCGCGCCGTAAGGTTTGCCAAACCAGCGCTGGTCGCCGTGACGCTCGCCGCGTGCTCCAAGCACGCGCCGCCCGGCGAAGGCGTCGCCGCGGCTGCCAGCCGTAACGTCGGCGCCGCCGCGCCGGCGACCGCCGCTCCCAAGTCCAAGCTCTTGCCCCAAACCGAAGTGACGTGGTCGTACGCCGATACGCCGATGGGGCAGATGAACGCCGTCGTGGTGGTGCCGGAGCGCGAGGCCGACCAGCAATTTCCCGTCTTGCTCACGTTTCACGGCACCGGTGAAGCGCGCAAAGGTCCCGAACGCGGCGCGCGCGGTTGGATTGACGACTACGGGCTCTACAGGGCTATCGAGCGGCTGCATCATCCGCCGCTCACGGCCGACGATCTCGAAGGCTTTGCGGATCCCGACCGCCTGGCGGCGCTCAACGCCGCGCTCGCCAAAGAGCCGTACCGCGGGCTCATCATTGTCAATTCGTACACGCCCGACATGCTGCGCGGCGACGAGCCGTTTTCGAAGATTCCGCCGCTCGCCAAGTTCGTGGTCGAAGAGCTGATCCCGCGCGCGCGCCGCGAAACGCCGGCTATCGGTACCCCGCAAACCACCGGCATCGACGGCATCAGCCTGGGTGGCCGCGCGTCGCTGTCGATCGGCCTGCGCAATCCCGAAGCGTTTGCGGCCGTGGGCGGGCTGCAGCCGGCGTTCGACAAGGACAACGCCGGACCGGTGGCGCTGCGCGCCGCCCTGGCCCACCAAAAAAATCCCGCGCTAAGCTTTCGACTCTTGACGAGCGACGGCGATTATTTCCTCGGCGCGACGAAAGCCATCAGCGCCGCCATGAAGCAAGCGGGTGTGCCCCACTCGCTCGTGATCGTGCCGGGCCCGCACGACTACCCCTTCAACCGCGGCCCCGCCGTCTACGAAATGCTGATCTATCAAGATCGCGTGCTGCGCGGCTTGCCACCGATTTGAGCAAAAGGGGGCTGCCGCGCCGCAGCCCAAATTGCAGAAACTAACGTGGCGGTACTCGGTGCCGCTGTTCGAAGGCACAGGACGGCGCCTGCTTCACTCGCCTATTGGTCAATATTGACCAATAAATTTTGCGCGTGACGCGGCTACCCAGGCGCGCGATGCGGCGCGCGATGTCGTCGCCGCTCACCTCCTTGCGGCAAGCAGAGCCTCACCCGCTAGGCTCAGTGGATATTGGCGTCTTTCAAGACCATCGAAGCTCACCCGCTATTGGTCAATATTGACCAACAGGAAAACGGGGATCGTCGGGAATGTCCGCACCAAGATCCGACCAATCGTTAGCTGCAGCCCAGATTGCAGCAGCGAACGTGGCGTCAGCAGTTCGAGAGCGTGAGAACTGTGGGCTCGACTCACGAAGCCAGCGAGCTTGGGCCGAGCGGCGGCTCGTTCGAGGCGAGATTGCATTGGTGGTAGACGCGACGGTCGGCCGGGGTGAGGGCGCCGACGACGCTGTGCCACACGCCGCGGTTGTTGAAGATGACCAAATCACCCGGGCGCCAAGCGTGCGCGTAGACCTTTTTTGGAGCGATGCCGGGCCGCATCAAGTCGTAAAGAACACGGCGGCTTTCGGCCAAATCGGTTAGCGCAACGCCGTCGGTGACCAGTTGCTCGATGCAGCAAGCATGCGCTTGTAGAGCGCGCTCGCCCGTGAGCGGATTGAGCCACACCAAAGGCAGGGTGGCGACTTCCTGTGCTTTGTATGCGGGTAGCTCTGTGAGGGGCAGCTCTTTGCCTTCGGATACCAAGCCGAGGCCGGTCGAGTTGGCGCGTGCGCGCTTGATCCAAACGTAGGGGTGGGGCGCGTAACGGACGGACGTGCGGAGCGCGAAGTCTTGCTGCTCGGGCGAGAGATCGCGAAACGCGCGCGCGCCGGAGACGAACGCCGTGGTGCCGAGCGGTACCTCCAAAGTGTCGCCGCTGCCGTCGTCGTACAGCACGGTTTGCGTGCGGTTTTCAGGCACCCGTAGCGCCAAGAGCGTGGTCACCTTGGGCGGCTGCAGCTTGTAGAGCGCCGCGTCGATGTGCCAGCGGTAAAAGCGCGTGAAATCTTGCTGCTCTTGCGCTTCGCTTAGCGGCTGTTGGTGAAAGGTTTGGTGCGTGGGGTGTCGCAGCGTGGCCGCAGTGACGCCTTCGTGATTCTCGACTTCGCCGTTACCGATCAGCTGCACCTGCGGCACGCTCGGGATCGAAATCAAATCTTGAACCAGCACGCTCTTTTTGAGCAGCTCTTTGTCATGACCATGACCGTACGTCTCTACGCTCGGATCGAAGCGGCGCGTGAGCTCGTACTGCTGCTGCGGCGTGAGGCCGGCTTGCCCCCGCATCACCACGACGTGGTGCGTCAGCACCGCGCGGTACAGGTCGTCAAAGTCGGCGTCGCTCAGCTGAGCCGCGTCGCAGTCGGCGATCTCGGCCCCAAAATCGACGCTCGAGCTCGGCGCTGGCTCCAGCGGGCGGACCTGCAAGCGCTGCACGGAAGTCATCCGAAGCGTGAGTCTGCCTCGCCCAATGTTTCGCTTCCGGCAACAGCGCGAAACGTCCACGACTCGGAGTCGCGGCATATTGAGGCTGAAGCATATGGACGTGCTCGCGCCGTCAGCCGGTCTCCACGCGCTGAGTCGCCAGGTGAAGCGCGATTTGGAGCTGCTGGACTACCCGCGGCGCCCGTGGGTCGCGCCGCGAAAAACCGCGGCGGGCGCAGCTGTGTACGACGTGATCATCGTCGGTGGGGGGCAGAGCGGCCTCACGGCGGCATTCGGTTTGGCACGCGAGCGCGTCGGCAACGTGCTGGTCATCGATCAAAACCCGCTCGATCGGGCCGGACCTTGGCTCAACTTCGCGCGCATGCGTACGCTGCGCACGCCCAAGTACCTCACGGGTCCTGACCTGGGCATTCCGAGCCTCACGCCGCGCGCTTTCTACGAAGCGCAGTTCGGCGACGGAAGCTGGGAGACCCTGGGCCTGCTGCCGAAGGAGCTGTGGGCCGGCTACTTGAGCTGGTTTCGCGAGACGCTCGGCATTCCGGTGGAGCCCGAGACCAGCGTGGGAGCCTTGCGCTACGCTGACAGCGAGCGCTGCTTCGTGGTGCCGTGCACCGGTGCCAAGGGCCAGCGTAACCTGTACGCGCGTCGGGTGGTGCTCGCGACCGGCATCGACGGCTCGGGCCAGTGGCGCGTGCCGAGCCAAGTGAGCGCGGCTTTGCCACGTCATTTGTATGCGCACACGCGCGACGACATCGACTTCACGGCCCTGCGCGGCAAGCGCGTGGCGGTGCTGGGTGCGGGCGCTTCGGGCTTCGACAACGCGGCTACGGCGCTCGAAAGCGGAGCGGCCGAGGTGCACCTGCTGTTTCGGCGGCAAAAGCTGGTGAACGTCAACGCCTACCGCTGGGCGGAGTTCGTCGGCTTCTTGAAGCATCACGCCGACTTGCCTGACGCCGAGCGCTGGCGCTTCATTTTGCAGATCTTGCGCATGGGCCAATTGCCGCCCGCCGATACGCTGGCGCGCGCCCAGCAGCAGCCTGCCTTTCGGCTGCATTCCGGCTCGGGTTGGAAGACGCTCACGGCGCGGGGCGACTCCGTCGAAATCGTCAGCGAATCTGGGGCTCTTTCGGTAGATTTCGTAATTGTCGCCACCGGTTTCGTGACCGACTTGGCGACGCGGCCAGAGCTCGCCGCGATCGAAGCTCACATTGCGCGCTGGGGCGATCGCTACACACCGCCGCCGGAGCAGGGGCACGAAGACTTGGCGCGACATCCGTATTTGGGTAGCGGCTTCGAGTTCACCGAAAAAACGCCGGGCGCGGCGCCCTATCTGGCACACCTTTACAACTACACCTTCGGCGGCTTGCTCAGCATGGGCTTCGGTGGCGCAAGTATCTCGGGGCTCAAGTACTCGGCGGCGCGGCTGGTGGCCGGCATCACGCGCTCGCTGTTCGTAGAAGACAGCGCCGCACATTTCGAGAGCCTGTGCGGCTTCGACGAGACGGAGTTCGCATGAGCGTTGCGGCGTATCGCAGCTCCCGCGTCGTCTTGCCGACGGGCGTCCAAGAAGCGACCGTGCTGGTCGAAGGTGAGCAGATTGCCGAAATCGTGCGCGGCCCTCGCCGCGTCGCGGGCGCGATTGATTTTGGCGATCGCGTGATTGGTCCGGGCTTGGTCGATTGTCACGTCCACATCAACGAGCCCGGGCGCACCGAATGGGAAGGCTTCGACAGCGCCACGCGTGCCGCGGCGGCTGGCGGCGTGACGGCGCTGGTCGACATGCCGCTCAACTCCTTGCCCGTCACGACGACGCGCGACGCGCTCGAGCAAAAAAAGTCAGCTAGCGCCGGAAAATGCCGCGTAGACGTGGGCTTTTGGGGCGGCGTGGTCCCCGGCAACAGCGGCGACCTCGAGCAGCTGGCGGAAGGCGGCGTGCTCGGTTGCAAGGCGTTCTTGGTGCACTCGGGCATCGATGAGTTTCCGAACAGCACCGAAGCCGATCTGCGCGAGGCCATGCCGGTCTTGCGCGACGCCGGCTTGCCGCTGCTAGCCCACGCCGAGCTGGACCTCGGCGCCAAGCTGTCGAGCGACGACCGACGCGTCTACCGCCGCTACCTCGAGTCACGGCCGCCGGAGTGGGAGGACCAAGCGATTCGGCTTTTGGTCGACTTGTGCCGCGAGACCAAGTGCGCGGTGCACATCGTGCACCTGTCGTCGGCCTCCAGCGTGCCGATCTTGCGCGCGGCCAAAGCCGAAGGTTTGCCGATCACGGTCGAGACCTGCCCGCACTACCTGTGCCTGGTCGCCGACACCATTCCCGATGGCGCGACCTTCTATAAATGCGCCCCGCCGATCCGTGACGCGAACAATCGCGACGCGCTGTGGCAGGCGCTGCTCGACGGCGTCATCGACTTCGTCATTACCGACCATAGCCCGTGCTCGCCGGGGCTTAAGCTGCTCGAAAGCGGCGACTTCGAGGCGGCCTGGGGCGGCATCGCGTCGCTGCAGCTGGGCCTGCCCGCGCTGTGGACGGAAGGACAGAAGCGCGGCGTGACGCTGGAGGCGCTGTTTCGTTGGCTGAGCTCGGCGCCGGCGGAGTTCGCGGGGCTCGCTTACAAAAAGGGCCGACTGGCAGCGGGCTTCGACGCCGATTTGCTGGTTTTCGGAGCGGACGAGGCGCTGCTCGTCGAGCCGGAGGGGCTGTTTTTTCGCCACAAAGTCTCACCGTACTTGGGGCAGCGCTTGCTCGGGCGCGTGCACTCTACCGTGCTGCGCGGCAGCTGCGTGTACGATGGCGAAAGGCACCCGGGCCCGCCCTTGGGCGCGCACCTTTTACACCGTAGGACCCGAGGTTGAGTCAGGAGCCCCGCGCCAAAGCATTTCACGGCCTGGTCGATTTGGCTTCGGCTAGCTGGGGCGGCGAAGCCTTACTGACGAGCGATGACTTTTTCGCCAGCGCGCAGAGCATGCTCGAGCCGAGCCCTGCCGTGTTCATTCCAGGCAAGTACACCGAGCACGGCAAGTGGATGGACGGCTGGGAGAGCCGGCGCAAGCGCGGCGCGGGTCACGATTATTGTCTCGTGAAGCTCGGAGTGTCCGGCAGCGTGTTGGCGTTCGATATCGATACGGCGCACTTCAATGGCAACCAGCCAGCCTTCGCTTCGGTCGAGGGCGTACTTGCACCTTCCGAGATGTTGCCGGCGCAAATTCTCGAGCTGCCTTTTCAGGAGCTATTGCCGCAGTGCCCGCTGCGGCCAGCGGCGCAGAACCTTTTCGTTGCCCGTCGCAGCGGCGTGGTCAGCCATTTGCGGCTGAATATTTTTCCGGACGGCGGCGTCGCGCGCTTTCGGGCCTACGGCAAAGTGGCCGCGAGTTGGCGCACGCCGGAGCTCGACGACGAGACGCGCGCACACGTTGCGCTCGGGCTGTTCGACTTGGCGGCGCTCGAAAACGGGGCGCTCGCGCTGGCCTGCTCCGACGCGCATTTTGGTGACATGAACCAGCTACTTTTGCCCGGTCGGGCGCCGAACATGGGCTCGGGCTGGGAGACGCGGCGGCGCCGTGGTCCTGGGCACGACTGGATCATCGTTCAGCTCGGCGCGCGCGGCATGCCGCGGGTGGTGGAGGTCGACACCAAGCATTTCAAGGGCAATTTCCCGGAGCGCTGCGCGCTCGAAGGCGTCGACGCCGCGGGCGCGCGACCGAGCGACTTGGTGCTGAGCGACGCTTGGCGCCCGCTCTTGCTCGAGACCCGCCTCCAAGCCGACGCGCGACACTTCTACGCGACCGAGCTCAGCCAGAAGTTCCCGGTCACGCACGTGCGGCTGCGTATCTTTCCCGACGGCGGCGTGAGCCGGCTCAGAATCTGGGGCGAGCGGACGGCGGAAACGGCGCGTCCCAGCAGCGAAGCCGTCGAACGTCTGAACTCGCTGTCCGAAGACGCCGCTCGTCAGACGCTCGCAAGTTGCTGCGGCGCCTCGCGTTGGGTCGACGCCATGCTGGCCGCGCGTCCATTCGAGTCGGGCCCGGAGCTCGTGCTGCGCGCCGAGAGGGTTTGGCGCGGCCTGCAAACCGTCGACTACCTCGAGGCGTTCTCGCACCACCCGGAAATTGGCGTTGATCTTGGCGAGCTGCGACGCAAGTTTGCCGGCACGGCCGCGCTGGCGGAGCAAGAACAAGCCGGCGCAGCTCACGCCGACGAGGCCACGCTGGTCGCCTTGCGCGCGCAAAATCAGGCTTACCGCGAGCGCTTTGGCTACATGTTCATCGTCTGCGCCACGGGTAAGAGCGCCGCGGAGATGCTGGCGCTATTGGAGCAACGCTTGCGCAACGCGCCTGACGTCGAAATCGGGCTGGCTGCGGCGGAGCAGGCCAAAATCACGCGCCTGCGCCTGGAGAAAATCTGAATATGAGCATCACCACCCACCTGCTCGACACTTCGCTCGGCAAGCCGGCGCCCGGCGTGCTGGTGAGCTTGAGTGTGCGCGAGGGCCTGACATTTCGCGAAATTGCGCGCGGCACCAGCGACGCCGACGGCCGCGTCAACCAGTTTCTGCCCGCGTTGGCGCTCGTTTCCGGCACCTACCAATTGCTGTTCGAGACCGCCGCCTACTTTCGCGCCGCCGCGCGTGACGCTTTTTTCGAGCGCGTCACGCTCGAATTCTACGTCGCCGACGCCGCACAGCACTACCACGTGCCGCTGCTGCTCACTCCGTTCGGCTACAGCACGTATCGCGGGAGCTGAGCCATGAGCCTGCTTATCGAAGCCGCAGAAGTCCTCGACGCCCTGGCCAGCGCGAACCGAAGGTTCACCGCTAGCTATCCGGGCGACCGCCCCGCACGCCAGCCCGTGCACACCGTTTACGGCGGCGCGCAGCTGTACAAGGCCGAAACCACGCGGCGCCTCGGCGAGCTGGCGCGGGCGAGCCTCGACACCTTCGCCCCCAGCGCGCGCGACCTGGCAGAAGGCGTTGGCTTTGCGCCCGCCATGCGGGGCAACGCGGCGCTGATCGAAACCGTGTACCAGCGTGTGAAGGCCAAGCTCGAGCGCGAAGCCGTGGAAGACTTTCGCATCGACTTCGAGGACGGCTTCGGTGCCCGCCCCGACGCTGAAGAAGACGAGACCGCGGTGCGGGCCGCTGGCGAGCTGGCGCGCGGCATGAAGCAGGGCATTTTGCCGCCGTTCATCGGCATTCGCATCAAGTCGTTCGGCGAGGAATGGGCGCGGCGTGGTGCGCGCACACTCGAGATTTTTCTCGACACGCTGCTCGCGAGCGCTGGCGCCCTGCCCGATAATTTCGTCGTCACGCTGCCCAAGGTCACCATTCCCGAGCAGCCGCAGACACTGGTGCGTTTGCTGGAGTTGCTCGAAAAGCGCCACCAATTGCCGGTCGGCAGTTTGCGCTTCGAGCTGATGATCGAAACCACGCAAGCGCTGATTGGCCCGGGTGGCTACTGTCCGCTGCCAGCGCTGCTGCAGGCCTGTCAAGGGCGCTGCGTCGGCGCGCACCTCGGCACTTATGACTTTACGGCGTCTTGCAACATCACCGCCGCGTATCAAGCCATGGATCACCCGATGTGCGATCTGGCCAAGGGTCTGATGCTGCTCTCGTTTGCCGGCACGGGCCTGTTCCTGTCCGATGGCGCCACCAACGTGATGCCGGTCCCGCCGCACCGAGGCCGGGACTTGAGCGCCGAGCAGCTGGCAGAAAATCGCGCGTCGGTGTACGGGGCGTGGCAGCTCTCGCATCGCCACATTCGCCATTCGCTCGAAGGTGGCTACTATCAAGGTTGGGATCTTCACCCCGCGCAGCTGCCGGTGCGCTACGCGGCGTGTTACGGCTTTTTCCTCGATGGCCTGAAGAGCGCGGCCGAACGGCTGAAAAACTTCATCGAAAAGGCCGCCCAGGCCACGCTAGTGGGCGACGTGTTCGACGACGCCGCCACCGGCCAGGGGCTGTTGAACTATTTTTTGCGCGCCTTGAACTGTGGCGCGATCGACCTGCAGGACATCGAACAAACTGGTCTGACGTCTGCCGAGGTGGAGCTGCGTTCGTTTGCCAAAATCCTAGCGGCACGGCGCGCACGCTTGGGCAGCTGACGAAACCGCGCGGACACGCGGACCGTCCGAGCATCGCTGCCGTTGAGGCTCGAGCTCCAGGACATCAGCAAATCGTACCCGGGCGTGCTCGCCAACGACAGCGTTTGTCTGCAAGTCGCGGCGGGCGAGATTCACGCAGTGCTTGGCGAAAACGGCGCCGGCAAGTCGACGCTGATGAAGATCATCTACGGCGTCACGCAGCCCGATTCTGGACGCGTGCTGTGGAACGGCGAGCCAGTGCGCCTGGCCAGCCCCGAGCAGGCGCGCCGGCTCGGTATCGCGATGGTGTTTCAGCACTTCTCGCTGTTCGAGACGCTGACCGTCACCGAAAATGTGTGGCTCGGTCTGGCCGAAAAGTCCAAAGCCAAAGTCGAAGCCCGCATCCGCGAGCAGGGAGCGCGCTACGGGCTCGAGCTCGATCCAGCGCGGCCGGTGCACACGCTTTCGGTGGGCGAGCGGCAGCGGGTCGAAATCGTCCGCGCGCTGCTGACTGAGCCGAAGCTTCTGATCTTGGATGAGCCGACCAGCGTGCTCACGCCCCAGGCCGTCGACGAGCTATTCGTTACCTTGCGACGGCTGGCCGACGGTGGTTGCTCGATTCTTTACATCAGCCACAAGCTCGATGAGATTCGGGCGCTTTGCCAGCGCTGCACCGTACTGCGCGGCGGCAAGGTCAAAGGTACGGTCGCAGACCCGGCAAGCGAAACCAACGCCAGCTTGTCGCGCCTGATGATCGGCGCCGAGCCGCCACCGCTCGAGCATCACCCGCGCGAGCCGGGCCAGGTCGTGCTGGAGGTGAGCGGGCTGACGCTGGAAAAGCAGGATGAATTCGGCGTCACCTTGCGCGGCGTGTCGTTGTGTGTGCAAGCCGGCGAGGTGCTGGGGGTTGCCGGAGTTTCCGGCAACGGCCAAAACGAGCTGCTGGCCGCGCTCTCGGGCGAGGACCGCCGTAGTCGGGCGGGCGCGATCAAGCTGTTCGGCGTCGACGTCGCGCGTGCCAGCCCGGGCCGGCGTCGCCGGCTGGGCTTGCACTTCGTACCCGAAGAGCGGCTCGGCCGCGCGACGGTGCCGGTCCACTCTTTGTCGACCAACACGCTCTTGACCCGTCGCGCGTCGCTTTCGCCCGGCATGCTGCTGAGCAAGAGCCCGCTGCGCAAGCTGGCAGCGCACATCATCGAGCGCTTCGGGGTCAAGGCGCGCGGGCCCGATGCGTCTGCGCGCAGCCTGTCGGGCGGAAACCTGCAAAAATACGTGGTCGGGCGCGAGCTCGACGCTGAGCCCAAGCTGCTGATCGTCGCGCAGCCGACCTGGGGCGTCGACGTCGGAGCAGCCGCGCAAATCCGCGGCGAGCTCTTGAAATTGCGCGACGCAGGCTCGGCCTTGCTGCTGGTGAGCGAGGAGCTGGACGAGCTATTCGAGCTCAGTGACGCGCTGGTCGTGATCGCGGGCGGCCGCGTTTCCCCGCGCATAGCCCGGCGCGACGCGACACGTAGCCTGATCGGCGAATGGATGAGCGGCCTCTGGCCAGAAACCGTCGAAAGCTCCAGCGTGCTAACAGCATCTAACCCCACGGAAAAGCAGCTTGCTGAAGCTCGAGCCCCGGTCTGAACCGTCGCGCGCGCTCGCGCTCGGGTCGCCGCTGATCGCGCTCGTGCTCACGGTGGTGATTGGCGTGGCCCTGTTCGTAGCGCTCGGCAAAGATCCGCTACGGGGCCTCGCCATGTTCTTTTACGAGCCGATCAAGGACGCGCGTGCGCTCTCGGAGCTTTCGATCAAGGCCGCCCCGTTGCTGCTCATCGGCTTGGGGCTCTCGCTGTGCTTTCGCTCCAATGTTTGGAACATCGGTGCCGAGGGGCAATTCATCCTTGGCACGATCGGTGCGACCGGTGTCGCGCTCCGCGCCAGCGAAAGCAGCTCGAGCTTTTTCGTCGTGCCCGTGCTGCTGGCCGGCGCCGCCGCGGGCATGCTGTGGGCGGCCGTCACGGCGCTGCTCCGCGATCGCTTCAACGCCAGTGAGATCTTGGTCAGTCTGATGCTCGTGTACGTGGCCGAGCAGCTGCTCAGTTATGTGGTGCACGGACCGTGGCAGGATCCACAGGGCTACAACTTCCCGCAAACCATCACGTTTTTGGCGCAAACGCGCGTGCCACGGCTAGCTCTCGGCTCGCGCGCGAATTGGGGCTTGGTCCTGGCGCTGGTCAGCATGGCGGCGTTTTGGCTGTTCATGCACAAGACGCACGCCGGCTACCGGCTCGAGGTGGGAGGACTGGCGCCGCGCGCCGCGCGCTACGCAGGCTTTTCATCGCGCGGCGCGCTGTGGACGACGCTCTTGCTCTCGGGCGCGATGTCCGGCCTGGCAGGTGCGCTCGAAGTCTCGGGCCCGGTCGGTCAGCTGACGACGCAGGTGCCGCTCGGCTACGGCTTTGGGGCCATCATCGTCGCGTTCGTCGGCCGACTCGAGCCGGTCGGCGTGCTGCTGTCTTCAATCTTGATGAGCATGTTCTACCTAGGCGGCGAGCTGTCGCAATCGCGCTTGGGCTTACCCAAGTCGATCACCGGTGTATTCCAGGGCCTGCTCTTGTTCTCGCTTTTGAGCTGCGACACGTTGATCAATTACCGCGTGCGCTTCACCGGCCTTCGGCGCCCCGAGCGCGCCGCCGCGGAGGGCGGATGAACGAGCTGGCCTTGCTGATCGCCTCCGCGATCGCTTCGGGCACGCCATTGGCGCTGGCGGCGCTGGGGCTCATCATCAACGAGCGCGCGGGCGTGATCAACCTGGGCGCCGAAGGCTTGATGCTGGTCGCGGCCATCGCGGGCTTTGCCTGCGCGGTTGCGACCAAGAGCCTGGTCCTGGGCTTACTGGCGGGGGCTTTGGCGGCCGCGCTGCTATCCGCCGTGCTGGGCGCAATGGTGATTTGGCTGAACACCAACCAATACGCCAGCGGGCTCGCCGTCTCGCTATTCGGCGCGGGTTTTTCGGCCTTCGTCGGCATCGGCTACACGCAGGAAAATCTGGGCGCGCATGCCAGCCCCGGCATCCCGGGGCTCTCGCAAATTCCTTTTGTCGGGCCCGCGCTTTTTACGCAACACCCGCTGGCATATCTGGCGCTGGCGCTGGCACTGGCCGAAGGCTGGTTCTTCTTTCGTTCCAAGCCGGGCCTGGTGCTGCGCGCCGTGGGCGAGTCGCCCGAAGCCGCCCAATCGCTCGGCTACGACGTGCGCGTCATTCGGCTGGCTGCAGTGGTGAGCGGCGGCGCGCTGGTTGGCCTCGCCGGAGCCTACGTCTCGGTCGTGGCCACACCGCTGTGGGTCGAAGGCATGATCGCCGGCAAGGGGTGGATTGCGCTGGCGCTCACCACCTTCGCCACTTGGCGGCCCGGGCGCGCGCTGTGGGGCGCGTACCTCTTCGGAGGCGTCACCATGCTCCAGCTTCATTTGCAAGGTCGCGGCGTCAACCTGCCGGTCGAGCTTTTGACCGCGCTGCCCTACTTGTCGACCGTGCTCGTGCTCGTGCTCATCTCGCGTAATCCGCGCTGGATTGCCGCCAACATGCCCGCCTCGCTCGGAAAGCCCTTCTATCCAGGAGCCTGAAATCATCATGCCGACTTCTCATCTTCGCCTACAGTCTCGCCCAAACTGCGCCCGGTTCGCGCTCGTGCTCGCCGCCCTCGCCGCTAGCGGCTGCGACAAAAAGCCCTCCGGCGAAGCGGCTCCGAGCGCTGCTGTCGCCGCAGCCGCGCCATCGGCAGCGCCCAAAGAAGCTGGCCCGCTGAAGGTCGCGTTCGCCTACGTCGGCCCGGTCGGCGACGCCGGCTGGACGTTTGCGCACGACAAAGCCAGGCAGGAAGCCGAAGCGTCGTTCGGCGGCAAGGTAAAGACCAGCTTCGTCGAGAACGTGCCCGAAGCCGCCGACGCCGAGCGCGTCATCCGCGACATGGCCGACCAGGGCAACACGCTGATCTTCGGCACCACCTTCGGCTACATGGAGCCGATGCTCAAGGTCGCCGCCGACGTCAAGAACGTGAAGTTCGAGCACGCAACCGGCTACAAGACCGCAGACAACATGCGTACGTACGACTCACGCACTTTCGAAGGCGCGTACCTGGCGGGTGTCGTCGCTGGCTCCATGACCAAGACCAAGACGCTCGGCGTCGTCGCGTCCATCCCGATCCCGGAGGTGATTCGCAACATCGATTCGTTCACACTCGGAGCGCAGAGCATGAATCCCGACGTGAAAACCAAGGTGGTTTGGGTCAACAAATGGTTCGACCCGCCCAAGGAGACCGAGTCCGCGCAAGCGCTGCTCGACCAAGGTGCCGACGTGCTCATGCAAAATACCGACTCTTCCGCGGTGCTACAGACCGCCGAGAAGGCCGGCAAGATGGCGTTCGGCTGGGACAGCGATATGAGTAAGTTCGGCCCGCACGCGCACCTGGCCTCGGCCATCGTGAATTGGGCGCCCTACTACAAGAAAGCGATCAAAGACGTGCTCGACGGTAGCTGGAAGGTCGAGCAAACCTGGTGGGGCGTCAAAGAAGGCGCCATCGATCTGGTTCACATCTCCGACCAGGTTCCCGCCGCCACCAAGGCCAAAATCGACGAGATCAAGAAGGGCCTCAGTGACGGCTCGTTCAGCATCTGGAAGGGATCTATCAAAGACCAAGCCGGCAAAGAGCAGCTGAAGGCGGGCGAAACCGCTGAGGTCAAGATGCTGCTCGGCATCAACTTCTACGTCAAAGGGGTCGAAGGTAAGCTGCCCTCGAGCAAGTAGCCGCAGCGCTATGGCTCTCGCCGGTGGCACCACCCGATTGCGCCCTAGCCTCAGCTCTCGCGCCCGCTCGTCTCGAGCGCCTGCTGCAGCGCGGCGGACAGCTCGCTTGCCGTGTAGGGCTTTTGCAAGAAGGCGTCCCAATCGCTGGGCGATGCGTCGGGGGCGAAGCCGCTCGAAAGCACCAGGCGCGTCGCGGGGGTGATGCGTCTCAGGTCGAGCGCGATCTCGGCGGCGCCGAGGCCGCCGACCACCGTGAGATCGAGCAATGCGGCGCGAAACGGCCGCTGTTCGGCTGCGGCCTCGGTCGCCGCTTTGATGGCCTCGGTGCCGTTCGCGACCGCCACGACCTCGAAGCCCAAGCGCTTCAGCAGCGCTGCGCTGACCTGCCGCACCGCGAGCTCGTCGTCCATCACCAGCATGCGACCTCGAAAACTGACGGCGGGGGGCGTGGCCGGTGTCGAGACTGCTTCGTGCCGGGCCAGCGCGGGCAGCTCGACGCGGAAGGTGCTGCCGACGCCGAGCTCGGAGCGAACCGACAAGCGTCCTTCGTGGCTCTGCACGATGGTGTGGCTGACGCTCAGGCCCAAGCCGGTACCGCCCAGGCGCGCCGTAAAGAACGGCTCGAAGATACGCTGCAAATGCTCGGGCGCGATGCCCCGGCCCTGGTCGATGACCTCGATGATCACGAGCGGAGCCTGCTCGGCCGGCTGCTCGCGCCGTGCACGCAGCCTCACCGCGCCTCCGCTCGGGCTCGCCTGACAAGCATTGAGCACCAGGTTCTGAATCACCTGCGCGATCTGTCCCGCGTCGAGCTCGAGCAAGCCGAGCGGTTCGGCTATCTCTACCTCACAGCGAACGCTCGTACCGCGCGCCGCGAACGACGCCACTTCGCGGATGACGCGCTCGAGATCGTTCACGACGGCGCGCGCGGGCTCACCGCCGCGCGCGAACGTGAGCAGCTGTCGAACCAGCGACGTCGCTCGCCCGGCCGCAGCCAGGGTTTGCTCCAGCAGCTCACCGAGCTGAGAATTTGCGGCGTCTTCGCTGAGCAGCCGCGCCATGTCCAAGTTGCCGACGATGCCGGTCAAAAGGTTGTTGAAGTCGTGCGCGACGCCGCCCGCCAGCACGCCCAAGCTGTCGAGCTGTTGTGCGCGGCGCGCCTGAGTCTCGAGCTCGACTTCGCGGGCGATGGCGATCTGGTGTGCCATCGCGCTGCCCAAGCTCGAGGCCAGCGTCTCGAGCATCCGGCGCTCGCCTCGCGCCAAGCTGGTCCCCCGAGGGTAGATCAGGTTCAAACCGCCGAGTAGCTCGTCGCCGTAGAGCACCGGGGCGCACGCGCCCGAAGCGTAGGCGTTGGCGGTGAGCGCCGCGCGCGTTGCCGGTTCGACGCGATCGTCGCCGGCAATATCTTCGGTGGTCATGACTTCGCGATACTCCGCCGCCAGGCCGCTCAGGCTGCCCTTGAGTGGCAGCGTCGTGCGCGGAGGGAACTTCGACTCGTCGAAGCCGTGTTGGGCGAGCAGCTCGAAGTGTGCGTGCTCGGGGACGTAGCGCAGCACCACCACCGCCGGAAAGCGCGTGTAGGCGGCGACCGCGCCGGCAAAGCGCTCCGCGAGCTCGCTGAGGCTGCGCGCGTTGCTCACCGCGCGCGCCACGCGCAGCACGGTTTGTAGCGCTCGCGCCCTGCCGACCAACTCCTCCCGAGGCAGGGCCGCAAGCTCCGCGTCGGTATCCTCGATCATGCTCCCAGCGTACGCCTGAGTTAGTGATACTGCTCGGCTTCGAGCAGCTCAGTCAGGGTGCGCAGCGTGCGACCCGAGCGGTGAAAGAAGCGCACGCCGACGCGCGCGGCGCCGTCGGTCGTATGCAGCCAGACCACCTCGCCTTCGAGGAAGAGCGGATCCCAGAGGTGTGGGGCCTCGACGGCGAGCGACAGCGCGGTGCCGTTCGGAACCGCTTCGAGCATCTCCATGCAGGCCCCGCCGAGCCCCAGATCGATGAGTCGTGCGGGGCGCTTCCAGCTGCCGTCGCCACGACTGACGATTGCGGAAAGCCCGACCGGCCGCCGCGCGAAAGCGCGAAAATGGTCCAGCGGGCGCGCGGGGCTCATGCGGGTCAGAGGACTCTACCCTGCGTTTTCAGGGAGTTGTGGGCGGCTTTCGTGGCCGAAGCGAGTGGGGCTGGGGCCCCGCGAGTCCCGCGAAAGCGCCCCGCGAGCAGTAGGCCGACGGGCCGGCTCCGCGCTAGGACCGCGAAGAAGTTTGGGTTTAGGGGGACGGGTCCGCTACGATTCACTGCCCGATTTGGGTCGCGTACACGCGGCCGGCTGGCGTAAGAGCCAGGCAGACGGGACCCCCGGAGAAGCTGATGGGCCAGGAAACGCGAAAAGACCCCCGCGCGAAGGTGCTGACCATGACGGTCCGCTACAAAAGCGCGACCCTCGACGAGTTCATCGAGCACCACTCGCATGACGTGAGCCGCGGCGGCATGTTCATCAAGACGCCGTCGCCGTTTCCACCCGGCACGCTCCTCAAGTTCGAGGTGAAGATCGCCGAGGACCAGAAGGTGATCCAGGGCGTCGGTCGCGTGGTCTGGAAACGCGAGAGCGAGACCGGCGACAAAGAGCGCCCGAGCGGCATGGGCGTGAAGTTCATCAAGATCGACGATGCGTCGCGCAAGACCATCGATACGCTGGTCGACTCGCGCGAAGGCGCCGGAGCGGCCTACGAGGCCGGCGGTGGTGACGGCGGGTCCTCGAAGACGGCGCCGAGCGCCACTCCCGCGTCGGCCATGACGCCGCACAAGCCGGACGCTGCGGCTCCGACGAGCGCGAAGCCGCCGATGGTGCGCAAGGCCACCATGATTGGCCTCGGTGCCATGGGCGCGCACGCAGCCGCTGCCAAGGCCGCCGAGTCGTCGCCGCCTCCGGCCGCTGGCAACATGTTCCCGGCGTCCAATTCGGAAGCGGACATGCCGCCGCCCGAAGATCGCACGGTGATGAAGCAAGCCGCCGAGCTGCTGCAAGACGCGCTGCGCGAAGCGGGCGGCTCGATGGACGACGTCGGCACCAAGCCGGACTCGGTGAAGAAGCCGCAGCCTTCGCCCGAGAAAGCAGCGCGCGCGACCGAGCCGGACCACGACGCCAAGGCCGACGCGCCCGCGGGCGAAAAGGGACCGCACACGCTGCGCTCCGAGCCGCCCAAGAGCGAGAAAAAGCCCGAGCCAAAAGCGGCCAGCGCGCGCCCGGCAGCGGCCAGCCCGCGTTCGGAGCGCCCCGGCGCCGCCGCACCGGCGCGTTCGTCGGCGCGTCCGCAGCCCATCTTGTCCGAGCGCCCGCCGGCTGCCGAAGGCGGCGGTGGTCGCATCATGATCATCTTGGCGGGCATCGCCGTCGCAGCAGGTGCCGTGTTCTTTCTCACCAAGAAGGATCCAACGCCGGCGCCCGTGCCGGAGCCGCCCGCAGCGGCAACGCCTGCAGCGACGCCGACGCCGCCCGCAACCGAGGAAGTGAAGCCGCCCGAGCCTCCGCCCAGTGCCGCCGCTCCGGCAGAGCCGGTCAGCGCAGCGCCGAGCGCCGTCCCAGCGCCGAGCGCTGCCGTCACGGCTGCGGTCAAACCCACGCCTCCAGCTCCCGTCGCTCCAGCGCCGAAACCTGCACCCGTGCCGGCTGCGCCGAAGCCGCCGAAGCCGCCCAAGCCCGCGGCAGCAGCTCCCGAGCCGGGCACCGAGCCAGCGCCTGCAGCGCCTGCAGCCCCTGCGGCACCTGCCGAGCCCAAACCGGCGGCGCCTGCGCCCGCGCCGACACCGAAACCCGCCGCGCCAAAACCCAAGCCCGCCGACACGTCGGGCGACAATCCGTACTGATACCGAGTTGAGTGGCCCCACGTCTCCCGGCCAAAGCGGGGCGGATGCCCGCGTAGGCACGACGCTCGCCGATCGCTATCGCATCGACGCGCTGATCGGCGAGGGCGGCATGGGGCGCGTGTACTCGGCCGAGCACGTGCTGATGCGCAAGCGCCTGGCGATCAAGGTGCTGCACCGCGAGCTTACGACCATGGCCGAGGTGGTGGCGCGTTTCGAGCGCGAAGCCATGGCGGCCGCCAACATCGATCACCCCAACGTGGCGGCGGCGACCGACTTCGGCAAGCTGCCGGACGGCGCCGTATTTTTGGTGCTCGAATACGTGCAGGGCAAGAGCCTGCGCGACGAAATAGCGCTCGGACCCATCGCGGCAGAGCGCGCGCTGCACATCGCACGGCAGATAGCGGCGGGCCTCGGCAGCGCGCATTCGCTCGACATCGTGCATCGGGACTTGAAACCCGAGAACGTGATGCTCGTCGAAAAGGGCGGCGATCCGGATTTCGTGAAGGTGCTGGACTTCGGCATCGCCAAGGTGCCAATCGGCGAGGTGTCGCTCAGAGGCGAAACGCCCGCCCACACGCCGATCACCAAAGCCGGCATGGTGTTTGGCACGCCCGAATACATGGCGCCCGAGCAAGCGCTGGGCCAAAACGTCGACGGCCGCGCCGACCTGTATGCCCTGGGCGTGATTCTGTACGAAATGCTGTCCGGCTCGCGACCGTTTTCGAGCCAGAGCCAGGTCGGGATCTTGGGCCAGCAGCTGTCCAAGTTACCGCCGAAAATCAGCGACCGGGCGCCGGGCATCATCGTGCCGCCTGCCGTCGAAGCGGTGGCGATGAAGCTCTTGCAGCGTGAGTCTTCCGACCGCTACCAATCGGCCGCCGAGGTCGTAGACGTGATCAATCGGCTGCTCGCGCCGATCCCGGGGCGCGGCATCTATCGCTTCACGCTGCCCGAAGGCTCACCGTCGAGCCCGCCGCCGTCGTCGCCCGAAGCGCAGGCATTGCGCGACGCGATCACGGTCTCGTCGAGGCCGAGACAACCAGCTCCGCTGCCGCTGCCGGTGTCGATGCCCGGTTCGATACCGGATGCGGAGCCTCCGCTCGGCTCGCTCGGCGACGGCGCGACGTCGCCGTTCGACGTCAAGCTGACGGCGCTGCGCGGCAAGCTACCGGCGGGTCTGCAGGGCGCTGTCAAGAACGTGCCGTCGCGCGTGCTGTTTGGCGCCATGGGCGCGTTCGGCTTGGTGATCGTGATCGGCCTGCTCGGCGCGATCATCTCGGCCTTTTCCGGAGCGGCAGCGCCGTCGCGCGCGGCCCTCAGCGGCAGCGCGCGCAGCGACGTCGAGGCGCCCGGCTCGGTGCGCAAGCCTGCCTTGGAGGGGCCCTTCGCGCGCCCCGATGAATTGGCCGAAGCCAAGGCAGCGGGCGCGCCGGCGCTCGACGCCCTGCTCGAAAAATACCCCAAAGATCCGAACATTGCGCTCGAACAGGCGCATGGCCTCGCCGCCGCAAAAAACTATGCGGGCGCCGTCGGCGCGGTCGGCCGCGCGCTGTCGATTGACGCTACATTTCAGAACAACGCGCAGGTCGCCTCGCTCGTGTTCCAAACCGCGCAAGTGAAGGCCAGCAGCGACGCCGCGTTCGCGCTGCTCGAAGGCGCGATGGGCTCGCGCGGCGCCGACATCGCCTACGATCTCGTGACGACTTCCAACGTGCGTCCGTGGGTGCAATCGCGCGCCGAGACCTTCTTGCAGTCGACAGCCTTCGAAAAGGTGGCGACGCCGGCCCTGCGCGCCATCGTCAAGCTTCGCTACTCGGCCGGCTGCGACGAAAAAAAGGCGCTGCTCGCCGACCTCAAGAAAACCTCCGACGAGCGCGCCCTGTTCGAGCTCGTCCCGCTTCAAGACAAATCCGGCTGCGGCGCCCGCAAAAAAGACGACTGCTACCCGTGCCTGCGCACCTCGAACGACCTCGACGACGCCATCGCCGCCGTCCGCACCCGCAAACGCTGAGCTCGTTCGGGGCTGCCACGCCGCAGCCCAAATCGCAGAAACTGCCGTGGCGTCGCCGGGCAAAGCCGGCAGGCTTGCCGAGCTGCAAAGGATGCCGGCCAGTGCTTTCTGAAATGTTTTCGTGGATCGAGATTTTACGGGAAGATCGGGAGATCGGGAGCTGTGCGAGCCCAGATTTGAGGGCGCCGCGCTGCTGCGGTTTTTGCATCGAGCAATTGAGCGAACGTGAAGATCCTCGCGGCGAGCAATCAGGACGGAGGCAGCCCGAGACGCCTCGCGCGGTGCGACCAAGGGAGCACACGTGAGCTTCTGCAATCGGCCTGCGCAGCATCATTCATCACATCTCGGCCTGAGCTCGGCCTGTTTTCGCCGTCGCTCAATGGCCTGCTCGACGCGAGCCGCACCTAGCTCCTGCTCTGCCATCAGCCGATTGTGCGCCCGGCAGCGCAAGCTCAGGTTGTCGACGGAGTCGTCACCGCCGAGCGCCCAGGACTTTTCATGATGCAACTCCAAGAACGCCCGGGCCTCGCAGCGCTTACCGTCCGGCCCCACATGACAGCAGCACTCGGCGTCGCGCGCTGCCACTTGTCGCCGGACCGCTTGCCCGATACGACGACGCTTCCGCGGCGGCGTCAGCGCCCTGGTTTCGCACTCTTGCTCGTGGGTCTTCGGCTTGTCGCGCAGCTCGTTCGGGTCGTGGGTCTTCAAGTCGTTCGGGTCGTGGGTCTTCAAGTCGTTCGGGTCGTGGGTCTTCAAGTCGTTCGGGTCGTGGGTCTTCAAGTCGTTCGGGTCGTGGGTCTTCAA
>Ga0307516_10000282_pt1 | contig 66003 bp, 90 predicted proteins | sample 19_EM_MG_FD_203310 | JGI IMG/M metagenome (GOLD analysis project Ga0307516, IMG submission 203310) | Populus trichocarpa ectomycorrhiza microbial communities from riparian zone in the Pacific Northwest, United States - 19_EM | ecosystem: Host-associated > Plants > Roots > Unclassified | place... | reverse complement strand
TCCGAGGTCTTGACGGGAAGTAGCTTGGAAATGATTATTGATGAGATTGCTAGAGACATCGCGTTGGCTCCAATCGAGTACTCGGTGGATTTGCTTATGCATCAACCTGCTGATGCGAAGTAGCTCTTTCGCCTGCCCGATTGATCAGATCATAGTTGAGCTCCCATTGAAGTTTTCGGCTACTCAGTCATCACTCGCCGTCATTTTTAGGTACACTTTCCACCATACATGTTATCATACGCCGTCCACTATTGAAGACTCTACAACTTGACATCGACTTGGGAGTTCCTAGAGCTATTGCCCACACGCAAGGTGAACTTGCCTTTCGTAGGCATCCTCCAGTTCTGTGCCTCGACATCCCAAAAGCTCAAATCTCTCCTCCTGATCTCAAAGGTAACCTTCTTCTCGTCCCCCTTCTCGAGGTGAACCTTCTCGAATCCTCTCAACACTCTTACTGGAAACTCGACACCCTCGACCTCGGGAAACCCGATGTAGAGCTGTGCAACTTCTGCGCCTGCTACGTCACCCGTATTCTTTACCGCTACCTCCAGGCTGGCGACGACATCCCACAGTGCCGGGTTGCCGCCCTCTCCGCCGCCCGCAGGGGATAGAGGACGAGTGGTGAAGTAATCTTTGGGATAAGAGACCGGATGGCGTGAGAAGATCTCAGAGGCGCTGGAGAGGTAGGGGTAGATGTAGTGGAGGATTCTCTTAAAGTTCTTCGGGAAGAGGACCTCCGAGACCGGAGGGAGGGAAGATTGGATCGTGGGTGGGGTGATCGTGTCCGGTCGGGGCGGTGGGAAAGCAGTCTTTGGTATGTGTTGGACTAATTTCGGTGATGAGATGCTGAATGACGTGTAAGAGAGTCCGTATCCGAAGGGGTAACGAGGGGTGATTGCGTGTTTGTCGAAATATCGGTAATCAACCTCGAAACCTTCCTTGAATGTCTGCTGCGGTACCTCAGCATTCGGATGGTACATTATCTGCGCGCCAGGGCCGTAGTCCTTGAGACTCTTGCCGATGGTGTAAGGGAGCTTCCCGCTGGGGTTTGCATCGCCAAAAAGGATCTGGGCCAGCGCTTTCCCACTCTCCTGCCCTGGGAGGTGCGCGAGAATGACCGCCTTTACGCCAGGAATATCAATCCACTTCTCAAGGATGACCGGGCCAACAGCATGGACTATTACGATAGTGTTGCCGCAGTTCCTTGCGACGGCCTTGGCAACGTTGTCGCCACCGCGCTGGGCATACAAGTCGTTTCGGTCACCAGCCACGCCAGTCAATGGGTCCGTGATATAGCCCTCTCCGGCATTCGAATTGATGAAGGCGAAGCACAGATCCTGTGAACTAGCGGATTTTGCGATATGCGCGGTCTCTCCGTTATCCGTAATAGCAGTGAAGTTTGGGACGTCGTCCGCGCAACTGTTGAATGCTCTCTTCAACTCTGTCAGCGGCGAGTGGAAAACAGCGTACTCGACCGCACCACTCCCCCAACCACTCCCAAGACTTCCCTTGGTGCACCCACGGTCCTTGCAGAAATTGGGGAACCCCTCTTGATCCTCCGGGCCTGCGTCTTCGCCGTAGATACCGATGCTCTTCCCCCCGAACTTTCCGCGCTGAAGGGGCAGGATACCAGAGTTCTTGACCAGCACTGTTCCCTCGACTGCGATCTGCCGGGCGGTCTTCCAGTGGTCCGACTGGACCTTAACGTATTGATTGACAACGCCGCGCTCACCCTCTCCGGCGCCGTGGTAGATGAAATCCTCTTTCTCGTCGGTCCAGCTGGAGAAGTTGGGTTTCTCTTCGGGGAATTTGGATTTGTTGTCCTGAGACATCTGGTACCAAGCCGCCACTACACGGAGCACCATGTCGTCCAGGCGTTCGAGCGGAACCGTCGAGTTCATGGCGGCGGCAGTAAGGTTGGCACCGAAGAGAGAGTAGCCGCCGTTGTCGTGTAAGATGTTGCCGGGCATCACCACGTCGAGACCGCCCAGGATCGACGATACTCCGTCGCGGAGAGCGTACCAGTCACTCTGGACGAATCCCTACCATGGGTTAACAGAGTGACGGAATGGTTTGTGTTGGGCTGATCTCACTTGAAAGCCAAGCTCGTCCTTCAGGAGGCCGTTCATAGTCTTGGAGTTTCCGCAGGCGTAAGTGTTGTTCACTTGATTGTACGAGCACATCACGGAGCCCACACCAGCCCTGATGGAATCCGCGAAGGGCCAAAGGTAGAGCTCGTGCATGGTTCTGTCATCGACGTTGCTAGAGATGGCGTGGTCCGGGCTTTCGTCCCACTCGAGCTATCGACGGGTTAGGAATCAATAAAGATCGGTGGAGGGCAGGACATACGATCTGGCGGAAATGTTCCTGTTCGTTGAGGATGAAGTGCTTTGCTGTGGCGATAACGCCGGAGGACTGGATGCCCTTGATCGTGTGGGCCGCTTGCACACCTTGCAAGTACGGGTCCGTGCCGAAGCCCTCCCAATTCCTATGGCTACGGTCAATAACAAGTCGAGGAGGGGGTTCGTGTGAAGCGAACCTTCCACCGCCAGGCATCCTCCCCAACGGGCCCATCGATGGCCCCAAAAGCACATTGACACCCTTCTTCCTCGCCTCCTCACCATGGCCCGCACCCCTCTTGAAGGCCAATTCGCGGTTGAACGTCGCGCCGACCGTCAATGCCGCGGGCCATGCCGTCGCATGATCCACAAACCGCAATCCCAGCGGACCGTCCTGCAAGCACAGCGACGGAAAGCCGACGTGAACCGCTGGTGCCGTATTCCCGACACACAGCCCCTGCGCCCATCCGATTCCCGTGGTGACGTTGACCTTCTCGACGAGCGTCATCTTTCCCACCATCTCGGCGGCCTTGCGGTAGCTCTCCTCCCAACTTTTGGCAGTTCCGCCGCGCGCTATACAACGTCAGAAGGGTGGCAGAGCGGCTATATCGAGGAGGATACGAACGACTGGGGAACCATCCTTCGCTCTGCCATTGTTTCTCTTCATCGTTTGGCCCACGGTGGGAATGATGGTGGCAGGGGCCGGAAGTAAAGTACAGCACCGCGGTCGCGAGAATAGCGAATCCCAGGATCCCGTTCCGGCGGTTTGACGACCGTTTGTTGCGCTGATTGCTACGGCGCACGATTTCAACGTGCTTCTCGTCGAGGAGCTTCTCCCGTTCGCTCGAAAGCATGTCCATCATGGTGGTGGCCGACTGGGTATCTGGCCAACCAAATGGGGGGCATATGAGGAGCTCTTTATATCCGACACGACCGCACGACAAGCAATCATGTATCTAAATTTGCACGCCCAGCGGCGCGTTAGACCCGGTATGACGGACCGACGTCCGCGCGTAGCCGCAGGTCAAGTGCCAACAGCGGGTCTGCGAATCCACACACTTGATGTACTGACACTACAGGCTACATAGATACGCGGTCGCTGTGGAAACCGGGACTGGGGCCGTGCAGGGGCTAGTTACCGCTAGTCACACTATCCGCAATGTCCAGATTACGGGAGTGGTGGATTGGAACTTAGAATGGATAAGTAGCTGCGTAATGACGAGAAACCTTCTCGAGCCCAATTAGCTATTCCAGGTAGAATGGGTAATGCGACTGCTCTGGGGGTGCGATCACACGTCCAGTCTAGGTAGTTACTGGTAGTTAACTACATCCCACGTTGTTCACGCGCGTCCGTCAACATCTACATCTCGAGCACGAGATGACCTACATTATTATTAGAACAATAATGTTTTATCGGCCGAGGCCCAGCACATTGTGGCAGTCAAAGGAAGACACTTTCACCCTAACCAAAGCCACAAACTTTGCGAAGACGTTGCAAATCTTGTCTCTGCTCTTCTATCTACGAGAGGCAAGCTCTAGCTTCAACAAGCGGTAACTTATGCTGGGCTTTTCAGTGATGAATAGATACGACCTGAATAGCACGTACCCGACGTCAAGGAGACAAGTCTGCTTGATAACTACTTCTCGACCCTAGCATATATGTACCTATTGTAGGTAGGATGTACATAAGTATCTATGTACTTAATTACGGCCGATCTAATTATGCTTTTGCTTAAGCATATTTAAAGCATCTTGGAATGCCCAGCTGGCCTTCTCTCCTATTCAGCCCCCTCTTCCCTCCTTCCCTCCTTTACGCATTCACGCTCACCCTCTCATCCGCACTCTCTCACATTCTCTCCCATTCACTCTCCCCATCCCCTTTTCCTATTCCCTCACATTCACTCACTCCGTCCCTCACCACCGGAGTCGAGCAACATCAAAGCAATTCTTCGACTCGGTCAGGGGCTGTCTGGAAGCAGCATTCATCACAATATCCTCAATGATTCGGCTTCGGATACACGATTTGCCAGCGATGTTCGCGGAATTGGGCATGTGGGAGAAATTAGGGTGCTTCCTGTTCTGGGCCGCATCGATTACGTGTGTAATTCGGGCCGCATTTTACAGTTCTCAGACCAAGTATGCGGTTCAGATCTTCAAGGTGGATAGTGGTACGTACTTGCAATTGCTGATCTCGGCTCCCCGAGCAGACATCTGGCCCCGGCCCGATGTGGCGCCCGTCGGCGGCAGAGACGGAGAAACGCCAAAGCCTTCAGGGAGGCTACAGCAACGGTCGAGAACCAATCCGCCACTGCAAAAAAGCGAGGTCCTGTCAATAACGATTTCACCATCTTTTGGAAGTGGAACAGGTTGTATACCGATAGGCTCCAGGCTGTGTTGGGTGAGTATGGTCGGGAAACAAGTGCATAGCTATGATGATCGCTGACTTGCTGCACAGCAACTGCTGTGGCTCAGGCCTCAGGCCTGCATATCAACGAAGTGGACGTCCGTCACGCCTCCGTTATAGCGGAAATTGTCGCCGCGGCAAGGTAAGAACCACAAGTGCTGGTGCCCCCGCCACTAACAACCATATCTCGTCATCCTCAGATCAGCTACTTCATGGCTACGTGATCTCCTGCTCGGAGCGAGGCCGCACCCTACGCGCTTTAAACGTGAGACGACAGACCTCTCCAACGTAAAGGAGAACGATATCGAATTGGGTGATTCCTCCGATTCTGCGGAGTCGATGCCCGCCCAAGTCCAAAAACCCTTCCCAGACTCCGGAACGCAGGAAATTGCACAGCTGGATGAACGTGAGACGCCAGACCTCTCCAACGTAAAGGCGAACGATATCGAATTGGGTGATTCCTCCGATTCTGCGGAGTCGATGCCCGCCCAACAAGTCCAAAAACCCCTCCCAGACTCCGGAACGCAGGAAATTGCACAGCTGGACCCTGCGAAAGTCATCTTAGAGGAGACCATGATACCAGACGACACATCCACTCGAGCTCCGTTTGAAGAGGAAAACGCGCCACTGGATCCTTCCGAGTCCGTCGCCGCTGCCACCACCCATGGACCAGAGGTCGCCGAGCCCAACAGCTCCCCCGACAACAATAACGATGGATGGGGCTCATCGTATGCAGCCCGGAGGACCACTCCAGCTGTTCCGGCCCCAGTGCCAAAGCCGAAAGATACCCCGCACTCGTGGATCAGCTGGACAGAATGCTACGATGACTACTGCCCAGATCACTACGGGACTAAGAACGCGATTGGCAAGTGGCCGCAGAAGCCATGGTCGAGGCGCCGGAGACAGCCCGCGGAAGATTATTAACGTTTCCGTTGACGGTACCCTCGTAAACGTCGGCCGTATGTGGTCATTCTCTTCGGGTTCGTCGCAGAAGTTCACTTGTTTTCAGGTCTTCTTATTTCTCATTACACTAGTTATAATTCATTGTTTCTGCTATTGCCCCTTAATTTCCGTGCGAATTGAACGAATTGTGTTGCAGGTAATGTTCGAGCATGTACTGTACTTCTCATTCGTTTAAGTGAACCGCACGCCAAAAATCACCCGAGCGATGCCTGACGTTGGAAGTGCCAATCCCGATAACGATAGGTAGTCCAAACACCGTACCTATGGCTGCGGTGCCTACGTTTCTATCAAGATCGCCGGAACCGAAGCCTGGGATTTCCCAGATACAGACATGGAACAAGTCCACCGACCGTCTCCAAGGGATTAGATGGTAGCAATGATGCGTGAGGTTGCAGTGTCCGGCATAGTCCGGTCCTGGGTGGCAGGCCAATTCGGACGGACTGCGAAGACCCAGTTCATCCTAGCCCCGTCCAAGGCTCCGGACGGACGGACAGCATGAAAACAGCCGGCTCAGCAGTCTGCAGTTTCAGTGGACCGTATAATCCTGCAGTCAACTGCAGTCAAATCCACTGCACGATGTTCGCCTATCTCACTTTGCCAAGCCGCCTCAGTCATTTTTATACCCTGTACCGAACTCAGGAGCTGCTGCGTGGGGTTGGCAGGGAACGCGGCCGGGGAACCCGCGCAGCTCCGACGCCTGTAGGTTGAGCCGTAGGAGCCCAGATCGGGTTTACCCCATCCCCCAAGGCCAAGTATTTCAATGCCTTCGCACGGGCGATAGCTTCCACTCCGCCTCGAATCGGCTCTTCCAGGGCGCCTGATGGGATGTATGGGTAGATCACGGCCACTGGCCAGTGGGGCAGAGCTCTACGGGCAAGGCCCCGATCACAGGGACCTTCTCGCTGCCGATGTTATTGCGTCCGATCGAGACGCGGCGGACGACCAACTTTTTGGCGGTCGTGAGCGCGGCGATGAGAGGCTTATTGCGCGCGTGGGAGACGCCGTTGTAGGCGACGGAGCGGTAGAGCTCGTGCACAGCAACGACGGCGGGAGCTCTGGAAATCAGGAGGAGTGAGTGGATGTCGGATTTTGAGAGCTGTTTGTGATCTTTAGCTTATAAACCTGTTGCGGGATATGATGAGCAGCCTTACATGTCGTATATCATCCGGTGAACCTCGAGCTAGCCCCTCGGACTCGACGAAGCCTGAACTAGTGGGGGGGGGGGGGTGCCCAAGAAGCGGGTGGACGAGAAGCCGGAGGGGACGACGTCGCTCCCAACATCGCTATTCTCGAGGTCTGAGCTGCCTTAGTTGGACATTGGAGTAAGGAGGTTCAACTGCTATGTTTTCTGCTGTCCAGTGCTGTCTGTCGCGAGGTCTTGTATGCGTATGTCACGTAGAATGTTGGTTGTTATGTATCTTAGGGCTGAAGAGAGTAGTAGCACATGCATGTGTCTTAAAGCCTGTTCGGTTGCGAGCACAAAATTTAGATAGCTTGAAACCCTGGGTTTCCGGGCAATGGGTGGGCGTTCGGCACACCACCCCGAATTATCGATTTGAGAAACTGCATATTGTCGAATGAGCCACAATACAATAAACTCTGCTGACAACCACCAGTACATACCGTTGGTACTCTAACTGCCCAATCCCAGAGCACGCTGCACAACAAAACGCATTACCACACATCAGAGAAAAAAATATGTCGAGTATCTTCTGGAGAGCGCGACTATTGATGTCCTACCCATGCCACGCGAAACATTTTTGGCGTTGTGCGATTGGTGCCTGTGGATAGGAGGAGCCGTCCGCCGAGTCTGTGGATAAACAGGAAGGACCATGCCGCCACTGTAGAAAGCCAGTTATGGTTTCGCTAACCTTTATGATACAAGAGTGTAGTGTGCTGTTGAATATCTGGGTTGCCGAACGGGTCGTCGGGGGAGATGAAAGTTTGCGCCTGCAGCTTTGGTGACCTTCAACTCGTCAAAAACCCAAGGTTGGGAAATACAGCTCGCAGCCGAACAGCATACAGGCCATTAGTTTAGGCATTTGCCAAAAATTAACTATTGTTCACTACAACCGCATAGGATACCACTCGTCAGCTGCAAGCTTATTGCTAGATTCTCCAGCGATTGACCGGCTGAGGTGAGGACGAGTAAACCAAGCCATTACCGTACAGAACCGGACCTAAAATCCCTACAGGTGAGAAGCTTTTGTATTTACACGGAAACTCCTCTGACTATACATAGTTGACACCTTCCATGTGAACACCGTCGGCATCGGCCGTGTCGTTGTTCTTCCTCATGACGTCCAAAACATAGCCACCGCTCCGCCCCTTGACTGTCATCCACCTTCCCAGCCTCATCTCCTTTGCAGTAGCGACGCAAACAAGCACCTTCGCGTCTTTCTTGGTGCCTCTCTCCAGCACCGAGATTCCGTTGACGATTCCCCGAATGGAGTCTTCGCCGCCTATTGCCCCCACGGCCTCAAGCTTCCTTTTATTGGCGGACACTTTCCAAACCCTGATGTTTCCATCCCAGGAGCCGGAGAATATCAGGTTGGAGTATGGAATGGCTGCAAGCGCGGTGACCCAACGGGGCTGTGGGGGTGCGGTGGGCTCCTGTACAGGGTTTTTTTCGGCACTAGATTTCTCTGGTAGTAGGGGCGGGGCGATTCCGTGAGAGACCTGGATCGTGTGTATAGGCTTCTTTTTGTGGATCGTCCAGAGGGAAATGTTTCTGTAAAAAAACCCCACATATTAGAACTGTGATCTCAGCGGAAATGCTGTTGCCAGGTGGTATAGTACCCATTGTCACTTCCCGTGACGAAATGCTCCTCATCAAGCATGGCGACACAGTCCATACTGCCCTCCTCGTGCCGTACGCTCCCGTCCTTGTTCTTCCGCGCCTTCCCTTCCGCACTTCCACCGCCACGGAACACGAGTTGAGTCTCATCGACAATCTTCCATAACCTCGCCGTCCGGTCGCGGGCGCCAACCGAGACACATCGCTCCTCGGCCAGCGCAGCAATGCTCAGAACCTCATCCTGGTGACCGAAAAGGGTCTCCACGTACGACAGCTCATTCAAACTCCACAGTTTCACCGTTCGGTCAGAGGAACTCGAATACAATTCGTTCGTTCCACGCCTAAAAACAAGACCGGTAACACCCGCACGATGATGCTTGAACACCTTCAGGATTTTCAGAGTCGCCGCATCCCAGACGATGAGCTTGTTGTCTCTCCCTCCAGTCGCAACAAATTTCCCATCAGCTGATGCAGCAACGCAGAGGATATCGTCCGTATGGCCCTCAAACTTCTCGTCCCGCTTCCGGCCTCCGCGCACGTACTGTGCTCGCTTGGGTCTTGTCCGAGGAGTGTTGTTAGGGGTGGCTGGTGGGGGTGGGTAAGCTGGGAGCTCCCACTTTACTAGGTATCGGTGACGGGTCACAGTGTAGATATATGGGTCGCAAACGGCGATGCCAGTCGTGGGGCCAGCATCCATTCGGAACAGAGAAGAAACGGCAGTGCTAAACGAGTAATCGTCGGCGATATGTCGATACAAACGGCCCTTCTCCTCCGCGACATCCTCCTTCAGGCGCTCAGCGATCAGATCACGGTCAATGTCAGCAGCGTCGAATCCACCCTCATCTGCGGTTTTACCGTCAGTCTTCCAACTCCCCGCGAAGTACGATAGTACGCCGGCCGAAACATACCAACTTCCACTCGAAGGTTGTCCAGATATTGCTGCGCAAGTCTCAACCGTTTTTCTGCCGCAGTCTCCTCGGCAAATTCCTCGTCCTCGTCCTCGTCGTCCGATCCTTTCGGCCTCACACCCTCGTCCTCCGACTCGCTTGAGATCTCGTCATCGGCATTCCATCTTTTCCGAGATTTCCTGTCCGCTCCACCAGCTGGTACATCTGTCGAGCGAATCTTCTTGGATTTATTCCCGGCGGCGTTGGTACGTTTCCGTTTTGCAGAACCCGGCAGGGTGAAAAACGACGACATTATTTGTTGGGTATTATGGAGCGTGTGTGGGTTTGTTTGTATTTTCGCGGCCGATTGAGTTGTGGGCATTCACCGACGAAGAAACAGGTGGAATGTCATTTCTATCTCCCTGGTGCAAGAAAGTGGCCGATAGATGGGCAGCGCTAGGAAATCTTTTTTTCGTGAGCGAGACTTGGCATGATGCGGCTCTGTCTTGCAGGTTGATGACTTAGCTAGGGTGGGCGACAAAGCTAGTGGTGGGAGACTTCGCCTGCCCGCCAACCTCAAGTTGAGCTTCAACCACAACCCCGACACCTCTAACATCACCTCCATCTCCGCCTCCCATCCTCCACCTTCCATCACTGCATAACACAAATGTAAGCTTAATTTATCTTCGTACTTTACCAAGCAGCTTGCTGATCTTGCGGAACTGCACAGGGAGGTTCTTCTGGGCATCACCGGTAAAGACTTCACGCTCATTGCGTCGTCGCAGGCGGCCGTGCGCGGCATTACCATCCTCAAGACCGAGGACGACAAGATGAGGACCTTGAATGCCCACACCTTGATGGCGTACGCGGGAGAGTCTGGTGACACTGGTATGATGGAATCAATGAATCCAAGATGAGAGCCAGCAAGCTCACATATCCCGGGGGGTGTTTAGTCCAGTTCGCCGAGTACATCCAGGCCAACGTCCAGCTCTACGGTATGCGCAACAACACGAATTGGCAGCTTTCGCCTTCCGCCGTCGCTTCGTTCATTCGGAGGGAGCTTGCTAAGTCGCTTAGGTCAAGTGTTTGTCCTGCCCTTCCTCAACCGTGCTGGCACTGTATTGAACACAGGTAAACGCATAGAATTCGTACAACGTCAACCTCCTAGTCGGCGGTTTCGATACCACGACAAAGAAGCCCCACCTCTACTGGCTCGACTACCTTGCGTCCCTGGCCCCAGTGCCGTACGCCGCCCACGGATACGCACAGTATTACTGCCTCTCGATCCTAGATAAGCACCACCATCCGGACATCGATTTGGAGAGGGGCCTCGAGTTGATGAAGATGTGCCACGACGAGGTCTGTCCCTTTCCTTCCTTCCCTTTCCACGAGGATTTGTGTTTTGACGTATTTGTCCATGGCGCTACAGCTGGCGAAACGGTTACCGGTGGACTTCAAGGGCCTCAAGGTCAGGGCCATCACAGCCGATGGTGTGAAGGAGTACTCCCTTTAGATACGTTTACACGAGGCAATGACGATTCTGAGGACTTCTCCCGTTAATACTATGCGCACCATGAATGGCCAGTGCTGTGTGCCGCGGCTGTGATATTGCGGCGCGGGCTAGGTGGCGTAATAGTTGTCTCTTCGGATTTCTCCTTCTTGTCGACCAAGGTGTTCTGTGACTAGACCATCTGATCTCGTACAGCCAGTCCAAATGGCACTAGGCGGGTTTTGCTGCGTGTTATGTATCTCGCTATAATCACACATGACGTCGCACCCTGCGCCAGCCGCATAACCCATTTCTCCCACTCCCCCGCTCCAGTCCCCAGCAGCGTACTAGACGATCCGACACAGATGAGGACAGTGCTGCCGCCCCGCCACAGGGCACCCTGACACATGGCGCCTTGACACGGAGGGATCGGACGCAACGAAAACCCACCAATATTGGTCCAAACATGCTTAAAGATTCGTAGTAAAGCTGAGAAAGTGGGAGAATCTGGTAGAAAAGAGAAAAAAAAATTACGATATTAAACCCGGGTCCAGTGAATTACAGACATAAATTTGCAAAATCACTGCCCTCCACCAACAGCATGCAGTGGGAAGACAAAGGGGGGGGGGGAAAGGAGCACTAACCCAGTCGATGGAAATACGGCCTGCAATGCCCATTCCCCACCTCATCTGCAGCTGTGTCGACAGAGTGCCATAGAGGGAAAAGGGACACTCAACCGCGGACAATTTCGTGTCCTGCAAGGACTCCGCCAACAATCCAGAATGATTCCCGGCGGGCGGCCACAACCCCGCACGCCCCGGCGGGCCCACGTCTCGCGTCGCTCGGGGGTGCCGGGCACGGGCTCGAACCCCTTGCTTCTCGCGGCGGCCCCGTGCGTGGCTGTAGCTGCTCAGCGTGAGGGGCTGCTACATGGTTAGCGGCTAGCGTGGACGACACTGCGGGGGAAAAGAGTCAGCGGACGGGGATTCGGCCCCGCTCGGGCGTCGTTGCGTCGGGGTGGTGTCCCCCCCCGCAGCGTGACTCATGGATTATCACGCTGCTTAGCCATCTCCCGCGCACGTGGGTTGGTCAAGTTTGTGCGTGCTGTACGTATGTACCCACTTATGAGCCGGAATGGTGACATGCATTGCAGGAGACAAGAACAAACGAAAAACAGACGGGGAAAAAAAAGGATGGGTGGGAAGTCCATATCGGAAGGGACCAGGACGAGTGCAAAATGGTGAATCTGCCCTGATCCCATCCTATGGCGTTGGAAGAACGTCTCCTCCTTTCTTGTTCGTCTGGAAATGACTAGGAAAAGTCTCCTCGCGTGTTCCAGAGTGACATTGATTGCGGTTGATTTTCCCCGGGCTGTGATAACGACCTCAGCAGCGCTCGGGGTCCCGGTCACGATTCGGTGCCAGTCACGCTCACGCCATTCTATATGCACAGAGTATTCGTAAACGGTGTCGATTTAGTGTGCACCAGCTCGCCTGACTCGACTCGTACAGTAACAGTACAGTGCAGAAAACAGTCTACCCATGATCCCATCCCCAGAAAGCGCCATACCCCTCGTCGTCCAACAAAGAAGAAAAAAAGGAGGAAGCACCACGCAATGTAGGATTGCAGTAGTGATAATGAAAAACCCGCCACGCACACACAATAGGAAAGGAAAAAAAACTCAGAACTCATTTCATGCAGCCACTGCCATAACCGCTGCCAGTGCCTCCTTCGCAACCTTCCTATCTTCAGCCGCCGAAGTGAAACTACCGTAGCTCCAGGTCAAGTCCTTAGCCCCACGCTGCCAGCCAGAGTACTTGTTGAACTGCTCGCTGAGGCGACCCTCGGATGTCGCGTGCCAACGAATCACGTTCAAAAAGCTGTCTGCATACTTGAACATGTCAGTGAGGTAGGCATTGAATTCGGGCTGGCCAGCCGTGTAGCGCCCCGTCTTTGCGCTCCCGGTAGGGTGCAGCCTCTGGTAGAAGCGGAGGTTCATGTCGTTGATCTCGAAATAGCCTTGTCCCAAGAAACGCTCGATCGTGTTGTACAGGATATTGGATACGGAAGACGTGCAGAGGAACCTGGAACAACGATTAGGCCCGTGGTTTCCAGAGGGGGATGTCCTACCATACCATGGGTTTCCTTCGCTGAGACCGACACCGTCGTACCTGTCCTCGGGGTATCTACCGATCCCGACACCGCGAAGCCTTCCCTCAGGGTAGAACGGCGGGGTTTGCTTGTTGATAGGATGCCTCTCCGCCATATCCGCAACCAGGACCGCAAGACTCGCAAGGATCTCATCCGACCAGGGAGGGAAAAGGTCCTCCTGGCCACCGTGAAGGGAAGCCAGCAGCAAGCTACAGTCGAGGCCGGTCCGGTACCGCGTGTTCAGAAAAGCAACCAGATGGCCGCGCTCCTTGTTCCAGAAAGAAGTGGTGAGAAATTTCCTCAGGTCATGTCGCTGAGTCTCGTACCAATCCGCTGCCGGAGAATCGCCGAGCAGAACGGCCAACTCGCGTCCCTCGTCCAGAGCCTTGTGCTGGACGAGAGCGGTATAGAAGTGCAAATCCTTAACCTCTTCCCACAGATCGAACCCGGTAAGATTCCAAGAATGCGAAACATACTCCAGATCGGCCTTGATCACCGAACGAGTCGGGAACTTTCCGTCGTACAGCTTGCGGAGCCAGTCGTGGTTGATGAGCGAAGGGTCCGTCTCGTTCAGCATCCGAACGTACATCATCAGAGTGAGAGCTCTGAGAGCAGGACCGTCCCGTTGCGGGCGTCCCCAATTCCTTTCCACCGCAAGAACCTGTCAGTGACTGCAGCGTGGGTGAACCGAACAAATAAAACCACACTGGATACAAACTCCGTGAAAGGAGCGCCGTCGACCATGAATTTCGGCTCTCCCAGGCCGCCAGTGGTGTAGCCACCGCTGGGGTTGAACGTGTTCTGGATGCTATCCTGAAGCTTGGCGTAGTCTTCGATGATGGCCTTGAGACCGTCGTCCTTGGTCTCGCCGTACTCGGCGACGACCTCGGCCATGGTGATGGCGGCATCTCTGACCCATTGGTAGTAGTAGTTCGGAGCGTCCTTCGACGGCGAAGCGATCACGGAACCCGGGACAGCTCCCTTTGCGTTCGAGCCGTTGGGAGCGATATTTTCGAGCAGGAATCGCATCGACGTCTTCCTCTGTTCCGCGATCCAGTCGTCGAGACCATCGGGGACGAGCGGAGCGGGTGGTTGCTGTCCTTCGGGGCGGAATTTGGGCGACACGACATCCACGCGAGCCGAGTTCGGGAAGACGTGTTGGTAGTTTGGCAGGGCGGCAGGGTTCCCAACCGCATATCCGGCGGCTAGCTGCGAGCAAAAGTAAACACCCACCAAGGAACCAAGTACACTCCAGAGAAAGGCCATCGTGATCTCGTGGACTGAGATCCGGAGGAACGACAGGAGATATGCGGAAGTCGACGAGCACGCAGAGCCAAGAGACAGGTAAAGACGGACAGGGACGAGCGTTTTAAGGGAGTCCGCGTGGTGCAGAAGTCCACCTGACGACACTCGGACCCAGCCAACTGGAGGGGGAGTGCGCTAACAGGCTGCTGATCAGCTGCACCGTCAACTGGAGTAGATATTCCCGGAGTATTCCCTCTCCTCCTGCCGCTCTTCGTGGAGCCAGCCAATGGATGGGCGGGGAGAAGGTCTTGTGCCTCGCGGGGGGGGGGGGGGGCCGGGGGTGCGAGCAGGTTCGTCAGCCAGGGAGGAGTGGCAGGTGGGGGATGGAGGCAAGAGAGCGGATGATGCTGGCCTGCAGCTGGAAGGGGAAGTGGAGGGGGAAGTGGAGGGGGAAGTGGAGGGGGAAGTGGAGGGGGAAGGGGGAAGGGGGAAGGGGGAGTGGAGGAGGGTGCTAGGGAGTGGATGGCGATGCAGAGGGGAGGGGAGAGCAAACACAGGGAGCGGGGTGGCAGCACCAGATGTCTGGTGGGGGGCTTACTCAACTGCTCCGGCAGTGTAGGTATGCAACGCAGCACTCTGCGGCAGATGCACATTGGGCTGCTTCGGATTGCTGGCACAGACCGTGAGTGCATCAGTTGGGGATTGGTCAGTGAAGACTCAGAATGTGACGATATGTACAATTGACGGGAGGACGCTGCCGGTAGCGGGGACACCTTTCTGCAGGGCGACTCTCCGCCGGCGTGCAGCGGGGCACAGTTGCCCAAAACACGCGGCTGTGGGGCAGCAGTTCCATAGTGTCTCGACGACGGCGCATGGATCACATGCACATTGTGGCCGCAATACGATGGGAGGCAGTCGGCGTCCGCGCAGGCAAGTCCGTTGACGTACCGAATCGGAGGAGATCCCACAACCAGGAACGGACTAGTTAGTTATTGCAAACAAGACTGGATCTACATACCGGCAGCGGTGCGATGAGGTATGGCACGGAGGGTGGAGTCATGTAGGTACGACCACACAAACGGAAGGGAAACGCAACCTGCATAAGGCGTGAAAAAGCAGGCGACTGCCGTACATACACCTGCAGCCAGACATCGATGGCGGACACGTGACGGGTGTCCGGAACAACGCCTCCTGAGGGTGAGAATCGATTCATGTGTTGGGCACGCCAGTCCGTTTTCGGAGCTCGCCGCCACATGTGCCCTCAGAATAAAAAATTAAATAGAATAAAAAACTGCGTATACAGAGGCAACCACCGTCCGGGGCTTCGCTGTCTTCACCACACCACTCGGACAAGCAATAACGCGTGCAAATGTCCTCCTCGTCTTCTATCACGATACCGCGTACGCGCTGTGGGACTGCCCTTGTACGCATCGCTGGCCTAGGTGTGTTCATCGGGACTGCCATCGTACGCATGACGACATACGCCCGTACCTGTTGCAATACTGCCGTCATACACCTCGCTGACCTTCGCTTGGAAGCTTTGCAGGAATACACAGCTCGATGCGATATCTACTGCGATCCCGACGCGACATCCACAGCGTGCGCGGCACGATATCTACTGCGATCCCGGCGCGGCATCCACAACGTGCGCGACACGATATCTACTGCAAGTCCGGCGCGAGCCCGATGCTGCCCAAGCTGGCAACTGCCTATAGAGAGATGCACTACGACGGGAGGAACCTGTCCAGTAAACCACAAGAATTCGATGAGTTCTAGCCATTGATTGGCACTCTTTGGACCACCGTAGGTGGAAACACAACTCAACGGTAGGGCGCGGTACAAGTTCAACGCTACGTACGAATATCGTCAGCGAAAGAGCAAAAGACCAGTATAAAATGTTGGAGGAACGGAAGGACGTGCCAGAATCCCTGAATGACTGCGTCGAAGATCGCTGTCGGGTTCGGATGAAATGACGCGTACCTAGTCGTTCCTTGGCAAAACTGACACCGGCACAAATTGAGATAGAAATAAACAATGGGAAGTTGGGAACAGTGTAACGGTCCTTCTCTTTGCCGTGCGTTCTTCTTCGTCGCGCCGAGGACTATTCGCCGAGACGCTATTCGCCGCGCTGTGTTTCGCCGAGGACGATATGTTTCGCGTCGAGGATGTTGGCCGACCTGCCAGTGCCTCATTAGTCATTACAATCTGGAAAATAGTGTGGCTGTGCCGACGAGCGCGTGCTACATAGCATGCCCAACGGCACGAATCGATCCGATGGGTATGTGGGGTCGGCGCAGCAACAGCCGGGACCTGTTGCGAACGTCATCGCGTGACGTCCAGCCCCCAGGCAATCCGTTCCCCAGAGCTGTCTGCTGCGCGGTAACTATATCTACGAGCGAAAGTACTCTGGGCACGATCATCGAGAGAACAATGTGTCCGCGCCCAGCCGGAATCCAACCAAGGGAACAGGCCGCCGCACGTTCTCCATCGTGGAGGAACACAACAACGTATGATCCATCAACTCCTGCAACTCCGATGACGCCCCGCCACCGCCAGACAGCCTCCGCAACCCCAGCCGCTCACTCACATGCTCGACTCAGTCTCCTCGGATCGCCACCACCCACCTACGTATCCCTCCTCAGCCCACGGAAGACGGCGAAATTTTCATGCATCCGTCCAGATGAATGTGACCGGCCTGGCCGCATTCCAGGGCAGTTACTCGACGCACCACGCCGCCACGTGCAAGAACGAGAGCGGGAGAAAAAAAGAGAGAGAAAAACCGGAGTTCTCGATCGGATCCCGCAGCCAGGCTTCCCTCCATCGGGCATGGGCGTGTGCCCCCGCGGAATCCCAGCTCCAACCATTCATCCGTTCGACTGGCGATGCAATACGACATCCTCACGAGACCTTCGCGCAGCGTGCGTGGCCGTGCAGCTTGCCCAAAGGAGGTCGCAAATATCTCTTCACTCCGCTCAGCACTCCGCCCGTGCTCCGCAGCACGCGTCCGGCGGCAGCTCTACCCCAGCGCATATGAATCTGCAGGGTGGGTGGTGCGGGTGCCGTGGCCCGTGGCAGCTCGAGTCAGCTCGGCGTTAGCAGCTTGCGGGGCGCTGAGTACATTACGTATCTACTTTGCATAGATCCCGTCCCAAATGGGGCTAGGCAGCGTCAGCACCGCTGTCACCGTGATCTGCTGCTAACGGGGTCCGGTCCGTGGGTTCGGCCGGGAGCAGCGAGAGTGAAAGTGAGAGTGAGAGTGAGAATGAGAGCATGCTTATGTAATGCTAAATTTGTGTAACCCGCCACGGAGCAGCAGCGAGGAACAAGCCGGCAGCCAGGGAGCTGGGGGATCGAAACATGTTTGGACAGATCTCGCGGCTTATCTCATCGCGACCGGAGGCTGGATCCGCAGCAGGATCGCGTCGGAAAAATCGACTCGGGGCGTTTAGATATCGATGGCGTACCTACATACATAGGTGCTGTGGCTATCACCGCGAGCTTCTCCTCCATACATCTCCACGTGCGCCCCAAGTCCGGCGAGTCGTGGCTTCGATATGCCGGTTTCGACTACCGCCACGGACCGGCCAGTTGGAAGCAGCCCGAGGATGTCGATAAGCAGGAACAGGCGCACAGCTGCCGAGCGGTGACGCAGCGACAACGAATGCGACGGGGTTGACGTTGGCCACGTTGGCCCGTCAGAAACCGGACACGTTCGAGATATCGGAGGGAAGACGAAAGCAGGGCTGACGGATTCGACGGCGAGCATGATCTACCAGCAACAGGGGGCTTGCCTTGGCCCGGCGATGGCTCGACCAGGTTCACAGAACTCAGCTTTCGCGCGTGAGCGAGCAATCTCTCGACGTTCCGCGATTCTGCATGTCCGGAACTAGCTCGAGAGCGCGGGACTCCGCAATCTAGTGCTGTTTCCGAGCGGCTCTCGTGGAGGTCACTTCGACTCCTGGGCATACATGTGTGAGGCTCGCGTTCTTATCCGATAAGAAGGCCACGCACGGCTCATCACTCGCAACCTGTTCGCGGCAGCGAAAACATCAGTCGTCCCACTCTGCCGCTACACGTATCGGACTGGCCAGTCGCAGGACCCCCACCCCATCTCGGCCTACCAGTGGCGGCAGGAAGAGATGGGTTGTTCGTTCGCACGCGGGCTAAACAGGTCACATCGATATCCTCTTACTCCCGACTACCAAGTTGGAGGCGAAACGCATTACGATGGAACAAATCGACCGGAGGGGATAGCTCACGATAGATCTCGATCATGCACTAGTCGTTCCCGTGTTCCTACTTCGGGCTGGGGAACACTCCGGCCCGTCCGTCCGGTCTAGGAGATAACCATCCGTCCGTCTGCGGCTACTGCTCCGAGTGTCACAGCTGGCACGGCGCATTCCCGCATTCAAAGCTTGGGGGCTCGGGAAATACCGTCCTTGACGGGGTGCTGTCGTGGCCATCGTATAACAGATCGGTTACTCCTCGGATTGAGGGTAGGAGGCTGGGGGTGTGCGTACGTAAGTACCTATCGTGCTCTGGTCCGCCTGTTCCCGCAGAGGGAGCTGGCTGGGCCGTGGGAAGGCTGCCGCTGACATGATAACATCGAAGGTGATGCACCGAAGTTATCGCTGGGGCGGCCTGTCTCTCGGCAGAACGTAGCTTACGACGGTGGTACTTATGGATGGCCTGTGAGTGGGCCCTCGCACACTCTTGGAGTGCACCAATCCTTCGTTCCCAGGGACACATACGACTGTAGCAAAAAAAGGGGGGGGAGAGGGGGCAAAATCGACACGGTATTCCTACTATATTGCTTGGGTGTCTGCATAAGAAAACAGTGAGTCAATCCAATGTGGTATGAATGTACGACAGCATCAGTCTTATCCCGGGAGGTTTTTTTTTGGCTACCATATCCACCGAGGCGTGTAAGCCGGTTTGTTATTTGCTGCAGCCGGGCTCGGTTGATTGAGGCGCGTCGACGAATTGACACATCGAATTGAGGATTTTAATGCTGCCAAAGACCGTTCAAGAATCTCCAAACGGTACATAGATGTTTTCCCTCCGTGAATGTTTTTTTTTTCAACGGAACCAGTGCCACTTAGAGCGGCGTCTTGCCAAGCTACAATTGCAGCGGGTACTGCTGTTCTTGCAATCACCCATCGCAGTTGTGACCCAGGCAGAGATCTCTTTTCTTGGCGGCACCAAAACCTTCAACTCATCGTATTGGAAGTGCCTTGAGGAGCTATGTACCATAATATTATCGAGTCTGTTTGCGCGTAGTCCTTCCAAAATGGGGGGGACTAAGCCTTCAAAGCTACCAATAGATCCTCTCTCAATTTCGTGCCGTTTCGTTCCCCCCGAAAGACAAAGTGTGGACGGACCTCTGTGCGCTGTTGGTGTCTGTTTCGTATCCTATGTATGTAGGTTGGGGTTGCCGTGTGCACGGACACCCAGCCACGCCTAATTCTCGCGTATGTAGTACATGGAGCGCGACCCCCCACCGTGCTTCTAGATAGATACTCTACAAATGAGTACCCCATGCCTACCGTCACGGACACGTCCTCTCCTCTCCGCCTTAGGTGCCTACGTATGTAAGGAAGCGCTTCAAAACATTCCCAAATCAACATTCCCCACCTGCCACGACGAAACAAACAAGCGAACAAGCGAACAACGACAACCAGTGTTGGAAAGGGGGGTGAAAAAAAAAGGAGCATTGCAACACGATCTCATTCAACATGAGCGCGATCGAACGCTCCAACTCCGTCTCGAACGCTGGTTTGCGGTCTCTCTCGCCCTCCACCCAGCTCCTCAATGACATCACCATCTCTGCCGCCAAAGCCAATGCGAAACCGAGGCCCCCATTGGCCGCTGGCACGCGCGACACGAGCAAAGAGGGCGACACGGACAAAGAGGACGACAGCGAGCCGGCGCCGCCGGCGCCCGGGAGGAAGCGCATACGCCCGACTCCGGATCAGCCGCACCTATCGTCGGCGAAGATGTCGAAGAACCACGGCGTAGAGGTGTACGTCCTGTCGAGCGAGGACGAGGCGAGACCGCCGAAAAAGCTGAAGAAGACAAAGCAGAAGGGGGCAGCGGCTCCGGCTCCGGCCGGGGAGAAGGCCAACGGGACGGCTAGGACGGTGGGGGAGAAGAAAGGAAAGGCGCCGTTGCGGCCGCGCGCTGGGAAGAAGCAGAGCTCGGTGGCGCAGGCAGAGGACGTGGAAGTGGACACCGGGGGTGCAGGGGGTGCGGGGAAGTCGAAGAGCGCAATTGCGGCCAAACCGACACAGAAATCGACGGTGGTTCCCTCGGACGTAGCGGCTGAGGAACCCGCGCCGTCGGATCCTCCCAAGCCCCCGCCAAAGAGGGGGCGCGGCAGGCCTCCGGCGAAAGCGAATGGGAGGAAGAAGGGGAGGGAGAAGGATACACCGAACGCGGAGACAGCACCGGCGGCCGAAAAACAAGTGGACGAAGATGCCGGCGATGGGATCCACATTGTACTACAGTCGCCGGCTGTCGACCCGAAAACACCTATCAAACAGAGCGGCATTTCAGTGGTCATTTACAGCGACAAGAGCAAGGCGACGGATGAGGCTGGCAGGAGGGAAAGCGACATGGACGAGGTGCTCAATAGACTCCTTGGTGCTAGCGGAGGCGATGGAGAGGAGGCGGCACCCAGGGATTCGCTGACGCCGAGTCGTCCCAAGAAAGTGACGGAGGCACCGCCAGCAGGAGAAGAAGCGGGCGACGAAGCAGGCCGGGAAGAGGTTGCGAGCCGTCCACCCAAAACACCGAAGAAATCGAAGCCTCTTTCACAGCCGCCGCCACCTACAAAGAATGCGAAAAGGAGAGGGAAAGGGAAAGCAGTGGCCGATCCACAACCTCCGCTGCCGCCGCCAGAAATAACTACCGAGGACGAACTAGAAGAACAGGAGACTACTCTGGTTGGTGAGGAGGAACCGGAACATGGAGAGGAGGTGGAGGTTGTGGGGGGGCTTGAGGATGGCGAGGGTGGCGAGGGGCTGGAGAACCACAGTGAAGGCGAAGCCTGCAATGTCCCCCCACTACCACAAAAGGCGCCTCGCATGTCCCGCCGCAGCTTCGGTAAGGCCTATACCGCGGCCAAGGCCTTCCAGGAGCAACATCTATCCGAGGGAGGTGACGGGCTACTGGGCGAATCCCCTGGCCCACTGGAGCGGCTAAAAGAGCTGGAGAAGCACCTCGAAGCCGAACGAAAACTCATCGATGAGTACATCACCCGCGCCTCAGGCTTAAACAAACTTTCGCGAGTAGGCAAAGAAAATTATCTCACGCAGATTAGCAACATCATCCAAAGCCTTCATGCCGATACAGCCAATGATGACGCTGCCGCGATGGAGTATCTCGACAAGACACTTATGGTAATGCGTAAGGTGCGGACGGCCGATGAGAAACTCGTGGAGAAGATGCTCGTCCGCCAGGCTGCTCGGTCAGCAGGCCAGACCGCGTGCATCGAGGCTATCGAGCTGGCGTTCAAAGAAAAGAAATACATATCTACGGAAACGGCGAAGGAGCTGCGAGAGGCCGAAGCACAAGCACGCAAGCTAGTTGGGGAGAAAGATAACTTCGATAAAGGGATGCGCCGAAGGGAGATTCAGAAAATATCCCAGATGGACACCGAGATATTCCTTGCCGCAGTCCGGGTGAAGGAGGGAGCGATGATGGAGAAATTCGGACTGCAGAAGGCAGCTAGACAGTCCAGCGTTCAAACTCCGAGTCGGCGGCGTGCAACCACCGCCAGCCGACGGACAGCAGATTACAACGTTCAGGTTGCGAATCGGCGAACAACGGCCCCCAGCCCTCTCATCCCAAGCCGGCGAACAACGGCCCACAGTCCAATCACGCCAAGTCGGCGAGCCACGGCCACCAGCCTTCAAGAGACAGTTCGGAGGACATCCAACTACCAAGAGCCCGGCGGGCATAACAATTCCTCCAACCTCCAAGTTCCGAGCCGCCAAGCAACAAAATCCACCTCCCGCGTCTCGGCAACTTCCACGACAGCGGAAGCGTGGGCCGACGAAGGAGATGATCACTACGATGCGCCCGTCCCGGCTCCAGCTGGTGAAGAGAGACCCTGGTCACACGAGGAGATCGGCGCCATCATCGACGGTGTGCCCAAGCATCGAGGAAAGGATAGGTGGCTACAGATTATGTTGGACAATCCGCAGGTCTTGAGGTACCGCAGCGCGGAGGATTGTCGGCAGCGCGCAATCGAGATAGGGAGTGTTTTTCGAAAGAAGGGAGTGAAGCTAGGATCCGCGTGGCAGTTTTCCTGATGGATGTTTCTTCTTCCTATCTTTGGAGTTGGTGGCTACTGCATTTTTCATTGTTGGTGTGGTGCCCGCAGTTTATAAAGGCCCATCTTTTTACCGCACGCGAGCTGTTGGTCAGTGGAAGAAAGTGAAATCGAGGAAAAGAAGAGGTATGGGTAATCTTGAGCTCGTCGGTCTAAGATACAGCTTCCTGTATTGCTATATAATTCTCTATTCAAATGAAATCAATCGCTGGAAATTTTGCTGCTCGGGTACTGACTGATATCCGCTCCAAACCCAAAGCTCGCCCGGCCCAGGGACCTAAATCTAAAGCGGGGGGGTAGATACCATGCGTCCGGAGTCATTATGTACTACTCCGTTACCGACAAGTCAATCCCGCCCTACCGATGGTCGCCAGTGCTGCTCCGGAGCGATTCTCTCATCTCAACCGGACTTTGCTGCGCAGAAGAGTCGTCTCAAAGAAGTTATCAAGAAAGCGGGTCATTTGGTCATATTCTATCCCAAGTTTGATCGCGAGTTGAATTGGATTGAGTATTAATTGTTCACCAAAGCGCTACACAAGAAAACACTGCACGCACACTCCGGCTAGACTAGGTATGAGGTCCTTAGAGTCCGTGTCTGATACTCTGGTTTGGAAGTATTGGAACCAATCGTAGCGGATCACAACGGTTTGTCTCAGTCACTCTGGGGAAAGTTTCCTAATTTCAGCCGTTGAAAGATACTCAGCTAGGCATATCGGGAGGGGCACTCGTTTGGTAGCCACGAATACAAAGAGCGGGCCATCGGCGTGAATTGAACTTTCATGGAGCTAATCGACAGAACATGTATGTACTTTACACAGCCTTTATCCCCTAACTAGTCCGTAACTGGGTTCCGTGCCAAATGGCACGTAAAACCTTGCCCCCCGTTGCGAAGATTCAATAAGACCATCGGATGGTAGTTTTAGTCAAAAGAGTTCTTTTCCATTGTGCAATAAAGATTTCTGCAACATGAATTTGCGACTTTTATCTAAGTGGGTGTTCGTTGAGTGCCATTTCAGGATGAATACACCTCCACCCCCGCACCCACAATTCCACCACCACAACAGACTAAATTATCCAAAAGCCATGCAGTTCAACAAAGCAAATTTCGATCCCAAAAAACACATAAGGGCAAGTCGCACCTCCCATAGGATCGCCGGGCTTTTGGTACGTCTTTAGAGCCCTTTCCATCACCACGGTATTTCCAGCGACACAGGCAGCAAGCGAGCTTCTTACCGGTCTCGTCGCCCCGCTTCGACCGGCCCCCGCCGCCCAGGCATATGACCAGGTCCACAGCAATCGAGTGGGAGTGTGGCATCAGACATAATATAGACCTTGGCTGGTTTTGGCACAGCGTCTTCAGATCGGGTCTTCGTACGTGGAGAAAGTCCAGTCGGCAAGGCAGCGAAACTTGAAACATTGCTGGATGGGCTTGCCAGGCATCTTGGAGGTATCCTGAGAGCGACCGGTGCATCTGGTCATGGCATTGTCCACTGCGGTGTTGGATGGTGGCGTCCGGTGCGCTTTTGGGTTGTTCCGAGGCTGCTTTCGCGTGCCATGGTTGCCGTCCGGGTGGGGTGGCGGGCTTGGGGTTTGGTGTGGGGGGTGGCGGGCGTAGGAAAGCGTTTGGTCAGCTCGAGTCTCGTCAGGCTAAGGAACTAGGCCATAGGATAAGTTGGGTTCAGTCGTGAGCAGTCCGAGACCGATGAGGAGTGAACGCCCATGTAGAGATTAATTTCCAACCAACGACTTATATCTTCCAGCACTACTTCCTCCCATTGCCGCCCCCCATTTCTCTTTCCTCGGCGATGTTCCGGCTGGCGTTTTTGTTGGTATTGTCAGTCATTGTTTTGAGATGCGAATCGGTAAAACTAGCCTCAGGATTTCAATAGGCTCTATCACATCGAGACCTTGAAATATTGCAGGAAGTGTACTGTAGGCTTTACGCGGAAAGGCTATGGGCCATGGGATGGAATATGGACGACTGGGGCGATGGTGTTGATGCCGACGAGGCCTGCGAAGTTAGGGGAGCACGGTCCACAACTACGGCCGAGTGATTTTTCGTGGATCGAATTTTCTTGACTGCCTGTTTGTATTGTGGTGATCGCTTCGTGATAGATTGACCACGATGTAGGTTGAGATCATTTTTTGAGGACGAGAGAGTGTTGGGCTTTTTCTTGGGTTTGTGGCGAACGACTGGTTCAGACATGTTGGGATTGCTGATATTCTCGCCAAAGTCCTGGACACCCCACAATGTGACCTTTTTATCTCCCACCAGAAAGGCCATAGCTCCGGGGGTTGATAGCATGAGAGTTCAGACACCAAAGGACAAAATAAGCTTTAGTATTTGGGGTATAATAGGCTACTTCTTCCGCTATGTGGTTGAGGGGGTCCAAATGGCACGGAAACTCAATTTCTACGGTCCAGGGGATAGACCACAGGCACCATACATAAATAAACTAAAGTTGATACTAGTTGTACCAACCAAGTGGTCGAGGGGATGAGTCGCAATTTAGATTGGAGTCACAATGTAAGCAATTCGAGCAGGCTGCATTCCCACTAAGGGGGGCAAAAGGATGATCTGACCCCGACGTGATTTGAACACGCAGCCTTCAGGTCTGGAATCTGACGCGCTACCGTTGCGCCACGGAGTCATGGTACTAAGCGGCGTACAAAACACGTTAACTCGTGGACGAGCAGCATTCGAACTGTGAAGCGAGAGAATGCAATTCTGCAGTATCTACATAGATACACAGAACTCGAGGCCATGCAAGCACATCCGACCCGGTAAGGCTCTGTTTGGTTGGACCACATTTTGAGAAGCTACCACACAAAACCGGGAAACCGTCGGTTCGCGGGGTCGCAAAGCTAATACTTTTGAAGTGATCCAGTAGTTTTGTGACCTTGCGAACCGACGGTTGGCGAAATAGGGCGAACCAAACAGGGCCTAAAAGTAAGTACCAGTAAGAACTCTCGCGAGTGGAAGTTTATAGATTTGAGAAAAGGTCTACAATGCCAGGGCGTATGCTAAAAAAGTCGCAGAGTTTCTCCATGCCAGTTTTTGGTTTGGAATTTTCTAGCAGGTAGAGTAAGAAGAGTAGAGTTCCGACAAGCCATGACTGGCTTTTTTTTGTTTACCTATCTTCTCATACTCGCATGTAGCCTTCTGAGTCCGCATCAGCACTGTACCAACAATTCCTACTATCATCACCACGATCACCATATCCAAATAGCTTCGACCAAATGTCTTCCAGTTGATTCCCCTCCCAAAGGATACGAACTATTCGTAGGAGCTGCTCTTTCAGTTAAAAAAATACCCCCCCGTTGTTTTGCTGGTGGATCAGTTCGACGAAGCTTGGCCAGAACGGAGGCTCTACAGTTGAGCACAGGGAATGCCGTTTGAAAAAAAAAAAGCCGGAGATTTCCACGAGCCAATGATAACCCGATCAAACGCAAAACCAGCAGCATCCGCGATAAAGATCAGTGTTCGATTACTGTCAAATTGACGCGTCAACTTACCGGACTGCATCCTACCGTTACCCTCGAGCGCAAGACTGAACATTGCCATAGTCACGATTTTGAAACTAGTTGTGAAAAAGTCAAAGCCTGTGCAGGAGCTGATCGCGACAGAAGCCGAGAACGTATCGAAGAGGAAAAGAAATTCATCAATTTGTATTAGTACTATTGTAGACGCTTGACCTCAATGAGCGATTATTCTTTCCTCAGCGCTTCAAATATCCAGGTTTGCACGCTGCTGTACGCACTATACAGATGGGATCAATGTACAATGCCTCCACCTGACTTGCTTGGTGTTGGGAATCAAAAGTTTCGGACCGGAGAAGCGGTGACAGACAGTTGTCAGAGTGAGTAATGTCACCGGGAACTGCCGAAGCTTGGATGTAGGGTAGCAGCCTACCATTTCTAAACGGAATAACTTCGTCTAGATACCTACTAATATACCAGATGCTCTGCCGCCTCTCACAGGTCACCCACCATCTCCTCCAGCGCCCTACGATTTCAACTCTCAACAGAATGTCGGACCCATTCCACAGGTCGATCCGGACCGCGGCGTGTCTCGTCATTGGCGATGAGGTGTTGAACGGCAAGGTGCGTGCTTGCATTGAGAGAGGGAGCAGCAGCTGACGACGATACACGAAGGAGTAGACTGTCGACACGAACTCCCCCTACTTCGCCAAGTACTGTTTTGACCTCGGCATCGAGCTGAAGCGTATCGAGGTGATCGCCGACGAGGAGAGCGAGATCATTGATGCGGCGAGGCGCATGTCCGCAAACTACGATTTCGTCGTAACTTCGGGGGGGATCGGTCCGGTTTGTTCGATTTCTTTCATTTCCTTCGGCTGAGGACGCCCGCACGCGCGCGGGTGGGTGTGGGGGAACGCGGCTGATTTGCGAGGTGGGCGGGGGTTGAGCGAAAAGACGCACGATGACATTACCTACCCCGCGCTCGCCGCGGCTTTCGATTCCCCATTGGAACTGCACGAGGAGACCGCTGCGCGCATGCGTAGGATGTCGCACGCGAGACCCAATGCTGCGCCGTTCGATTGGGACACCCCGTCGGCCACGCTGACGGCTCGCATGCGCATGGCTATGTTGCCGTCGGGGCCGAAAACGAAGGTCATCTACGTCGCGGACGACCAATGGGTGCCCGTCTCGGTCGTCAACTACAACGTCCATATCCTCCCGGGCGTTCCGGGGCTCTTTGTGCAGCTGTTGGAGGGGCTGAAGGCTGTCCTCCTGGGCGACAAGAGGCTGGATCACGAGAGGAAGGCGACCCGTGTGTTGATCTCGACGCCGCTCATGGAGAGTGATATCGCAGAGTTCCTGACCACCCTGCAGGAGAGGGTTGCCGTGAAGGGCGTCAAAATAGGGAGCTATCCGAGATGGGGACTGAGGCGGAATACCGTCACGCTCGTGGGCACCGATAAGGAATTCGTCGAGAGCTTGGTCGAGGAGGTCGAGAGGGAGACGGCCGGAAAGAGGGTCCTTGATGAGGCGGAGCTGGATGAGCCGGGCAAGCTTGAGGCGATGGAGGTGAAGGGGAATCAGATCTCTCATCCGATACCGGAACAGACTGGACTGGCGGATGGGGTCAAGAACTTGAAGATTGGCGAGTAATCAGTGTAGCGTTTTGAAGGTTGTACACATCTGGGTCTTGGGTCCGAATTTCCGCTCATCGCATGGGCTTAGAATCACCATGTCTGTCAATGTAGGTATCTGCCGCTGGAAACCGGGTGATCGACCGCGCAGGACCGCGGCTTCTCGGCGGGCATCCAACCTTGAGTTCCTAATGGTTCGAGTTTGTAATGGCAATGGCCCCTGATCTACAGCTGCTAGCGACTGTTGGCTCAATATATCTAGCCTGGCAGTGATTCGATGCGTGGCTTGCAGCTCGAAATCTAGATGCGTTCTCTTCCACGGGCTCAAAAATAACAATGCCCTTGGACAACCATTACGTTTAACTTGCGGACAAGATATTAGGTACAACACGGTGCTCTGGCACCTCGAAAAGCAGATCGATCTAGAATCCAAAAACAGCAAACGAACAGATACCTTCTCCAAGCCTCCGATAGAAAGCAACGGGGGCCTAAACGTCCTCAGCCGCGCACCCCGCCACCGATACTGGTGCTCCTCGTCCACGCCGAGAAGCCGTAGCGGCGGCCGACGCACACGCGCACGCTCTCCTGACGGAGCAGAACTGCCGGCCGCGTCCTCGAAACCGCCGTTGAGCACCACGGAGGTTAGAGTGCAGCTGGACGTCGCCGTCGTCGCCGGGTTCGGAACAGCTCTAAGAGAAGGGTTAGAGTTGTTGGGTGAGCGGTGATGGTTCTTTCCCTATACCGTTGTCTGTCACAGTCGTCGCGCAGCTCGTCGTTGTGCTGGTCGGACGCGTGATGGAAACTGTGGACACAACGGTGCGGGTGATGTGCAGCTCGCCGATTGTTGCGGTCACCGTACGGCTGGTACCGTCGCAGATGATTGTGGAGGAAACGGTGCGAGTCACCTCGCTACTGGTGGCTGTGGAGGTGAGAGTGGGAGTGGAAACAGGCCCAATGGGTGTCGAGGTGAGACTCGAGAGTACTGATGACCCTGGACCCCGAGATCGTCGTCGGGACAAGGACGGTACTGGTGGACGTAATGGTGGACGGGGGGTCCGGAGACGGTAACCGTGGAGACGGTTGGGGGATCGACTGTGCTCGTTGTGGTGACGGTGCCGATACCACCGGCGCTCCCGGCAGTGGTCGTGGTCGTGGTAGCAAGCCTGGTGAGAGTGACACCGCGGTCGTTCCCCCAGACTCCGCCGATGCCGCGGTCCGCGCGCGGGCACGCTCCCCGCCGCGTCTGGTGACCGCCTTGTATGGTGCTTCCATTGCCACTTGGTACTGCCCGTGGTCAGACAGCTAAGTACCGGTATGCACCCATCTCTGTACAGATGACTGGACTTACATGGCCGGGCAGCGGTCGCGGTTACGACAGTCGTCGAATTGCGGGGCGGCAGAGCGCTGGTGACCGCCGAGGCGAGGGCAAGGAGAGACGCAATGGCGATGGGCTTCATTAGTGATGGAGAAGCGGGGCCGTGGGCTTTGCTTTTACGGGAGGAAGGGAGGATGAAGGAATGTGAGCCCCTGGATGGATCGGTGGCTGGCAGTGAAATAGTGGGCTCTGGAAAAGCTGTGAGCTGAGGGAGGTTTTTATATTCAGTCTCTCTGGGCGGAGGTGATACACTTAAAGGAGAGCGTAGTGGACCGTAAGGATTGACAGTATTTGATCGCCAGATCCGTGGTACACAGAATAGCCATTCCGGCCAGCTATCGCATGTCTCACGCATGTGGGGTGGCTACCTTCCGGCACGCACATGTCTTCCAAGCTCCCGCTTGCCGTGTCTCAATTATGGAAGACATTCCCCAAGCTATGGCATATCCGCGGCTGCTCGTTCTCGATCTCTAACGCGGGTCGCCGAAACACGATGTTTTGGCCCGAATCCGACGAGAGAGGTTCCGGTCTGTCTCTCCACCTTGCTTACTGTGGGCCAGCATTCCGGTTCTGCCGCGGGCCACCATCCTGCTTCGCCGGATCGAGAGCCAACTTGATAAAACTTCCGCCATGCATTGGCGGTCACTCGCCTGCACGGGGCTCGGTTTTCGTCAGACATCTAGCACTGGACGGTGCGCGCTCCAATCTCCTATTTCTGGCCTCCCAAGAGATCTGCATAGACGACACACGCTCTACCGGATCCGGCCTGAGACCAGCCTTCGGAGCTTTTGTTTCGATTGCTCCTTTGTTTCAACTATTGCCATTGCTGTCACTGTAACTGCAACCGTGTTCGGTGGTTGTGCTGGAGGGACAACAAAAACCTCCACTACCACCGCCCGGATTGGGGCGGTAGGTTAAAGCCCCAGGAGTTGAGAGCAGGATCTGTGGATCGAGCCTAGTGAGGGCGGTAATCACCTGCGGCACCAAGCACCATCAACCTCGCCGTCGAGGATGCATGGGGGCCAGTCCTCGGCAGCCCAATCCGCGAAGCCAATATCCAACTCTCGCTCCTGCTGCAGCTGGCGAGGAAGGATACTGGCGACCATTCCAACTGCGCTTCTACATCCATCCGTGTAGATAGACCGCCGGCCGTCTCACCCACTCCAAGCTGCGCGGCTATGGGTAGTAGGCGGTGCACGCGTCCACATCTATCCATCGGACTACAGCTGCTCTTCGTGGGTGTCTACCAAGCTGGCGGGGTTTCACGGAATGCCCATTTGCATCCGTCTTCGCAGCTTGCAGGCCACGACTCAAGCCGCCGTATCCCCCTGGACTGTAGGAAACCATTTCGGCCACAACTGCGCGACTGTTATGTATCGCAGCGCTCGCAACGCCAATGGATTGCGGACGAGTAATTTCCTTCGGTGGAAATCGCAAGTATATGAGTCTCAAGATGGCAGGCCAGGCAATCTTGTCGAAGTCGGTGAAGCGGAAAGGTCCATCGTACGCAGCCTCTGCGTACGAGCAGATTCGAAAGTTCATCCCGAACCACCGCCTGCTCGCTTGGGCTTCCCTAAAATCGCTGGGAGGACAATCGCGGCAAGCAGAAAGATGGAGATACTCGCAGGGCAAGCTCTACTCCGCTGCAACTCCTTGTGATTTCATGGTAGGCGGCGGCAGCCATGGGCAGCTCGCAGTGGGTCGAGCGGGCCGGACGGGGAGAGCCCGTCGGCGGGGCTTGCTGTGTCTGCGGAATCTCGTACCGCCTTATCCTGTCAGCAACAGGCTACTTTGTTTAGTCATTGATCGCATGCCACCTATTTAGATCATGGCGATATCTATACAACTCGGTCTGCAATAGGCTGCGATAGTGACACTATTAGAAAAACTGGATGCCCGCAAGCGATCGGTGGTAATTGTAGATTAGGTTGGTACTGCACCGTAGTCTTGGTGGACGGCCGAGATTAGACAACCGGACGGCTATAGAGTAGATATTCCTGGTGCTTTCGAGGGAGCGGGTTAAGAAAGGCTTGTCTACGGGAGCGCAGATGCAGTGTGGTTTCTCCGGCGGCGAACCTCGGCGGCCAACTAATTATTGGCGCTTTTACCCGACTAGGCTCCTTATATGGAGCACCTATTCATCACCCATTATTGCTGTTTACATACATACAAAGGCCATCGCTCGTACCTGTCCGCGCCTGTTTTCGTTGGCTAACTAGTGCACCCGCTATTTTCCGCCGGACGTCCCACTAGCCGCGCTTGTCGCAACTGCGAAATGCCCAAGGCCCGAAGGAAGGCCGAAGCCCGCCCCACCAAGCATACGTCATTGCGTCGACGCCATGCGCGGTAATACATATCATATCTAAGCGATTGTCTTTCCTTCTCATGCTCCACTGCTTCGTAGCACGTACCCTAACCCGCAACAACCCCGCACCCGCACCCGCACCCGCACCCGCACACCTCCGCAGAATGTCGCTGTCGGCGTCGGGCGCCCGTCTCACGGACAAGACCGTACTGATCACCGGCGCTTCGTCGGGGATCGGTCCCGCGACCGCCTTCGAGTTCGCCAGGACCGCGCCGGACATCAAGCTCATCCTGGCGGCGCGGCGGATCGCGACGCTGAAGCAAATGGCCGCAGCACTCGAGGAGGAGAGCAAGGGACGCACAAAGGTCCTCCCGGTCAGGCTCGATGTTTCGGACCCCAAGGAGGTGGCTGCCTTCGTGGACGGACTGCCGAAGGAGTGGAGAGACATCGATGTACTGATCAACAATGCGTACGATTTCTCTCCCGGCGTGTGCGGGGAGCGAGGGCTACGGCTAATGTGTTTAACGGTCGCAGCGGGTTGGTCAAGGGTATGGATAAAGTTGGCGAGATCGCGGAGGAGGACGTCAACATCATGATGACCACGAACGTTATTGGGCTCATCGGGGTACTTCGTCTCCATCCCCGTTCCCGCGTCACGCCACTAACCCCGCAGGGTAGTTGACGCAACAAATCGTCAAGATCTTCCATGCACGCGGCGGGAAGGGCGACATCATCAACATCGGCTCCATCGCCGGACGCGAGCCCTACGCTGGCGGATCGATCTACTGCGCTACCAAGGCCGCTGTCCGCTCGTTCTCGGATGCCCTCAGGAAGGAATTGGTCTCTACGAGGATCCGTGTCATGGTCGTGGACCCGGGACAGGTCGAGACGGAGTTCTCGGTCGTTAGGTTTCGGGGGGATAAGGCGAAGGCGGACGCGGTTTATGCGTAGGCTCCCATCCAAGTTCGAAAGCGGGGAGGATATATAGCTGACAAGTGAGTAGCGGTGTGGATCCGTTGACGGCTGAGGACATTGCTGAGGTCGTGGTCTTTGTTGCGGGGAGGAGGGAGAATGTCGTCGTCGCCGATACAATGGTGTTGCCAAGTCACCAAGCAGGTACCAGTGTGATGTACAGGAGGCCGGGGTGAAGACCAGATACGTCATCTAGTACTACGTAACTCGATTGGTACCTCTGCTCCTGTGTCGGTTTACTTGACATACGTATGTTCGTTCGTGTATCTCTCGGCACGAAAACGGTCTCTGCCTTGCTCTAGACCCAGCTGCGGTACTCTAGGACAGTGGACGGGAACCCGGACAGTGTGTATATCGCCATGGTCTAGATAGGTCGCACGCGATTAATGACGACGTAAAATAAAATAAAAACCGCAGTACTCTAGGTACAGGCCATCTAAGCCACCGAAAACGTCTCCACTGCACGCCATCCATCCGCCGCTATCGATCGCCAACATCTCATTTCACTCTGCACTCAGTTCAACGACCTCGGCGGTACCATCCGATTCCAACTGACACCGTACCATTACAGTTTCGACGACAGCGAGCTAGTGACGGATAGAGTTGAGTGAGTCTCAATGCAGTTGGGGCGGGAGGAGCGGCATATTAACTTTGGTTGAACCATTTAGGCTTGAATGGTGGAGATGAACTGCCGTCTCATGTCCTCTTCCTAATCCTCATCCCAACTCGACAGCACTCAGCCCCGAAACGAACCACACTGCAGCTCGCCATGTCCAAACCTACGCAGATGAGCGCTGTTGCTGCTCTTGCTGCTCGTTTACCCGACAGGTAATAGGCTACCCGAATGCGTACCTTTGTCCGTCTACTAACATCTTCCAGTTGCATGATCTTTATGGTTCTGCAACCCAACCAGACGGTGGTTGTACTCCGCGGCTTCACGCACGAATTCGTCGCCACGGCAACATTGACAGGGAAAGCCTCCGGCGTGGCGGTGACTGTGATCTCCGTCTGCGAGTCCCCGCGGATCCTGCTCGCCGTTGGGCTCAGTCTGTCCGGGCCGGAGACCTGGCTACCAGCCCCTATCGACTGCAGCCGGCTCGTCGCCAGGATCTGTATGATGGGGTGGCTGTCTCCGATCAATCGTCGCCTGGCAGAGGTAGCGGACCTCGAAATGCGGCTGAACAGGATGCAGACGGTGTTGGGCAAGCGCAAGATCACCGAATGCTCCGCGGAGCAGCGGGAGGCGGCCGTGCAAGAGCCGGGGTCTAGCTTTGGGGAGCTCCGTCCGGGAGAAACCGTTGCCCCTCTTTCTCCTCCTCCTACCCCTCGTCTCCGCTCACTGCGCCCCGCCTGGATCCCCTTCTCAGATTCCGACTCCGACGAGGAGGGGGAGCTGGACATCAAGGAGGTCAGCACCCTCCGCGCTCCTGACGTCCAGCGCACGTGCGCGGACAACCGGTTCTGCTGCAAGCACCGGTGCCTGGTCACGACGATCGCACCAGAGGGGCGGGTATCCCACTTCCCGTGTGCTGATTCACCGACATCCCGACGCCCGCCGCAGGTCGGATGTAGCAGCAACAGAGTCGCTGCGCACTGCTGGGAGATATACCGGCCTAAGTTGCCGTCGAGGCTGGGGATGTATGCGTGATGGTTGCTTAATACCGTACCATACTATGCTTTACTATACTATACAAATGCTGGCATCCGTTTTATTTGCTTTGTTTTGTTTCCGTGTTGTGACCTAGGTAGCACCGGCGAGAAGTGTTGGCTGTGTTGGTTGAGAAGACAATGTATGCGGACTGCCGCTGAAATGCATGCATGCACCCAGTGCGGTTTCCGATTTGGAGGCGGCGCATGGGAGATGCGGATCGTGCCTATCTCCCCTCGTGACGGGATACCAGATCCGACGTCAGATGGGATGGGACGATGGTGGAGCGGAAAGGACGAGACACGATCTGGAGATGCGCGGATGGATTGATGTAGTGGGTGGGGCTGGTATGTCCACTTGTCAGATGTCCACTACTGTTTGTATGTGGATGAGATTGTGGAAACGATCCCAAACTGTGGCGAGCATTGGATGGAGTGTGTTCCTGTGACGCGGCGAACGAGATTAGCGGGACCGAGAGATATCGAAGTCTCACATGTGCCACCGCCCAAGTGCTCTCTTGTGCGACGCATACCATATGTATCTGCATATCGTCTGAAACCCGGATACATACACCATCCCGAAGAGTCTACGGGTTCCCGTATCGGTTGGTAGATACTTGCTTTCCCCCCTTTTTTCCCTTCGCATCTTATCCGCACTGGCCGGGTCTGGTCCGCTCTCTAGTTATCGCGGAACGAAAGAGCAAGGGAAGAAGATTTCTAGTGCCCCGAGTCTGCGATGAAACTCGTCGATGTCCAGTATACATATATATGTGCACAATACCGGCAATGACTCGGATTGGCATCCCTCCCAGTGGCGATGCGGTTTGTTGCCTGCTTTTTTCTTCTTTTTTTTCCCTCGGTACTCGTATCCAGAGTCCTTAGGGAGGATACGACGAGCCAATCTCTTCTTATACTCCAGGTTCCTTTATTAGGGATTAAGGAATGCTGACCGAAGAAGAGACCCGAAGAGAAAACCGAAACACACTACCGAACCGCAAAGGGCCTAGGAAGCCATAAAACTCAGCGACCTCCAAAACTGACTAACCTTCCTCCGAAGTAAGGTCAGACCTAATGTGGGCGAGTTGCGATGAAACCTCCAAGTCCTCGGAAACCCGATGGTAGACTGAATGGGGTAAAACTCTGCAGCAGTGCAAAGGATGCCAGCCTCTGGTAGGTTTAGTCAGACGAATACCAAGTCTGAGGAAAGGTTTTTTTTTTGCTATCTGACCAAAGATAGTTGCTAGCTTAACGATCTAGCTAAGTCCCGTGGAGTTTTGATGCAGATCCCGACGCATGGATTTTTTTGAGACTTCAATTGTCTACAATTCCCTTCCAGAAGCGACACCTCGCACAAAGGTCACTCTTCACTAGAGTAGTTAGATGGGTGTGTCCTAGAACTAGAGGCTTGTGGACCGCGTCTTGCATCCTGCACATATATAACTAATGCGGTGCGCAGTTGAGATGTTCTATGTAGATATGTTGCACCGCAAGAAGAGAGCATCGCGGACAGAGTCCACCCCCACGCTGCACTGGTTCACGCAGGCCCAGGTCGTACTGCGATGGGCGTATGCGGAGAGGGCACGGTAACCACGGATCGCTCGATTCGCGGATCATCCATCTTGGGTGTCCAGTGGCAATAGATAGCAGCAATATATAGTGGTGGCGGCGATGTTTGTGCGATTAGGATCGGCACGCAAGATTGCCGAAACAATGCGGCTCAGTCTGCAGATAAGCGAGGGGGGGTTCCTCCCTGCAAAGTGCAGCTATATTTATTTTTTATCTATCTGCGGTTGGAAGTGATATCTGGTCTCTGGAACGTGTTGGGCTGTGTCGGCGGCAGATGGATACAAATCGCGGTGTGTCCAGTATGTATACTCTCCACAGGGGGACATTGGGCAACGCGGGTGCAAGAGGTGGATGTAGACGTAGTGTGCTCGTCGGGACCACAGCCGGTATATTCCCATTGTCATCTATTGTGGGTGCGAAAGCTTTCTACGCACACGTGCGGTGCCTTGCGGAGGACAGTCGACCGCCTCTCCTGGAAAAGTGTCCAAGGAAGGGTCACTGTGCCTGTGTGCATACACACCACGTAGCAACAAGCTGTTCGGGACTATGTACGATGTACGCACGACCGGCTGAGCCATTGCGCTTAGACATGGCTCGAATCTTAGCAGAAGAACAGCGACCAACGAACCAACAGCCTCCGTCCCTCCGGCTGCAGGAAGCGGGCGAGCATATGGCACGGCCGGACGAACTGAAGACTCCCCGCGGACCGGAAGTCAGCGGAAAACTGGAAGGTGAGCGGCGCATCGATATATGTGGATTGGTATTTATGGACGGGGCCCGGCCCAGCATATCGACAGGGGAGGGTTAGCTGGAAAACCCAATCCGTGAGGTTGGGACTGCCGGCGGCATCAGACCACGGAAGGAATCCCAAGATTGGGTGCAGTCGGCTGCGGAGGAGGTCTGTTAGCTTTTCGCTTGTCCCTCCAATGTATGTACCGGTAGGGGTGCTGCTCCACTGGCCCTAATCTTTCAACGTACGACTTGAGTGATATATTGTGTAGTAATCCGAGTTCTTAAAGTTGTCTTGCCACACAATTGCTCCTCCAACTTCAACTACCAACTCACACTGCGATACCCAACCGCAACTACATACCAACTCCCACCGCAATAATCCACCTCAATTTGTCGGCAAATCGATTGGAGGTTCGTGGCCATCCTTACCCGTAAACTTCGACACGCAAGAATACTCGGTACCCTTCGGCTTATGGAAGCACTCTCGAAAACAGCGGAAGATGACCACAACGATGGGCGGAAATGCAGCCCTCTAACGACAGTAAAAACAACGAAGGAAACAACATGGGGCGGAGGTCTTCATTTACTCCTTGTATTCACGCCTTAAGTAAGGTCCCGCTGGTTGGTCTTAGTTGGAAGTGTCCAGTTCCGCAGGGCTTTGGACAGCAGTCACCAGATAGACTAATCGCCCCCGTGTCCGAGAATGGCGATAGAAGATCGGTTCCGGACTCACAATCGACCTTGGACCGGAAATCCACCGGCAGATCATGAAGCATCTTTCCGGCGATGACGTTCTCAACGCGACTCTGTTCATGTCGTCTCCCAAGGCACGTTCTGTTTCGTAGCTCAATACAGATGTGTACGTCAAGCAGTGTGTCTGGCTGGACGGGGAACATGGCGGCGGCGGCCTTCTACGGAAGATTCTATCGCCTCCGGATCCGCCAATCCACAACCGCTGCACGTTTTCAAGGCACTGGTGGACGCCTCTCTGACGGCTGCACTGGCTAAGTTTGGATACAAGTCCTCTGGGAATGGTGGATCCTCTAAATGCACTCTGGCTGAGTGAAGACAAGACGGGATCAAAGAATACCGTGAGTTTCGCGACCCTATATCCTAGATTGGCGCCCCAGTCTTTCGGAAATCCGCTGCACATGGCGGCCGCGATCGGTGAGTATCCGCCCACCGTTTCTCCCCATCTCGGTCAGTGCTGATCCTATATACCCACGCAAGGCGACATCGGCGGGTTGAACATAATTCTGAGCCGACTTTCCGATCACCCCAATAATGCGTTGTTTGGGTTCTCGGGGTGCCGAATGGGCAATGACATGTCTGTCGTTGGTCCATTACACTGGGCGTGTCTCTACGGTCAGGTCAAGTGCTTTCAGCTGCTGACATCGTGGATCTGTGAGGAGATTAACCCAGAACATCTCTTCGAGATTACGGGATGTAACTGCTCCTCCAGTGTTCTGCACAGCGCAGTTCCAGGTTTGTACCGCCACCAGCTCCGCATTGCTGCGACGTTGCAAATCGTCAATTTGATCGTCGCGATGCTTCCAGGAGGCATACAGTACAACCTTTTCGAGCCCTCGCTCTGAGGTCTGGAGAAGCCATATTGGAGCTAGTGGAGAAGCTGCTGAAGGCACCTGGAGGAGTGAAGACGTATAAAAACAATCGCGACATCGACTTGGCCTTGTTCGGGACCCCCCACGGTCTTTGAGACGCTGTGAACGCTGGCATGGATGTTTCCGCCTCGATGCTGAAGAGACTGGCCGCCGTGATTATACTGACCGGTGCGCACGCAGCATCTTCATTGGGCCCGGTGGACGGTTCTGGCCAACTACGATTCCATGTCGCGCTCGGGCGGGCACCCCCAGATCTAGCTCACCATACAATCAACCCTCTCGCAAGTCTTTCCTCTGTTCTTGCCAAGCCGTCGTGCCAAGCGAAGAGACCGTCTCCGGCAGGACCAGTTGGCTCTGCCCAGAAGCCGAGCGGCCGGAATGAATGCGGAGATTGTAACGGAGCGCGTCATCGAGCCTATGGCCCAGGAGGGAAGTCCCTTAGACAAGCCGAGCGTGCAATTCGAGAGCCTGTCACCACAGCAGTGTCTAGTCGTCACTCTGAGCGAGTTGGACGGAAATAACCATCGGCTTCGAGGATCTGCTCGTCTGGCTCACCCGACACGACGGACCAGACCGCCGGCCGTTCGAATCCCGTTGGGCTCCCGGAAGCGTGATCACGATACTTGAGGCGGCAGCTTCCCAGTGCAATTCGAGTCCTTGGAAGGTTGTCGCCATTGTGCCGCACGTGGCTCACGCCCAACGAGATACCCGCGTTCCTCTGTCACATCGAGTCAGCGGGCTGCAACGGCCCTGGGTCCAAGTCCCGGATCCGACGCGGGCTCCTGTTTCATTGGGCATCCCCGTGACCTGGAAGATGCTTTCGCGTCCGTCGTCAGGCATTGGAGCGAGCTGACGGACTGCATGCTGCTCAAAATCGGTGGTGGACTGCGGCTCGCCTGCGGACTTATTGCTCGCGCGAGAAGGTAGCCGAGTTCCTCACCGCTGCGAGGGGCCAGCTCATGCTTTTGCTTGCGTGCCGTAAACCGAACCAGATTACTCCGCAACTCTGGGGTCCTTGTCGACGAAGTGGTGAAGGAGATGGACGTGTTTCTGGCTGGATTCGAGGAGGGCAACTAACGGCTTTCAACGGTGACGGGCAGTGTGGGTCTCTGGATGTGCTACTCTATGTGTGCCGTGTTGACAACGAACAAGTAGCGAAGGAACTAAATACTTACCAGTTAGCGGAGAGAATACCAACTAACCCAACTATTGCAAAAGCAGCTGGAACCGTGAACACCGTGACATTCGCTCGAGTGAAAGTAGAGCTGATAGCCGACAGATGCCAGACCATCGCAGGCTATCAAATTTTGTGCTGTTTTTCTCCAGGTGAGTTGCCTTCTGTTTCTTGGTACCGACATAGCCCTGGTAGAGTAGCTGCCAGTGAGACGGGTCAACCTAACCCGACGACTTCTTCTTCCGACCCGCGATCTTGACCTTGTGTATACATACAGTAACTACTCCTGGTTATCCTGGTTCGCCAGCTGTGGCGCAGGCCGACCGACCACTTTCTTTTCTTTTTCTTCCCTTGACGGGGAGAGTTCGAGGTGCATGTGCTGAACAAGTGCATCTTATGCACTAGGTATCGCATGCAGTCAGTGAACGCGAGCGAGGAGGCAGTCGACGGCCAAGCAACGTCCGCGCAAGGGTGGGCTCGACACTTGCTTGCCTCTCTACTCCAAGACTCTAACTCTGATCGGACTTCCGAAATCCGGCTCAACCCATAATGCCGTAGCTATGCAATGCGATCGTGAGTACACAACACAGCCTCCAATCCTCGGATGGACGCCGGCGGGGGGTGACGCAAAATTAAAATAAATAACCATGTCGTTAACGAAGAATGATCGAGCAGATACATAAGGTAGATATGTTGAGCAACGTAAGCCGGCATATGGAAGTAGCAAGACCGACTTTCTGTGTCAAGAGCTGAAGTGATCACACGCCCAAGGCAATGGGCCCGAAGCCGGACTTCGCGAATTGTGTGTGGGTCGGCGGCGGGGGGTCCGGTTGGCTCCTGCGGAGGGGAAAATCAGAATGGCTGTTTTTTTCTGGATGGAGGGTGGAAGAGAGATGGAAGGGACGGGAGAGGGCGCCCTTTCTCCTGAGCCGCGATAACCAGAGTGGTGTGATCGCGAGACGGGAGTGCGAGTCAATCCCCAGTGCGAGCGGGCGAGGAGATGAAGAGCAGAGTGTCGGACCGGTTGCTTGTGCAACGCGGGATCAACCCAGCCCAACACAAACCCAGCTCGAGAAGCGAAAACCCTATGTACTAACTAGTACGTATTGTGTTTTTTTTCCAACCCCCGCGTCCATGCCACCCTCCACCCACTTCTCTCCGCATCAGCCCCAGATATCCGCACAAACGCACATGTGCAGAGCTACAAGATCTGCACAACCACTGCGCGGCAACTCTTTCCATCCCGCATACATATGTCCCGTCGCACGAGGGGAGGGTGTATCCGACGGGGGGAGGGCGGGGCAAGTGATGGGTAAGTACACATCGAAGTAGTACGTACGTATGTACCCCCGATAACCAAGACCTTGCTGGGAGGTCGATGCACCTCCCCCTGCATAGCAGAAGCCGAATAGTCTTCGCTGGTGGTGGGGAAGAGGGAGAGAAAGGGTGAGAAGGAGGGAGGAGACATCTGACTCATCGAGGACGGGCGGATGCCGGTACAAATACCAGCTCGTATCCGTCCCGATTATTGCTTCTGCGGATTCGGAGCGGTGTCATTATATATCGTGTCCACACTTTGTTTTTCCCCACTTACGGCTCGAGTGGATTCGAATCCTCGAGCGGGCTACTCCCGCCATAACTTGCGTTCACTATTTTGCATCTTGTGTTTTAGGCTGCCGCTTTTCGTTCAGAAGTGCGTCTGCATTTGTGGTTCAGTGTTGGTGCCGGTCTTGATCCCCCTCCTTATCGAGCTGAGCTGCAGCGGCAGTCTTGAGAGCGAATTCAGGACGGGGAGCTACGGTTCCTTACCAACCCCGGCCATGGCGATGAGTGGTAGCAGCAGCCCCTCGAGCAGCATCAGATCTCGAGACGAGGAAGCCCCGTCCGAGAACACACCGCTGCTTCCGCCCGTGAATGGATCCCGACGTATCGACGAGGACCAGGTCGGCATACGCGGCATCGTCGACGATGGCAGTGAGCGCAGTGGTCTTTTATCGCTGCTGTCGAAGATCGGCCCAACTTCGATCAGTATCGAGGCCGAGGCAGTCCCCGCGATTGAGTGCTTGCCGGACGAGAACGGCGATACGTCGTTACCCACGGATGGGGCACTCAAATATGATGCGGACCCTATGCGCGACGATGGCGAGGAGGAGATGGGCGAGATGGCCTTTCACGGAGGGACCAGCAAGCGCCAGTTCTGGGTGATATTTGCCGGTGAGTTCCCAGTCCTCCGAGTGGGGAATCTGCAGTCGCTGACGGTCTCGCCTAGGAATCCTCCTCGCAAACTTCCTCGCATCGTTCGACGGTACGATAATGGCCTCAACGCACACCTCCGTCACGTCGGATTTCCATGCTTCGGAGCTGGCCTCCTGGCTGTCCACATCCTTCCTCCTGACGGCGACAAGTTTCCAGCCGCTGTACGGAAGGGTTAGTGATGTGATTGGCCGGAAGCCACCGTTCGTGTTCTCGTGCCTCGTGTTCACCACGGCCACCCTGTGGTGCGCCAAAGCCACGAGCATCTACAGCTTCATCGCCGCAAGAGCGTTGTGTGGGATTGGGGCCGGCGGGATGATGACGATGTAGGGAGTTCGGCCCCCATCCGTAAGGTCGCACCGAGGGCTGACAGTTGAGTGTAGGGGAGCAATCGTCCTCAGTGATCTCCTGCCGATCGAGGTCCGTGGGACCTACCAGAGCATCAATAACCTTGCCTGGGGCATTGGCGCAGTTCTCGGTGCCGCATCGGGAGGCGCGATCGCCGACGGGCTCGGCTGGCGAGCGACATTTGCGCTGCAGGTTCCATTCGGCGTCGTATGCATACTGGTTCTCTACATGACGATGCCCCCGCGGGACGCAACGGATTCGGCCATAGGATTGTGGGAACGCTTCAGGGATTTCGACTTCGCCGGCTCGTTCTATCTCACCACCGGTCTGGTATTCTTGATCCTCGGAATGAACCTGGGGGGAAACGTACTACCGTGGGGCGATTGGAGGGTCCTCTCCTCGCTGTGCATTGGGTTCGTTCTGGGGAACCTCCTGGTGCGGGCGGAGGCCAAGGCTGTTTCACCCGTCATGCCGTTAAAACTCCTGGCGTCCTCGCGGGGTTTGATCGTGTTCAACAACTTCTTCAACGTCGCCGTCATCTGCGCCGTAAGCCGAATGTCCCATCCTTTCCCGCCACATCTCAGCTAACGTACTAAGGTCCTCTTCAACCTGCCACTCTACTTCCAGGCCGTCCGTCTCGAAAGCGCTGCCGAAGCCGGAAGCCGCCTTCTGATCCCGGCGATAACCAATTCCTTCTCCTCGGTCATAACCGGGCTCATCATCACTCGTCTCCAACGCCTCGACACGACCTTATATCTCGGTAGCATTCTGATGGTGGTTGGCAGCTTCGTGTACATCGTTATGCCTCGCGAGCTGCCATCGTGGGCATACCTCCTCTTCCTTGTGCCGTGCCACCTCGGGAGCGGTTTCATATTCCCGAGTGCACTCATTGGGATCCTCGCGACCAGCACACAGGCGGACCAGGCAGTTGCTACGTCGACGCTGATCATGCTGCGCTCACTCGGTGGAGTGATGGGCGTCGCTGCGAGCTCGCTGATCGTCCAGAACTTCTTGCTGGTGTTCCTGAAGGAGAATGTTACGGGGGCCGACAGGGAGGAAGTCATCGAGATGGTCAGGACGCGTGTACAGGGCATCTACCTACTGAAGGGGGAGCAGCTGCGTCAAGGTATGTAGTCGCTCCTCCATATGCCGCACTGCGCCTCAGCAGCTGACAGGAGCCACAGTGACGGATTCGTACAACTCGGCGCTGCAGGTCTGTTTCGTCTTCATCTTTGCGATGGCACTGACAGCCGCACTGTTGATCGTCCGACTGAATCTTCCACGTCTCCCGGGGAAGAGGAAGGCCAATGGCAGAACTGACAAAGTGATGTGTCATATTGGAGAATGAATGGGAAAGTTAACAAACATAGAGGGATGTAGACGAAAGTGCATATTAGCTACCTATGTGGCTGTGTGTTTGGTGGAGATTTTCGTCGCATGTTCGGAGGAGAGAGAAAATGGGCTCGGTCGGAGTTTTTGTTTATTCCTTAATCGCATGCGACCTATCCAGATCACGGCGATGCACACACTTTTCTGTCCTTGCGGCTCGGTGTGGCTTCCCCTACCCTTCACCCTGGCCTGGGGGTCGATGGGAGAGGAGGCGCAAATCAAAAGCACGGGGGTTGGACACGAGTGAGATAGGTAGTTGAGCTGCATTTCCAACATATCGCGGTTCAGGAACGAGCGGTCAAGTTTGAGAGCGTTTTCCGGATTAACGGGAAACCACCAAAGTACTCCACAGTAGCTGGGAATGGCAGCACGCTTCCAGGTGCTACACACAAGTGACCCATAAAAAAAGAAAAGTACGCGATCTCAAAATCTCCCAGAACTTTTTCTGTGAACCGAAGCTCGAATACGTTATGTGGCCCCTTTTTGTCGACGGAAATATGGCGGCCTCTCCAGGGTAGCCCCCTTCTCTGTCGTCCAGCTCATCTGTGGACACGCAAACCAAATTTAGCAAAACCAGAAGAGGGCATGCACTCCAAACCGGTGGTGCGGCAAGCACTTGCTTTGAAGGATTCATCTACGTTGTTCCCTCCGACCTGATCCCCTCCAGGAATCCGACGATGTCGCGTTTCTCGCTTGCGGCGGCGATGAGGCCGTCGACGAGGTGGATGGCGAAGTCGACGTCAGCGCCGTGCTCGACGAGCAGCATGGCGGCTTCGCGTGCGCCGCGGACGATCCTCTTCGCCTCGGCGGCGCGGTCCTCTGGCGGGGTCTTGATCAGGCTCGCCGCGGGGAGGCCGTTGACGGCGGTCCTGGCGGCGACGACGAGCGCGGTCTTCGGCTGGTCCCTCGTCGCGTGCGAGAGCGAGTCGACCTCGGCGCCGCGGCTCAGCAGGACGCGCACGACGTCAATGCGGCCCCGGTAGGCGGCGACGTGCAGGGGTCTCCAGTTGCTCGGACAGCCCTCGACGTCGGCGCCGGCGTCGAGCAGCATCCGCACGACCTCGGCACTGCCGGCGGCGGTGGCCGGCCGCAGGAACCAGTTGAGCGCGACGGGGTCGACATCGCCGTCGTCGCGCGCTAGGAACACCGCGATGACGGACAGGTAGCGCTGCTCGAGCGCGAACTCGAACAGCTCCGACACGGACGAGAACCAGTCGCTCGTCGCCTGCGCGTCCATCGTGTCCAGCAGGAACCGCGCGACGCCGGCGTGCTCGTGGCACACGGCGCAGCCGAGCGGCGTTAGCCGCGGCAGGTACGGCCGCCGCGACGGCGAGAACACCCCCCGCCAGCGCGCGAGCAGCGACGGCGTCGCGTCGATCGGCTCGAACGGCTTCGCCCCGCACTGGACCAGCAGTCGGCACAGCGGGAGATCGCCGGCAAGCGCGGCAATGTGCAGCGGCGATATCTGGCGCCTGGCGGTGGCGGCCGTGGCCGATGCATCTCCGGCCGGATCCGCGGGATTGGGAGTCGCTCCGCGGGCGAGCAGCGTGGTCGATAGCATGAGGTTACCTGTGGCGGCGGCATGGCGAAGCGCCGACACTCCGCCGTCGTCTGCGATCGCGCGCCGGTGGAACTTCTCCGTCAGGCAATGGTGAAAGGAACGGTTCGCGAACAGGAGGGACGCGAAGGACTCGATCTCGAGATGGTCGGTCACGAGAAAGAGCAGCTCCATTGCGATGGTGTCGAGCGCCATGGCGGGCCGGTGGGGATGGGTAGGTATGTAGCCCAGGTGATGGGCGGAGGTTGAGGCGGCTACTGCCGTTGCTACCATTGGAAGTCTCGAGATTACTAATCCTTGCGCTTCCAACCAAGGGGAACGGCGTCGGCGGGTCACTCACGAGAGATCACTCTTGTGCGACGAATTTCTCTGTATTCGAGTACGTTTCACGTTTTTCCAGGCGGCTACATGGCCGAGGATATATGCGCACATCCCCATTTTTTGAGCCCGGTTCCCGGACTGGGCTCGCTGAAGCAAGGACGAGTTACACATCGCAGGCCTAAGTGAGAGGGCCTCATTGTCGCATCTGTCCATGTACACACTCCCTCTATTCTGTCTCCGTCTTCCCCCTATTTGGGGTAGTCCTTGAGATGGAAGCTCTTCAGCCTGACAAACTGCTCGAATCCGTACTTGCTTAACGTAACCCCTCTACCCGAATCCTTCCACCCGGTCCACGCCAGATCCGGAGAAGGATAATCGCATCTGTTTACGAACACCGTTCCAGCCTCGATCTGGTGCACCAGCTGCTCTCCCTTCGCCAAATCTTTGGCCCACACACTCGCAGTCAGACCGAGTGTGGAATCGTTCATCAGCGCTACCGCCTCCGCGTCCGAAGAGACCTTTTGGACGGGGATGACGGGGCCGAAGGTTTCCTCGCGCATCACGCGCATCGCGGGCGTGCAGTCGGCGAGGAGTTCGGGGCGGACGAAGGTCCTGCCGAGGGATTGGCCGGCGGCGAAGACGCTCGGTGTCAGGATGCGTGCGCCGTTGTTGACGGCATCGGTGACGTGTTCTGCGATCGTGGACGCGCTACGGGCGGAGACAACGGGGCCCAGGTGCGTGGATGGGTCCATTGGGTCACCGAGCCTGTAGCCCTCGAGGGTCTTGACGACCTCCCCGAGGAACTGGTCGTAGATGCCGGCGTGAACGTAGACGCGTTCGATCGAGCAGCAGCTCTGGCCCGAGTTGAACACAGCGCCGTCGACAATCTCGCCGGCGGCCCAGGCGACGTCCACATCCGGCCGCACGTAGGCGGGATCGTTGCCGCCGAGCTCGAGGCCGACGGGAACGATTCGGCCAGAGGCGGCTTGCTGGATCGCGAGACCGCCCGCGACGGAGCCGGTAAACGCTATGGATGCGATTTCGGGCCGAGCGACGAGCTTGGATAGCGTGAGGGGGTCACCGCAATGCACCGACTGTAGTACGCCGGACGGGAGCCCGGCTTCCTCGAAGATCGAGACCATGTGTTCCGCGACCGTTGGCGTCTGCGGCGAGGGCTTGAGCAGCAGGGTGTTGCCTGCCAGGAGCGCCGGAATAAGGGAGTTGACCAGAATCAAGTATGGATACTGCCACCCACAGTCAGCTCAACCCCTCACACACCCGATCGTGGGGCGGGGGGCCCACATTCCACGCAAAAACAACCAGCACAACACCCAGCGGTTCCTTCCGGATCCATCTCCTGAAGCCCTCTTCCGCCTCTCCGGGGGTGTCCTTCAGCGCCTCCTCCGAGACCTTGAGCAGGTACTCTCCGCGCTTGACCGCGGTGGCAACCTCCTTCGGCGTGTAGGCGATCGGCCGTCCCATCTGTTCGGTGATCTCTTTTCCAAGCGCATCCGCCCTGCTCGCCAGGATCTGGAGGGCTTTCCTGACGATTTCCCGGCGCGCCGCGACAGGGTGCGTGTGGCGGAACGTCGAGAAAGCTCTCTGTGCGGTGGCGAGGATGGTCGGGAAGGCGGATTCGGTGATGCCCTGCCGCGTCAGGATGGCCAAGCCAGTGACAGGAGAGATGGTCGTGATCGTGGAGGCCATTTTTTTCCCTTCTTTTCGCAAGTGGATAAGACGAGGTGCGCGTGCGATGAGGGGTTGCTTGGAGGGGTGATAAGGTATCTACATACGTACATAGCTCGAATCGATCTATGGACCTTGAATCCCTGCCGACTAACTACCTACATAAGTTACCCAACTATGGCCGAAGGATCGTAGCTCACGATGGCTGCTCTCGCCTTTCCGAGCGCAATTGGGCCAATCCTGTGGCGCTGCTGTTCGATCCGTAATGTCTTTCCGGCCAGAGTTGCCTACATACATACATCCTATACTTCTGCCGTTGCGGGAAGTTCGAGGTCAAACGACCTGTCCTGCTAGCAGCCAGGTAGTTACGTCATAACTACAGCCTATCCTCCCGCCTGCACTACACCGGTTGCATCATCCGCCCGTTACTCTGCAACACCCTCACACCGCCAAAAAGAACGACAAACATGAAGCCCCTCGCGCTCCTCTTCCTCCCGCTCGCCGCCCTCGCCGGCATGCCCGTGCCGATAGAGCTCCACCTGATGTCGCAATGTCCCGACGCCACCGTCTGCCTGCGCGACCTGATCACGCCCGCGCTCCCGGGGCTCGCCGACATCTCGACGGTCCGCCTAACCTTCATCGGCAACGCGACGTCGGGTGGGGGCGTGTCGTGTCCGCACGGCCCATCGGAGTGCCTCGGCGACATGCTGCACCTCTGCGGCGTCGCGCTGTCGACGCCTCCCAGCCCGCCGCCCGCGGCGGCCTACTGGGACTTCACCATGTGCCTCTTCTCGGACTATTCCCGCGTCTGCGAGAAGGAATTCGTCCAGCACTGCGCCGCGAAGGCGAAGGCCGGCTGGGGCTTCGACGAGCTCAACCGCTGCGCCAGCGATCTGGGCCCGCGCGGCGGCGCCCAGCTGCTGCGCGAGAGCGTCGAGCGCACGAAGGAGACCGGCGTCAGGGCCAGCTGCACCGTCAGGGTCGCCGGCAGCACCGTTTGCGTCAGGGATGGCGGCCAGTGGAAGCAGTGCGAGCGCGGCAGCAGGCCAGAGGATCTGGTGAGGCTGGTCAGGGAGCTGTACGAGGCGGAGACGGGGGGCTTGTTGAAGCAGGAGAGGGAGGTGGCCGACGGGGAGAGGAGGAGTCTGAAGGAGTACGTGGAGCAGGAGGGCTTGCCAAAGGTCGATAGGTGGATGGAGTTGTAGTGCGGTAGCTAGTTTTGCTGGAGCTTTCTTTTCTTTTGTCCATCGCCGGTCCGTATTTCTGAAGCTACATAGCAGTTGTCTCCGTTCCCCTCGTCAATCCGTTCGCGATGTGGTCTCATAGCCAGCACCCAATGGAAAGAGCAAACCCACAGCGAGAAGACCTGTCCCATCTTAATCTTACCGCATGACGCGCTGTGATCCAAGCCGCCGACAAGCGCCACGGCGGGTCTCCGGACGATGGGATGGCGGAATGGGTTTTGCGTGGCCCATTGACTGTGATTATCGGCGATTGCACGAGGGCCAGGACAACATTGTGCCCGCTGGGGGTAGTTACCTGCTGCGGAGGTGCTAGCCAGCGTGTGAATGGACTCGGCCTTTCTCTCGACGGTTGCGGTCACGGACCCGGATGGCAAGAGCGTGGGACGCGCGGATCGAGGGGATATCCGTGAGGTATCATAGAAGTTCTACGATTGCGCGACTATCATGCTAACGATCCAATAGGATTATAATTCGCCGATGCCGACAACGCAACCGGAACAAAACGCCAACTACCGCACACGAACCCCCCGCCCTACGCCGGTTGTGCCATCGGAGGCTTCAGCTGCCCCTGGATCTCCTTCGGCACGCCGGCGGCGGTGCAACTCGAGAACCTCCACAGCCGGCGGTTGGGGAGAAGGGGCCAGATCCACCTCGTGAGGATTTGCTTGACGATCCACGGGGCGAGGGGAAGTTCCGCCAGACGCCACTGGCGTCCAGGTTCGTGACCAGGAACGCCATGGCCAGCGTCTTGCTGGCGGCAGCCGTGATCTCCTGCGCCTCCTTCTCGAACAGCTTGTCGCGGTGACCGGCCAGCGCCAGCAGCGTCGGGATCTCGTCCACGAGGTGCGTCGCGAGCGCGCCGCCGAAGGCATCGATGATGGCGGCGAGCCTCTCCCGCCGAACGCGGCGGGCGCCGTTTGAGAGAGCGGCGTCGGGATGAGCGGGAAGGAGCCGTCGGCCCACTGCTTTCCTGCGGCGGAAGCCATCTCGAGTGTTGGTATCGCCGGAATTTCTTGGTCGAGGACGGGCCGAGGGCGAGGAGAGATCTGCTTCCGAGTCAGAGACCTCTAACTCTTAACACATACCCCCTCGTGCCCCCCCAGAAAACGCTCGGAAGAAGACGAAGCTAGAATGGTCAGCCTGCCGATCTCCGAGACCCCAGAGCTTGTGGAAATAGTTTCCGCATTCGATGGCAGATAGATAGGGGCAATAAAGGGAGGCAATTCTCGAATCCCTGGCAAGGCGTGCTTGGCTCCTCTCGCAACTGCCCCCCACCGGTGCTTGTCGTCGGAGAAGAACAAGAGACTCGATAGGGCGCCAACAAGGTATGTATGTACCTATGTACATACGAAACGGCATCGAACGCAAGCGGACGTCCAACTTCTCGGCACTTATCGGGTCAGCTACCCGTCGATAAAACAGCGCCAACACTGGACTGGGCAGCGGGCGGTGCTGGACATGCGCAGCGTACTCCCCTCAGCCCTCGAGTCTGAATGCTGGACATCGACTCCAGGCCGAATCCGTTAAACGGCCGAGCTGGCGGGTCGCGATCGGGGGCGTCGATCGCCGTCGGTTGTGTGGCTTTATGTGCTGCGGCCGACACTAAGCTGCGTGGGCGGGCTGGCTGGCTGGCTGGGCAGCAGCTGGTGGGGACAGCCAAGCCGGGATGAGGACTGGACCCGTTCGCCCTTCCTCCGACAGCCGACAGCCGACAACTTCGGGGCAGCGACAGCCCTCCGACGCCAGTTTCTCGAGCAGCCACTACACACTGCCCGAGGGGCAAGCAGCTAACCAGGGCCGGAGTGCGAAGCAGGGGAGTGCCATTGAAGGGCAGGCCGCTCAGGCATTCGGAGCGCCAACCCGACCACGCCCTTTTAAACAGACGCGCACGCCGCACACCCGCCCCGCTCGAACGAAGCCGCCACCGCATCCCCGCTACCGTCCACGCCTACGAACGAACCTGCAACCAACCCCAACCCAGCAAGCAAGCAAGCATGGCGCCGAAGCAGCTGACGGCGCAGCAGGAGCTCGACGCGAAGCGCAACCTCGTCGTGGTGGTGGTGGGGGCGAGCCAGTGCGGCAAGAGCAGCCTGCTGACGTCGCAGCTCTTCAATGTGTTCAGCTCGTTCTACGCGCCGACGCTGGACCAGGTGTTCCTGGCGCCGGCGCCGGCGAGCCACGCGCACCTGGCGGCGGTGACGTACGTCGACGTCGGCGCCGGCGCGGGAGCGAGCGACCGGTTCGTGCCGCTGCGCGTGCAGGGCTGCGACGTGGTTGCGCTCGCGTTCTCGGTCGTCGACCGCGCGTCGCTCGAGCACGCCGTCTTCCGCTACGCGCACTACGCCGCCGACTACCGCAAGCCCGTCGTCCTCGTCGGCCTCAAGACGGACCTGCGCGGCCCGAGGGAGTCCCTCGCCGAGCGCACCGCCGAGGTCATCGCCTGGGAGGCCGAGCGCTACGCCGCCCGCATCGGCGCGACCGAGTACGTCGAGTGCTCCGCGTTCAGCGAGGACGGCCTCGCCGACGTCTTCGAGGCGCTCATGCGCGCCGCCCTCGGCGAGCAGCCGCGCTTCGCGAAGGACGGGGGCAAGTAGGAAGAGTCCGATTTGGGTTCGCGTGCAACCTGTTTAGCGATTGAAGACGAGCAGCGGAAGTGGAACACGATATCTCACCCGCCGAGTGATGTCCAGTGCGTGTCAATGATCGATTGGTGGCAACGGAGTGGAGTAGACCCATTCCGTTCCCCGCAGCTCCGATACGTGGATTACTGCCTCACTGCCCAGCCAACCTCTGTGCCCCAACCAGACAGGCAGATAACAATTGGTTACTCGTCCTCGTCCTCATCGATGTACCTTCCTCTCTCTTTCTATTCCGTCGACAGTCCATCCACGCAGCCAGCCCCTGACCTCTAGTGGCAGCAGCCACGCCGCCACCGACACGAGCACTGCCGTAGACCGTTCCATCCGCACATCCTTCCACGCGCTGCGCTGTAGCATCCAGGAAGCCGCGTGATTCGGCGTACATGCGTCGACGTCAGGCCCGCGGTGTGGTTGCACTCCACACACTCCACCCCCACTCCCATCCATGTATGCCTGATAGCCCGTAGGCGACGCCCTCTCCACGGCCCCGGGAAGTACACGAGACTGTATGTCTGTGCGCGTGTAAGCGGAGCACTTCCCGCTGCTATCCTCGGCGCCGAGTGATGGCTTGTGGCTGCGCAGCTTCCGTCTTCCCCCCCCCCCCCCCCGCCAGCGGACTCCTGCACAGCGCCCGACGGAGAGGGCCGCGTGCGTGTTGCCCGCAGAGAAGAAGAAAGAAAACCCACTGGCGTCCGGGGCCTGGATGATGTATCGATGCGACCAGCCAGCCAGCCAGCCAGCCAGCCAGCCAGGCCCGCACGAGCGAGAATGCGTACAGCGGAGCACCCTTCGTCTCCATCTTGGTTGCTTTCCCCTTCGGACACCAGCGCCCAGCGTCGGCGACGTCGATGCGAGGACGAGAAACTCTCTCGACAGACAGCAGCCCCATCGATCCACTAGCTAGCGCTGCCACTAGCGCCGTGCAGACCGGACGGGGCCGTCTAGATATCTATCTAGCGCTGGCCGGGGACGGTTGGTTTCCAGATTCCTTCTTCCGTGCGGAGAGCGGGGGTTGGGTAACGGGTTGGACCAACACACGTATGTATATATGTAGATAAGTAGATAGAGTACAAGTACATACATAGATCCGTGGGCGGAAACGTGGTGTCTCACCGCTAGCTCTCGATTCCGCTCAACTGAGACCGGCGGCTGGGGCGCGAGCGAGGAGCATTTCCAAGGAGGGGCTAGTGTGGTTGGTTAACTCTAGAGTACATAGAGTATCTATCTAGCATTGGGCTTTCCTTCTTGCTCTTGCTTCTTCTGGCGCTCTCGCGATCGCGGCTGCTTCTTTTGCTGCGCGGGGGAACTCGGAACGTGTGTCTATTTTTTTTCTTTCTTTCTCCTCTCCTCTGTTCTTGCCTGGTCTTGTCGTGTCTTGTACGCTGCCCGGGGGGAAGTCGAGGAACAGGCCAACACGTGACGCCGTCCACGGCCTCGCCGAGAAAGTCTGGTGGGAAGCGGCGGCGAAGCCACTGCGGTCGCAGCCAACCAGCTGCAGATACCTCGCCACGCGCCATTCCTCCGCATGCTCTGTTTGTCTCTGGCGTCCTTTCTCTTCCCTCCCGCCCCCACGCCAATCGCAGCCGCAGGCGGAAGGCGGAAGGCGCGAATATCCGCTTTCTCGGCGGGTGGCGGGCGGTTCGACGGCGGTTCGAAGGACGGACGGAAAGGTAGGGGCAGGGTACGGCGAGACGGGCAGGGCAGGGCCAGGCAAGGCAAGGCAAGTGTGTGAGCGAGTGAGCGCTGGCTGGCATCGTTGCCTGTATGTATGTAGCATAGGTGCCATACGGGCCGTAGGTGGGAGGCGGTGGATGCCACATGTTGGTGTTTTTTTTTGTTTTTTTTTTGTTCTTTTGGGCGGAAGCAGCGGGTGAGATCTGCAGCGGCAGAGGCGGAGGAGAAGGGTTCGGGGGATGGAGTGTCTTTATTTCCCTCCCCCATTCTCGCCCATCCTCCCATTCCCCTGTCTGCCGCATTCACTCTTGTCTGCGAGATGGCATGAGAGGACAAGAAGGGACGGGTGGACGGCCGGATCGCTGCGGCCTCTCTCTCCCCTGGCGTTCGTGGCAGCGACGTATCTCTGCTGCGGACAATGCCACCCCCGATCGGCTCCGAATACGACGAGTGCACACGGCGCAGCTGCGGACATCCTCTCGCGCCGCCACCGGAGGCGTGGCTGGCCAGCCTCGACGGCGGGAGGGGCAGTGTGGCTGGTGCAGTGCCCGCCGACCGAGCGTGGTTCGCGCGCACGCCGGCCCCGACGCCGCGGCCGGCGGGAGACGAGCCCTGCAGAAACCGGTATGTATCGCAGTCCGGCCAGCCCGGCGGCATTCGCTGGCTGCTGTAGCCCCCGCCGCCGGCCGACCCGACTTGCCTGCGTACGCACGTGCCAGCCAGCAACACATGCAAACAAACACATCCGCCGCCGTGCTCTCTGCACACGACACCGCGCAGTGCACACGCCGTACTGGACGGCGCAGTGTCGGTCACGCGTACCCGGCAGGCTGGCATCCACTCGCTCGCGCGGCCGGGGCGGGTGGCACAAGACAAGCGTGGATCTGCGCTGTGTATCTCGATGTCCAGCCACCTGCCCCGTGATGGACGCGCGGAAGTCCCCTCGTTCGCCGTGTGGAGCGGAGCAGAGTGCGGACGGTCCGCGCAGAAGCGAGCGGAGTGGAGTATGTAGTGGAGTGGGGTGGAGTGGAGTCGGGCGACGTGTTATATACGAGCTTCGCTTCGTGGATGTGGATACATAGAAATCTGCAAGGGGGGGGGGGGGAATGGGAAAGGAAAAATGGGGAAAAAATAAATAATCCAACGGCAAGTTCCTTCCTTCTCGCTCCACCCAACGCGCATCCTCCCTCCGTTTCCACCAGCCCCCGTCCATCCGGAGTCCGGACTGTATGTATGTAGATACTCTACATCATAGCATGGTTTTGATCCCGATCAGTCTGAGAGTGATCAACCAAACCCCCCCCCCCTCCTGCTTACTATACATACCGCCGTGTACCACCACTGCTACTACATACATAGGTACTCTACCACTAACTACTGTACTGCTGCCACTACTGCTGCACAGTGCTACTGCTGCCACTGCGTATCTACGTCGGTGATTGGCCGAAGTCTCAGTTCAGCCTCCTCGCCGGCGTGGACCAACCACGACAGCCATCGCCGAAGGGGGGGACGCGCGGAAAGTGAGCGCTCCAGATGCTGAGAGTCGCGGAGTTTGATGGGCGTGGGGTTTGCCCCGCCAACCGCCCGTGTCTCCCGGACGCGCGGACAGAGCTCAAGCACGCTCGCTCTTGCGGCAGGACGTTGTGGCTTCTTTCCCCCCCCCTCCCGGAACGCTGCATACGATGTCCCCATCTCGCTTACTCACCCTGCCTGAACCGTGGACATTATCTATGTATGCCCCCGAGCGGATTGCACAGACATGATCAACCGCCCACCCCCCCCCCCCCGTCAAGGGCCAGGAGAAGATGGCAGCCTCAAAGCCGGTGTGCGAAGCGTTGGTAGAGCACAGCACGTTACTATGTGCATACACACGCAGCCGACGGGCCGCTGGAACTTCATTCGTCCTTTTATCTCTGTACCTATGCTCTTCCCGGTTTCTCTTTTATATATATATATATATATGCTGCATCTGGGGGGGCAATGATTCGTGCTCTGGGAGCATCTCCCGGTCGATGCGGTTGCTCTAAGACTTTGTTTGACCAACCACGAAAGACCTTTTTTTTCTTCTTCTTTTTTGCCCACCCTTGCATACCTACCTACATATCTACATACATAGGTATGTATGTATGTAGGAGAAGCACACACAACTCCCACTACTCTTAGCGTATGTACGGGCACGGGTTCGCCAGGAGAAGTCCGGCCCGTGGGGAGCGACTTCCCGCTCAACAAGCGTCTCGGCTTTTTTTTTTTCCTTTTTTTTTCTTTCTTTTTTCTTTTTCTTTCCCTCGGAACGAGTACGACGTGCAGGGCGGGAAATGATGTCCACGCAATGCCCGTCGTCGGGGCATAACTAAGTAAGTATGTAGTTAGCTAGCTGCTTGCTCCACTATGTATGCAAGTATGTACTCTACATATCTATATACAACGGCTATTGCGGTAGGGATGTGTGCGGAGATCTCGGGGGAGTGTGTCCACGGGAGCACCGGAAAAACCATAGGTAGGGTGGCTGCTCGAAAAGTGGGCGACAAAACGGTCCACTGTGTGTACTCGCAGCCTTCCCCGTGACCAGCTGCAGCCACGGCCTGATTGGCACCAGATCAACTATCTGACTACATATTCTACATATCATTCGCGCAATCCCCCCCTCCCCCCCTTACGTCCGCTGGTTCGCCGTCCTCCCAGACTGGTCGGCGGGGCTGGGAGACCGGAGAGAGAAAAAAAGAAACGAAATAAAAAAAAAAAAATGGAGAAAAAGAAATAAAAATAAAAAAAGAAATATATGTATATATATATAAAAAAGGACGGCAGCCATCGCCGAGCGGCGGCTTCCGTCGGCGGCCCTGGAGAATCCCACCACCAAACAAAACCATCCGGCCTTCTCAATATAGCTGGGGGGGCCATCGCCCAGGCCGGGTTTAGCGGGTCGCTCGGGGTTCACTCTTGTCCGCAGTCGCAGGAGTTGGGCATAAAAAACGTCCCTCCCCATCTAAACCCACCAGGCTAGAGGGCTAGCCCTCGCGGAAATTCTCGCTGCTTGGGCCAGGGGACCGGTGTGCATGTGTGTGATGTGGTGGCGGTGGCGTCCCCACCCACATGCACCGAATCCATGGGATCTCCCATACACCGGAAGTCCGGTCCTGATCGTATCCGCACAAGCCCAGCACCTCCCCCCCGAACGGCTGTGTAGATGTGCGGCGGCTTCCGCGAGGCTCTGCATCATTGCGTGAGGAGGCGTTTCTTGGCTGCGTGCGGTAACGGTGCGATTCTGCGCCCTGGAACGCTACGGTGAGACATCTCACGAGATGGGGGTGTTAGCGCGCCAGAGGGAAGCCGCGGAAGCCGGAGAGCGAGCTGCGAAGTTGCTCTACCGAAGGCGGCGCATAGGGGACCCAAGAACCGATGGTCGCTACATAAAGCACCACAGCAGCTTTCTGGCAGCTGCTAACCTGAATGTGCAGCGGCATCGGAACACCATGCTCGCTCCTCTCCAGCTTGCTGTCGCCCCACGGCCGCTCCCGCTCCTCCGCCAGCTCGAGCACGGACATCACGGATGACGCCTCCAACTCGGTTGCCTTCGGCGCCATCTCCGGCCGGCTGCTCGTCTTCGGACAAGGTGGTTGCGGTGGCGGACAGGAATACTCCGCCAGGTGCCCTTTTCGCGTATGCTGGGGGGTGTCGATGCTGGAGCAACACGGATGTCTTTGGTGGAGCCCGTCTCTGAAACCTCCTGTCTGGCTTTGCGGCATCCATCGCCATGCGCGATGGCGGCCGTAACCGCATTCTCCCAGCAACACCAGCCCCCAAGCCAATGCGAGGCGAAAAGGGGTCGCGCCGTGCCCGTTGGATGCGGCTCGGCGGTGGGGGCGCTCGGCCGGAGGGAAGGGGGCCAGGCCTCTCGGCGGGAGCCGTTCACGATGGTTGCCTGCCGTAGAGAGGAAGGGGGGGGGGGGTCTGGTGGCGGTGCTGTGGCGAATGCCGGTCTGTGGCGCACGGAGGGCCGGGCCGGTTCAGAGTTGTGCGACGGCGCGGGCGCCAAGACCCGCTGTTCGAGCTGCACGCTTCTGGACGGCGGACCCGGACGCGCACATGGCAAGCGAGACGTGCCTTCAGGGCAGGTTAGCGGACTGCTGATCTCGAGGCTCCGACGGATGGATGGATGGTGGATGGATGGTGGATGGATGCTACATGCGCCTAGTCCCAGCGTCGCGCAGTCGTCAGGTAAAACATGTCTCGACCAACACGCGCGTCGCCCGTCGTGCAGCCTTCGTGCCACCGGTAGATATCCGCGGGCCGGCGCGATCAGCAGCGGCGGATCGGGGCGCGGCCAGTGCGGCGCTGCTCGCACACCGCGACGCGCAATGCAAGCGCACCACGGCCCTATCCGGAGCAGGTATCGCCGCAGGCCGTTGCCGGAGACGGGCACGGGGCGGCCAACCCATGGCAGCTGCCGTCGAACCGGCCTGGAAAGCATCCTGATGGATAGATGGATAGATATGAGGTCGATACGACGACGCCCACCTCAGCGGCCAGGATGGTGGGCGGCGGTGGTGGGCTGGGCTGCACTGCACTTTGCAGGAATGCCCGCGGTGCTTGGGCATGGACTTACTCGAGAATTAGACTCACTCGAGAATTAGACTCATTATATCCATAGTATGTATGTAGAGTACCTGTTGGGTGTGCCGGGAGGCACCAAGCAGACGTGCATCTGTATCTGAATCTTCGACAGGGGAAGCGGCCGGCCCGCCGTTCAAGCGCGAAGAGCTGCTGCTGCTGGCGTGCGTTCTCGATACGAATGCGAGATTTCTGGGCTTTTCAGCCGTATCGGGCGGTGTTATTTGGCCTGGATCGGGGGTGGGGTGCGAGTGGAGAAGTGGTTGCGCTTGAAGGATGTGTGTTGGGGGGGTGAAGGGGGGAGGCGAGGGCGCAGCAACCCGCCGCCCGTCCGTTCCTGGAAGTGCCGGGTCGACAGCGAGAGAGAGAGAGAGCGAGAGAGAGAGCGAGAGAGCTTGCGGAGATAACTACATGCAAGACATCTGGCGGACCCATCTCGCACAGCGCCGTGCGTCCACTCTGCGCGGCGATGTCTCGGCCATGACCGGCGCGGACTGCAGCAAAAGAAAGAAGCACGAGCCAAAAAAGAAACGTGCAGCTCGCTGCTGCAGCAGAAGGCTGGAGGAAATGGAGCGGAAGCAGCAGCGGACGCAGCAGGAAGCGAGCTGCCCGTGGCAGATGACGATGCTGCGGCGTGCGAATCTCGATCGGCCAGAAGCGCCCCTCCGTCGCCGGCGGAGGAGACGGCGGCCTCCCGTGGGCGGGAGCCCTCTGGCTGCTTCGGAGGGCTGCTCCGGACGGCCGCCCTCCATGCGCCGGACGCTCTCGGCCTCCAATCGATTGCAGCCTTCCCCGCGCCTGGCGCTTGCAGCCGCTTGCAGCCGTCCCGTTCGCCCGAGCAGACGGCTGTTCTGTGTCGGTGTCCGCCACTCCCACGCCCGGCGGGAGCAACCGCAGAACAGGAGCTGGCGGAGGACGAGGGCTGGCACGACGGCGGATCCCCCGCCGGGTTGGCGTGGCACCGCCGCGAGGACTAGCCGATCGCCGTCGCGCTCGCGGGCCGTCCGCTCAGGATTCCCGGGACCGTCTCCTCTGCGTCTGCCGCTCCCAGCAACCCGAATGCCGCCACAATGCCGACTTTCTCCGGCGGTCACACCTGTGTCCCCGCGCCTCGCAGCTGGCCGCTCCAGTGGCGAGTCTGAGAAGCGGCCGGCGCTCCCTCCTGCCGGATCTGCCGCCGCCCGCCCGCCGCCGCCGCCCGCCCGCCCGCGCTGGCAGCCGCATGCCGGGCTGTGTCGAGCGCGGTCTCGCCGGCGGTCTCGCTCGCTGCGGCCGGGCGTCCTCGCAGCCCCGCCCCGCCTCGCTCGTCCGCCCCGCCACCACGCACCCAGCACCACGAGACCCACATCACGCCCTGCACCACCCACGCCGCGCAACCCTTGCCGCCTGCTGCTGCTGCCTCCGCATGCAAACGTGCACGCAGCACTCTCGACACCCATCCCTGCGCCCCCAGCCGAGCAAGGGTTGCCCGACCGTTGGGGCGGACGTGGAGGACGCGGCGGTGGTGCGCGCAGCTGGCGACCGCGGAGACGGCGGCGGGGGGCCATCGGCTGTCGCCAGCCCGACGGGCGCTCTCGCACTGGCCTCGCGCGGACGTCAGCGGCGGCGGACGGCAGAGCGGTTGCTGGAGAGGGCACTTACGTCGATAGCGCGGCGGCGGCGGCGGCGGCGGCGGCGGTTGCGCGGAGCAGAGCGTGCGAGACCATGACCGATGTCCGTGCGATGGATCTCGGCCGTTGGGCGCTCTCTCGGCCACGCGGGCGTGCTGGCATGCACGCCTGCCCCGGGTGCTCGGCGCCACTCTGCTTTCTGCCCGCACCCCGGAGCCGCACTGCGCCGCCCGCCCGCCCGCCTGCCTGGCTGCCTGCTGCTTGGGGCATGCCTCGGCCCCGCTGCCCGCCGCAGCCGATGCCCGCCCCTCCTTCGATTCGTCCTCGCGCCTGGCTGCGGTCTCTCCGCACACACAACCCCCCGTTCGCTTCTCCACCACCACCGCAAGCCGGACGCCTCGATTGCCGCAGTCGTCGAGATCCTCTTTCTGCCCGACTGACCGACTCGACTGACCCCTCCACCCCCCAACGACCTGCCGATCCGCTAATCCGCTTGCCATCCTCGTCCTGGCTAGCCGGGACTGGCACGGCAGACTAGACGGATCCCATTTAGTCGAAAAGTAGCTAGCCCCGTAATTCGTGCATCGCATCATCCCTCCTCCTCCTCCTCCTCCTCCCACCCACAAACACAAAAACACAAAAACACAAAAAAAACACCCCCCCCCCACCCCCTCCAACCCCCCCTATCAACATCCCTCCCATCCTGCCCTCTCCTGCTCCAACCCGACCCGCCGCACACCCGCTTGCTGCCCCCAGTCGCAAACCGTCGAACGCGATTTCGCCGCCCCGAGCCCAAGCCCTATTCCCGGTACTTCAGGTCACTAATAACTCCCGTCTGGGATCCCCATTGCTATTATTTCCTCCAAGCTTAGTGAAAAAAGACACGAGAGGGAGAGCCACTCAGACACATGCAAGCTCTGCACGTACACACACTCTCGCAAACTGACAGACCTCTGTGAGACCCGTGTTTCCAAAGCTATCTAGTCCAAGTCCCCCCCATATATACATACCTTACATACACACACGCCCACATACATCTCCAACTCCCCCATCTCTCGCTCACCTCTCGCCCAACCTCGTCCACACTCACCCCCCCCCCAACTCAACCCCCCCAACTCAACCCCCCCCGTATCCGTCCCCGTCGTCAGGCCAGCCACATCGTCCTTTCGTCCCAACTCTTGATATAACAATACTCAGGTCTTGCGGCGGCCTCTGGCAATCCCGCATCCAGCTCCCCCTCTCCCGATCCTGGCCCAGATGATGCTCTCCCAGTCTATGCACCAGTACTCCTCGAATTCGCACTTCCAGCCGCTAGCATCGTCCAATGGTGGTGACTTGGATTCGGCGATGCTCCACCACCACCACCACCACCACCACCACCAGCAGCAGCAGCAATCCACGCCACCGTCAAGCCACAAATCAAAGGCTCGTCATCACCCTTACGGAATCCTCCCAGACGACGATGAGAAGATTGACGGAAGCGAACAGATGAACGGCTCCTCCCATGGCCCTGTTCGGAGACGTATCAGTCGGGCCTGCGATCAGTGCAACCAGCTGAGAACAAAGTGCGATGGAAGGCTGCCTTGTCAACATTGTGTCGGTCAGTAATAAAAAAAAAAAAAAAAAAATACCGCATTGCGGGGGGGGCTGGCGGGTGTAAATCGCGGTTGGGCGGCACAGGGTCGCTAAGATTGAATTTTCATGTCTAGATTTTGCGCTGAAGTGTGAATATGCGCGCGAACGAAAGAAACGTGGGAAGGCCTCGCGCAAGGACCTGCAGGCTGCCGCGGCCGCTGCTGCTTCGGCGAATGGCCCCACGGACGGGTCAGCTTCGCCGACCAATTCGATGAGAGGACTGAGTGCCAGTGGTCGGCGGGGCTCGGATATTCCTCCTCCTCTGCCGCAGCCGGGAACCTTGCGCAAGGACTCCTCCTCGGTGGCCAGCACGAGGACGTCCATGGGAGACCTCCATGACATGGCCCAGGCGCAGCAGATGCACCACCACCACCACCTGCCACCGCAGCACCATCAGCATCACCAGCACCACCAGCACCACCTGCCGCCCCCCGATTCGCCGTCGCTCCAGCTCGGCCACGACCCCGTTCCCGGCATGCCACTGCATTTCGACCGGATATCGCCATTCCACCAACAGCCGACCAACGCGCCGGTTTGTGGCGTTCTCCTCTGGCTCGGTGGGACGTTCACTGACTCGTTGAATGAACAGTCCACGGCGAACGGCTATGCGCAAAACGAGTTCATGATGTCGCCGCATCACCAGGCTCCTCCCATGGCATTCCCCGGCAGTGGCACTTCTCCGATCTCCGGACTGCTGGCGGGACAGTCTTCGGATTCTGGATCTCCTACCTGGATGCCCATGCCTTCGCCGCCTCAGCACGCGTACAACGCCGGGATCCGCTATCCCGTCCTTCTGCCCTTGCTGCCGCACATCGCCACCGTCATCCCGCCGGCCATCGCCTGCGACTTGCTCGACCTCTACTTCACAAATCCGTCGACGTCGTTCTTTCAGCCAGCTTCGCCATATGTGTTGGCCCACATCTTCCGTCCACGGTCTTTCCTTCACCCGACCAACCCCAGACCAACATCACCAGCGCTGCTCTGTGCCATGCTCTGGGTTGCCGCGCAGACTTGCGACGCGCCGTTCCTGACAGCCACGCCGGCCGCTCGAGGAAGGGTCTGCCAGAGGCTGTTGGAGCTCTGCATTGGTCTTTTGCGGCCGTTGGTGCACGTTAGTTTCGCGACCCCACAGCCCATGCAGCGACCGTCGGCGGATTCGGACCACAGCTCCGTCGGTATCGGCCTGGTAGGCCTCGGCGGTGGCCAGACTCGCTCTTGTCCCGGACGGGGAGGCATCGGAGCGGCGGGAAGTTTGGACGACGTTCTGACGTATGTGCACCTTGGAATCGTCATTTCGGCCAGCGAGTTCAAGGCGGCGTCGCTCAGGTGGTGGCACACCGCGTGGACCATGGCGCGCGAGCTTAAGCTTAACCGCGAAGTATCGCCAGAGGAGGACGAGCTGGACGCCCACCGCTCCCCGGCAGACACGGGCCCGGGTAGTGTCCTTTCCCACCCCAACCCGACAGGCATGATGAGCGCAGAGGAGCGAGAAGAGAGACGGAGAACATGGTGGCTGCTCTACATCATCGACAGACACTTGGCGCTTTGCTACAACCGACCGATTGCGCTTCTGGATGCGGAATCCGAGGGATTGCTCCTCCCCATGGACGACGTTACATGGCAGAACGGGGACTTTTACGGTTCCAGCGAACAGAACCTCTACTCGCAGGCCCCACCCAGCGCCCCAACCCCCCAACGGACTGCCGGAGTGCAGTACGAGATCACCGGCTGCGGATTGTACCAGTTTTTCCTTCCCCTGATGGCGATTCTCGGCCAGGTTGTGGACCTGCATCACGCGAGGAACAGGCCCAGGCGCGGGGCCGCCTCGCAGGCCAATACCGAAGGGAAAAACGAGGGAATGGAGCCTCTCGTCCAGATGATCACGGAGGAACTGGATTCGTACGCTAGAAGTCTGCAGGAATTCGAGGCGGCTCACGTCCGCTCCGAAGGCGGGAGGCGAGCGAACACCACCCCCACGGAGATGGAGATCCAAGCAAAGATCGCCGTTTCGTACGGTACGCATGTGATGCACGTGCTCCACATTCTGGTTTCCGGTGGATGGGACCCGATATCGATGCTGGACGATACCGACCTCTGGATTTCTTCCAGCTCTTTCATTTCCTCGACCACGCATGCCGTTTCCGCGGCGGAGGCAATCAGCAACATCCTCAAATACGACCACGACCTCAGCTTCATGCCGTACTTCTTCGGCATCTATCTGCTGCAGGGCAGTTTCTTGCTGCTTCTCATCGCAGATAAGTTGCAGGGGGAGGCAAGCGACGCGGTCGTGACTGCATGCGAGACCATCGTGCGGGCTCATGAAGTGTGCGTGGTGACGCTGAACACGGAGTACCAGGTATACAGAGTTACGACCCGGACCACTCTCCTCCGAGCATACGGCTAACCTTTCCGCAGCGAAATTTCCGCAAAGTGATGCGAAGCGCGCTGAACCAGGTCCGCGGCCGAGGGGCCCCGGAAGACATCAACGAGCAGAAACTCCGGCGGCGAGAAGTTTTGCAGCTCTACCGATGGTGTGGAAACGGAACCGGACTGGCGCTGTAATCCTCGCGACACCTGCCCGCCATTTCGAGCGCGCTTCCCTCACCCACGGCTGTCGAGGCCAGACGTTCTCGAGGACGACCAAAAATGTTTCGCTTTTCTTATGTACAAGATACCCTAGTGATTTGCTAGGAGGCGTCGTCACCTCGAGCGCCATCGCACAGTCTCTGCGCTTTTTCCACCTGCTTTCGTATTCCGTTTTGGCGTTCTTGCTATCTATGGGCGGGGGGGCATTAACTCGTGCTGTTTCCGTGTCTGATGTGTTCCTGGTGTTAACTGTCCAATTCTATTCCATTTTCTTTTCCGTATCTCCTTTTTTTTTCTCGATTTCCCCGCCTCGTATTGACATTTTCGAGACCGTAGTGGCTGGTGGTCGTGGGCCAGAAACGTGGATCCCAGTGGATGGCCGTTTTGACTGCGGGTATTGCTTGCGAGGGCTCCACTGGCTGGCTGGCTGGCTTTCGGGGACGGACCGGATTGTAACTTTTATTTTCTAATGGAGGCCGGTAAACTCCATGGCGATGGTAGGGGACAGTAGGGACTGGTGGACCGGGATATGGGCATCACATACGTGTATTTGGAGGCTACGGATTGCATCGGACAAAGGGTTGAAGCGAATGGCAGAAACGAGTTCCGGGGAGTTGATGCGAGTGGGAGTTGTTGACGCGACCGGTTCCGCGCAGCAGCGCGTCCTTCGTGCAGTAGCTGCGAGCGCCCTGACTGGCCAGCGCCAACCGTCCATCTACATCTGCACTCCCTCGATGGGGTCCCAGCATCACATATGTTGGGCCGCGAGTGCTCGCGGGGCGAAAGGACACAAGCGCGATCTCGACATCCTGCAGCGCGTGCCATATATACGCAAGGAGCGAAGGAGGGCAGTCTTCCCGCGATGGTGACACCGAGCCACGTGAGACGGAAGCGGGACATACATATATCACGGGTATGTATCGATATCTATCTACATAGATATCTATCCTACAACAAGCACGCACGCACGCACACACGCACACACGCACACACACTTGTCGGCAGCGATTACAATTGGCTGGCTGGTTGCCGTCTTGCATATTGCTTTTTTTTTTCTCTCTCCTTCTTCTTTCCTTTTTTTTTTTCTCCCTGAGAACCAAAGTCGGACGTCCGTTTTTGTCTTGGCGGCACGATCCCCCATTGGCTCGTCGCAACCTCACAAAACAAGATATGTACTCTATTCTACATACATACATACATACATACATCATACATCCCCCGATCACCATCACATGTCATGTGGAGGCAGACTTCCGCACGCACCGGCACTCGCAGACACGTTCCGCTTGTAGATATGTAGAATATACTTTTTTTTTTCTTTTTTTTCTTCTTTTTTTCCTTCCGCATCCGTATCCGCATCCACACCCACTTGCGTTTGATGAGTTGCGAAATAATAATAATAATAATAATAATAATAATAATAATAACAGTAATAATTGTAAGGTCTGAGGGAAGCGGAGTAATACATATCAGACTAGTTTCGTTCCCCACATTAGTTACCATTCCCATCCACATTCCACATCGTCGACACCGTTCACCGCCATCGCCAGCAGCATCGCCATCACCCTGGGGGGGAGTGGATCCATTTATTTTTTCCATTTTTATTATTATTATTATTTTTTCCTTCAAAACACGTGGGAATCTGCGTGCAGTCAGCCTGTTGTTCTTTCTTTCTTTCTTTTCTTTTCTTTCGCGGTGGAGGGGGGGGGGGGATGGGGGACATAAAAATAAAAGGAAAAAAGAAAGAAAAGAAAGAAATCATTCGTCGGCAATGGCATGGCATGGCTAAACCAGTTATGATGTATGTATGTAGGGTACATACCGAGTACATTCATATCCAAGACCCCACAGCACGCCCCGTCTCGCAAAAGCCCGAGGGAGACCGATCCGGACCGGTGCGAGCGCGAGAGAGACTTCTACTTCGACCACTCTGAAAGTCCGGGCACGTCCGTCGCCCTTCGCGCGAGTGGGAGACCAAGTACTTATGTACGTGGATAGAAAGACTACTTATGTACATATGTACTCTCTTTGGGCCGACGGTCAGCCCAGTCGAATCGTCCGAGTGGGCGCCCCCCTCGTCATCCCCCCCCCCCCCCCCGAATACTCGGACTCCATCCGGCGCTCCGATGCTTGGCGTCGGCCCGCTGAGGGAAAAGAAAAGGGGAGAAGAAGAAAAAGGAAAAAAAGAAGAAAAAAAGAAACGTCGCAGTGGCGAGTGAGCGCCGGTGGCCGCGGCATCACCGTTCATCACGCCGAGTTCCGCGTCCGCCTTGTCCGGTCGGCCACCCGGCTTGCTGGTACGCGCCAACCCCCCCCCCCCCCCCCCCACACCCCCCCGAACTACTTACCTAAGTATGTACTTAGTTACCGGCGAGAGATTCGCAATGCAAGCTGATCCGTCCCGCAGTCCCCCCCAGAGGGTTCTCGGTTCTCCGTGTATTTAGCGGCTCCCCTCTTGCACTCCGGCATTGTCCCGAACATCGCCACAAGTACTTACTTAGGCTCCTCTGAAATGCCGTGCCCGAAAGGAAGTAAGTCGGGTGTCGTAGTATGTATGTAACTTCGCAGCTGCTCGGCGATATCCACCCCGCCGCCCCTGTTGTTGTTGTTGCTGTTGCTGTTGTAGTCGTTGACGCACAGGGGAAGCGACATTTCCTTTTCATATCCTTCTCCTTCGGAGGGCTTCGGAGCCGAGCTCATGAACGGGGTGGACATGATCGTGCGCCCTTCCGCGCACAAAGCCGGCAGCTTCAGCTCACCTTGATTCGGCTTGTAGTGCGAACACTGTCCCTGGTGCCCCGTGATTTGCAGCCTCCAAGGAGGTACGCTCTCCGCGCACAAAGCCAGCAGCTCCAATTCCACTCCACTGGATTTGAGCCCGAGCACTGTCCCTTGGGTAGAATAGAAAAACGTCGCCCGACGTAGACTGTCCATAAAATGTCTAGGACTCTGTATTTGCCCTTAACAAACCTACACGCGCCCTGGTCAAGGTGCTGATGGTACGAAATCAGATAATAGCGGGTGTGTTGTATTGTCTATGGAGTCCCGAGCTGTTCGCTCGCCGCTCTACTACTGCCGTGCTTGGCGCCCAGAGTGCGCTAGTCGCTGACTCCCAGTGCCGCAACACAAAAACGACCAGGCAGGCCGGCCCACCGAGCCGGCGGACCTAAAGTTGAGCGGTAAACTCCTCGCTCCTTCTTCCGAGCCATTGCACTCAGACTGGGAATTAGTGACATCGCGACTTTTCTGACTCCTCGGGGCCCGTTCAGGAGTGTAAATTCCCCAATTCTGGAGTCTAGGCTCCGTGGTCACCACTTGATGCACAAACATCG